>OLRY01000957.1_pt1 | contig 31767 bp, 27 predicted proteins | sample 1672541 | NCBI WGS metagenome assembly OLRY01 (sample SAMEA3136697, study PRJEB25190) | human gut metagenome | biome: human gut; feature: human-associated habitat; material: faeces | place: Austria | collected 2013 | reverse complement strand
ATCTTGGTACCTTTCTTTTCCATTAGAGTGATTTACCTCCTCAAGTTTTGGTTCTTTTATGGTACCGTTTTTTGATCTGATTGTCAAGATTTCACCAACGCAAATTCAAACGGGAATTTGAACAAATTATGAACTGGCGTTTTGGCTGTTTCTCCAAACCTTTCATCTTCTTTCACTTTCTTTATGCAAAAGGCTATTATATTTGCAAGAAATATATAAATATTGCGTTAATTTTTCAAATTATCTTAACAGCTTCTTAGCGGGCTTTCCGTGCGTTCTGCGCCGGATGTCATTTAAATGCTGTGTTAATTGTTTTTGCTATACCGTTTTTTGTGCAGAACCACAGGAGCTGTTCCTTCGTGCCCTGAACGGCATCCCTATTCCGGCAGGAGAAGCAGCGGACGTTCCGCAGCTTCCATTTCCCGGAAGCCGCGGTATTATTTGTACGCTTCCGGGAAACATATATGATAAAAAAGCAGACAGATGAAGGACAATGTATAAGGAATCCGAATAATGCATCCACTAAAAAGTGTTGCATTTTTCCTGGCTTGTATTATAATATGGCCATACCCGTAGTCATATCAGGCAAATACAGACAAGAAGGTGATCAATTATGGAACTTCAGATTCAGGATCTTGTTTCTTCCATCAAAAAGGACGGCATTGACAGTGCAAATCAGCAGGCCGCCGCGATCCTGGCCGACGCCCGGAAGCAGGCGGACGCCATCGTCGCCGAGGCAAAGAGCCAAGCGGATAAGCTGCGGGACGACGCCAAGGCGGAGATCGACGTGTTCAAAACCAGCGCCCAGCTCAGCGCCCAGCAGGCCAAGCGTGACGCGGTCCTGGCCTTCCGCCAGGAAATCCAGAAGGAATTCGAGAAAATTCTCGCCGCCGATGTGGGCAAGGCTCTGGACCAGCAGACGCTGGCCAGGCTCATCCAAGCCGCCGTGCAGGGAGAGGACGTTTCCGGCTACGCCGTGGAGGTGGGCCAGGTGACGGACGGCATCCGCCAGCAGCTGGCCCAGGAGCTGAAAAACGGCCTGGAGATCCGTCCCTCCAAGAAGGTGGGCGCGGGCTTCCGCCTGGCCGCCAAGGACGGCTCCGGCTATTTTGACTGCTCCGACCAGGAGATCGCGGAGATGCTCATGCCCTTCTTCCGGGATATGCACCTGTAAGGGGGTGGCCCCATGGCTTCCTATTACTATCTGATCTCCAGCCTCCCCATGCTGAAGACCCAGGGCGAGCCGCCCATGGACTACGCCGCGTTTCTGGCCATGTGCAAGTCGGCGGTAAGCAGCGGGGTGTATCAAACGCTGGAGGAGCTGACGGCGGCGTCGGACAAGGGGCCGCTGCTGTCGGAGTGGGCCGGGTTTTACAAGGCCCTGTGCCGGGAGCTGACGTATCAGCGGAACATGAAGCTGGGCCGGCCCTGCGCCATCCCCTCGGACCGGGACGCCGGCATCGTCCAGACGGTGACGGCGGCGGTAAACGCCGAGAATCCGCTGGAGGGCGAGCGTCTGCTGCTGGACCTGGAATTCCGCCGTCTGGACGGGATGATCGGCCTGCACAACTTCGACGACCACGCGCTGTTCGGCTATGCCATGAAGCTCCAGCTGCTGGAGCGGCAGCGCACCTTCCGGTATGAGGCTGGCAAGCGGGCCTTCGACGAGCTTATGGCCGGCATCCGCCAGCAGGTTTCCAGCTTATAACGAAACAGGAGAAACGAAATGGACAAAGTGACAGGATATGTGACCGGAGTAAACGGGAATCTGGTGGCAGCCACCTTTTCCGGCTCCGTCCGAAAAAATGAAGTGGGCTATGTCCAGGTGGGCGATGACCGGCTCAAGGGCGAGGTCATCCGCGTCAACGGCGACACAGCCAGTATGCAGATTTATGAAATGACCAACGGCATCCAGGTGGGCGACCGGGTGGAGCTCTCCGGCGAGCTGATGAGCGTGGAGCTGGGGCCGGGCCTGCTGACCCAGGTGTTCGACGGGCTGCAGAATCCCCTGCCGGAGCTGGCGCAGCAGTGCGGCTTCTTCCTGCAGCGGGGCGTGTATCTGGATCCCATCCCCAACAAGGACTGGGAGTTTACCCCCCTGGTGAAGCCCGGCGACCATGTTTCCGCCGGTGACGCCGTGGGCAGTGTGCCCGAGGGGCTGTTTACCCACCTGATCATGGTACCCTTCGGCCTGAAGGACGAAGGGTGGCGGGTGAAATCCGTCCGGGAAAAGGGCGTGTACAACGTCCGGGACACCGTGGCGGTGCTGGAAAACGACAACGGCGAGGAGAAAGAGCTGACCATGGTGTTCTCCTGGCCCGTGAAGCAGCCTATCCGCTGCTATGAGGAGCGTCTGCGCCCGGACGAGACCCTGGTGACCAAGCTCCGCTCCATCGACACGTTCCTGCCGGTGGCCAAGGGCGGCACCTTCTGCGTGCCCGGCCCCTTCGGTGCCGGCAAGACGGTGCTGCAGCACATGGAGGCCAAGAACGCCGATGTGGACATCGTCATCGTGGCCGCCTGCGGCGAGCGGGCCGGCGAGGTGGTGGAGGTGCTGAAGGAGTTCCCCGAGCTGGTGGACCCCCGCACCGGACGCTCCCTGATGGAGCGCACCATCATCATCTGCAACACCTCCTCCATGCCCGTGGCCGCCCGTGAGGCGTCGGTGTACACCGCCGTCACCATGGCGGAGTATTACCGCCAGATGGGCCTGGATGTGCTGCTGCTGGCAGACTCCACCAGCCGCTGGGCCCAAGCCATGCGTGAGATGAGCGGCCGTCTGGAGGAGATTCCCGGTGAGGAGGCCTTCCCCGCCTATCTGGAGTCCGTCATTGCCTCCTTCTATGAGCGGGCCGGCAAGGTCCGCCTGAAGAGCGGCAAGATCGCCTCCGTCACCATCGGCGGCACCGTGTCTCCCGCCGGCGGCAACTTCGAGGAGCCTGTGACCCAGGCCACCCTGAAGGTGGTGGGCGCGTTCCACGGTCTGTCCCGCGAGCGGTCCGACGCCCGCAAGTATCCGGCCATCCACCCCATCGACTCCTGGTCCAAATACCGGGGCGTGGTGGATATGGACCGGGTGGAGCAGGCCCGCGCCATCCTCAAGCGCAGCAACGAGATCAACCAGATGATGAAGGTCATCGGCGAGGAGGGTACCTCCGCCGAGGACTATATCGTCTATCAGAAGGGCGAGCTGCTGGACGCGGTGTATCTGCAGCAGAACTCCTTCGATCCCATCGACGCGGCCTGCGATCCCGACCGTCAGATCCACGAGTTCAACGTGCTGTATGACGTGCTGACCCGGGATTTCGCACTCAGCGACAAAAAAGAGATCCGCGCCTTTTTCAACCAGGTCCGGCAGGAGTTCCTGGACTGGCACAACACCGTGTTCCGCACCCCGGAATTTGAGGCCCAGGAAAAGCGGCTGAAGGACTTTTACCTGAGCAAGGCCGCGGATTGAGAGGGGAGTCAATATGCAGAAAGTTTACACGAAAATTGAGTCCATCGTGGGCAACGTGGTCACGGTCCGGGCCGATGGCGTCCGCAACGGCGACCTGGCCCTGGTGGGCGACAGCTACGCCAACGTCATCAAGCTGGACAGGGACCTGGTAACGCTCCAGGTGTTCAGCGGCACCCAGGGCGTCAGCACCACGGACCCGGTCCGGTTCCTGGGCCGTCCCATGATGGTGTCCTTCTCCGACCACCTGCTGGGCCGCATTTTCGACGGCGCCGGCGTACCCCGGGACAACGGTCCCGCCCTGACGGAGAACATGATCCCCATCGGCGGCCCCTCCGTGAACCCGTCCAGGCGTATCGTGCCCAACAAGCTGATCCGCACCGGTATCCCCATGATCGACGTGTTCAACACCCTGGTGGAAAGCCAGAAGCTGCCCATCTTCTCCGTGTCCGGCGAGCCGTATAACCAGCTGCTCTCCCGCATCGCCATGCAGGCCCAGGTGGACATCATCGTCCTGGGCGGCATGGGCCTGAAGTACGACGACTATCTGTACTTCCGGGACACTCTGGAAAAGAGCGGCGCCATGGGCCGCACGGTGATGTTCATCCACACCGCCTCCGACCCCACCGTGGAATGCACCCTGGTGCCGGATATGGCCCTGGCCGTGGCGGAGCAGTTCGCTCTGGCCGGCAAGCGGGTGCTGGTGCTGCTGACGGATATGACCAACTACGCCGACGCGCAGAAGGAAATGGCCATCACCATGGAGCAGGTGCCCTCCAACCGGGGCTATCCGGGCGATCTGTACAGCTGCCTGGCCGCCCGCTATGAAAAGGCTGTGGACTTCGAGGGCGCGGGCTCCATCACCATTCTGGGCGTCACCACCATGCCCGGCGACGACGTGACCCATCCGGTGCCCGACAACACCGGCTATATCACCGAGGGCCAGTATTACCTGAAAAACGGCCACATCGAGCCCTTCGGCTCCCTGTCCCGTCTGAAGCAGAACGTCAACGACAAGACCAGAAGCGACCACCGGGCCCTGATGGACGGCATGATCCGGCTGTACAGCGCCTATAAGGAGAGCCTGGAAAAGAAGTCCATGGGCTTCATGATGTCCGAGTGGGACGAAAAGCTGCTGAAATACGGCCACCTGTTTGAAACGAAGCTGATGGACCTGAGCGTGAATATCCCGCTGGAGGAGGCGCTGGACCTGGGCTGGGAGATCCTGGCCGAGTGCTTCGAGCCCAATGAAACCGGCCTGAAAACGAGCCTCATCCAGGAGAGATGGCCCAAGCGGTCCGCCGTGGAATGAGGGTGCGCCTATGGCTGTCAAACTTACCAAAAATGAATTGAAGGTGCAGAAGGACCGCCTGAAGCAGTTCCAGCGGTATCTGCCCACCCTCCAGCTGAAAAAGCAGCAGCTGCAATCCGTGGTGATGCAGGTCAACGCCCAGCTGGAGCAGGTGGAGCGGGAGCGCCGGGCCGCCGTGGACGGGCTGGACGACTGGGTGGCCGTTTTCGCGGAAAACGACAGCTTCCCGGTGGACAAGCGCCTGGACACCCTGATCCGCCCCCACCATGTGGAGTGCGGAGAGGAGAACATCGCCGGCGTCACCGTGCCGGTGTTCCGGGAGCTGAGCTTTGAGGACATCTGCTACGACGTGGCGGATTACCCCCTGTGGGTGGACACTGCGGCGGTGCGCCTGCGGGAGATCGCCCGGCTGGACGCTCTGGAAAAGACCCTCCGCCGCCAGGTGGAGCTTCTGGAGCAGGAGCTGCGGTCCACGGCCCAGCGGGTGAACCTGTTTGAGAAGGTGAAGATCCCCGAGGCCAAGGAGAATATCCGAGTCATCGGCATCTACCTGGGCGACCAGCAGACCTCCGCCGTGGTGCGGGGCAAGATCGCCAAGAAAAAGCTGCAGGAGGTGAGCCGATGATCGAAAAAATGAAGGTCGTCCACATTGTGGCGGCCGCGTCGGAGAAAACCGCCCTGCTGGACCGGCTGCGCGCCCTGGGCATCGTCCACTTCGGCGAAAAGGCCAGCGCCGACCAGCGGCATCTGGAGCGCTTCGCGGAGCTGTCCAGGATGGAGATGCTTCTCCAGGAATACACGGGACAGGAGCCGGAAAAAAAGCTGCTGTCCGACAAGGAATTTGAGGGCTTTTACAAGGGCCTGGCCGTCTGCATGGACCGGCACAAGGCCCTGCAGGAGCAAAAGACCGCCGTCCACGCGGCTGCGGAGCGGCTGTCCGAATGGGGAGCCTTCTCCCCGGCGGAGCTGCGGTCGCTGGGGGACCAGGGCCTGGATATCCACATTTACCGCACGGACAAAAAGACTGCGGCCGCCCTGGCGGCGGACCCGGACGTGCGTGTGATCCGGTTGGCCCCGGTGGGCAAGATGCCCACCCTGGCCTCCATCGGGCCCCTGCCCGCCCCGTATCCCGTCACCGAGTTCCCCATCCCCGAAAAGGGCCTGGAGGAGCTGAACCGGGAGTGGGAGGACTGCGACCGGGGCATCCGGGCCTGTGAGGCGGAGCTGCACGACGCCGCCCGGCACCTGCCCAGCATCCACGACCAGATGCTCAAGACCCAGAACGCTGCGGAGTATTCCGCCGTCAGCAACACGTCCCAGAGCCAGGATGGCCTGGTGTGGCTGACGGGCTATATCCCGGCAGCGGAGGTGGAGGGCTTCAAAAAGGCCGCCGCCCAGGCGCACTGGGCCTGGGCCATGGTGGACCCCGCCGCCGATGACGACAAGGTCCCCACCAAGGTCAAGTACAACAAGGTCACCCGCCTGATGATCCCGGTGTTCGACATTCTGGGCGTGGTTCCCGGCTACCGGGAGTATGACATTTCCTTCTGGTTTCTGGGCTTCTTCACCCTGTTCTTTGCCATGATCATCGGCGACGCCGGATACGGCTGCCTGTTCCTGCTGGCGGCCCTGGTCATGACCCTGAAGAATAAGAAGGCGTCCACCGCCGTGCAGCTGCTGTGGCTGCTGTCCATCGCCACCATTGTGTGGGGCGCGCTGACAGGCACCTGGTTCGGCCTGGAGCAGGCCATGGACGTGCCGCTTCTCAAGAGCCTGGTGATCCCCACCTTCGCCAACTATCCCGCCCACTTCGGTGTGGAATCCACCACCCAGCAGAACACCATCATGAAGTTCTGCTTCATCCTGGGCACGGTGCAGCTGTCGCTGGCCTGCGTCATGAACATCCGGCGCAAGCTGGGGGAGAAGGACCTGAGCTGGCTGGCGGACCTGGGGTGGCTGGCCGCCATCGACGCTCTGTATTTCGTGGTGCTGTACCTGGTCATCGGCCAGCAGGTAAACCTGATGCCTGTGGCCTGCGTGGTCATTGCGGGCTTCCTGCTGGTGGTGCTGTTCGGCGGCATGTCCCCGGACAAGACCTTCGGCCAGGGCCTGAAGGCAGGCCTGGGCGACGCGTTCACGGTGTTCCTGAACACCATCAGCGCCTTCGGCAACATCATGAGCTACATCCGCCTGTTTGCCGTGGGCATGGCGTCTCTGGCCATCGCCCAGAGCTTCAACAACATGGCCTTCGGCTTCAAGGGGCCCCTGGTCATCGCCGCCATCCTGATCCTGCTGATCGGTCACGGGCTGAACATCGTCATGGGTCTGCTGTCTGTAGTGGTCCACGGTGTCCGCCTGAACCTGTTGGAGTTTTCCGGTCAGCTGGGGATGGAGTGGGCCGGTATTGCTTACGATCCCTTTAAGAAACGCGATAAAATCAAAAAATAAACGGATAGGAGATCAACTATGAATATCGAATTTATTGGTATGGCGTGCGCTCTGGGCCTGTCCGCCATGGGCTCTGCGTTCGGTTCCGGCTTTGCGGCTCAGGCTTCCGTGGGTGCGTGGAAAAAGTGCTACGCCAACGGCAAGCCCGCCCCCTTCATCATGGTGGCCTTCTCCGGCGCGCCGCTGACCCAGACCATTTATGGCTTCCTGCTGATGAACTTCATCCGCAGCGCCGTGGAGGGCGGCTGTGACGCGGCCCTGGCCATGTTCACCGGCATCTTCGCGGGCCTGGCCATCGGCCTGTCTGCCTTCTTCCAGGGCAAGGTGGCCGCCGCCTCTGCCGACGCGCTGGGCGAGACCGGAAAGGGCACGGCAAACTTCTTCATTGTCATCGGTATTATCGAAACGGTGGCACTGTTCACCCTGGTGTTCAGCCTGCTGCTGCTCCAGTAACCCTCATAAAGCGCAAAAAAATCAGGGCCTCAGGGCCCTGATTTTTTTACTCAGTTTTCCGGGTTCTCCGGGTCCGGCGTGGGCTCCGGGGCGGGTTCCGGATCGGGTTCCGGATCGGGGTCCGGCGCAGGCTCCGGAGTCGGGTCCGGCGTGGGCTCGGGCTGGGGCTTCTGCTTGCCCACCTCCACGATCTTGTCCCGGCTGTCGTAATTGCTCTCCGCCTCGAAATTGCTGGAGATCAGATTCCCGTTGCCGTCATACACATTCCGCCAGGTCTGCACGGTAAACCCGGTGATGGGATACTGGGTCACCCGCTCCGCGCCGGGAGCCAGATTGTCCACTTCCTTATAGATGGTTTTCCACGGGGTAGTGGACACAGTCTTGCTGGTGATCTTCACGAAGCTGCTGTCGGTTTTGGTGCCGAAGATCTTCACCGTGACGTTGTTGTTGTACCAATATGTCACGATCTTGATGGGATAGTCGGTGTTGTTCTGGAGCACAAAGTCCAGATATGGCCAGAACACTGTGGCGTCGCATCCGGAGGGTACGTAGTCCTGGGCATACATGTGGCAGGCCCGGGACACGATCTTCAGGTTGGCCAGCAGTGCCGAATAGTACAGGGTGGACGACACCTGGCACACGCCGCCGCCATAGGAGGGCACGGCCTTGCCGCCCACATAGGCGGTGCCGATCTTGAACCCGGCCTCCTTGGTGGTGGGGCCCACAGCGTTGTTATAGCTGAAATTTTCGCCGCTGTTGACCACGGAGCCGCTGATGTTCCCGGCGGCCCTCCGAACGTTGAAAATACGGTCGCTGGTGCCGGAGACATAGGAGGTGTACTGCCCCAGCACGTCCCGGAACAGCACCTTTTCCAGCCCCGCCTTGGTAACGGTGGGATAGGTGATCCGGGCGGGGATCACGAGCTCCTGCCCGGGCTGGGCCTGCTCCACCAGCTTTTCGGCCGCCGCCACGTCAAAGGTAACGCCCACGCGCCCCTCCACCACCTGACCGGTGGCCCGGTCATAGGAAGCGTTCTTGCCCTCACCGCCGATCTCCCGCTCCACTGCCGCCAGATCCAGGGCCTTGCCCTGGGTCACGGTGCTGACGCATTCGATGGGGTCCAGACACCGGGTGGTCACGGCCTGATGCAGGGCCCGGGCCAGCTTATCCCGGTCAATGGTGCGTCCGTCGGCGGGCTTGGTGACGTAGAAGCCGTCGCCCTTGCCCTCCTCCATACGGTATGCACCGTCCACCGGGTCACGGCTCAGCTCCCGGCTCAGGCTCTCCGCCCGCTGGGACAGCTGCGCCGCGTCCAGCTCCCACCGGACTGCCGCCTGAGTCTCCCCAAACCAGCTGCGGATCAGGTGATACCCGTTGACGAAGAAATTTCCCCCATGGGCCGCGTTCCAGGCAGCCTGGGCCGCCTCCTGCGGCGTAACGGATACCCCAAGCTCCGACAGGCTCACCTGTCCGATGGTCTCCTCTCCCAGGGTCAGGTGGATAACCTCGCCGCTGCACGCATCGGCTCCGTCCCGCTGCCATTTATCCCGAACCTCCTGGGCGGTAAGTCCGCCCACGTCCACGCCCAGCACCCGGGTGCGGTGCAGGGTGGTCCTTCCCGCAGCGGCCGCGATGCACACCGCCAGGTATGCCGCCGCCAGAACGCCCACGGCGATACCCGCCGCCATCCCGGCGATCCGGCCCGCCGAACGGGTCCGCTTTTCCTTCTGCAAGGGCTTCTGGTCTGTCTTTTCCATCAGGGCCCCTCCTCATCATTCTGTTGCCGCGCTGTTGCGCGTTCGTATAGTATACTACATCTCCTTCCAAAAAAGGTTACAATCCGGTAACAATCGCCGGTTCTTCAACACACTGTTGATTTATGTGCGGGCCCGCTTGGGGATCCGGATGGTCAGCAGGATCTCCTGCTCCGTGTCCCGCCGGTCCCACCCGGCGTCCACCCCGGCCTGACGCATCAGGTGCAGTCCCCGGTCCACGCTGTTGAGAAACAGCCGCACATCCTTGATGATGTAGGTGCTGCGCCCCCGGGGCGGCGTGGTCCGGTCCTCCTGCAAAAGCTTTTCCACATGGGCCTCCGCCTGGGCCACGTTCATCTGCCGCCGCACCATGTCCCCGGCGGCCCGGCGCTGGACCTCCGGGTCCTGGAGCCGCAGCAGCGCCCGGGCATGCCGCTCCGTCAACCCGTTTTCCCGCAGAAGATTCCGCACATCCTCCGGCAGCCGCAGAAGCCGCAGCTTGTTGGCCACCGTGGGCTGGGCCCGGCCCAGGCGCCGGGCGGCCTCCTCCTGGCTGAGCCCATACCGGGAGATCAGCCGCGCAATGGCCGCCGCCTCCTCCCAGCAGTCCAGGTCCCGCCGCTGAAGATTTTCCATCAGAGCCAGCAGGGCGGAGTCCTCCTCGCCCACCTGGGCCACCAGACACGGCACCTCCCGCAGTCCGGCGATCCGGGCCGCCCGCAGCCGCCGCTCCCCGGCCACCAGCTCATACCCGTCTCCGGCCCGGCGAACCGTCAGCGGCTGTAAAATGCCGCAGGAGCGGATGCTGGCGGCCAGCTCCGCCAGTCCCACCTCGTCAAAGCCCTGCCGGGGCTGCTGGGGATTGGGCCGGATGCGGCCCAGGGGGATGTACTGGACCCGTGTGGACAGAAATTCACCCTTTCGCTGCAATTTCATGGCGCTCGCCCTCCTTTTCCCCCATTTTATCCGTCCCGGGCGGCAAAAAAGGCCGCACTCTGTCGGGAAATCAAAATTCCCCCGCTTGCGCCCCGGGCTGCCCCTCCCGCGTGTACATCCACCCTCAAGCGGAAAAAATGCTTGCCATCCGGGGCCCCGGGGGGTACAATAGCACCAATCAGAAAACAGGAGGCGCATTCCTATGGAGTTTAACCCGCAGAAGCAGCTGGCAGGCCTGCTGGAGTGGATGGACCAGCAGATGACCCTGTGCCATGGCAAGACCGCCGTCATCGGCATTTCCGGCGGCAAGGACAGCAGCACCGTGGCGGCGCTGGCAGTGGCCGCCTACGGCCGCGAGAACGTGTACGGCGTCCTGATGCCCAACGGCGTCCAGCCGGATATCGACTATTCCCAGGCCCTGGTGGAGCACCTGAACATTCCCCACTGCACCATCAATATCCACGACGCCGTCCAGGGCGTCCTTCACGAGATGGAGCAGGCGGGCCTGGAGCCCAGCCGCCAGACCCGGGTGAACCTGCCCTCCCGCATCCGCATGGCCACTCTGTACGCCGTGGCCCAGACCGTGCCCGACGGCATCGTCATCAACACCAGCAACCTCTCCGAGGACTGGGTAGGCTACTGCACCATTTACGGTGACTCCGCCGGGGCCTTCTCCCCCCTGGGCATGTACACCACCGAGGAGGTCATTGCCCTGGGCCGGGTCCTGGGCCTGCCGGAGAAGTTCCTGGTAAAGGCCCCCTCCGACGGCCTCACCGGCCTCACCGACGAGGACAACCTGGGCTTTACCTATCACGCCGTCAACGAATACGTTCGCCGGGGCGTCTGCGACCCGGCCATCCGGGCCCAGATCGACCAGAAGCACCGCGTCAGCCGCTTCAAATTCCAGACCCTGCCGGTGTATCACAACGGTTTGCCCATGGCCCTTACCGACGAGACGGATTACTACAAATAAGCGCCAAACACCCCGGAGCAGCGCTCCGGGGTGTTTGCATAGGTCTTTATTTGCTGCGGATGAACAGCACCCCCAGGGTGCCGGGGCCGCAGTGTGAGGTGACGGTGGACCCTGCGGTGGTCTCGATGATCTCCTCAAAATCGGGACACAGCTCCAGGAGCTTCTGCCGCACCGCCTCCACCGTCTCCGGGGCGCAGCGGGTATGGGTAATGAACACCCGGTGCCTGTTGATATCATCCCGTCCCTGGAGCCGGTCCTGGGTGTATTGCAGCATCACCTTGTCAATGGGGCCGCGATACTTTTTGCCTGGGGTCATCTTGCCGTCCTTCACCTCGATGCAGGGCTTCAGCTTCAGCAGATTGCCGCCGAAAGCGCTGAGGGCCGAGCACCGCCCGCCCTTGTACAGATAGTCCAGCCGGTCAATAACAAAGCTGGCCTCCACCCGGGGAGCCAGGTCCGTGCAGGCCCTCTGAATTTCCTCCGCCGTATGTCCGGCCGCCGCCAGCTCCGCGCCGTGGAGCACCAGGAGCCCCTGGCCCGTGGACAGGTTCCGGGAATCCACCACATATACGTTGCCGACGTCCGCCGCCGCCATGCAGGCGTTCTGATACGAGCTGGAAAAGTCGCTGCTGATGCAGAAGTGCACGACGCTGTACCCCTGCTGGTGCCAGGACCGGAACTCCCGGACATAGTCGAACACATTGACGGCGCTGGTCCGGGGCAGCTGGCCGCTGGCGTCCACATAGTCATAAATGGTCTCCGGCGTGATCTCCACGCCGTCATGCCCCACCTGATCGCCGCAGTGCACCGACAGGGGCGTGATGGCAATGTCGTACCGTTCGATCAGCTCCGGCGATAGGTCACAGGTGCTGTCCGAAATGATCTTTACCTTCATATCCTGTTTTTCTCCTTGTATAAGCCCCGGGCCCGGCCCGGCGGCGGTTTCTGTAAGATGACAAAAACTTCCCCTATGCGCCGCTTCACAAAACGCCGCTTATGGTATTATACCGGATATCCTCTCTCCGCGCAAGAAAAACTTGCCATTTCTCCCAAAAAAAGCACGGCAATTCCCATAGAATTGCCGCGCTTTTTTGATTTTATTCCTCAAACAGACTGGCCTGGTAGGGCAGCCCCCCCTTGCCGATGTTCCGGCGCTGGGCGGCATTTTCCTCCGCCAGGGCGTCGGCAATGGCCATTTTCCGGATGATATTGCGGACGGTGGCGTCCAGGTCGGTGCCCGCCCGATAGTCGGCAGGGAAGATGAAATCCACCCGCCCCTTGGCCAGCAGATCCTCCACGCCCTGGCGGTTCTCCTGCTGGTACACGGCAATGGCCTGGCCGCCATAGGCCCGCATCATTTTCATGCATGGCACATCAGACAGGCCGTCTCCCACATAGATCATGTTGGTAAACGGCACCCGCTTGCTGTCGTCGGGCATGGAGTCATTGAGGGTCTTGTCGTCGGACACATCCAGCACGCCCTTATTGATGCGATAGACGAACTGGGTCTTGTTGGTGAAGTTTACGTCCAGCTTGGGCCACGAGGCCAGCCCGTCCCCATCATAGAAAAACTCACAGGCGTAGATCTCCCGGAACTCCCGGGCGATGCCGCTGCCCTCGATGATCTCCCGCAGGCCGGAGGAGATGACATAGTGCTCCACCTGCACCCCCTGGCTGCGTCCAAATTCGTTGATGCGCCCGAACCAATCGGCCACCCCGGGAAACAGCTCCATCCCGTGACCGCACCGCACCAGGAAATCCCGATCCAGCCGGATGTTCTGGGCCCGGCATTCGGCGATCATGGTGTACATGTACGCCAGCAGCCCGTCCATGCGGTTCTCCCGGCCAAAGTCATTGGCCTTCCTCCAGAATTCTGCCGGAGTATAGCCCAGCGCCGGGATAAATGCATAGTCCTCCATGTCCGTGGTGCACAGAGTCTTGTCAAAGTCATACAGCAGCGCCACAATAGGCGTCATACCGCCACCTCCTTGCGTACAGGGCAAAAGCGGCCCCCAGGGGCCGCTTTTTGCATTTCATATCAGCGTCTGTCGCCGCCGTTGTAGTTGCGGCCAAACTGCAGGTCCTCCAGGTTCAGCTTAAAGTCCAGGGGAAAGGGGGAATCCTCCTCTTTCTTCTCCTGGGGCTTTTCCTCCGGCTGAGGCTCCGGGGCAGGCTGCTGCTCCTGCGAAGGCTCCTCCTGAGAAGCAGGCTCTGCATCCGTCGCAGCCTCCGCCACAGGCACGGCGTTCTCCTGGGGGGCAGGCAGGGCCACGGCCTCGCTCTGCTCCTCCTGCTCCGGCGCATTCCGCTCCGGCAGAGCATCCAGAAACGCCATCTGCTGGGCGCACAGCTCCCGGCTGCGCTGGATAAAGCTCTCCGTCTCGCTTTGGGCCGCAGCCAGCTTCTCCCAGGAATCCCGGATCTCCTGCTGGAGCTGCCGGGCCTGGATCTCGGCCTCGCCCCGGGCCTCGATCAGGATCCGCTGCGCCTCCGCCTGGGCGTTGGAAATGGTCTTTTCCTTTTCCGCGTGGGCCTCGGCGATGGACTTGTCCCTTTCGGCCTGGGCCTCGGCCACCATCTGGGCCGCCATTTTCTGGGCCGCCAGCAGGGTAGACCGCATGGCGTCCTCGGTGGCGCGGTATTCCTCCACCTTCTCGGCCAGCACCTTCAGCTTGGCCTTCAGGGTGGTATTGTCCTTATACAGCGCGGTATAATCCTCCGTCAGGCCGTCCAGAAATTCGTCCACAGCCGTCATACTGTAGCCGCTGCTCAGGCCGGACGATTTGGGAAAGGTTTTCTCGGAAACTTCCTGGGGTGTGTACATGATCTATCCCTCCGTTTTTGCTGTATCGGTCCGTCACATGTACAGGCCGCTGTTTTCCAACTCGTCGATCAGGTCGCCCATAAGATCCACGGAATAGGGCGTGGCGATATAGGTCTTGGCGGCCACGCGCTTGACCTTGCCGCCGGTAGCATAGGCCACGCCGGACACGAAGTCCAGCAGCCGCCGGGCGGTATCGGGGTCGGTGTTCTCCATATTCACCACCACGGTGCGCTTTTCCAGCAGATGATCGGCAATGGCCGTGGCGTCCTCGTCATACTTCGAGGGCTTCACCAGCACCACCTTCAGCTGGGTAGTGGCGTGGATGTTCACCACCTTGCTGCGGCGCTCCTCATCCCGGCGCTCCTCCCGCCGGTCGTCCCGGCGGGGACGATCCTGGTAATCGCCCTCCTGATATTCCACCGGTTCATCCTCGTCGTCATAGGGATGGATAAACTTCTTGAACTCGTCCTTCAGGCTCATGTGCTTCCCTCCGCTCTTTATTTTGTATAGTCCCGTGCGCCGAAAATTGCCGTGCCCACCCGGATCATGTTGCTGCCGCACCGGATGGCGTCGGCAAAATCGCCGCTCATGCCCATTGACAGATATTCCATCTTATTATCGTATATTTTTGCATTGATGTCAACATAAAGCCACCGCATTTTCTCGAAATATGCCAGATTTCCGTGGGGCTCCATGGCCACCGGAGGGATGGTCATCAGTCCCCGGACCCGGACATGAGGCATGGCCAGAGCCGTTTCCGCGGCGGCGGCGATATCCTCCGGCGCAAAGCCGCTTTTGGCCGCCTCCCCGCCGATGTTCACCTCCAGCAGGATATCCTGGCAGAGCTCCAGCCTTCCGGCGGCCTTTTCGATCTCCTGCAGCAGCTCCGTGCTACCCACAGACTGGATCAGATCGGCCTTGCCCACCACCTGGCGCACCTTGTTGCGCTGGAGATGGCCGATAAAGTGCAGGGGGCGGCCGGCGTAGGCGTTTTCCGCCAGCTTGGCGGTCATCTCCTGCACCCGGTTTTCGCCCAGGGCGTCGATCCCGGCGGCAATGGCCTCCTGGCAGGCGGCGGCGTCGTTCATTTTGCTGGCGCCCACCAGGATAACGTCGGCGCCGGTGCGCCCCGTTTCCCGGGCCGCCTGGTCCATCTGCTGCCGGACGGCGGCAATATTCTCCGCAATAGACATAGTGAAAGCCTCCCTTTCCGCGGTCAATCTTCTTTCAATATCTGTGTGCCGTCCAGGGTCACGCCGGTCATGATGACCTCGTCGCCGGGACGGAGCGTTGACAGTCCCTCGGTGTTCTGGGGCACGGACACCAGCACATAGTCGTCCCCCTGATACACCATTTCCACAGGCTTGAACTGGGGGAAGCTGCCCTGAACGCAGTATACGCCCAGCTTTCCGTCGTCGCTCTGCCGCAGGCACACGGAGGGCAGACGCAGCCCCGTATAGCTGTGCAGCACGATCTGCGCCGTCTGGTGCCGCAGCTGAGTGGTCTCCGCCAGATATTCCCGGCAGGACAGCACCACCACGCACCGGCCGTTTTCCGCCGGGCCCACGGAATGCACCGCGGCGGCAATGTCATCGGTGACGCCCTTGGTCAGCCGCAGAGATACGCTGCCGCAGGCGGCAATGCGCTGGGCCTCCTCCTCCGCCACGGCGGCGGCATAGTACCAGGTGTTGCTGTAAATCAGCTTGCCCACGTTGGCGGTATTCTCCCCGGGGGTCAGGCTGTCCAGAGCGCCGGGAGTCAGGTCCCCCAGGCCCGCCGGGGTCAGCACGGACTCATACCCGTCGCACACGGCGGAATACGTTCCCGCCCGGGGAGCGGTGATATCCGTGGCCCCGGTAAGGCCCGCCTGCAAGGAGTCGATCTCGTCCTGCACCGCGGCGATCTCCGTTTTGATCTCCTGGCTGGAGGTATAGGCCCGGCTGCGCTTGACAATGGCGGCCTTCAGCTGGGACAGGTCGCCGGAGGCGGCGGTATAGTCCCCGCCGGTGAGATTCTTCCGCAGGGCCATGATTTCGTCGGAAATGGAGCCGTCCAGCTTCAGGGCGGCGTCGGGGTTCAGATAAGAGGACAGGGCGTATTCCAGCTGCTCCAGCTGCAGGCGCTTGGCCTGGATCTGGGCCACGGCCTCCAGGGCCCCGGGGCTGTCATAGGCGGTAGCGATGACCTGGCCCTTTCCCACCTTTTCCCCCTCGTCCCGGGTATGGCTCAGGGTCCCGGCCTCGGAGCGGAAGGCTTCCTCCTCCCGCACCAGCCAGCCGGAGGCCTCCACGGATTCCTCCGTGGTGCTGGTATACACCCGGGTGGTGGCGTAGGGGTTCGTCAGATACCGCACCCCCTGGACCAGAAAATAGAACACCACCGCCGCCGCCAGGGCAATGGACAGAATTTTGAATGCGCGGGTGGACTTCATGGCGTAACCTCCTTTGGTGGCCGGGTGATGGTGTTGGGGCGCTGCCGCGCGCCGGGGCATGTCTCAAAAATTCTCCGTGCCCAAGGCTTTGCCTGCGGCAAAGCGCTTGTGCGCCCTGTCGGGCGGCAGCGCTATTGCGCCTCCGACGGCAAGCCCGGGTCGTTCAGTGGCACCGGATGAACCGGAATGATGGTGGATATTGCGTGCTTGTAAATCACCTGCTGCTTGTTGCCCAGGCGCCGCAGACGCGGCGTCTGGGGCCCCGTGATTTTATCCCGCACGGACGGAGTGAATCCGCCCGTGCCCAAGGCTTTGCCTGCGGCAAAGCGCTTGTGCGCCCTGTCGGGCGGCGGCGCTATTGCGCCTCCGACGGCAAGCCCGGGTCGTTCAATGGCACCGGATGAACCGGAATAATGGTGGATATTGCGTGCTTGTAGATCACCTGCTGCTTGCCGTCGGTGTCCAGCACCACGGTGAAGCTGTCAAAGCCGGTGACGCTGCCCCGCAGCTGAAAGCCATTCATCAGAAATACGGTAACGGGCAGGCTCTGCTTGCGGACCTTGGTCAGGAAAATGTCCTGAAGATTGTTTTTCTGCATAACGAATGCTCCTTTTCTCTTTGTGCGGACGGCTGTCCGCCTGCCCTTATCCTAAGCCATGGGCTGTGAGAAAATCTGTCGCATTCTGTAAAGCCACCGGGAAATCCGGCTCCCGCTCCCAGAGGATCCAGTGGATGTCCGGGTTGCGCCGCAGCCAGGTCAGCTGCCGCTTGGCGTATTGGCGGGAGCGGAGCTTGACCTCCTCCACCGCCTGGTCCGTGGTGGCCGCGCCGTCGGCCACCGCCAGAAACTGCTTGTAGCCGATGGCCTGCAGGGCCGTGGCATCCCGGGGCAGGCCGCTGTCCAGAAGGTCCTGCACCTCCTGCAAAAGCCCCTGGCGGACCATGTCGTCCACCCGCCGGTCAATGCGCTGGCGCAGGTCCTCCCGGTCCCGGAAGCTCAGCCCGATATACACCGCCTCGTACCGGTCCGGACGCTGCCGTCCCCGCCTGTCCCGCAGGGACATGGGCTCCCCGGTCTGCTCATAGATCTCCAGTGCCCGGAGAATGCGCTTTTCATCCCGCAGGTGCAGCCGTCCGGCGGTTTCCGGGTCCACGGTCCGCAGCCGCTCCAGCAGCGCCTCCGGCCCCTGCTCCCGCAGCTCCCGCTGGAGCCGCAGCCGTACCTCGCCGCCCTGGCTGCCGGGGGCGAAGTCGTCACCCCGGATCAGGGCGTCCAGATACAGCCCCGTGCCTCCGGCCAGCACCGGCAGCCGGCCCCGGGCCAGAATGTCCCGGATGCAGCCGTCCGCCGCCTGGCAGAACCGGGCCACGGACCAGCTTTCCGCCGGATCCGCCACGGCGACCATATGATGGGGCACCCCCTCCATCTCCGCCGCCGTGGGGGCGGCGGTGCCGATGGTCATGCCCCGGTAGATCTGCATGGAGTCCACGGATACCACCTCGCCGCCGAAGCGCCGGGCCAGAGCCACGGCCATTTTCGTTTTTCCGCTGGCGGTGGGACCCACCACACACAGGACCCTGGGGGCCATAGGCCGCTCCTTTCCGGGCGTCACGCCCGCTTGAACATTTTTTCCACCTGGTATTTGCTCAGCCGCACCGCCACCGGGCGGCCATGGGGGCAATACTGAATTTCCCCGGACTGGACCCTGTCCACCAGATGCCGCAGCTCGGCAGGGTCCGTGTGCATCCCGGCCTTGATGGCGAATTTGCAGGCCATGGTCTGCAATAGGCTGTCCCGGGCTGCGTCCGGGTCCGCCCGGTTCAGCCGCAGGTCCTCCGCCAGCTCCTCCAGGGCTCCGGTGGGGTCGTCTACCCCGGCGGGCACCCCCCGCACCAGCACCGCGCCGCCGAAATCCTCGCACCGGAAGCCATACCGCTCCAGCAGGGGCAGCTGCTCCAGCACCGCCGCGCAGTCCTCCGGCGACAGCTCCACCGCCATGGGCTCCAGCAGTGTCTGGGACATGATGGGCTCCGCGGCGGCCTTCAGCGCGTCGAACCGCACCCGCTCGTGGGCAGCGTGCTTGTCGATGAGCCACACGTTCTCCTGCTCATCCTCGCAGATGATATACGTCCGCAGCACCTCGCCGGCAATGCGCCAGGGGACCTCCCTGGGTGGCTCCATGGTCACCTGCTCCGGCAGGGACACCGTCTCCTGTACCGGCTCCCGCACCGGCTCCGGCTTTGGGGCGGGCGGGGTAATGTGATAGCTGACGCCGGGGCGGCCGGTGGGCGCGGTAAAGGGCTTGCCCGCCTCCGGGGCCACGTCCCGCACCGCCATGGTCTGGGCCGGTCTTTCCTCCGGCTGCGCCGCAGGCCGGGACACCGGCGCGGCGGGACGGGCGGTATAGCTGCCCAGCGGGCGCTTCTCCGGCTCCGGCTTCTGCTGCTGCCGGAACTCCTGGGCCGTCATGGTCCGGTAGAAGGGCTTCTCCTCCTTTTCCGGGGCCTTGGGGCGAGCTGCCGCATCCAGGGCATCCATGACGGTATAGTACACCGCATCGAAGGCGGTTTTATCCGATACGAATTTCACCACGGTCTTGGCCGGATGCACGTTCACGTCCACCCGGTCCTCCGGCAAGGTCAGATGCAGCACGCAGCCGGGGAACTTCCCCTTCAGCAGCCGGTTGCGGTATGCCTCCTCCAGGGCGGCGGACAGCAGCTGGCTTTTGACGAACCGTCCGTTGACGAAAAACAGCTGACGGCCCCGGGTGCCGTGGCCGTTCAGGGGCTTGGTCACGTAGCCTGCCACCTGCACGTCGCCGCCGCAGCCCCGGACCTCCTCCAGACCCAGAGCAAAATCCCGGCCCATGGCCGCATAAACAGCGGACAGCAGCTGCCCGTCGCCGGGGGTGTGGAGCACCTCGGCTCCATCCCGCAGCAGCTTGAAGGACACCTCCGGATGGCTCAGAGCCAGGTGCTGGACGATGCCGGACACGGCGGCCCCCTCGGCGCTGTCCTTCTTCATGAACTTCATCCGGGCGGGAGTGTTGTAAAACAGGTCCCGGACGCAGATAGTGGTGCCCTCCGGGCACCCGGTCTCCTCCACCTGCCCGGGCACGCCGCCCTCCAGATGCAGGGATGCCCCTGCCGGGGCCCCGGTCTGCCGGGTGAAGATATCCACCCGGGACACGGCGGAGATGGCGGCCAGCGCCTCACCCCGGAAGCCCAGGGTACCGATGGCGGCCAGGTCCGCCGCCGTGCGCAGCTTGCTGGTGGCGTGGCGCAGAAACGCCGTGGGCAGCTGCTGCGGCGCGATGCCGCAGCCGTTGTCCGTAATGCGCAGATAGGTGAGGCCCCCGCGCTGGACCTCCGCCACAATGGCGGTGGCCCCGGCGTCCAGGGCGTTTTCCAGCAGCTCCTTGGCCACGCTGGCGGGCCGCTCCACCACCTCGCCGGCGGCGATCAGATCCGCCACATGCCGCGGCAGGCATTGAATATCAGGCATAGCGTTGTCCTTTCGTGTTACGTCAGCTTCTTTTTCAGTTCATACAGCAGCTGCAATGCCTCCAGAGGCGTCAGCGAGTCCACCTGGGTCCGGCGCAGCCGGTCGATGACCTCCCCCTCGGCCACGGCGGCAAAGGACACCTGGTCCTCCCGGGGAGCGGGGGCTGCCGCCGGGCGGCCGGACTCCTCCTCCAGCTGCCGGAGGATTTTTCTGGCCCGGGACACCACCGCCTCCGGCAGGCCCGCCAGCTTGGCCACCTCGATGCCGTAGCTGCGGTCCGCGCCGCCGGGGACGATCTTCCGCAGGAACACGATCTCCTCGCCCCGGGCCCGGACGGCGATGTTGTAGTTCTTCACGCCGGGGAGGGTGCCCTCCATGGCGGTAAGCTCGTGGTAATGGGTGGCAAACAGGGTCTTTGCCCCCAGGCGCTTGGGGTCGGCGCAGTATTCCAGCACCGCCCGTGCGATGCTCATACCGTCGAAGGTAGAGGTGCCCCGGCCGATCTCGTCCAGGATCAGCAGGCTCTTGTCCGTGGCGGCATGGAGGATGTCGCTGACCTCCGTCATCTCCACCATAAAGGTGGACTGCCCCGCCGACAGATCGTCGGAGGCCCCGATGCGGGTAAATACCCGGTCCACAATGCCCAGGCGGGCCGCCTTGGCCGGGACGAAGGACCCGATCTGGGCCATGAGCACCATCAGCGCCACCTGGCGCATATAGGTGGACTTGCCCGCCATGTTGGGGCCGGTGATGATGGACACCCGGTCCTGGGTGCGGCCCATATAGGTGTCGTTGGGCACAAACAGGGCGTCGGGCCGCATGGCCTCCACCACCGGGTGGCGTCCCTGGTGGATCTCGATAACGCCGGACTCGTCCACCGCCGGGCAGCAGTAGTTGTTCTTCACCGCCACCGCTGCCAGGGAGCACAGGCAGTCCGCCTCCGCCACGGCGGCGGCAGCCGCCTGGATCCGGGCCACATGGCCGCTCAGCTCCTGCCGCAGCCGGGTGAACAGCTCATATTCCAGGGCCGATACCCGGTCCGACGCGGACAGGATGTCGTGCTCCAGGTCCTTCAGCTCCTGGGTGATGTATCGCTCGCCGTTGACCAGGGTCTGCTTGCGGATGTATGTCTCGGGCACCTGGTCCTTGAAGGAGTTGGACACCTCGATGTAATAGCCGAATACCTTGTTGTACCCGATCTTCAGGGTGCGGATGCCGGTTTTCTCCTTTTCGGCGGCCTCCATAGAGGCGATGATGCCCTTGCCGCCATGCAGAATGCCCCGCAGGCGGTCCACCTCCGGGTCGAAGCCCTCCCGGATGAACTCGCCCTCCCGGACGGAGAAGGGGGGATCGTCGCACAGGGTGCGGCCGATGAGGTCCGTCAGGTCCTCCAGAGTGTCCAGCTGGGCCAGCTCCCCCAGGCGGCCCCGGTCAAAGGCCGACAGCAGCTCCTTCACATGGGGCAGCCGCGCCATGGCGTTTTTCAGGGCTACCACGTCCCGGCCCCCGGCGGTGCCGTATACGATGCGGCCCACCAGCCGCTCCATGTCGCCGATGCCGGACAGGGCCAGGGCCAGCTCCTCCCGCACCATGGTGTGGTCCACCAGCTGGCCCACGGCGGCGCTGCGGCGGGTGATGGCCGTAACGGACAGCAGGGGCCGCTCCAGCCAGCTGCGCAGCAGCCGCCCGCCCATGGGGGTCCGGGTCTTGTCCAGCACCCACAGCAGGCTGCCCTTTTTCTCCTTGCTGCGCAGGGTCTCCGTCAGCTCCAGATTCCGCCGGGCCGTCAGGTCCAGCTCCATAAACTGCCCCTGCTGATAGTAATCCAGGTCGTCCACGTGGCGCAGGTCGGTTTTCTGCGTCTCGTGGAGATAGCCCAGCAGCGCCCCCAGCGACAAAGCCGCGGCGGGGTTCCCCTTGGGCAGGCGTCCGGCGGCCTCGTCGCCGAACTGGGTGCGGACGGTCCTTTCCGCCTCCTGCAATTGAAAGCGTCCGGCGCTCAGCCGCTCCACATGGCAGTGGAGCTTATCCTGCAAAAGAGACAGCAGCGGCCCGCACTGGTATGCCGCCGGATTCACCACTGCCTCCGCCGGGGAAAACCGGCCCAGCTCGTTGAGCAGATGCTCCGCCCGGTCGGGCCCCTGAAAGGCGGTAACGTGGGTCTTGCCGGTGGAAATGTCGCACACGCTGAAGCCTGCGCAGGTGCCGTCCAGATACAGCCCCGCGCAGAAGTTGGACCGTCCCTCCTCCAGGCAGGCGGCGTCTATGACGGTGCCGGGGGTCACCACCCGGATAATGTCCCGGTCCACCAAGCCCTTGGCCGTGGCGGGGTCCTGGGTCTGCTCGCAGATGGCCACCTTGTAGCCCTTGGCAATAAGCCGGGCAATATAGGCGTCGGAGGCGTGATAGGGAATGCCGCACATGGGCACCTTTTCCTCAAAGGGCTTGTTCTTGTCCTTGTCCCTGGTGGTCAGGGTCAGGTCCAGCTCCTTGGACGCCTTCCTGGCATCGTCGCCGAACATCTCGTAAAAATCCCCCAGCCGGAAAAACAGGATGGCGTCCTGATTCTGCTCCTTGATCTGCAAATATTGTTTCATCATGGGGGTCAGCTCCGCCATGGTTTCACCCGCGCTTTCTGCCGCATGTGCGGCGTATCTGTCGAATGGTAGTGGAAAACATTGTTGAAAAGTGCAAAACTTCGTTCAATAGGGGGAATTATTCCATCTCCCCGAACAGCGCCCAGGTGTTGCTGTCGGTGATCCTCACGTTCCGGTACTGGCCCAGGGCGTCCCTGCTGCCCACCAGGTGCACCAGCCGTCCCCCCGCCGTCCGGGCGGACAGGGGCCACCGGGCGTCGTCGGTCTCGCCGTCCACCAGCACCCGCAGGGTCCGGCCTACATACCGGGCATGAAGCCGGGCGGATATCTCGTTTTGCGTATTGCACAGCATATCGAACCATTTCTGCTTTTCCGCCCGGGGAACGGGGTCGTCCATTTTGGCCGCCGGCGTACCGGGCCGGGGGGAGAAGATGAAGGTAAACAGGGCGTCGAACTCCACCTGCCGCACCAGGTCCACGGTCTCCATGGCCTCGGCCTCCGTCTCGCAGGGGAAGCCGATGATCACATCGGAGGTCAGCACCAGGTCCGGCATGACCTTCCGGGCATAGCCGATCAGGTCCAGATATTTCGCCCGGTCATAGGGGCGGTTCATGGCCCGCAGCACCCGGTCGCAGCCGGACTGCACCGGCAGGTGCAGCTGATGGGCCACATGGCGGCTTTGGGCCATGGTGTCGAACAGCTTATAGCTGGCGTCCTTGGGCTGGGACGACATAAAGCGGATCAGGTAGTCGCCGTCGATCTTGTCCAGCTCCCGCAGCAGGTCCGCAAAGTCCCAGGGCTCCGGCAGGTCCTTGCCGTAGGAGTTGACGTTCTGGCCCAGCAGGGTGATCTCCTTATACCCCTCCGCCGCCAGCTGGCGGACCTCCTCCACGATCTTCTCCGGGGAGCGGCTGCGCTCCCGGCCCCGGACGTAGGGGACGATGCAGTATGAGCAGAAGTTGTTGCACCCATACATGATGGACACCCACGCCCGAACCCGGCCCTCCCGGACCACGGGCATGCCCTCGGCAATGGAGCCGTGCTCGTTCTCCACGGAGAACACCCGGCCCCGGCGGGTATACACCCGGTACAGCAGCTCCGGGAACTTCCACAGGGCCTGGGGCCCGAACACCAGGTCCACATGACGATAGCTCTCCCGGACCTTCCGGGCCACCTCCGGCCGCTGGGCCATGCAGCCGCACAGGCAGATGATCTGCTCCGGGTTCGCCTTCTTCGTGTGGGTCAGGGCGCCCAGGGTGCCGTATACCCGCTTTTCCGCATGGTCCCGGATGGCGCAGGTATTCATGACCACAATGTCCGCCCGGGCCGGATCGTCGGTGAAATCGCACCCCATATCCCGCAGCATCCCCAGAATATGCTGGCTGTCGGCCACGTTCTGCTGGCAGCCGAAGGTGTCCACCATCGCCAGAGGCGTCCGGCCCCGGGCCCGGTGGATATCGTGTATTTTCTCGGTAAACTCCCGCTGGCGGGCCATCTGCCCGTCGTCGAGAAGAACTTGCTTTCTGTCCAATGGAAACCTCCCAGCCGCCCGTTTTCGTAAAATAGGCGGCACTTTCCGAATTTAATAATTTATCATACCACATTTTTCTCTCCGTTACAAGGAAGGCCGCCGGGAAAAATGGCGAAAAATTTGTGTCCCCGGCGCTTTATCTTGCCCGAAGAATATGGTATACTGAAGAAAAATCGTCGAAAACGAGGATATCGCGCCATGAAAGACAACGAAAACAGACAGCCCATGCCCCAGGCGGAGGCCGACGGCATCATCGAGGGCCGGAACGCCGTGATCGAGGCCCTGCGGGCCGGAACGGCCATCGACAAAATTTACCTGGCCAAGGGCGAGACGGACAAGACCCTGGGCCATATTGCCTCCCGGGCCCGGGACGCCGGGGTCGTTGTGGTGGAGGCCGACCGGCGGAAGCTGGACGCCATGAGCCGCACCCACGCCCACCAGGGAGTCATTGCCCTGGCCGCCGTCCGGGAATACGTCAGCATCCAGAGCATTCTGGACAGCGCCGCCGCCAAGGGGGAGCCGCCCCTGCTGGTGGTGTGCGACGAGATCTCCGACCCCCACAATCTGGGGGCCATCCTCCGCACCGCCGAGTGCGCCGGGGCCCACGGGCTCATCATCCCCAAGCGCCGCTCCGCCGGGCTCACCGCCATCGTGGGGAAAACCTCCGCCGGGGCCGTCAGCTATCTGCCGGTGGCCCGGGTGGCCAACCTGACCTCCGCCCTGAAGGACCTGAAAAAGCAGGGGGTCTGGATCTTCGGCACCGCCGCCGGAGCCTCCACCGACCTGTACAGCGCCGATCTCAAGGGCCCCGCGGCCATCGTCATCGGTTCCGAGGGCGACGGCATGAGCCGCCTGGTGGCGGAAAACTGCGATTTTTTGGTCAGCATCCCCATGAAGGGGCACATTTCCTCCCTGAACGCGTCGGCGGCCGCAGCCATTCTGCTGTACGAGGCCGTGCGCCAGCGCCGGGGATAACAGCAAGGAGCTTCTATGAGTAAGCAAGACATGCGGCCCACGCCGCCGGAGGAGCACTATACCGTAGACGAGATACTGGAGGAGTTTGGCTCCGGTGCGCCTGCGGAGGAGCCCTCTCCCATACCGGACCCGGCCCCGGAGCCTCAGCCGGAGCCGGCCCCGGAGCCTCAGCCGGAGCCGGAAAGCGAACCGAAAGCCGGACCGGAGCCCGTTTCCGAGCCGGAATACCGCCCGGACGACACGCCCCCTCCCCCCCGGGAGAATCCCCTGGACAAGCTGCGCCGCCGGATACAGGCCCGGCAGGAGGACCCCGACGAGCCTGGCCTGGAGCCGGAGGAGGACGAGGACGCCGTTCTGCCGGAACGGACGCCTCTGAAGCAGCGTCTGTCCGCCGCCGTTCAGTGGGTCCGGGACCGCATTCCCGCCCGGGATCTGGAGGAGCCCACGGACGCCCCGGAGGAACCGCCGGAGCCGGAGCCCACCATGGACGACGCCGCCCGGGAGGCCAAATGGCAGTGCGCCCGGACCCACCGGCAGCGCATGCTGCTGGCCCTGCCCGCCCTGCTGACGGTCATCGTGGCCGTTATTGACGGCCTGGATGTGCTGTCCCAGGGGTGGTACGACCATGTGTGGCTGCGCTGCGGCATCCCGGCAGGGCTGCTGATCCTGTGCCTGCTGCTGTGCCCCCACCTGTGGCAGGAGGCATGGGAGCATCTGCGCCATGGCCGGGTCACCGCCCCGGCGGCGGCGCTGCTGTGCGGCCTGGTGGCCCTGGCGGACAGCGCCTGGTGCCTGTTTCTGGGAAATTGTCCGAATTTGCCCTTTGCCGCCCCGGCGGCGGCGCTGCTGTATCTGTGCGTCTGCGGTCAATACCGTGCCGCCCGTGCCCGGTACGACAGCTTCCGCCTGGCCCAGCTGGGCGGCGTTCCCCCGTATGTGGCCTCCGTCACCGCCGCCGGCGCCTGCAAGCAGCAGGGCCGTCTGGAGGGCTTTTACCGTCTGTGGCAGTCTCCGGACCCTGCCGCCCGCTGGCAGCCCATCCTGACGCCGCTGTATCTGGCCCTGGCCACGGTGCTGGCCCTGGTGGCGGCGCTGGCCGGCCATCAGATGAACCGTTTTCTCTGGCTGTGGTCGGCGCTGCTGTCGGCCACGGTGCCTCTGTCCCTGCCTCTGTCCGGAACGCTGCCCCTGTCCCTGCTGTGCCGCCGCCTGCACAAAAGCGGCTGCGCCGTGGCAGGCTGGAAGGGTGCCCGGGCCATCTCCGCCGCCCGCCGGGTGGTGGTAACGGACGAGGACCTGTTCCCCGCCGGGGTCCTGTCCCTGCAAAAGAAGGGGAAGGAGGGCCCCGCCTCCGCCCCGGTGGGCACGGTGGAGCTCAACGGTCTGAAGGTATACGGCGAGGAGATCAACCAGGCTCTGGCCTATGCCGAGGCCCTGTGCCGTGCCGCCGGCAGTCAGCTGACCCCTCTGTTCCAGCAGCTGATGGACGGTCAGGTCAGCTTCCGCTATGACGCCCACGATCTCCACTATTACGAGGACGGCGGCGTAGACTGCACCATCCGCGGGGCCACCGTGGCCATGGGCAGTGCCTATTTCATGAAAAAGCGCCGGATCACCCTGCCCCATGACCTGAAAATGGACACCGGCGTCTTTATGTCGGTGGACGGCAGGCTGGCCGCCATCTTCGTGGTGAAGTACCTGCCCTCCCGGAACGTGGAGTGGGCCCTGCGGGCCCTGCGCCGCAACCGGGTCACGCCGGTGCTGGCCACCCGGGGCGTCAACATCACCCCCAACATGCTCAAGCGGAAATTCCGGCTCAACGCCCGGCCCATCTATCCCGGGGTCGCCACCCGCCTGGCCCTGGCGGACCTTACCGGCCAGCGTGGGGAGGCCCCCAATGCCATCATCTACCGGGACGGTCTGCTGCCCATGGCGGAAACCGTCATCGGCAGCCAGCGCATGTGTCAGGCGGTGCGCTGGTCCACGGCGCTCGGCTGGATCGGCGGCCTGTGCGGCCTGGTGCTGTCGTACTATCTCACCACGGTCGGTGATTTTGCGGCCCTGTCGCCGCTGTACATGCTGGCATTTCTGGCGCTGCTGCTGCTTCCCACCCTGCTGCTGTCGGGCCTGGTGAAATATTATTGATCCCCTGATGAAAAAGCTCCCTGTCTCGCATAAGACAGGGAGCTTTCAGCTTGTCAAAAACTTTTTTGGCAAGCTGAGCAAGCATTTTCAGAACTTTCATAAAAGTTCTGAAAATGCGGTGATTGAAAACGAAAGACACCCCTGATGGGTTTCTTTCGTAACTATCTTCCTTTCCGAAGGCGGAGGCAATCCTGCTTTTTTGACCGTCTCGAAAAAGCTCCCTGTCTCGCATAAGACAGGGAGCTTTTTGTATAGGCAAGGAAAATATTCCGCAGAGGACAGCGTCCCCGGTGCCCCGCGCCCAGGGCGGCGCTCTGTCCGGGCAGGGATCACACGTCCCCTATATGGTGTACACAAACGGGTCCGAGGGATTCTTCATCACCGGGGCCGGAGTGGCGGCGGCCACCCGGGTGCCGCTGCGGACGGAGTGGGTCAAAAACACGTTGCCTCCCACCACGGAGCCGTCGCCGATGTCCGTCTCACCCCCCAGAATAGATGCGCCGGAATAGATGGTCACGTCGTCCCCCACGGTGGGGTGGCGCTTCCCCGGCAGGGACGCGTGCCCCGCCCGGGGCGACATGGCCCCCAGGGTCACGCCCTGATACAGCTTCACGTTCCGGCCGATAACCGTAGTCTCGCCCACCACGATGCCGGTGCCGTGATCGATAAAGAAGTGGGGCCCGATGGACGCGCCGGGGTGGATATCGATGCCCGTGCGGCTGTGGGCATATTCGGCCATGATCCGGGGGATCATGGGCACCCGCTGGCAGTACAGCAGGTGGGCAATGCGATAGACAAAGATGGCGAACAGGCCCGGATAGGCAAAGATGATCTCCTCCCGGGACGCAGCGGCGGGATCGGACTCAAACGTGGCGTCCAGGTCCTCCAGCAGCAGCCGCTGCACCCGGGGCAGCCGGCGCACAAACTCCCGGGTGATCTCCTCCGCCCGCTGCACCTGGTCCTCCGGCAGGGCCAGCCGCAGCTGGGCCGTCAGCTTTTTGGAAATGCGCTCCAGCAGCAGGGCGGCATAGTTCTCCGGAGCCAGGGACATCAGCGCCGGGTCCCCGAAATAGGCGGGGAACAGCAGGCGGCGCACCTCCTTGACCAGGTCGATGACCGCCCGGCGGTCCGGCAGGCGCAGGCCGCTGCCGTACAGGGGCGTGACGCTCTCCGTCAGGGTGCGGCCCATGGCCGCGGCGGCTTCTTGAATGTGTTGGGGATACATAAACAGGCTTCCTTTCGGCATGTGTGGAAAAATCAAAGCGGCAGGGCATGCAGGATGCATGCTCTGCCGCTGCTTATACGCGCATTTCCCGGGCAATTCAATCCCGGGCTTTCTGGGCAAACCATGCATGACCGTTCCGGGCATGACAACAGCAGGCCATGGTACAGATGGCCCGGCAGCTGTTGGCGGAAACGGTTCTGCTCATGCGGTTTGCTCCTTTTCGGTGTCTGCTTTTATTATATGCCCCGCCGGGCCCCGCGTCCATTGTCATTTTGGACAAAATGCGGATTTATTCTTCCCGCACCCGGTAGTACAGGGTCCCGCAGGCGGGCTCCACTCCCTTGACGGCGAACAGCTCCTCCACCGTGACGAACCGCACCCCCCTGGGCTGCAAGCGGTCCACGATCTCCAGGGCCGCCGTGACGCTGGTGGCGTAGCAGTCGTGGAGCAGGAGAATGTCCCCGTCTCCCGCCCGCCGCAGAACAATGTCCAGGATGCTGTCCACGTCCCGGCTTTTCCAGTCCTCCGTGTCCACGGACCAGCAGATGGCCGGAGTCCCCAGGGCGCAGAGCTCCTGGTCCGATAGGAAGCCGTAGGGGGGCCGCAGCCAGTAGCTCCCGTCCCCCAGCACCTGCCGCAGGGCACGGTCGCATTTTTCCAGGTCCGCCAGGGCCTCGGCGGTGGACAGCTCCGTCAGTGCCCTGTGGCTGAAGGAGTGGCTGCCAATCTGGTGGCCCTCCTGCCGGATACGCCGCACCAGGTCCTCCCGGCCTTCGATCTGACTGCCCACCAGAAAGAACGTGGCCCTGGCCCCCCGCCGGGAAAGGCCCTCCAGCAGCCGGGGCGTCCAGGCAGGGGATGGGCCGTCGTCAAAGGTCAGGGCCATGTAAACCGGCTCTCCCGCCGGTTCTGCCGGTTCCGCCGCCGGTTCCGCCGCCGGGGCGCACCCGGTCAGCAGCAGCGCCGCCAGCAGCGCCGCCGCTATCCGCCGCCTCATACCGGTCCCTCCACCGCCACCGCCTGCATCCCCAGCTCCCGGTGCCGCTGCCACACCGTCTCCCTGGGATAGCGCACCACGCCCCGGTCCTCCCAGGGGTCGCAGCAGATATAGTGCTCCCGGTCATATCCCGACAGCACCACGCAGTGCTCGTTGGAGATCCACATGAAGGGCTGGCCCTCCGGCTCCGTCCGGTACCAGGGGCCGTTGACGGTGGGGCGCAGGTCAATGCTGATCCAGATCAGCACCGGAATCCCCCGGTCGATATACCGGCGGCACAGATAGCCAAGCTCCGCTCCGGTCTCGTTTTTGACCCGGTAAATCCCGGCTTTGTCCCGGGCCAGACCGGCCAAAAAGCGGGACATCCCGCTTTTTATCGCCGGGGCCCAGCAGCCCAGGGCATCCGGGTCGTGAGGGTCCCCCACAAAGGCCCGGCGGGGGTCCGGCCCATGCCAGAGGCCGTCGGTATCCCGGTAAAACGGGGCCGAGGGCAGATGGTCCCGGGCAAAATCCTCCGCCGTCACGGAAAAGCCCAGGTATTGCAGCGCCATGGCGGCGCTGACGCTTTCGCAGCCGGTGGGCAGGCTATGCCCCTGGCCGATAAAGGGCACCGGAAGCTGCTTCATGCCGCCCCCTCCCGCCGCCGGGACAGCCGGTGGAAGAAAAATACCTGCCCCACCACCAGGGCCGCCCCCGCAGCCAGCGGAAGCCAGGGCTCTCCCAGCACCGCCGCCAGCAGATAGCAGACCGCACAGTCGGCGCCGACCGCCAGGCCGTACCACAGCTGGGTGGTAACATGGGCCATGTGATCGCACCCGGCGCCGGTGGAGCTCATGATGGTGGTGTCGGAAATAGGGGAGCAGTGGTCGCCCATAACGGCCCCGGCGCACACCGCCGCCACCGCCGCCGGCAGCAGGGAACTGCCGGCAAACACCGGCACCGCCACGGGAATGAGAATGCCCATGGTGCCCCAGCTGGTGCCGGTGGCAAAGGCCAGCAGACCGCCCACCAGAAACAGCACCAGCGGGAACAGGGCCGTCAAGGTCTCACGCCCGGCAAACAGCCCCTGGACAAAGGCCGCCGCGTCCAGCCGGGCGGCAAAGGATTTCAGCCCCCAGGCAAAGGTCAGCACCAGCAGCGCCGGGGTCATAAGCTTGAAGCCATCCAGAAAGCCCTCTACATAGCCGGAAAACGTCACCACACCCCGGGGAATGTATAAAACCGCCATCACCAGCAGCGTTACCGCGCAGCCGAAGCACAGGGCCATGGGCGCATCGGTGTTGGCAAAGACGTTGGACGCCGTCAGGGGAAGCCCCCCTCCCGGCAGGTCCGGCGGCCCAGCAGCACCATGCCCCACACCACCGAGACGATGAGGCACACCGTGGGCACCAGCAGATCCACCGCCCGGCCCCGGGGGCTAAACTGGTCGGCGGGAGAGCGGTCATCCCGGGGCGGCTCCTGGACAGCGGCCAGCTGCTCCCGGCGGTACATGGGGCCGAAATCCCGGCCCGTCAGGGCCACCACGAACACCATCCACAGCATCAGAAGGGCGTAGAAATTATACGGGATGGCCCGCAGAAACAGGGTGAAGCCGTTGACCGTTCCGGCGTATTCCGCCGGAATGTACGACGACACGGCGGCGGCCCAGGAGCTGATGGGCGCGATGATGCACACCGGGGCGGCGGTGGCGTCAATGAGAAAGGCCAGCTTCTCCCGGGAGATGCGGAAGCGGTCGGCGATGGGCTGCATGATGGCCCCCACCGTCAGGCAGTTGAAATAGTCGTCCAGGAAGATCAGGCATCCAAGGGTTGCCGTGGCCGTTTCCGCTCCCCGGCGGGAGCGCACCCGGCGGGAAGCCCACTCCCCGAAGGCCCGGGAGCCGCCGGACCGGGCAAACAGCACCACAATGGCCCCCAGCAGCACGTCGAAAAAGAAGATCTTCCGGTCAATGCCCTCCATAAGGGTCAGAAACAGCGTCTCGAAGCTCCGCCAGGGGGCGAAGCCCTCTGCCAGCAGCGCCCCCATCACGCACCCGGCCAGCAGGGAGGAGTACACCTCCTTGGTGACAAAGGCCAGCACGATGGCCACCGCCGGAGGCAGCAGCGCCCAGCCGGTGCCCGCAAAGGACGCAGGGCCGCCGCCTGTGTCGGCAGCGGAGACGGCCCACAGCAGCACCAGCGCCGCCGCCAGCACGATGCACGTCCATT
>OLRY01000901.1_pt1 | contig 33478 bp, 32 predicted proteins | sample 1672541 | NCBI WGS metagenome assembly OLRY01 (sample SAMEA3136697, study PRJEB25190) | human gut metagenome | biome: human gut; feature: human-associated habitat; material: faeces | place: Austria | collected 2013 | reverse complement strand
AATTTGCTGTGCAAATTCGTAAAAAGCCGGAGCATGTATCTGGCTTTTTACACTTTTAGAGGGAGAAAGTTTCTGCATAGGAACTTTCGGACGACTTTGGAATGGCCTGCGGTCCGTTCCTGCTTGTCGGCGAAACTGTAGTTTCGCGACAGCCGCAACTCGTGTATCTCTTGTGAAATACACGGGTTTTTGTTAAATGAGCACCTCAAACACCCATACCATCAGCGGCATGGTGAGGATGGAGAACAGCGTTGTGAGCACATACAGTGCACTGGAATACTCAGCATCGCGGTCGTAAAGCTGCGCCATCGAAGTAACCGTAGCGCACGCAGGCGTGATGCACGCGAGATACACGGTCAGCAGAATGCTGTGTCCATCCGGAATCCAGCTTGCCGCACCGATGACGCGAAGCAGCAGCACTGTGATAATCGGACAGATAATCAACCGCAGCAGCACAGGAACATAATGCCGACGGCGCATAAACAGCTGGCGGAGCGGCGTGTCCGCAATGACGATACCGGCCAGCAGCATGCCGATCGGGCCGACCATCGCGCCGAGCTGAGAAAACAAATCGTTCACCAGACCGGGCAGCGGCAGCCGCAGGATGAACAGTGCACCGCCGATCAAAATGGCGATGATATTGACATTGCCGATGATTTTTTCCACGCAAAGCCGCGCGTACCGCAGAGCAGACTGCGGCAGTGTGTCCACAGGAGAACCTGCTGTACGACGAGGAACGCACAGGAATAGATCACATAATCCTCGCCAAGCAGTGCCCGCACCAGCGGAATGACCAGAATGCCCGCATTCGTGTAGATGATGCAGGTGCGCTCAATCACATCCAGCCGCAGCGGACGGCGCAGCAGCCGCGCTAGCAGAAGAAGCAGCGCGTGCAGCGCAATCGCCAGCGCAAAGGCGTACAGCAATCCGGTAACAACGGCAGGAGAGTAATCCACCTGAAAGGCGTTGATGATGACGCACGGCATGACCGCATACACCATCACGACCGACAGCACGCGGCTGTCCGCACTTTTGAGCAGCCGGGCCTTGACGAGCACGCAGCCGATCAGAAGAATGAGAAACAGCTCGGCAATCTGCTGCGCTAAAATAAGACTGATTTGCATAATATCACTTTCACAGCAAAAAAGAAGAGGGAAAAGTGGAGAGCATACCGCAGCCGGTGTTCTCTCCACTCTTCATTTGAATTGTATTTAGAACAGACCGGTAATCTTACCGTTGCTGTCTACGTCGATCTTCTCTGCAGCCGGAACCTTGGGCAGACCGGGCATGGTCATGATCGAGCCGGTCTCTACAACAACAAAGCCTGCACCGGCAGCCAGACGAGCGGTGCGCACGTTGACAACAAACTCGGTCGGGCGGCCGAGCAGCGATGCGTCATCGGAGAGCGAATACTGCGTCTTTGCAACGCAGACCGGCAGGTTGCCGTAGCCCATCTCGGTGATGTTTGCCAGCTCCTTCTTTGCGGCAGGCGCGATGGTCACGCCGAGTGCACCGTAAATCTCCTTGGCGATCTTGCGGATCTTGTCTTCGAGCGGGAGCGAATCCTCGTACAGCATGTGGAAGTCGGCCTTGCTCTCGTCAAGCACAGCCAGAACCTCGTCGGCCAGCGCCTGACCGCCTTCGCCGCCCTTGGCAAATACCTCGGAGAGTGCTACGCGCACACCGCGCTCGGCACAGTGCTCGCGGATGAAATCCATCTCCTCATCGGTATCGGTCGGGAATGCGTTGACGGCAACAACGACCGGTACGCCGAACTTCTTCATGTTATCCAGATGCGCATCCAGATTGCAGATGCCGTGCTTCAGCGCATTCATGTTCGGCTGGTTGAGATCAGCCTTGGCTACACCGCCGTTGTACTTGAGCGCGCGGACGGTCGCAACCAGTACGATGCAGTCCGGAGCCAGACTGGCCTTGCGGCACTTGATGTCCATGAATTTCTCGGCGCCGAGGTCAGCGCCGAAGCCTGCCTCTGTGATGGCAATATCACCCAGCTTGAGTGCCAGCTTGGTTGCCTGCACGCTGTTGCAGCCGTGTGCGATATTGGCGAACGGACCGCCGTGCATCAGGCAGGGCGTGCCCTCGAGCGTCTGAATCAGGTTGGGCTTGATGGCATCCTTCATCAGTGCCGTCATGGCGCCCTCTGCATGCAGGTCGCGGGCGTAGATCGGCTTGCCGGTGTAGCTGTATGCCACCAGAATATCACCGAAACGCTTTTTCAGGTCGTCCAGATCAGCAGCCAGACACAGGATAGCCATAACCTCGGATGCTACGGTGATCATGAAGTGATCCTCGCGCGGCACACCGTTCACCTTGCCGCCCAGACCGATGGTGATGTTGCGGAGAGCACGGTCGTTCATGTCCATTACGCGGGTGAACACAATACGGCGCGGATCAATGTTCAGCAGATTGCCCTGCTGCATGTGGTTGTCCAGCATGGCGCACAGCAGGTTGTTTGCTGCCGTGATGGCGTGCATATCGCCGGTAAAGTGCAGGTTGATGTCCTCCATCGGCACGACCTGCGCGTAGCCGCCGCCTGCCGCGCCGCCCTTGATGCCGAATACCGGACCGAGAGACGGCTCACGCAGTGCGATAATGGCGTTTTTGCCCTGTTTGCACAGTGCCTGACCCAGACCGACCGAGGTCGTGGTCTTGCCCTCACCGGCAGGCGTCGGGTTGATGGCGGTAACGAGGACCAGCTTGCCGTTTTCCTTGTCCTTCACCTTGGTCCACACGTCTGCGGACAGCTTTGCCTTGTACTTGCCGTACAGCTCCAGATCGTCGGCATCCAGACCGGCAGCAGCGGCAACCTCGGTGATCGGGCGCATCTGACAGCCCTGTGCGATTTCAATATCGGATAACATGAAATTCCTCCTCTATTTTGCAGCGGGTAACATAATATATTCATTATATCAATACTTCGTCCGGTTTTCCATACAAGCACGCGAAAAATTTGCCGAAATTGTTACTCGCAAAGCGGGGTGTGTTGTGGTATCATATAGAAATGTAATTGAGAATGGAAAATGAATAATGAAAATGAGTGTGGCAGTGCAAAGCACTGCAATTTAATTCTGCCGCTTTGCGGCGATACCTTGATTTCCGATTCTCAATTCTCAATTTTCCATTTTGAAAGGGAGGGGTTTGATGGACACTGCTCGTTCCATTGTACACTCTGTTACGCATTATATCAAAAACACCGACCTGTATCTGATGCTGCTGGGATTGGTCTGCTCGATCTACGGCATGCTCCTCATTTACTCGGCAACGCTCAACCCGGTGACGGCGCTGGACGGCTCGACGAAAAACCTGTATGTACAGGGTGCCGCGATCATTCTCGGTCTGGCGGCGTTTGTCGCGCTCAGTCTGATCGACTTGGAAAATCTGGGCGACCTATGGAAAATATTCGTGATTGGCAACATTCTGCTGCAGTTTCTGCTGTTTACGCCGCTCGGCACCGAGGTCAACGGCCAGCGTGCATGGCTCAATCTGGGCGTGACAAGCCTGCAGCCGGGTGAGCTTGGCAAGCTGATCTTCATCTTCACGATTGCCGCGCACATGACCGAAATACAGGATCATATCACCGAATGGCGCGGACTGGTTTCGGTCGGCCTGCACACGCTGGTAATGATGGGGGCGGTCGTGCTCTCGTCGGGCGACACCGGCATGGCGATCCAGTATCTGATGATCGCGGTTATCATGCTGTTCTCGGCCGGTCTGCCGCTCAAGTGGCTGGGCATTGCTGCCGGAGTCGGTATCGCAAGCGTGCCGATCCTGTGGAATTATGTGCTCAAGGATTACCAGAAAACGCGAATCCTCGTGCTGTTTGACCCGTCCATTGACGTGGAACAGTCCCGACAGGCGACCTACGGCAAGATCGCCATCGGCTCGGGGCAGTTTACCGGTCAAGGCTGGGCCAACGGCATGATGACCCAGATGCAGTATGTGCCGGAGAACCAGACCGACTATATTTTCTCGGTAGCCGGCGAGGAACTGGGATTTCTCGGCTGTCTGCTTATCATCATCCTGCTGATGGCGCTGATCATCCGCCTGTTTTATGTGGCGTACCGCGCCTCCACGCCGTTTTCGGCGCTGATTGCGGTCGGCGTAGGCGGCATGCTGCTGTTCCAGACCTTTATGAATATCTTTATGAATGTCGGTCTGCTGCCTGTCATGGGCCTGACGCTGCCGTTCTTCTCCTACGGCGGTACGTCCATCGTTACCATGTTCGCCGCGCTCGGCATCGCCGCAGGCGTCAGAATGCGGGAAAAGCCAAGCTGGCTGCAAAACTGATATGGGCATCCCGCCCTGCCCATACATTGAAAATGACAGAAGGGATTTTGCAAAATGACCAGACAACAAGCATGGGAGCTCCTTCGCAGGTACAACGCGGAGCCGTTCCATTTACGGCATGCGCTGACGGTTGAGGGCGTCATGCGCTGCTTTGCGGAGCAGTGCGGTTATGACCCGGAATTCTGGGGCATTGTCGGCCTGCTGCACGACATTGATTTCGAGCAGTGGCCGGAGCAGCACTGTGTCAAGGCGCCCGAGCTGCTGCGCGAGGGCGGTGCAGACGAGAGTATCATTCACGCGGTATGCAGCCACGGCTGGGCAATTTGCGTGGATATCAAGCCGGAGCACGAGATGGAAAAGCTGCTGTATGCAGCCGATGAGCTGACCGGGCTGATCGGTGCGGCGGCGCTCATGCGCCCGTCCAAGAGCGTGCAGGACATGGAGCTCAAGAGCCTGAAGAAGAAATACAAGGATAAAAAGTTCGCGGCAGGCTGCTCGCGTGAGGTCATCGAGCGCGGCGCGGAGCTGTGTGGACTGACGCTCGAGGAGCTGTGGCAGCAGACACTGGATGCCATGCGCTCCTGCGAGGATTCCATCAACAGGCAGATGGAAGAGATTTAACGAAATATTGTACTTATATGGAATAATCGGGGCATTTGTAATATTACAAATGCCCCGGTTTCGTCATATTTCGTTGAAATGTGCCATGTTTTGTGGTAAAATACCATCGAGAATGCCCGCAGCGGGCATGCAGGAAAGCAACCCACCGGCGAAACAGCATGGAGGTTCAAGAATGCGTTTCAAACGAATGATCGCGGCATTGCTTAGTGCGGCGATATATATGACAGCGGGTGCGGCAGCCGCAGAATTGCCGCAGGATGCCGCGGAGGCAGAGACCACAGTCGTCACGACCGAGACGGCCGCCGAGCGGGATCTGACACAGGATCTGCCGCAGGCGAGAGCAGTCGTCAGCGCGGCAAAGACCACGCACGCGTTTCAGCTCAACGGCAAGGCGGTGACCAATCCGCAGGCGTACTTAATTAACAAGTATAATTATTTCAAGCTGCGCGATGTAGCGTATCTGCTGCGCAACAGCACCGCAGAGTTTGAGGTAGGCTGGGAGAAGTCCACCAACGTTATCACCCTGACGACCGGCAAAAATTACACCGCGGTCGGCGGAGAGCTGAACACGAAGGCACTGTCCAGCGCGGCAGGCAAACCCACCACGGCTATCGTCAAGGTGAACGGCAAAAAGGTTTCGTTCGACGGTTACATCATCAACGGAAACAACTACTATAAGATAGCCGATATGGCGGCCGCACTCGGCTTTACGGCGGATTACGACGTACCCAGCCGTACGGTTACGCTCAAAACACCGACACCTGCACCGACTCCGGCTTCGTTCACGACCGGTGTGTACCGCGTCAATGTCCATTCGGCGCTGACCGTGCGCAGCGGTCCGGGAACCGGCTATTCTGAGCTGGGCGAGTACGCAAAGGACGCACTGGTTATCGTGGACAAGCTGTCGAACGGCTGGGCGCACCTGCTGGACAGCGCAGGCGGCAGCGGCCGTTACTGCAGCGCGGACTATCTGGTGCGCGTAAGGGATTACAATGCGGCGGTCGATAAGCAGACCGAGCCGACTGTCTCCCAACCGAGCACACCTTCGACGCCGAGCACACCTTCGACGCCGAGTACACCGGTGACTCCTGACAAGCCGACAACGCCGACTGAGCCGACAACACCGGATACGCCCGCCGAGACGTTCACAAGCGGCGTGTACCGTGTAACCGTGGATTCCGAGCTGTCTGTCCGCTCGAGCCCGAGCACCTCCGGCACGCTGGTGGGCGTGCTGAAAAACGGCGCGGAAATCGCGGTTGACAGCATCAGCAACGGCTGGGCGCATATTATGGATAACTCTTCGGGCAGCGGCCGCTACTGCAGTGCGGCTTACCTGACGCGCGTGCGCGACTACGTCAGCGGCGACGAGGATAACGATCCGATACAGCCGCCGCGCACCTCGCACATTGACGGCGTGATGACGGTCATTATCGACCCGGGTCACGGCGGCAGCGATGTCGGCGCGAACAACGGTGGTTCGCTCGATGAGAAGCACGTCAACCTGTATGTGGCGAAGTACCTCAAGCAGTACCTTGAGGCAGCCGGTGCAAAGGTTATCATGGTGCGTGATACCCTTGAGGAAGGCAGCGAGCTGACACTGCGCGGCGCTGTTATGAAACAGTATGCGTCCTCGGCGGACCTGTTCTTCAGTATCCACCACAATGCAGCCAACACCACTGCACGCGGCGCGGAGATTCTGGCGCAGATTGCGGACAAGAACGGCGGACCGACCAAAATTCTGGCGCAGGCGCTGCTCGACGAGTACGAAAAGCTGGGTGTTCCGATTCGTCAGATCGTGTTCCGCGAGGGCAGTCACGGCGATTATTATTACACCAACCGTGCAGCAGCGGCGCTGAATATTCCGGCGCTGACGAGTGAATTCTGTTTCATTGATAACGAGGAGGACCAGAAGTTCATCGACAGTGAGGAGGACTGGCAGAAGCAGGCGCGTGCACAGTGCAATGCGATCCTGTATTATTTCACACAGGTGCAGTATTAAGGCAATACCGCATAATTGAACAAGAGTGATTTGCAAGTAAATTTTGCGTACTGACGAGGCGCAGTTTTGCGGTAATACTTGATGTATTACCGTGAAACTTCGGCAGCGCGGACGGAACTCGCGCAAGGAACCGAAGCCAAAGTCAGGACACAAAATTTCCGCAAAGCACCGCGGCAGTGCGACCGGAGCCTGCACAAGGAGCCGCCGCTTTAATTGTGCGGTGTTGCCTTAAGTAAATTATAAGTTGACCGCGTCGTTTACGGCGCGGTTTGCTTTGAAAAAGGAGATATTTGTTATGACAGAACGGGCAAAACTGGCACAGGATTTTCACGATCAGGGCTACAATTGCGCACAGGCGGTGGTCTGCGCGTACTGCGACCTAGTTGGTCTGGATAAGGAGACCGCCTATAAAATGTCGGAAGGCTTCGGCTTCGGCATGGGCTGCATGGAGATGTGCGGCGCGCTGAGCGGTGCGTTCATGCTCGCGGGCATGAAGAACAGCGCAGGAGCGGATAAGCCGGGCACGACCAAGGGTCAGACTTATAAGGTCACGAAAATGCTCAAGGAGAAGTTCGAGCAGAAGAACGGCGCGTATCTGTGCCGCGACCTCAAGGGCGTAGCCGACGGCAATGTACGGCGCTCCTGCCCGGGCTGCATTGAGGATGCGTGTGAGTTGATTGAGGAATACCTCACGAAATAAAAAGAAAATCCCTTTCTCGACTGAGAAAGGGATTTGAGGCTGTCGAAAAACTTCGTTTTCCGAACAGCCTCTCGCTCGAAACCACGCTTTCGAGCGAATCTCGAAGAAAAATCGCGTCCTGCGGACACATTTTTTCTTCACTTGTATAAATTCCGAGATACATGCTCCCGGAATTTATGAATTTGCAAAGCAAATTCGATTGAATGCGTGCTGCCGCACGAAGCATAAAAATCAAATATTGCTTTTTCGACAAGCTAAAATCCCTTTCTCGACTGAGAAAGGGATTTTTTTGTGCAATTCGGAGGGCAGTGGCGGGATGCCTCATCCCGCCGTTCCACAGAGAATCTGCACGATAACAAATCAAAACTTACAGATTAAACACAATGCCGCATACCGCGCCGATCAGGATAAACACGATCGGATGCAGCTTTTTGAGCTTCCAGATACCGAGCGACAGCACGAGGAAAATAATTATCGCCGGAACATTGATGACTGAGCCGAGACTTGCGATACCTGACCAGTTTTCCGTATGCAGCAGGGAAGCGGCGAACACCTCGAGCATTGCGCCGAAGATCAGACCCGCGGACGCCGGACGCAGGCCGTAAAAGCCGTTCTGGACCAGCGGAGAGTCGCGGAACTTATCGAGCGCACGCGACACCAGAATGATGATGATGACCGACGGCAGCACAAGCGAGCAGGTCGCTGTGATGGCACCGGGAATGCCGGCTGCGTGGAAGCCTGCGTATGTTGCCGAGTTGACGCCCATCGGACCGGGTGTGGACTCGGAGACCGCAATCATGTCCATCAGATCATTCGGCGTGAACCACGGATACCGCAGCGAAATCTGCTTGAGAAAGGGCAGGGTCGCCAGTCCGCCGCCGATGGCGAACAGACCGGTCTTGAAAAATTCGAGAAACAGCAGTAAAAAAGTCATGCGCGCTTCCTCCGGATCATACCGATGATAATACCGGCAGCAGCGGCGATAACGACCATCACAACGGGAGAAACGCCGAAGAAGGCGACAGCCACGAACGTAACGAGCAGGATAACACTGGTCGGAACGTCAACAACACCCTTTTTCGCCATTTTCCACACGGACTGCAGCACAAGCGCGCAGACCGCGATGCGGATTCCGGCAAATGCGTGCTGCACGACAGCGAGATGCGCAAACTGCTGGATAAACGCGGCAATGATCGTGATAATAATCAGCGATGGCGTGATCATGCCTGCCGTGGCGGCAATGCCGCCGAGAATGCCGTGCGTCTTGTAGCCGATGAACGTGGACGTGTTCACGGCGATAACGCCCGGCGTACACTGACCGATGGCGTAGTAGTCCATCAGCTCGTCCTCAGTCGCCCAGTGGCGGTTTTCAACGACCTCGCGCTGCAGAATCGGCAGCATGGCATAGCCGCCGCCGAACGTGCATACGCCAATCCGTGCAAATGTGAGGTATAGATCAAGGTAAGGATTCAAATGATACAGTCCTTTCGTCAGGAGATAACTTCAATAGTATACACCCGCTGTCGAAAAATGAACAGAATAATCCTGTTCAGAGGATGAAAAAAACGCTCAAAGCAGCAGCTCCAAGCGTTTTCTGTTTACTTTGCGGGAATGACCTCCAGCCAGTAGCCGTCCGGGTCGGAGATAAAATAGATACCCATTGCCGGATTTTCAAAGCAGATGCAGTCCATTTCCTTGTGCTTTGCGTGTGCGGCATCGAAATCATCCACGCGGAAGGCCAGGTGGAACTCGTTGTCACCGAGGTTGTACGGCTTGTTCCAGTCGCGTAGCCACGTCAGCTCGAGCAGATGCGGCGTTACGCCATCGGTCAGGTATACAATAATGAAGCTGCCGTCCGGTGCGTTGATGCGGCTGGATTCGGTCAGACCGAGAGCCTCCTTATAAAAAGAAAGCGAACGGTCCAGATCGCGGACATTGAAGTTGTTGTGTGCAAACGAAAATTGCATAATGATATCCTCCTGATTGCGAATCTACGGTTACTGTACCATGAAGCTGTGAAAATTGCAAGCGGACGGCGAAAAGATACAAAACCGGTTTGCATTTAGTGTTGAAATTCTGGCGATGGCTTGCTATAATTAGGTTGAATATTTGCGTCCCAAAAAGGAGGCAGGGGTTTGAAAAAGAGATTACAGAAGATGCTGGCTCCCAACAGCGTAATGTTTTATGTGCTGTTTTTCCTGTTTGCGGTCGTGGGACTTTATTTCTCCCGCGTGTACGGTGCGGCGGGTATGGTGGTGTGTATCATCCTGCGGATTGTTTCGCTGCGTACAAATGCGGCACGGCAGCGGCAGGTGCAGGAACTGATGAACAACATCGAGGTAGACGGCGGAGAGATCCGTCCGGCGGTGACACGCTCGCCGCTGCCGACAGCTGTCGCGCTGGCTACCACGGGTGAGATCGTATGGGCGAATGACGCATTTGCGGAAATCAGCGGTCGAGGGACTGCGGTAAGCGGCGTTCGCATGGGCGAGATCGCACCGACGTTTGAGACCGGCTGGCTCATCAAGGGACAGACCGCGTTCCCGGGCGAGCTTGGCATCGGTAAGCGGCAGTACCATGTATTCGGCAGTCTGGTGCAGAGCGGCGCGGGGCTGCTGATGATGCTGCATTTTATCGACTGCACCGAGTTTGTCCGTCTGCGGGATGCAGCGGAGACTACCCGTCCGGCTATCGCGGTTATCGCGATCGACAACTACGAGGATCTGGTCAAGAATACCACTGACTCGGAAAAATCCAACATTCTGGCGGGCATTGACAAACGTCTGTTTGCCTGGGTGAAGGACTCAAGCGCCGTACTGCGCAAGTACGACCGCGACAAGTATATCTTCGTGATCGAAAGCGCCGAGCTGGACAAGCTGGTCGCGCGCAAGTTCTCCGTTCTGCAGGAGGTGCGCGAGATTGAGAACCACGAGGGCGTTGTAGCTACTCTGTCCATCGGTATCGGACGCGACGGCGAAACGCTTGCGGAAAGCTATCAGTTTGCCGGACTCGCTATCGACATGGCGCTGTCCCGCGGCGGCGACCAGGCGGTTATCAAGAATAAATTTAACTTTGCCTTTTTCGGCGGACTGAGCGAGGAGGTTGAGAAGCGTACCAAGGTCAAGAGCCGCGTGGTTGCAAACGCACTCAGCCAGCTGATCCGCGACTCGTCTCAGGTGTTGGTCATGGGCCACAAGAACAGCGATATGGACGCCATCGGCGCTGCTGCCGGTATGGTCTGTGCCGCGCGCGTCAAGGGCAGACCGGTGCACATTGTTGTGGACCGTCAGCACACCATGGCAAGTGACCTGATCGAGCGGCTGGAAACCCAGTCTGAGTACAAGGGTGTGTTCATCAGCGCCGAGGATGCGATGATCGCGTGCGATTTCAACACGCTGCTTATCGTGGTGGACGTAAACCGTCCCGGCTATGTGGAGAGCGCGGCACTTCTCGAATCCATCAACAAGATCGCAGTCATTGACCATCACCGCCGTGCGGCGGATTATATCGAGAACGCAGTCGTATCCCTGCACGAGCCGTATGCGTCGTCCGCATCCGAGCTGGTCAGCGAGTTGCTGCAGTATCTTGTGCCGACCAGCGGCATTCTCACCTGCGAGGCGGAAGCCATGCTGGCGGGTATTTATCTGGATACCAAGGGCTTTTCAACGCGCACCGGCGTCCGCACATTTGAGGCGGCAGCGTATCTGCGCCGCGCAGGTGCGGAGTCGAGCGATGTCAAGCGCCTGTTCCAGTCCAGCTTTGACCAGTATATGGAGCGCCAGAAGCTGATTTCCTCCGCGCGCGACTGCGGTCAGGGTGTTATCTTTGCCATCACCGGCGAGGAGGTGGACCGCATTGCGGCCGCACAGGCAGCGGACGAACTGCTGTCCATCATCGGCACACATGCAAGCGTTGTTGCGTTCCGCAGCGGCAATGATATGGCGGTTTCCGCTCGTGCGGCAGGTCACGTCAATGTGCAGCTGCTGATGGAGAGACTCGGCGGCGGCGGCAACCATTCGGCGGCCGGTGCACAGCTGAAGAATACCACGCCGGAGGAGGCCGACAAGCTGATCACGGATGCCATTCGCGGCTACTTCGACGATCAGCGGACCGAGAAGCAGGACGACAACAAATAACAGTCTGTCGGAAAAGGCGTTTCACGACAGCCGTAATTAGACCGAAAAGCAGGCGAAGTTGTTCGCCGCATTCGATATAGGGCAATACCGCATAATTGAACAAGAGCGGTTTTGCCCTCAGTACACACAAAAGGAGTCATCATCATGAAAGTAATTCTCAAGGCCGACGTTAAGGGCAAGGGCAAAAAGGGCGAGCTGATCGAGGTCAGCGAGGGCTACGGCCGCAACTTCCTGATGCCGCGCGGTCTGGCAGAGCCGGCAACCGCGGATAACCTGAACGTCAAGAAGGCGCAGGATGAGGCACACGCACGCAAGATCGCACTCGAGCAGCAGGCAGCCCGCGAGGCAGCCGAGAAACTCAAGGAGAGCCCGGTAAAGGTTCCGGCCAAGGGCGGCACGGGCGGCCGTCTGTTCGGCGCTGTTACCTCCAAGGAAATCGCTGAGGAGCTGAACAAGCAGTACGGTCTGAACGTACCGAAGCAGAAGATCGTGCTCGAGGAGCCGATCAAGACCTTCGGTGTACACCGCGTAAAGGCAAAGTTGTATCAGGATATCGCAGGCGAGATTCTGGTGCAGGTAGTCGAGGCCTAACCTGCACCTATAGGGGGTATCCAATACCCCCTATATACGCCGGTCGGTTCCGGAGAAACCGACCGGCGATACCCCCGGACGCGCTCCAAGAGCGCTGGGTCGGGGTGTAAAAAGTCACGCGCATGTCGCGACTTTTTACGGACACGGCAATGCCGTGTCCTGTTTCATGCCGTGCGTGGAACGCACGGTCGCTGCGGCGGGACCGAGATGCTCGCCGTACCATTCGGTACGGCTGCATCTGAGGTTGCGCTTTGCAAGCAAAGCGGGATTTGATTGACGCAGGCGATGCCTGCGTTGTCATTTTTTGTTCCTCATTCTCAATTCTCCATTTTCCATTTTCAATTTTTTAGCGGAGGGAGGTAAGTAAGTGCCCGACGAACTTTTGATGCGGCAGGTGCCGCAGGATCTGACTGCGGAGCAGTCGCTTTTAGGCGCGATGCTGGTCGATCCGAATTGCATTCCTGAGGTCATCGAGCAGGTGCGCGCCGATGATTTTTACGCGGAAGAAAACAAGCGCATCTTTGAGACCATCTACTCGATGTTCAACGGCGCACAGCGTATTGACCCGGTAACCGTTCTGGATATGCTCACGCGCATGGGCTACTACGACGAGGCCGGCGGCCGCGCGTATCTCTTTCAGCTGATGGAGGTCACGCCGGGTGCGCGAAACGTCAACGAATATGTCCGCATCGTGCGTGACAAGAGCCTGCTGCGCCAGCTGGCGGATGCGGGCAGCGAGATTCAGCAGAACGCCCTCGAAGCCCACGGCGAAGCCTCCGGCATTGCCGAGCTGGCGGAGCAGCGCATTTACAGCATCCGGCAGGGACGTGAAATTAAGGGCCTGTCACGGCTTTCTGAGGTTATCGCCGATCTGTATACCGAACTGGACGAGCGTGCCCGGTCGGACAGTGAAATTCCCGGCATGTCCACCGGCTTCCACGCGCTGGACACGGCGCTGACCGGTCTCAATAAATCCGACCTGATTCTCATTGCGGCACGACCCGGCATGGGCAAGACCGCATTTGCGCTCAACGTGGCGCTCAATGCGGCTAAGGCAAGTGTCAAGAATAAGGAGCGCGGCGACAAAAAGGGCACCGGCGTGTGCGTGTTCCAGCTTGAGATGGGCAAGGAACAGCTGGCCAGCCGTTTTCTGTCGAGTGAGGCACTCATCGAGTCGCAGAAGCTGAAAACCGGCAATCTGGACGGTGACGACTGGGTAAAGATCGCGCGTGCGTCCGGCGTACTGGCAGGACTGAATATCTATGTGGACGACAATCCGGCCATCACGGTTGCGGAGATCAAGGCGAAATGCCGCAGACTGGGCGACGAACTCGGTCTGATCGTCATCGACTATCTGCAGCTGATGCACGTCGGCGGCCGCCACATGGATAACCGTGTGCAGGAGGTCGCAGAGATTTCGCGTTCGCTGAAAATTATGGCGAAGGAACTCAATGTTCCGGTCGTGTGTCTGTCGCAGCTGTCGCGTGCGTCCGAGCAGCGTTCGGATAAGCGCCCGATGCTGTCCGACCTGCGAGAGTCCGGCGCGATCGAGCAGGACGCCGACATCGTTATGTTTATCTACCGCGACGATTACTACGATGATGAAAGCGAAAATAAAAATATCGCAGAAATTATCATTGCGAAAAACCGTCACGGTGCGACCGGCACCATTGAGCTGCAGTGGGTCGGTCAGTATACCACGTTCTCCAATCCGGACCGCATTCACGAGGAGTAAGCCATGCTGGATACGGTAAAACGGACGATTTCTGACTATATGATGCTTGAAACCAGCGAAAATGTGCTGGTTGCCCTGTCCGGCGGTGCGGATTCCACAGCGCTTCTGCTGAGTCTGCGCGAGCTGGGGTATCCGGTGCGGGCATTTCACCTCAACCACTGTCTGCGCGGTGCAGAGTCCGACCGGGACGAAGCCTTCTGCCGCAGGCTGTGTGAGAAGCTCGGCGTGGAACTGACGGTCGAGCGCGTGGACATAGCCGCTGCCGCAGGCGATTCCGCGGTGGAGGAGACCGCGCGGCGTATTCGCTATGCACGGCTGGAGCATGCCGCGCACGGAGCCAAAATCGCGGTGGCGCACAATGCGGACGACAATCTGGAGACCATGCTGTTCCATTTGGTGCGCGGCACAGGTGCGAAAGGTCTCACGGGCATTCCGCCGGTGCGCGGACGCATCATTCGGCCTCTCATCGCGGTCGAGCGCAGCGAGATCGAAGCCTTTCTGCGCGAGCGCGGACAGGATTTCGTCACGGACAGCACGAACGCGGATACAGTTTATACGCGCAACCGCCTTCGTCAGGAGGTCGTTCCCGTTCTGCGGGAATTGAATCCGCAGGCGGCGCAGGCGGCAGCACGGCTTTCGCGTCAGCTTCGGCAGGACGAGACTTGCCTGCAGAGTTATGCACAGACCTGTGTACAGCTTTGTGCAGTCGGGAACGGCGCGTGGAAGATTCAGCCTCTGCGGGAAGCCGCACCGGCGGTTCGCAGCCGAGCGCTGCGGCTGCTGCTCGAAAATGCGGATATGCCGCTTAAAGACGTAACCGCAAAGCATATTACTGCGCTCGAGCATCTGCTGGAAACCGCGTCTCCGTCTGCGGAAACCGATTTGCCGAACGGCTGTTTCGCAAGACGTGAATATGACGTTCTGCGCATCATTCCCAAGGCTGAAACTGCGGTCGAGCGGCCGGAAATCCCGCTTACCCTACCATTTGCAGGGACGATCTGGAAGAACACGGTAAAGCTCGCCGCAAAAAAATTAGAAAAATCCGAAGTTTTTTACAAAACATTCAATACTTTTTGCCTGGATTGTGGTACAATAGATTTTGAATCGCTGTGTGTTCGCACGCGGCGCACCGGAGATACCCTGCGGCTGACCGAAAACGTCGGCAGCAGATCGCTCAAAAAGCTGATGATCGACCGAAAGATTCCGCGCTATATGCGGAATGCGATGGCCGTCATCGCAGATAAAAATGGCGTGATCGCGGTGCAGGATATCGGTGCGGACTGCAGCAGAACAGCCAAAAATAACGCAAATACACTGCAGATTACAGTAAAGGGGTTATCGAAAAATGGCTTATAATATGCGAGATGACATCAAGGAAGTTTACTTTACCGAGGAGCAGCTTCACGAAAAGGTAGCAGAGCTGGGTGCGCGTATCACGGAGGACTACCGCGACAAGAACCCGCTGATCGTCAGTGTGCTCAAGGGCTCCTATGTGTTCATGGCCGACCTGACCCGCGCCATTGATACGCCGTGCAACGTGGATTTCATGGTCGTATCCAGCTACGGCAAGGGCACCAAGACCTCCGGCGAGGTGCAGATCATCAAAGATATCGCACAGCCGATCGACGGCCGCGACCTGCTGATCGTTGAGGATATTCTGGATTCCGGCGTAACGCTGCATTATCTGATGCAGATCCTTGCAGCACGCGGCGCAAATTCCATCCGCCTGTGCACGCTGCTCTCCAAGCCGGAGCGCCGCAAGATTCAGGTTGATGTGGACTATCTCGGCTTTGAGATTCCGGACGAGTTCGTAGTCGGCTACGGTCTTGACTACGCAGAAAAGTATCGCAATCTGCCGTATATCGGCATACTTAAGCCGTATGTTTACGGCGGCGAGTAATTTAGGGAAGAGGTGTTAAACCGATTTGAAAGGCAAAATGAAAGGCTTCGGCCTTTACTTGATCATACTGGTGTGCCTGCTGGCGGGCGTCAGCTATGTGGTCAGCCAGACACAGCAGACAGAAACGCTGTCCTATAATCAGATCTACAACTACTTTATGGATGGCGATGTTGACCAGTACGACGTGGACGACACCACGCTGACCATGCATCTGAAAAAGGAAAACCAGACGTACACTTACGATTTGGGCGACTACAGAAGCGTGTTCTATAATGATCTGGGTGAGACTATTCAGCAGCAGATGCGGGATGGCACGCTGACCAAGGTCGATTACCGCACGGCGACCATTCCGTGGTGGGCACAGTTCCTGCCGTATGTGATCCTGATTGTGCTGCTGATCGCGTTCTGGTGCTTTATGATGAACAAGCAGTCCGGCGGCGGAGCAGGTCCGATGCAGTTTGGCAAGGCCCGTGCAAAGCTGGCGCAGGACGATAAGCGCAAGGTCACCTTCAATGATGTGGCAGGCGCGGACGAGGAAAAGGCCGAGCTGCAGGAAATTGTCGAGTTCCTCAAGAATCCGCAGAAGTTCGTGCAGATCGGCGCGCGTATTCCGAAGGGCGTGCTGCTGGTCGGCCCTCCGGGCACCGGTAAGACCCTGATCGCGCGTGCGGTTGCAGGCGAGGCGGGCGTACCGTTCCTGTCTATTTCGGGTTCGGACTTCGTTGAGCTGTACGTCGGTGTCGGCGCATCGCGTGTGCGCGACCTGTTCGAGCAGGCCAAGAAGAACGCACCGGCTATTGTGTTCATCGATGAGATCGACGCGGTAGGCCGTCAGCGCGGCGCAGGTCTCGGCGGCGGCCATGACGAGCGCGAGCAGACGCTCAACCAGCTGCTCGTTGAGATGGACGGCTTTGGTGCAAACGAGGGCGTTATCGTCATCGCAGCCACCAACCGCAAGGATATTCTGGATAACGCGCTGCTGCGTCCGGGCCGTTTCGACCGTCAGGTCTATGTCGGCGCACCGGATGTCAAGGGCCGTGAGGCTGTCCTCAAGGTACATGCCCGCAACAAGCAGTTCGACCCGGATGTCAAGTTCTCTGAAATTGCCAAGACGACCGCCGGTTTCACCGGTGCAGATCTCGAAAACCTGCTCAATGAGGCAGCACTGCTTGCGGCACGCCGCAACAAGAAGCTGATCTCTCAGGAAGAGATCGAGGAGTCGCTGCTCAAGGTTGTAATGGGCGTGGAGAAGAAGAGCCACATCATCAACGAGCACGACAAGCGCCTGACCGCGTACCACGAGGCCGGTCACGCGATCTGCTTCCACGTTCTGCCGACGCAGGACCCGGTACACCATGTTACCATTATCCCGCGTTCGTCCGGTGCAGGCGGCTTTACCATGCCGCTGCCTGAGGAGGATCAGGCCTACCGCACCAAGAAGTATATGGAGGAGTACATCATCGTTTGCCTGGGCGGCCGCGTGGCCGAGCAGCTGACGATGGAGGATATCTCCACCGGTGCTTATGGCGACATCAAGCAGGCGACCCAGATGGCCCGCGCCATGGTCACCAGCTACGGTATGAGCGAGCGTATCGGCCCGATCGACTACGGTTCGGATAACGGTGAGGTGTTCCTCGGCCGAGATCTGGCAGCCGGCAAGGGCTATTCCGAGGTTAAGGCGGCGGAGATCGACGACGAGATTCACCGCATTATCGAGCACGCATGTCACGCCTGTGAAAAGCTGCTGAGCGAACACATGGACGAGATGAAGCGCGTTGCCGAGTACCTCATCCGTAACGAAACGATGGACGGCGAGACCTTTGTTAAGGTCTACAACGGCGAAATCGTTCCGGATAAGATCGTCGGCGAGGATCTTATGACCGAGCTGCAGCAGGAGCTGCACGCCAAGGTAAGCAAGCCTGCGGAATCCGCAGAGGAGCTTGCCAAGGTTGAAGAAGCCGAAAAGGATCTCGACCCGGATAAGCAGGATCAGTAAACATTCACAAAACCCCACAGAAAATTCTGTGGGGTTTTTCCTTACCTGAAATGTCAAATACTCTTGACATTTTGCTGTCTGCCTGTTATCTTGAAGATGTAAAGAGAACTTTACATTTTGACGAACGGCATCAAGGGCAGGAGGCGCTTTTATGCGGTGGGATTTGTACACATCAGCCGAGAAAATGCAGGTATTGTGGGTCTGCATCGGCCTGCCGGTGCTCCTGCTGGCGGCATGGTTGGTAAGAGACTGGATGGATGCCGGAGGGTCGAAAAAGGCCCGCAAAGCCGCCAAAGCACTCGGCAGCAGGACCGATGAGATGGAGCACGCCATCAGCACACAGGCGCAGGCGGTCGCGTACCGCGTGACGCAGGCGGGAATCCAGACGTGCCTGTATTATCGGCTGTTGGTAAAAGGGCAGGCGGCAATGGAGTTGTGTGCGCTGCTGGTCGTGTCCGGCATGGCGGAGGTGGCTGTTATACTTGTGCAGACGTTCCGCAAAGCAAAGGGTGATGAGGAGCATCCGCCGAGACTGGCTTTCCTTATCGCAAAGCTGACGTTCTGCGCGGCGTTGATCGGATTGGCCGTCGGAATGACGGTTCTAACGCAAAACTGGTAGGAGGTGCGCTTATGAGCTGGGATATGTACGATATGACACAGAAGGTGCAGGTTGTTGTGGTTGCGATTGTGCTGCCGCTGGTTATTCTTGCAGTGAGTCTGTGGCACGATTGGGTAGAAGAAGGACAATCGCCGCGAGCGAGAAAAATCATGAAGGACTGGGAATGGAATATCGATGAGATGGCGCACGCCGTCAATGTGAAGGGCCGCTTGATCGGCTACCGTGTGCTGCAGGCCGGTGTTATCATTTATCTTGGTTATAGCCGCTTTTTTCGTGATTATCGCTCGATTGAACTCAGTGTCTTGGCAATCGTGTCCATTGTTGCTGAGGTGCTGTTTATTATCATCAAAACCATTCGCAATATGGCGGGCGATGAGGATAAAATGCAAATGTGGAAACAGATGGGACATAGTGTGTTCAATAATCTGATGTATCTGTGTATTGTGGTCGATGTTTTCTGGATGTAGGGAGGTGCACCTATGTTTACAACCGAAACCGGTATAGGCGTGGTCATAATGGTCGTTTTTGCGGCAATCTGGCTGGCTTTTATGCTATGGGAGGACTGGGGACAGGCCGGAAAGACTGCTCGTGCACGCGCTTCCGCGAAGGCTAACGGCTGGGAGCAGGACGAAATGCAGAACACGATCACACGTAATGGTGCGATTATCGCCTACCGCTTGATGACGGTCGGGCTGTTCGTGGTGATGCTGGTGGATATCATTGCATTCGGCAAAAATGTGAGTGAGTTTGCGATTCTGTGGTTCGTGTGCATGGTGTTCGAGGGTGTTTACAGAACAATCGCGACCTACCGTGCCGCAAAAGACGACGAGGAAGATCCGCCGTCTAAAAGTGCGCTTGCCGGGGATATTGTAAAGCGTATTTTCATTCCGGTCGTGATATTCGCAGATTTGATATGGAAGTTCTGGCGCTGAAGATGAAGAACAACATTAAAGAACTCCGTAAGGCGCGCGGCCTGCGGCAGGAGGACATGGCAAAGCTGCTCGGGGTATCGCGGCAGACCATCGTGGCGATGGAGAACGATAAGTACGACCCGACCCTCGAACTGGCGATTAAAACCGCACGGCTTCTGGAACAGCCGGTTGAGAGTATATTCTTCCTCGATGAAGAATCGTGAAAATTGAGAATTGAAAATGGAGAATGGAGAATGAACGTATAGATGGGGCGTTTTCCATTGAACAAAGCGTCTGCAAATGATGCGGAAAACGCAACCATCGCGTTAATTTTCCATTTTCAATTCTCAATTCTCCATTACTGCACGAAATAGCATGAAAAAAAGGACTTCCCGCAGGAAGTCCTTTTTGATTGCACAGGGTTTACCCAATACCGCCCGGGATAATAAAGCTGAAGAATACGACGAGTGCGGCAAGGAAGATATACACATATTTCGCAAGCGGCGCAAACGCGCGGCTGAGCGGCTTGCTGCGGCCGTTCATCAGCTCCTGCTCCATCTTGTCGATGCCGAGCACCCAGTACGCCATAACCGCACCGAGGATTGCACCGATCGGCACGACGTAAATGGTGATAACGTCCATCAGCGTACCCATAAGTGTATCGCGCTCGATAAACAGGCCAACCGCCAATGCGGCGCCGCACGCCAGCAGGACAGCGGCCTTTCGGCTCAGCTTGAGGCGCGTCTGTGCGGCTTCGGAGACCGCTTCCAGCATATTCGCCAGCGAGGTAATGCCCGCGAACAGCACGGAAATAAAGAAGAAGAACGCGAACAGACGGCCGAACGGCATCTGCTGGAATACACGCGGCAGGGTGATGAACAGCAGCTTGGGGCCGGAGGCCGGGTCCAGACCGAACGCGAATACGCTCGGCAGGATGGCGAAGCCGGCCAGCATAGCCGCGCAGGTGTCGAGCACGGCGGTCATGCACGACGAGTGAACGACATCCTCGTTCTTCGGCAGGTACGAGCCGTAAATGATCATGCCCGAGCCCGTGATGGACAGCGAGAAGAACGCCTGCCCCATCGCCATGATCCATGTGCGCGGGTTGAACAGGTACTCCCACTGCGGTACGAGCAGGTATTTGTAGCCTTCGATCGCATTCGGCAGGAAGGCTACGCGGACAGCAATAATGATGAACAGGATGAAGAATGCGGGCATCATCACCTTGTTGATCTTTTCAATGCCGCCGGACACGCCGAAGATCAGCACAGCCGCCGTCAGCAGGATAACCAGGGTGTGCCACGGCACACTGGAAAAATTCGTGCTGCTCATTTCCGTGAAGAACTGCTCCGGTTCGGTGCTCATCAGCGAGCCGGTCAGTGCACCGAACGCGCTCCGCAGCACCCAGCCGACGATGATGGCGTAGCCGATGGCAATACCGAGCGAGCCGAGCAGCGGAATCGTACCGAGGATGGCGCCGCCCTTTTTGCCGCGGGACTTCATCGCGAATTCATACGAGCCGATCGGACCTGTGCCGGTCATGCGGCCGAAGGCAAACTCGCCGGACAGGCCGACATAGCCGAACAGCGCAATAAACAGCAGGTAGGGGATTAAAAAAGCCGCGCCGCCGTATTGACCGGTGCGGTAAGGGAACATCCAGATGTTGCCCATGCCGACCGCAGAGCCGACTGCCGCCAGCACAAAGCCGATTTTTGAGGTAAAGGTTCCGTTTCCATTTTTCTGATGCATAATAAAATTCTCCGGTTTGTTTACAAGTGTATACTTAGTATAACACAAAATAAAGTAAAAAGCCACTTGTACTTTCAACAGGAAAAGCGGGAGCTTTTGACAGAAGTAACAAAACGCTCGTCGGAATTTAGGGAATTTTATCAGTTATTCTCTTGCGCTCGGTGGATGGATATGGTATGATAGATGAGCGTGAAAAAGACAAGTGTCTTTTTAGGAAGGACAGACATCGCATGATAAAACCAAAGTATTATCTCGTGGAGCGCACCCTGCTGCCGGAGGTATTTCAGCGCGTGATCGAAGCGAATGAAGCCATCGCTTCGGGCAAGGCGGCTACGGCAAGCGAAGCGGCAAAGATCGCCGGTCTGTCGCGCAGTGCGTACTACAAATATAAGGACGGCGTTCGCCCTTTCTTTGAGGCGACTACCGACCGCATTGTCACCTACCATTTCATGCTGCACGATCAGCCGGGTGTTCTGTCGAGCATCCTCGGACTGATGGCACGCTCGGGTGCAAACCTGCTGACGGTGAACCAGTCCATTCCGATGAGAGGAATGGCATCGGTCACCATTTCGGCCCGCACCGGTGAGATGAAATACTCATCCGAAGAGCTTGTGCATCGCGCAGAAGCAATGGAAGGCGTGAGCAAAGTGGAAATTCTGGCATCTGAATGACCGTCCGACGGTATACAGAACGCTAATTTAACTGATGAAAGGAAATCAGCATATGATTAAAGTAGCAATCATGGGACACGGCACCGTCGGCTCGGGCGTATACGAGGTGTTTGACATGAACGCCGACAAGATCGCAAAGACCGTTGGCGAGCCGGTTGAGGTAAAGTACGTCCTCGACCTGCGCGACTTTTCCTCTCTGCCGTATGGCAATAAATTTGTAACCGATTTCTCCGTCATCGAGAACGACCCCGAGGTAACGGTCGTTGCCGAGGTGATGGGCGGCGTGGGCGCTGCATATCAGTTCACCAAGCGCTGCCTCGAGGCCGGCAAGAGCGTATGCACCTCCAACAAGGAGCTGGTTGCTACCAAGGGTGAGGAGCTGCTCAAGATTGCCGAGGAGCACGGCGTAAACTACATGTTCGAGGCCTCTGTCGGCGGCGGCATTCCGGTCATCCGCCCGATGCTGCAGTGCCTCGCTGCCAACGAGTTTAACGAAATCTGCGGCATCCTGAACGGCACGACCAACTACATCCTCACCCAGATGATCCACAACGGTGTTACCTTTGCGGATGCGCTCAAGCAGGCACAGCTCAACGGCTATGCCGAGAAGGATCCGACCGCTGACATCGAGGGTCACGACGCCTGCCGCAAGATCTGCATTCTGTCCGACCTCGCTTACGGCGATAAGTTCGATCCGGATCAGGTTTCCTGCGAGGGCATCACCAAGATCACCCTCGAGGACGTAGCAAACGCCGATAAGCTGGGCTGCGTTATCAAGCTGCTGGGCCGCTCGGTCCGCTGCGAGGACGGCACCGCTTACGCTTATGTTGCACCGCATCTCATCCACAAGGAAAGTCCGCTGGCCGCTGTTGAGGACGTATTCAACGCCATCATGATCGACGGCAATGCGACCGGCGAGGTTATGTTCTACGGCAAGGGCGCCGGCAAGCTGGCGACCGCTTCCGCTGTTGTTGCCGATATGCTGGACAGCATCGAGCACAAGGGCAACCGCCGCCGTATCTTCTGGGGCGATGGCTCCAAGAATCTGCTCCGTCCGCTGGATACCCTGCAGAGTGCATGGTACGTTCGCTTCAAGGGCGCACAGAAGGATGTTGAGGAGCTGCTGCCGGTTGAAAGTCTGACCGAGCCTGCTGAGGGCGTATTCGTGGTTCAGACCCGCAAGCTGTCCACCGCAGAGATGAACGCCGCAGCCGAAAAGCTGAACGGACGCGGTGAAGTTCGTGCGGCAATGCGTATTCTGTAAAGGAGAGAAATACAATGGTTCGTGTAACCGTTCCTGCTACGAGCGCCAATATGGGCTCGGGCTATGACAGCATCGGCATTGCGCTCGAGCTGTACAACGTGATCGACCTCGCAGAGAACGATCATATTGATATTTCGGATAAAAACGGTCAGTACGTCCCGCAGGACGAGAGCAACCTGATCTATCAGTGTGCAAAGCGCGTCTACGACGAGTGCGGCAAGCCGCTTTCCGGCTTGACCATCGTTGAGGACTGCGCTATCCCGCAGACCCGCGGCCTTGGCTCGTCCTCGGCGTGTACGGTTGCGGGCATCATGGGTGCAAACATGCTGCTCGGTGAGCCGCTCGACCGCAACGCGGTCATTGATCTGGCGGCTACCATCGAGGGTCATCCGGATAACTCCACACCGGCGATCCTCGGCGGCTTCTGCGTGGCGCTGCTCGAAAACGGCCATGTGCATCACGTTCGTGTGCCGGTTCACGGCGCGATCGACTTCGTGGTATTCATTCCGGATTTCCAGCTGTCCACCGAAAAGGCGCGTGCGGCGCTGCCTAAGACCATCGACCATCACGATGCGGTTTACAATCTGGCGCGCGCAGCGCTGCTCGCGGGCAGCCTGACCACCGGCAAGCTGGAAAACCTTGATGTGGCAACCGGTGACTGTCTGCACCAGCCGTACCGTTTCGGTCTGATTGAAAACGGTGAGGACATCGTGCGTGAGGCCAAGAAGCTGGGCGCACTCGGCGCTTTCATTTCCGGCGCAGGCCCGTCCATCGTGGCGATCGTGTACAAGGGCGACCGCGACTACATCACCCGTGCACAGGAGCTGTGCGAGAAGCTGTATCCGCACTGGAAGGCCGTACAGCTGCGCTGTGATGAGGTCGGTGCGACCGTAAAACGACTGTAATAGGGGACGGATGAGTGCTCTCGTCCGTGTATATAAGGAGGAAACATAGTTAGTATGAGTCTTATTGTGCAAAAGTTCGGCGGCACTTCGGTTGCCAACACCGAGCGACTGAAGAATGTTGCGGACATTGTTACCAAGACCGCACAGGCAGGCAATCAGGTTGTTGTAGTTGTATCCGCGCAGGGCGATACCACGGATGATCTGATCGTAAAGGCTGCCGAGCTGAACGACCGTCCTTCTAAGCGTGAGATGGACGTTCTGCTCAACACCGGCGAGATGATCTCCATGTCTCTGCTGGCGATGGCTATCCAGAAGCTGGGCTTTCCGGTTGTATCCCTGACCGGCTGGCAGATCGGTCTGGAGACCAACAGCAACTACTCGGATGCCCGCATCAAGCGCATCGCGGGCGAGCGCCTCAAGGCAGAGCTGGATAACGGCCGCATCGTTATTGTTGCAGGCTTCCAGGGCATCAACCAGATGGGCGACGTGACCACGCTCGGCCGCGGCGGCTCGGACACCACCGCAGTTGCCATTGCAGCAACGCTCGGCGCGGATCTCTGCCAGATCTACACCGACGTAGACGGCGTTTACACTGCCGATCCGCGCATCGTAAAGGATGCCAAGAAGCTGGACGCCATCACCTATGATGAGATGCTGGAGCTGGCATCTCTGGGTGCACAGGTGCTGCACAACCGTTCGGTTGAGATGGCAAAGAAGTACAATGTCGATCTTGAGGTCGTTTCGAGCTTTACCCGCAATCCGGGTACCAAAGTCAAGGAGGGTTCTAACATGGAAAAATTGAATGTTTCGGGTGTTGCCCGTGATAATAACTGCGCACGAGTTGCCATCATCAATCTGGATGATACGCCGGGTACCGCGTTCAAGGTATTCTCGCTGATGGCGAAGCACCATGTCAATATCGACATCATCCTGCAGTCCGTCGGCCGCGATAACAAGAAGTCTATTTCCTTCACCATCCGTCAGGACGATGCAGAGCGCGTAGAGTCTATCCTGCGCGACGCGAAGGAGATGCTCGGTTATGAGGATCTGTCCATCAACACCAAGGTTGCAAAGGTTTCCATCGTTGGTGCAGGCATGGCGTCCGCTACCGGTGTTGCTTCCAAGATGTTCGAGGCTCTGGCTATGGCCGGCATCAACATCCGCATGATCTCCACCTCTGAGATCAAGATCTCCGTCCTCATCAACGAGGAGGACAGCGAGAAGGCTGTTAAGGCTATCCACGAGGAGTTCTTCAACGCCTAATAGGGGGCAATACCCATAAGTGTTTTCCCAGATAGCCTCAAAGTCCCGAAATGTGCATTTCGGGACTTTTTTGCAACCGGAAAAACGTCCGCAACCGTCGGTTGACAAAAAGAAACGATGGGTTGGTGGCGTTTTTGCGGCATTTCAGGCACACTGGAGACAGAAAAGAAAGGCAGGTGGCAGAAATGACAACAGGTGAGAAAATCGCGGCGCTGCGAAAAGAGCAGGGCATGAGTCAGGAGGCGCTCGGCGAAAAGCTGGGCTTGAGCCGTCAGGCGGTCAGCAAGTGGGAGGCCGATCAGGCGGTGCCCACGATGGATAATTTAATGGAACTGAGCAAGCTGTTCGGCGTTCCGGTGGATACGTTGCTGCGTCCGGATGCGGAGCTAATGCCAAAGGCAGAGGACTCGGATGAATCGTGGCCGGGTGCAGAGAATCAGCCGGTCAGGAATGGAAACCGCAAGTGGAAAATCGCGGCGATAGCGGCGGCAGGACTGCTGTGCGTCAGCGTCGTGTGCAGCGCGGTCAGCCTGTGGCGTGTGCTCGCCATGCAGCAGCAGATCGACACGCTGCGGATGCAGAGCGGGCCGAGTACGATTTACTATCCGGATGATACGAGCGCTGAGAACAGCGATTTAGCCGACTGGTCGGAGAATGTGACCGTTGACAGGGAGAACAGCGAGAATCTTCTTGTGACGGTGAGCGCGGTGCCGCGCAGTATGCTGGACGGCGAAACCGCAAAGTTCGTTGTCCGCAGCGGTGACCAGTCGTGGGAGTGCGACGCGGAGGATAATAACGGGTACAGCGGAAAACTGAGTGTGCCGTTTGTGGATACGTTTTCTGTCTATTTGACATTAACAGGCACAAGCGGTGAGACGCGCAATATTCTGGTTACATCTGAATATGATTTGGAACAGCGATTTTCGCTGAATGTCATGGCAGGATGGGAGAGCGGTGGCATATCCTCTAGCTTCGGCAAGACCTCGGTCAGCGGTAATCTCCAGACATGGATTAACAGCAACGACGGTGAAGAGATACAGCCGGTCAGCGGTCGTATACTCCTGTATCAGAACGGCAAGCAGATCAAAGAACAGAAGATAACCAGTCTTGGAAAGGAATTTGAAGGCGATACTTACTACTATACGCAGGTGGATTGGCGTGATATGGAAGGCACGCTGTCGCAGTTCAAGGTGAAGGTGGAAATTACGGATAATTTCGACAGAACCTATACCGTAGACGTTGACTAACAAAAAAGACCGCTTATGCGGTCTTTTTTGTTATTTTCTCGGTGTAAATGTCGCAGCGAGGACATAAACGCGGCTTGCGCCCATCTCCCGCAGGACCTTGACGGCGGCCGCCGCCGTTGCACCGGTGGTGATAATATCATCGACCAGCACAACGGATTTTCCGGTCAAATCCACGCTGCCCTTCGGCAGGACGGCATCTTTTGCGTTGCTCTGCCGCGCGGCGTAATCCTTCTGCGCGGATTGCTTGCCGACAAACCATCGCTTGCGCAAGGTGGCTTCGCATGGCAGGGAAAGCGGCTTGGCTACCAGCTTTGCAAGCAGTTCTGCCTGATTGTACCCGCGCTTGCGGTAATGCAGAAATCCAATCGGCATGTAGGTAATCAAATCCGGCTGCCAGTCGTCCAGCTGTGACGTGAGGGCCACGGACATTTGCGCCGCGAACCAGTCCGCACAGTAGGCGGCGCTGCTGAATTTGAACCGTTTCATGGCATTGCGTACTGTGCCGCGGTAATACAGCGGAGCGATCGTACCGTCCGCTCCGGCGATGGAGATGACCTCATTGCAGCGGTATTCCCGCCGAACTGCAGCGGCACAGTCCGGACAAAGCTGTAGCGTGCGGCTGGTCGTCACCGGAAAATCCGCGCCGCATAAAACGCACCTGTGACCATAAAGAATGCCCATCGAATCACCTCAACTATGCAAAAAGAGCTGTCCGCGCGGGACAGCTCTTTGATTATGCGATATTGCGGAAACTTACTTCTGGAGCAGCTTCTTCAGACGCTCAGCAGCTTCCTTGGTGCGTGCCTGATCGCCGAATGCGGTCAGACGGAAGAAGCCGTCACCGTTCTTGCCGAAGCCTGCACCCGGCGTACCAACGACGTTGGCATTCTCGAGCAGGTAGTCGAAGAAGGTCCAGGAATCCATGCCGTTCGGGCACTTGAGCCACAGGTACGGGCTGCTCTTGCCGCCGGTGTACCAGATACCCAGCTCATCGAGGGTCGCAGCGAGAACCTTAGCGTTCTGCTTGTAGTAGCCGAGGGTCTCCTTGATCTGCTTCATGCCTTCTTCAGTGAAGCAGGCAGCAGCGCCCTTCTGTACGATATACGGAACGCCGTTGAACTTGGTGGTCTGGCGGCGCAGCCACATCTTGTTCAGCTTGCCGTCCAGCAGAGCGGTCGGAACAACGGTCCAGCCGCAGCGGGTGCCGGTGAAGCCTGCCATCTTGGAGAAAGAGCAGAACTCGATCGCACAGGACTTAGCGCCTTCGATCTCGTAGATGGAGCGCGGCAGAGTCTCATCCTCGATGAAGCACTCGTAAGCTGCGTCATACAGGATAACGGCATTCTGCTTGTTTGCGTAATCTACCCAGGCCTTCAGACCTGCACGGTCGTAAGCAGCGCCGGTCGGGTTGTTCGGAGAGCAGATATAGATGATGTCGCACTGAACGGACTCGTCCGGCAGCGGCAGGAAGCCGTTTGCCTCGTTTGCGTCAGCGAATACGATCTTGCGGCCCGCCATAACGTTGGTATCAACGTAAACCGGGTAAACCGGGTCCGGAACCAGAACGGTGTTGTCAGTGCCGAAAATGTCGAGGATGTTGCCGAGGTCGCTCTTTGCACCGTCCGAGATGAAGATCTCGTTGGTGGCGAGCTCTACGCCGTGGGACTTGTAGTAGCCGACCAGCGCCTCGTGCAGGAAGCCGTAGCCCTGCTCATCGCCGTAGCCGTGGAAGGTCTCCTGCTTGGCCTGATCCTCAACGGCTGCGTGCAGTGCGTCGATAACAGCCGGTACCAGCGGACGGGTTACGTCGCCGATGCCCAGACGGATGATATCAGCCTCCGGATGTGCTTCGGAGTACTCACGCACCTTGCGTGCGATGGTGGAGAACAGATAGCTCTGCTCGAGATTGTCGTAGTTCTTGTTAGTCTGCATTGTTGTTCTGGCTCCTTTTCAGAGATGCCGCGACGAACGCCTTGAACAGGGGATGTGCGCGGTTCGGACGGGACTTGAACTCGGGGTGGAACTGTACGCCGATATAGAACGGATGGTTCGGGATCTCAACGGTCTCCACGAGCTCGCCGGTCGGCGAGGTGCCCGTGATCTGCATGCCCTTATTTTCAATCTCCTCGCGGAAATTGTTGTTGAACTCGTAACGGTGGCGGTGACGCTCGGAAATCATTTCCTCGCCGTACGCCGTTGCCATAATGGTATTCGGACGGATCTTGCACGGATAAGCGCCCAGACGCATCGTGCCGCCCTTCTTGGAGATGCCCTGCTGGCTCTCCATCAGGTCGATGACCGGATGGGTGGAATCCGGGTCAAACTCGCTGGAGTTTGCATCCGCGTAGCCGAGCACGTTGCGTGCGTAGCTCATAACCGCGATCTGCATGCCGAGGCAGATGCCGAAGTAGGGGATACCCTGCGTGCGGGCATAGTTTGCCGCACAGATCATGCCTTCCACGCCGCGTGCGCCGAAGCCGCCCGGCAGGATGATGCCGTCAACCTCACCGAGCAGCTTGTCCACGGTGGAGTCGTTGATCTCCTCGGAGTCTACCCAGTCAATGTCAACGAAGCAGCCGGTTTCGTAGCCGCCGTGCTGCAGCGCCTCTGCAACCGAGAGATATGCGTCGTGCAGCTTGACATATTTGCCGACCAGTGCAATCTTAACGTGGTTCTTGCGGGCGGCAATGCGCTCGAGCATTTCCTGCCACTCGGTCATATCGCCCTTGCCTGCGCCGATGGACAGCTCACGGCAGACGATGTCGGACAGATGGCTCTCCTCGAGCATCATCGGTGCCTGATACAGAACCGGCAGGGTGCGGTTTTCGATGACGCAGTCCTCCGGCACGGTGCAGAACATGGAAATCTTGCGCTTGATGTCGTCATCCATCGGCTGGTCAACGCGGGCAACGATGATGTCCGGAGAGATGCCCAGACCGCGCAGCTCCTTAACCGAGTGCTGGGTCGGCTTGGACTTCGGCTCATTGGAGCCGGAGATGAACGGAACCAGCGTTACATGGATGAACAGGCAGTTGCGGCGGCCAACTTCAGCAGCAACCTGACGGATTGCCTCGAGGAACGGCTGAGACTCAATATCACCGGTGGTGCCGCCAATCTCGGTGATAACAACGTCAGCCGAGGTCTTTTTGCCTACCGAGTAGATGAAAGACTTGATCTCGTTGGTGATGTGCGGGATAACCTGCACGGTCTCACCGAGGTACTCGCCGGCGCGTTCCTTGTTCAGAACATTCCAGTATACCTTGCCGGTGGTCAGGTTGGAGAACTTGTTCAGGTCCTCGTCGATGAAGCGCTCGTAGTGGCCGAGGTCGAGGTCGGTTTCTGCGCCGTCGTCGGTAACGTAAACCTCGCCGTGCTGGAACGGGCTCATCGTGCCCGGGTCTACGTTGATGTAGGGATCGAGCTTCTGCGCTGCAATTTTCAGGCCGCGGCTTTTCAGCAGACGGCCGAGAGATGCGGCAGTAATGCCCTTGCCCAGACCGGAAACTACGCCGCCGGTCACGAAGATGTACTTTGTCATATCTCGATTTCCCCCTTGAATACGGTCGTTGCCGCGCCCGTCATGAACACGGTTTCATCTGTATAGCGAATGGTGAGGTCGCCGCCGCGCAGGTGCACGACGATATCCTCGTTTTTGTTTGCAAAGCCGTTCAGACATGCTGCCACGCCGGTCGCACAGGAGCCGGTGCCGCACGCCCATGTTTCACCGGAGCCGCGCTCCCAGACGCGCATTTTCAGGCTGCCGTCCGGCAGGACATTGACAAACTCGGTGTTGACACGCTCCGGGAACAGCGGATGATGCTCGAACTTGGGTCCGATGCGCGTAAGGTCGAGGTCGTCCACATCTTCCTTCTGGAAGATAACGCAGTGCGGGTTGCCCATGGAAACGCAGGTCATGTGGTAGACCTTTTCGTCCACAACGATGGGTGCGCTGATGACATTTTCGCCGTCCATATCAACGGGAATCTCCCGCGGAGCAAGAATGGCTGCACCCATGTCCACGCGGGCGGACTGCATTTTGCCGTCCTTGACGGTCAGCTCAAGCGTTTTTACGCCGGAAAGCGTGTCGATGGTGATGGTGGTGCGGCCATCGGTCATGCCGTTGTCGTACAGGTACTTGCCCACGCAGCGGATGCCGTTGCCGCACATTTTTCCCTCCGAGCCGTCGGCGTTGAAGATGCGCATCTGCGCATCCGCCTTGTCGGAAGGAGAAATAAGGATAATGCCGTCGCCGCCGATACCGAAGTGCGGCTCACTGAGCTTGATTGAAAGCGACTCGGGATCGGGCACAGTCTGGTCGAAGCAATTGAAATAGATATAATTGTTGCCGCAGCCGTGCATCTTGGTGAAAGCCAGCTTCACACGGATTCCCTCCTTAGAAAATAACAAAAATGGCATATAGGCAGGGGAAGACAGAGCTTCTCTGCTCATACACCATTTAGTATATCATAATCTGTCGGGAATTTCTCTATAAAATCGAAAAAACCGAAAAAATTTTCGCGTGAGATATGAGATGTTTTTAAGCGGTATCGCACAAATCACGGCGTTTTTCCACCGATGATGTCCTCGGCGATATCTCGCTTGGAGCGACGCTGGTTCATAGCCTGCTGCTCGATGTAGGAATGCGCCTCCGGCTCGGTCATGCCGCAGCACTCGATGAGCAGACACTTGGCGCGGTCCACCTGACGGATATCCTCAATGCGCTTTTGCAGACGGCGGTTTTCGCTTTGCAGGCCGGTTAGACGGCTGCGCGCGGCGCGCGTCATGCGGAGGGCCTGCATGAACAGTACGCGCGAGAGCGGCTTGGGTACGACGAACACGCCGTCGTCCTCGACCTTTTCGGCAACACTGTCTGCAATCTCGGCCTTGGCGAGCAGGATCACGCCGGAAAGCGTATCATTTGCAGCCTGCTGTGCCATATCATGCCCGAATTCATCGGGCAGCGGCGTGTTAACGAGGATTAGATCAAACAAGCCGTCCACCAGCATGCGCCGGGCCTCCGCACCGGAGGAAGCAGGTGCAAGCTGAGCCTGTACGCCGCAGGACGTTAAAAACTGGGAAAGCATGGTGCGGGATTTTTCGGTTGCAGAAACGAGAAGAATGCGTTCCATGCGGTGTGCTCCTCCTTTCAAACGGTATTATGTGGGATTAGTAGCGTTCAAAATAGAGGGAGCGTTCGGCAGCCGTGCGGTCGTCGGCAAGCACGATGCGGTCGTGTTCGGCCTGCTTGGCCGCGAAAAAGGCCGTGCGTGCCTTTTCGGGCAGGTACCTGGTGATAAAGTCGCTGTCCTTGGCGATGCGGATCGCATCGCACAGGGCGCCGGGCAGAGTCTCGTAACGGGCGCGTACCTCGTCGGAGGCGGTGAACAGGTTTTCGTCGCAGGCGGGCGGCAGGGGCAGTCCCTGCTCGATGCCGTCCAGACCGGCGTGGATGAGCAGCGCAAATACGATGTACGGGTTGATGCAGCCGTCGAACGCACGCAGCTTGAAGCGGTGCGCCGTGCTGTCCTCGGAGAGCGGCACGGTGATGAGCGGACGGCTGTTCTGATGCGACCAGGTGATGTACTTGGGCGCTTCAAACTCGCCCAGACGCTGGAACGAGTTGGTGAGCGGATTGCAGAAGATGGTCATCTCGGCAGCACGCTGCAGAATGCCTGCCACAAAGCTCTGGCCCTCGGCAGATTCTTCAAACGAGGGCTGGAACAGATTCTTGCCGTTTTTGTTTATCGAAACAGACAGATGCAGTCCGCTGCCCGGCGCATGCGGGAGCGGCTTGGGCAGGAAGGACGCAAACAGGCCGCTTGAGGACGCCATGGACTTGACGACCCACTTGAAGGTGACGAAATTGTCGGCCGCTTCAAGGGCTTCGGCGTAGCGGAAGTCAACCTCGTTCTGGCCGGGACCCTGCTCGTGGTGCGAGGACTCCGGCTGGATGTTCATCTCCTCAAGCGTCAGGCAGATCTGGCGGCGCACGTTTTCCGCCTTGTCGAGCGGCGCTACATCGAAATACTCGCCGTGATCGTGCGGAATGGTGGTTGGATGGCCGTTTTCATCCAGCTCGAACAGGTAAAACTCGCTTGCCGTGCCCATGGTCAGCGAGTAGCCTGCGCGGCGCGCACGGCGGTTGGCCTCACGCAGCAAATGACGGCCGTCGCCCTCGAACGGCGTGCCGTCCGGATAGCGAATGTCGCAGTAAAAGCGCACTACACGGCCCTGAGCCGGCCGCCACGGCAGAACGGAAAGCGTTGCCGGATCGGGAAACAGCAGCAGATCAGACGCTTCTACATTGAGAAAGCCGCGCAGCGCCGCCGCGTTGAAGTGGATGCCCTGCTCGAAGGCGCGTTCCAGCTCGGTCGGCATGATGGCGATGTTCTTCTGGTTGCCGAAAATATCGCAAAACGCAAGACGAATGAACTTTACGTCGTTCTCCTGAATAAATTGTACGACTTCGCTCATGGTGGTGTCCATAAAGTCATACCTCCTTTAAGAATGGAAGATTTTCTTCAGAGTGAAGAGTGGAGAGTTGAGAGTGAAGAGTTGGTGTAAGGTAGGAGTTAGGAGTGAAGAGATAGGAGTTGACAGATAGGTGCGATTCGCAGGTGCCGTCCGCAATCTCCAGATAAACGAGTTGCGCGACACGGGTATGTCGCGCCTGCGTAGATGAAACCACCGGTGTAGCAGTAAGCTATCTGTGAACTGCGAATATTTCACGAAAGACACGCAATGGTAACCCGACTGCCGTTTTCCTTTTCGCAGCGGTCTCGCCTCTCCGATTTTCGCCGTGTTATGATAGGAAAGGGGTGATTCACAAGAGGGTGGAAACCTTGGTGTCTACCCTCTTGTGC
>OLRY01000899.1_pt1 | contig 33552 bp, 43 predicted proteins | sample 1672541 | NCBI WGS metagenome assembly OLRY01 (sample SAMEA3136697, study PRJEB25190) | human gut metagenome | biome: human gut; feature: human-associated habitat; material: faeces | place: Austria | collected 2013 | reverse complement strand
GAAAAGATCCTTTTTGATGCTTTTCCATGAACCAGAAAAAGGGTATCGATAAATTGACATTTTATCGATACCCTTTAAACTATCTCGTCCATTGGATGATACCTCTTTCTTTGAACTTTTCCTTTATTCAATTTTGATTCCTTTTTCAACAATTTCTGAATCGTTCAATCTTATTTTTTTCTCTTTCACTTATCTATCTCTCTTTTAAAAAACGCTTCTTTTTAATGATACTTTCTCGTCATATCACTAAACCGAATCCTGTTTCTAAATATGTATGATAGATGATTGACTGATTTTCACTTGTTGATTTTGGTTTTCCTTTGTTCAATTTTTCTATTAAAAAATTGAACCAGTTTTATGTTTTCGGTGGAATCAGCTCCCTTCTTTTTTTGTTTTATTTCTTGTTTCTTTTGATGGTTTTATTCTAATACATATGTCGCATTTTGTCAATACTAATTTTGTATTTTCTTGTTATTTGAAAAGTCAAGCAATAAATGCAAAACTTTACTTGCGAAACATCATTTCATCATTTTGCACAACTCCGTTTGCGTTTTGTTGGTAATTTTGCACAGACTACCCCTCTTTTCGTTTTGCTCTCTGCTTATTCTACTCTTTTTATGCCAGTCTTGCCAGTTCTTCCTGGAACATTTCGCCGGAGGTTTTCCATCCGAACATCTCCCTTGGGTAGTCGTTGATCCAGTCCTCTACCCTCTGGATATCGTCCTCTGTCCGGTCATCGAAGTTCTCTCCCTTTGGTATCTTCCTGCGCACCAGTCGGTTCTGGTTTTCGTTGCTGCCACGCTCAAAGGAGCAGTATGGGTGGCAGTAGAACACGGTCACTCTCTTTTCGGACTCATCTGCTGCCGACTGCTGCATTCCCTCCCAGTCAGCGAACTCCGAGCCATTGTCCACGGTTATGGTCTTGAACACCTGCCCGAATCGTTCTCCCCATTCCGCTTCTAACTGATCCAGTCGCTTGCAGACCTGCTCAGTCGTGTGCTCATATAAAAGGTATATGAGTTCGTTCCTGGTCTTTCTCTCTGTCAGTACCAGAAGGCTGTGTTTACTTTCCCCTCTCTTGCCTACCACTGTGTCCATCTCCCAGTGTCCGAATTCCTCTCTGGTGTCGATGTCCTCTGGCCGCTTCTCTATGCTTGTGCCTGCGTTGGCTCTCGCCTGCCTGCGTACTTTCTTATTCTTCTTTTTCCGTCTGCCTTTTACTGGGAGTTCCTTATTTGTGATTGTGAGGAATATTCCCTTGTCGATGTAACTGTAAAGGGTCGGCTTGCTGATCTCTGTTTCAAACTCTAACCCTTTGGCTTTAATCTCTCCGAGGACTGCTCCGGGCGAGTATCCGTCCTCTGCTATCTTTGTTTCTATGTACTCTGCCAGTCTGTGGTCTTTGCCTATCTTAAGGTCTGGACCCTTGTCTCGCAGGTTCTGTTGGTACTTATCCTCTGCGATATCTGGGGAGTATCGATCTTCTATCGTTAAGTCTGAATTTGTGTGTGGGTATCTGCCCCGCTGCAATTCACGGTATATGGTGCTGACATGGACTCCTATCTGATCCGCTATCTCCTGCTTGCCATGTCCTGCTTTCAGCAGTGCTTCTATTTTTAATCTATCGGCTCTGGATAATTGTTTGAATCTACGCATGGTAGCCACCTCCCTGTCTCTTTCTACTATTATCGGTGTTAAAGTTATAAATTTCAATAACAAAACACTTATAAATAAGGATAAGATACCAACAAAGAAGTGGTGCTTTTAGGGTTATATTTTTGTTGAATTTATGGGTTATAAAAGACTTGAATACCTCCGCAACCCAAGGTAATATACAGACAACCTAAAGGAAAGGAGGTGCATCCGATGAATTTGGATGATTTGGTTTCTAAAATAAATAAGCTGAGTAAAGTTGTTCGAGCCCTTACTCAGCTTGCATTGGAAATCGGAACGCTCGTAGCGGTTATCCGATTCATCATCTTATGATGATGGCTTGGGGGAGGGGTCCACCTCTCTCCCTTACTTCTCAAAATATACCACACGATTGGAGGTCTTGTCAATGAAACGGTTATGTGTTTCAGTTTCGGTTCTGGCTTTTCGGATAGCGGAGTTGCTTATCGTGGTTTCTGGTCTGCTTCTCCTGCTTTCCAGAATGTAGCCGGTCCGTCCGGGGCAGTGCATCTGCTCCGGCTCTAACCCACCGATGTCTGGTCCCAAGTCCAGAAGGCGGAAGCGTGAGGGGAGCAAAGGACAATGCCATGTCTGAGTGATGTCTGACAAGTTTGCCTGGTTTTTAATGTGAAAGCCTTAAAGGTAGGAGGAGTTATTGGTTTTGCCGATTGCCTATCGCAACTCGTTGATTTTGTTTCCTGCGTTGCAGAGAAAGGGTTAGGTGGTGTGTAGCCGAGCACGAGGTCTTATCTGGTGTACCGTAACACTGGACGCTCTCTCCAGTCGGGCGAGACCGATGGGCGACATGGCTTATTGTTCCTTTTTTGAAAAACGGCGATAAATTTCCGGCGGTAAAACTCCGGCGATAAAATCTGAAAGGATCTGATAAAATGATTTATATTGATAAGTGCCGCACTGACCTCGGTGTTACCGTGGATGAGTGGGCGGTTGATGATAGATGTCGGTTCTCTGATTCCGGCAAGGTCGGCATAGGGACTGGTGTTCGTGTGCTCGATATTACTGACAAGTTTGGCGATGTTCTGGTTCGCCTTGTGATTTCGGATTCCTGCTCTGACAATGTCAGCAGGTTCTCCTGCAGGGAGGTGTTGTCTCATGAATAAAGAATTGCTTGAGCCGATCATGCGTGCTCACGGAGATAAAAATAAGGACTTGGCTGCGGCCATTGGTATGTCCGTTCCGAACTTCTCCACCATCTGGAATGGTCGTGGCGAGTTTGCTCTGAAGTATATCCGTCTCATTGCCCGGAGATATTCTCTTACCCCGGAGCAGGTCTATAAAATCTTTATCTTTCCGCAGGGGTAATCATTGCCCCTGCTTTTTCTTTGGCTTCCAAATCTGCCCCATTTAGGCAATAAAAAAGACCCAGTGGGTGTTTGTTCCACTGGGTTGCTTTTCGTCTTATTCTGGCTGTCACGGTGCGCCACGCTCTGGGTTCTGCGTTGCGGTGTTCCCAACATTTATGTCGGTCACATCGTCCGGATGCTTACCCCCTTTAGAACCCCCTCTGCGGCACATCATACCTCCACTCTTTTTATAAGTCAATCGCCAATTACAGAAGTTCATTGACCTTCTTCTGCACGGCTGCGTAGTCGTATCCGGCTGCCTTCAGCTTCTGCTTTCTGGTTTCGCCGTTGCCCCACTTACCTGCGATCACTTCCTTGGCTACCTCAGTAACGCTTTTCTGCGGTTTTACTCCAAGCTGTGCATTGACCTCTTTCTGGACTGCATCGTAGTCATATCCTGTTGCCTTGATGCGGTTCTTTCTGTCATCGCCATTTCCCCACTGTCCTGCAATGACTTCCTTGGCGATTTCTGCCACGCTCTTTTTCGGTGCGGAGGTTGCTCCTGCAAGGCGGTTCACTTCTGCCTGCACCGTTGCGTAGTCATATCCGGCAGCAGCCAGTCTATTCTTGCGGTCATCTCCGTTTCCCCAGTCTCCTGCGAGCACTTCCTTTGCCACCTCAGTGACGGATTTCTTCTCGCCCTGGTTCTCTTTGGTTTCCTCTCCGTAGTAGTAGTCCATATCTACCTTGCCATCGATGCCGCTTACTGTTCCGGAACTGGTGTACTGGTGGAATGCGCAGTCATAGTCCGGAGATCCTGTGTAATCTGCGAGCCAGTACACATACTTGGAGAGCACTTCGTCCGAATACATATTTCTGTGGTAGTCGATGTTGGAATAAACACCTGCCTTGTATCCGTGGCTTTCCACGTACTCACAGAATGCCTTTGTGAATGCGATGCACTCATTCTTTCCGAGGGTCACTCCCTTTGCCTTGGCTTTCTTTACGGTGTCGTACTCAAAATCGTAGAATACGATCACATCTTTTCCGAGATTTGCCTGTTCCATCTGCTTGATGCAGAATGCCGCCTCCTGCGCTGCCTGTTCTGCGTTGAGTGCATAACTGAAATGATATACTCCCTTGATCTCGATGCCATTCTTTCTGCAGCCATCCACATACTGGCGGAACTTTGCGTCTACCGTCTGTGCGTATCCTTCACGGAGGATTGCGAACTTGATGCCGTCTGCTGCTGCTCTGGCAAAGTCTACATTGCCCTGCCAATATGAAATGTCCATACCTTTGATTGCCATATCTGTTTCCTCACTTTCTGTAATAAAATAGGGCAGCCTACTGGCCGCCCTGCTGCGTATGTTTCCTGTTACTGTTCCTCGGTATCATCCGAAGCACCGATGTTGGCGGAGTCGGTCAAGCCTTCCCCGATGATGTAAGCCACCACGGACGCTCCTGCCATAATCAGTGCAGTTACCTGCGTTGCCGTGTTATCTGTTCCGCCTGTGGCGAGGATCATCATTGAGACAAATGATGCCACCGCCGTCCACAGTTTTCTGCTTGTGAGTTTTCTTACCCAGTCGATTTTCTTCATTGCTTTGTCCTCCTGTTATACAATTTGTTTAAGTGCCTGTTCGTTCAAAAAGTCCTTCTGCTCATGCTTGACTTTCTGAGCGTAGTCGAGTGCTGCGTGCATATCCCCATTGCAGTGTGCGTCCGGGATTCTCTGCACCGCTCTGGCTGTCGCTTCTCCGAGTGCCAGGGAAGCATTGACGCAGTTGATAATGCAGAGTTCATTCTTCTCTCGGATCTGCTCTCTGGCATCTACTTCCTTCTGCCGTTCTTCCCGCTCTGCTTTTTCCTTGTCGGCACGCTTCTGTATACTCTGCTCGATGAGCCAGAAAAAGAAGCCAGTCAGTGCCGATGGGATACTCGCTGCCACGATGATTGCTGTCACATCCATGCGCTGCACCTCCTCTCTAAAAAGACCGCCCTGTCCGGACGGTCCTTAATTCTGATTTAATTTCTCACACCGCTTGCATGGGTACTGTGTCATCGGTATGTGGTAATTTGTACAGTGGGCACAGGTGCCGCTTTCCTTGCAGTCGAGGTCACATTCTTTCATGTGCTTATGGCAGTACCTGCTCCCATGTGCGTGGGTGCATTGGAAGTTATTTTGCCTTGGTTTCTGCCTTGTACTTCTCGCCTGTGATTTCCTCGTACTCTGCTTCATCAATAGTTCCCTTCTCCACTCTGGCTGCGATCTGTTCCTTTGTCAGCCTGCCTGCGGCATAAAGTCTTTTCAGACTGTCGATTAATAGTCTCATTATAACAATCCCTCCTCGATAAGCTGTGCGGTGTAATCATCAATCGCCTTGTCGGTGTTGATCTGCTTGATGGATTCCAACATCTGGTATTCCGATACAGTGATTTCCCTGCTATCGCACTCCCAGTCGGTGTAGGCTTCCATACCCTCGGTTGCTTCGTGCTGCACTTTCTTGATGTTCTTTCTCTGGATGTAGATGCCGTCAGCCACAAGCTGCAGCTCCTGCGGCTCCTCGGAGCATCTTTCCTTGGTCCATTCCTTCATGGTTCTGCCTCCTTTTGATTTTTGATATTATTTTTTTAAGCCGGCCCACATGGATATAAGGTTTTATCCTGCTCTGGTAACAGTCGTATGTGTCCGTGCAGGTAAACCATCCCATGTACGACAGCATGGCTTCGATGTGTCTGTGAAAGTATCCACGGTTCGCTTCCTTTGACCTCTCCATCTTCTTTGCCAACCGTGTTGCGGATAGCATGATGTTCTTTCTGATCAGCGTCTTGTTTCTGTAAAATATAAAACCCATGAAGTCCAGTGCCCTGCCTATCTTCCGCTTGCCCTTCTCGTAGTAAAGTTTGCAGACTTGGTAGTTGTGCTTCAGCTTTAATCTGAAACGCTGACCGAGCATTTTCATTATTTCCACGATGGTTCTGTGGAGGATTTTCTTGTTGCTTGCGAATATGACGATGTCGTCCATATATCTCTGCAACTTTGACAGACCTGGTATCTTTGTAATTAGACGGTCGAGCGGTTCTAATAGGTAATTCGCTAACCACTGGCTGATGTAAAATCCGAGAGGGATTCCTTTATTAAATCCCTGTAGGCATAATCCGATGATGTATAAAAACCAGTCATCCTTGATTCGGATTGCCAATTCCCTCATCAAAATTTTCAGCCGGATACTATCATAAAAGTGCCGGATATCCATCTTTGCGAAGCACCGTGTTCCCTTCGGGTCATGCAAAAGCCACCGCTCTATCTGTCTCTTTCCGTAATGCGCTCCACGCTTTGGGAACGAACCGCAGGAGTATGGATAGGCTGTGGCTGTGATGATTGGCTCTAATACCAGAACGATGATGTGGTGCAGCCATTGTTCATGGATTTCCGGCATATAAATTTTTCGTCTTTTCCCATGTTCAAAGATGATCTTCGGGGTTCTTTTCTTTGGTTTGTATGCCAGTTCCGGGTGTGGGACGTCCACTCCCTCCGGCTTTGTGTTTAGGATCATGTCGTACATTTTCTGCACCTCATCATCGAGGTGTGCGTCTATGTACTGGATCTCTTTTCTCTTGGTTTTTCCTTTGCGTAATTTCTTATATGCTTTCCGAATGACATCATCCTTCAGCATTTGTTGATACAGATATTTGTACTCTTTGTGACCGTGTTCCGGTTCATTACGCAGATGGATTTCTGTGTGTGTTTTTCGCATTCTGCTGAGTACTCCTATAAGATATTTTTTCTTCTATCTCCTACGCACGGCAGGTGCGACCGCTTTACCGTGCGTCCTGTGTCGGACTCATTTCCACTCATCTTCCCAGTAATGGTGAGTAAACCTTGTTTCAAAGGTCAGCGGTGTAGGAAGCAGGACTGCTTTGGGTTGTTATTCCGTTTAAGATAGAATAAGGCGGCCCCGATGTTCCAGTTGGCATTCCCGGCAGTGTTGTTCACATTCAAGTAGCGCAAACCATCATTCGTACCGTTGTTGCAATTACCGAACCGAAGGGCGACCGCCCGAGGTGACGCAGTCCTGCGCCCCTGTTATTCTTCCTTACGCTATTAAAATCCGATTTTGTTCCACTGGGGGAATTCTGCTGACGCAGACCCCCAGACCCCCTATCACGGTGTCTTGCTTACGCTGCGACCCCGACAGGTGGTAAAAGAAGGACGGCGGCCCCGATGCCCCAGTAGGCATCCCCGGCAGTGATGCTCACATCCAAGCAGCGCAAACCATCATTCGTACCGTTGTTGCAAGTACCGAACCGAAGGGAGACCGCCACAATCTCGACATTCTGCCACAATCCGTCACAACCGCCAGTGGATGTGCTTCCCTTGCACGGATGAACCGGAACTGCTCCGAAGCCGGGAACGGTCTGGTACTTATGCGGATAGAAAATACCTGTTTTCTGAGTGCTTCCGTCATCGTTAAGCACCTTCGGAAGGCTGATGCCTGTATCCTGGTATTTTGCTCCGGTCACATCGTAGGTGTAGTTCTTGCTGACCTTGTATCTGCCATTCACGAGCAATGTGTACGGGTCACGCATCCACTGCTGATATGTTCCAAGGACGATGGAGTGGAAGATCTTGTTGAGTGACTTCGCATCCTTTGTTCCGTAGAACTGTCCGCCACCTACGACTGCGTTCTGCTTCACTCCGTTGGTCGGCGCAAGGCTCGCATCGTATCCGCTTGAATTTCCATAGCCGTATGCTTCCTGTGAGTTCGTGCTCTTTGCGAACATGATCAGAAGGTCAGTGATTGTCTGAACAATTCCGCCGCCGAGGAATGCTGCACGGCTTGAGAAGTTTGCGATTGCGGTATGCTCTTTGTCCGTGGTGTTATTGTAGCAAGGCTGCAATCCTGCCAGAGACACCATCTTTGGTGTGGAGGTATCTGCTCCGAGGATTGAACCGTAAAACATCGGAATCCATACACCCTCCAGTACATTGTTGCTCGGGTCTTTAAATCCGATAGGCTCGAATCCGTCTCTTTCCCTCATGGAGAATTTAACGACACGATCATTGCCGAGCATATACTCCTGCTTGTAAATCTTGGCAAGCCACGAGAACGCTCCGCCGTTGTAGCTTGTGTTGGAAACATCCGAAGCAGTACCGTCCTCTTTCTTGGTGTAGTCGTTCTCATCCAGTCTGTAGTCCGGTGTTCCGTCTGCCCTTACCATCCACGGCTTATTTGCCACGATGATCGGGAAGTCCGCCCAACTGTTGAGTGTCATTGTTCCGGTGTCCTTGTTGAGTGAAATCGGAGTGAAGTCTTTGTTCTGTCCGATGTATTCGATGCGTGCTGTCGGACTTAAAACATCCATGTGCTCAATAAAGCCATAGATTCCGTCTGCGGATAAAATCGCATAGCACTTGTCGAGGGTTTCCTTGTCTGCGATGTATGTCTTTCCCATTATTCCTCTACCTCCTCGTAGTATAAAAGTCCTTTATCCACACCAAGCACATACTTATCCCCAGTGGTCTGGTCGTAAAGGTACATACTGTTTGGTGTTACGATAGTTACATCTGTTGCGTTGGCGACCTCGGTTAAGAAGTCCATGGTAATCGTGGACGGGAGGAGGTCGTTATATGCGGGCATATAATCCCACTGGTTTGCGACTCCAACTGCCAGTGCATAGAGGATTTCCCCCTCGTCCGGGTCCTGTGCATAAATGCCGACCTCTTTCACGTAGTAGCCATTCTTAAGGTTTCCGGTGTCCTGCTTATTTGTGATGATAAATTTCACATATACATTGGACTGGTTCTGGGTCGTCACTGTGATCAGTGCGAACTCCTGCTTCTTGGATTTGAGAGAAGTTCTGTTTGTGAGTGCTTCGCCATCTGAATATGATCCGTCTCCGGTTGCGGCCTTGGTCAGTTTGATTGTGCATCTTCCTGCCTGTGCCTTGGCGAGCAGGGCGATTCCTTTGGCTGTCAGCACTGCTTCTTTGAATACTCCTGCCATCGTTGTTCCTCCTTTATGTTGTTATTTTGGAATGTGATGCCATTCCCACTGCCACCCTCGGCACAGTGCCGTGTACGCTTGCCTGTGTTCGCTGTGCTCCGTTTAGAATCGTGGTCTTGGTGTTTCTTACCACTATCGCTGCAAAACCGCTCACACCGCCCAACAGCGTGCCTGTGCGTGGGTTGACATTATTCCCGATAGTCTCATGCGGGGAACTTACTGCACCTGCGGCAGCATTCCCTTCCATGCCGATATCTCCAGTGCGTCCTTCCGGGTGGTTTGTTACCGTTCTGGACGGTGCGGAGGTTACGGCTGATGCGGCCGTCTCCTGCATGGTGTAATCGTTTGTGGTTTGGTGGTGGTTCAGCACCTGTTCTTTCGGACTGCTGACCACCCCGGATGCCACTGTCTCATGCATCTCCATTTCTCGCTCCACCAGTATCCTGCGGATATGGGAGCGGGTGTTCTTTACTCTCTGAATGATGGAGAGGAAGTAATTTGCCATTTCCTCTGTCATTCTGGCATTGGTTATGATGTCGAATGTTCCGGGGGTGTATGGACCCTCGGTGTAATCGAACCATTCCTCTGTCCTGCCTTCCCCGAATACAATCTCTATCAGTTCTGATACCGCACTCGGAGTTCCTGCCTTGGTGTGCCACAGGAGCGTCCTCTTTATGATGTTGCGTTTGGTTTCCAGATTCATGCTCTCCTGGTAGTATGGTGTCCTTAATTCCACCGCCAGTACATCCAGTATCCGCTCCGGCAGTTCATCAATGACTGCCATAGTTCTGGTATGCGCTGCCAGCCGGAGCATCCTCTGGTGTTCCTGCTGCACTGCGTAGGATATGCAGCGCACCTCAGTGCTCTGTGCTATCTTCCATGGCAGGAGGTCTGTGATCTGTCCGTCATATAAACTAATCATTCTCAACACCTCCGTATGTCACGGTCTGCGTTCCTATCCTTGCGACACTGGTATCCGGCACGGTCGTAAATACCGGAGAGGTTATCTCCGCCCTCTTTGCTCCGGCTGCCACGATCCGTTTCATGAGTTCTGAAGGGTTGATATCTCTGCCGATGGTTCTGGTCTGCCATTCGATGTAGTCAGCCACCGCCTGTGCCACCTCCGCCTGTATAGTTCCTGCCTTGGACTGGTCACTCAAATTTACATAGTATGTGAATGCAATGTTGAATTTGACCGTCTCCGGTGCGAGCACGGTTACCTTGTCGGTAAGCGGGCGGATGTTTTCATCCTGCAGGTATGCTGCCACTCCGTCTATGACAGTCTTTGTCGGGAGTTCTCCGTTCGTCATAATGAAACGAATTTCTACCTCTACCGGGTTCGGACTGGTTACCTTTACATCTCCGATGGTCTGGCTGTAGGTCTTTGTCCAGTATTTGTATGCATCGTCCGGTCCTGCGACACTGTATCCGCTTGGTGCGAGGAATATCCTCTCTGCAAGGCTCTCGTCTGATTCGAGGTCTGCTCCACCGCTTGTCTTGGTCGTGTTGCTTACGCTCTCCACATACGGTATCAAATCAACCAGTACATTGACCTGCCCCGGCAGCAGTTCGTTTCCGTCCACTCCGTTCTCGGTGCAGAGTGCCCTCACATCTACATAGGTTTCCCCTGCGGGGATTTCCTCGTATCCTACCGTGGCGAAGTAGTTGAGGTTGCCGTCCGTGACCTTTGTTCCTTCCGGTATGCCTACGGCTGCAGGCCGCTTCTCTGAAAGAGTGAACCTCAGTGTTGTTTCCGCAGGGGACGGCTGCTTTCTGGTTACTCCCCTGCCTGCTCCGAGGTTGTCGAGGAATTCGCCGTAGGAGTATTTGATTAAGTCCTGCTTTCCGGCTCTGTCTATGTACTGTTCGTCCTGGTATAATTCCAGTGCGATGGCATATAGCATGATGCGGTTCGGATCTGAAGGAGAGAGCGTTATCTCCTGTCCTGTGATGCGCTTCCATTCGCTCTCAAAGTTTGCCACCATTCTTGTTTTCATTGCTTCCAGTGTGTCATTGTCAATGAACGACACCTCTGGGAGGTCTTTTACGCTTTGGATTGTGTCAGACATTTGTTATTACCACCTCCGCCTGCAACTGCCCATCCTCATTGAATGAGAAGTTGATATCTTTTACTGTTGCCCTTGGCTCGTACCGGTCCGTCTTGTCGATGATCTCCACTGCGAACTGGCTCTTTGCCACATCCATCGGCATCCCTACGAAGTCCGTGTTCAGACCGAATTCCCGGTCAAGTGGGCACGTTCCCTCTGCCGTCTGGTATAAGCATTCCAGACATCTTTTAATATCTGCGATGTCCCCGCTTGCGTAGTCAAAGGCTACGGTTATGTGTTTTAAGTCTATTGTCATTCCGCTGCCCTCCCTACAGATATTCTTCCAATGAAAGATTGACATCCATCTTCTGGATTTCCCCAGTACCCATAACAATAAGGTTTGACTGGGTAGCCTGTGTGATCTTCCACCTGTTCGACCCTACGGCATGGTTTCCGATGACCAGTTTCTCCACTCTTCCCTGTTGCACTGCTTTTGTGATTTCGTGGAATGTTTTCCATGGCTTCACTCCATGCTGTGCGTTCAGTACGACCTTGAATTGTACGGTCATCAGTTCTGGGTTGAGGAATTCTGACTGCGGCTTTTTCCCGATGCGCTCATGCTTCGCCCAGTTTGCTGATATGGTTCTCTGGTAGTCTGTGAAGTTGAGGATTCTGCTGTCGCTCGTTTCAAAGACGATCAGTTTTCCAAAGTTTCCTATTCTTCCCATCCCATCAACCTCCCAGTGCCTTTACTCTTTTTTCCAATGCGTCCAACTGTGCCTGCAGGGACGGCTTTCCTTTTGTCTTGGCTGTGTCATCCTGCAGGTTGGATATCCCGGTCTTGTTATCATCAATGTCCGAGAACGCATCGTTTATCTGTTCCAGTGTCACATACGGCTTGTCCTCGTATCCGTACCCTTCGAATTCTATCTTCGGGGCACGCAGGATTATTGTCTGCTTCTTTTCTGAATAGGACATGACTGCTTCATTCACATTGTTGCTCATCTCCTGCCGGAAGATGCCTGCGCCACCCTCATGTGGTGTGTTCGCTGAATTATACACCGGTCCGAGTATGACCCCGGACACCGTGCCGTTGGAAAAGCAAGCCACGACCACGAGGTCGTCTACCTTTGGTATGTTGTACTGCAGGGCGAGGAATGGAAGCTCGCTTGTCACGGAGTTGTCTCTGTCCTCATACACCACTCTGGCTTTCCCTGCTGTGTAATTGATTGAGGATATCTTCCCCAGTCTGATTGTCGCTGCTGCCATGCTCTCCACCTCCTTAGTTTGGGTTTATCCATGACCCTGGCACTCCTGCCTTGGTCGTTAGATTCAGCATACCCTGTGAAATGTTGAATATCGTATATGTTCCAGGTCGTCTTGTACCTGTCGGGTGTCCTCCAGTTACCTTGCCTGCCAGTGCTTCGGCTGCGGTGTAGTAACCCTTTTTCGTAGTGGTCAGTGTGTACTTTCCGCCCTTTACCGGTGTCTGCGTTCCTGTGGACTTCGTTGCCGTGGTAGTCGCTGTGGAGGACTTTGTCTCCGTCTTTGACTTCTTTGCCACAGCCTTGGTAGATGATTTGGCATCCGTGAAGCGATCCGCCACTCTCCGAAGGTCGAGTTTCTGCTTACATCCGCTTCCGATATCCCATGTGACCTTTTCCACATAGTACTTGCCGTCCAATTTTCCGAAGCCTTTTATGGTCACGCAGGAGGTCGCTATGATCTTCCTGTTGTCTCTGGTCATTGTTACCGACATGGTTGTGTCGCCCTTGTTGGCTTCATTGATTTTTGCCAGTGTAATGCGCTCTGCTTCCGATGCGTTGCTCGCTGCATCCGTGACCTTCAGTATCCTGTTTCCGCCACCGACCTCGACCTTTATCGTCTGGTTCTTATCATTGTTGGTGTACTCATATTTCGCCCCGGTGTAGGTTCTGCACAATTTTGTGTTCCATGACCAGTTCGGTTCTATGTTCTGTTCCGTCAGCGTTGCCACTGATTTCTTTTTCTCATAGGTGGCTTCGTTAAACACCACGATTTTGTTTTTATATATCTTCATGGCGAAGCCGTAGAGTTTTACCAACTCGTTATAGAATGAGCAGTCATCCTTCTCGCTCTGCTCCACCTTTTCTATTGGTATCCTTGGTGCTTCATAGTACAGTTTGATGCCCGCCCGCTTTGCGACTTCCTGTCCGATATTCTCCAAGGTTGTTTTCTCATATGTTTTTGTTCTCTGTGTTTCCTTGAAGCTGCTGTCTGCCGGAAGTGCCAACGCTTCCAGTTTCAGCTTGACTGGTGTTCCAGAAAAACTGAAATCATCAATCACAAAAGACCCGCAGCTTAATTTCTGTGTATCTCCCTCTTTGCTCCAGTTTTTCATAATAATCGTGGCCGCCATAGTGTCTCCCTTGCTTGGAAACCATGACTTGATCCACTTCCTGTCTCTGTCATTGATGTTGAGGGAGAGGCTGTCGCTCTCTCCCGATGCAACATCTGTGTAACTGAATGACTGGAGGTACTCTGCGAGTTTGGTATCGATCCGCTTTCCGTTATATGAAACGGAGGCGGTTGCTTTCCTTGGGTCCATGCTTAATCCCTCCATATTGGCAGATCTTCGTCTACCTCATCTGCCAGTTCCGGTGTGGCGAGAGTGACCCCGCCCGGGAATACCAGGTATTCCAGTAACAGGCGGTTGTTCTCCATGAGGTATCCTGCGTACTTCTCATCTCCGTAGACCTGGTACGCTATCTTATCCCATGTGTCGCCCTGCACCGTTTCGTATGTGCCTGCCATTCTCTCGCCTCCTTAGAACCTCTTTCTGTCGTTGTCACGCTGCCACTGCTCCATCATTTCATTGAATTCTGCTTGTGACATACGCTCTGCTTCCACCAGATCATCCTTCGTAGGTGCTGCGCCGTTGAAGTTATATACTGGTGCGTAGTTTATTGGTGCTCCGTTTGCTGTCGCAGGTTGCGGTTCGTTTCCACCGCCACTCAGTCTGTCGAGCAGACCGGATATTGGTGTCTGCGTGCTTCCCTGCATTGCTGCCCCGACCTTATCCACCAGTGCCGACAGTGCGTTGCCTGCGCCACCGTTCTGGCTCTCTTCGAGAATGCCTTTTAGGATGGTCGTCATTTTCTCCCATAACTGGGAAAGAGGCACGATTGCTTCTGGTCCTGCTTCTCCGCCTGCCATTAAGTTTCCGCTTTCCGGATTGATTCCGAATGCGGTAGGCTGCGTCATAATACCACCATTTTTGTACCATTCGATTGAGAACTTAGGCAGTGAGCCTTTTCCTGCGATACCGTATGGTGCTTGTCCTCCACTTACACTGATGTGTGGGAGGTTGAGGTGCGGCAGTGACCACTTGAAGTTAAATGCTCCCTTGATTTTGTCCAGTGCTCCGGTTACCACGCTTTTCGCTGCTTCCAGTTTGTCACTGAATGCCTGCTTGATATTCCCAAGGACATTCGTGACGGCTGTTTGGGCTGCGTTCAGTTTGTTTGTGAATGCACTTGTAATGGAGGATAATTTTCCTCCCGTCAATGTATCCACGGTGCTCATCACACTGGAGAAGGTGCTTTGTACTCCTGCCATTGCTCCTGCGACCACTCCCTTAATGCCTCCACCTGCGCTGTCATACGCAGATTTCATGGCATCGAGTTTTGCCCCTACATTTGCTCTGGCTGTTTCCATGAGGTTGCCGGCTGTGTCTTTGACATTGTTGAATGCTTCCGAAACGCTCGCCTTTACCTCGCCCATCTTGGATGTGAACTTATCCTTGATGGCTGATAACTTTCCGCCTGTGGCTGTGTCTATGGCATTAAATGCTCCGGTTACTACACCCTTCAGTGCGTTCAAAGGAGCGAGTGCCAACGATTTCAGCGCATTAAATGCTCCGAGGAAGATGTTTTTCAGTCCATCCAGTGCCCTGCTCCAGTCTCCGGTAAATACCCCGGCTACGAAGTCAATGATTCCCTGGAATACCTGTTTCACTCCGTCAATTACTCCCTTGACGGTTGTCCACCATCCATCAAATACACCCTTGATAAATTCGAAGGCTACCGGGAATTTATCTTTGAAACCGTCCACCGCATTGCAGACCGCATCTTTCAATGCGGAGAACTTTGCGGAGATCCACTCTCCGAGTTGCCCTGCCTTTTCCTTTACCGTATCCCAGTTTTTATACAGTAATACACCGATAGCGATTACTGCTCCGATTGCCAGAATTACTAAGCCAATCGGACTGGTTAAGAATGTAAACGCTGCACCCAGTGCGGTCGTTACCGCTGTCGCCGCCGTGCAGACCACGTTCCATGCGGTTGTGGCTGCTGTTTGTGCCCATGTTGCTGCTGTGGATGCTGCTTTCACGATTGCGTCCTTGGCATATAGTGCGTTCAGATACAATGTTTCCGCTTTATCCTTTATCTTGGCTACCCGAAGCAGTGTCATTGCCTTGGTAACCTTTGCGATCTCTATCGCTGTTTTCGCAAGTTTAAATCCTGCGATGGCTGTCGCCAGTGTGGTCACGGTAGGTATAAAACCTTTCCATTCCACGAATTTGTCAAGTACATTTGCCGCTGCGCCCAGTACATCCAATAGTGCCCCGACCAGTGCCGGAAGTCCTCCGCTTACCAGACTGCTCGCATCATCACTTGCGCCACCGAAGGCTTCCGAGAATTTCTGCTGCACATCTGATAACAAATCCATGATTGCCTGTAGCTGTGGCTCATGCTCTGCGATTGTATCTTTTAATCCGCCCAGTGTTGCTTCGGCGGTGCTTCCTATCCATCCAATAAATGACTGGAAATCATCCCACAGGTTCTGGATCACTCCAAGGAATGTCTGTACGCTTCCGGGCAGTTCTACACCGAAATCTTCCGACAGTGTTGACGAGAATGCTTCGGAGAAACTCTGACCGTCCACTATCTTTCCGACAAAATCCAGAACACCGCCTGCCATCTGACCGACTCCGTTCATGAATTCTTGGATTGGTAGTTTCTGAATGAGTTCGCTGAACCCTGCCGTAATATCCGGGATTTTCAATGCCACCGCATCTATGATCTGCATCGCATACGGTCCGAAGTCCTCTACCATGCTTATCTTTAGGTCGCTGATTGCCGACTGGAATCGTGCCAGTGCGCCTTGTAATGTTCCGGTCGCTGTTGCATCCATTGCATCCAGTGCGCCAGTCGAATTGTCGATTGCTCCGGCGAGTTCATCCCATGCTGATGCAGAACCGTTTACTCCCTCTTTTACTCCGTCCAGTAAGTAACCAAACTGTGAGTAGTAGTTCGTTCCGGCAATTGCTGACATATAGGAGTTTTTCTGCTCCTGCGTCATTCCTGCCATTACACCGTTTAAGTCCACGAGGATATCCCTCATGTTCCTCATTTCCCCGGAACTGTCGTAAACTGCGACACCTAAATCCTTGAATGCCTTTTGCGCTACATCCTTGGTGCTGATTCGTACAAGCATTGAGTTCAACGCTGTACCTGCTTCACTGCCCTTGATACCGTTGTTCGCCAAGATTCCGAGTGCTGTGGAGGTTTCCTTGTAGTTCATACCTGCGGCTCTGGCTGCACCACCGCATCCGATGAATGCATCCATAAGGTCTGCCGCCGTGGTATTCGCCTTGTTGTTGGTTGTTACGATAACATCGAGGTATCCCTGTAAGTCATCTATTCCAACTCCCATGGCACTCATAGAATCTGTTACCTGGTCACTGGTGGTAGCAAGGTCTGCCTGCGTTGCTTCTGCGAGTTTAAGCACTGGTGTTAAGGCTGCGGTACTTTCTTCCACATTCCATCCCGCCAGTGCCATATATCCCAAGGCATCGGCCGCCTCCGAAGCCGTGAAGGTTGTCGCTTTACCTGCTTCTCTGGCCGCAGCAGACAGTTTCGCATAATCGTCCGCAGATGCCCCCGCGATAGCAGAGGTGTTTGCCATTGCCTGTTCAAATTCCGCATACTCATCAACCGCACCGGATATGAAGTCTCCGACCTTAACGGCTGCGAATGCTGCGGCTGCCACTGCTGCGGCTTTCTTAGCAACGCTCGCTATTTTGTTTAATCCGTCCTCGGTTACTCCGAGACTTTGCTTGAAAGAGTTTTCGACCTTGCCTGCGATTTTAATGGCGAGTTCCTGCTCTTTGCTGCTGCTTGCCAATGTCTGCCACCTCCTCGGCTATTTCCCGCAATTCAAAAACGGACAGAGATAGAAAGAAATCTATCCCGGTCCGTAATGTCATTGATAACTGTATTGCGAGTTTCCGGAGGTTTGCACCGTCAGTTGGACTTATTCCGCTCCGTAGAAAAAAGCTGTCACACGGTTCTTGACCTTGACTGCTTCCTTCGGGTGTAATCCCTTGAAAAATTCCACCGGAAGTTTGGTTGCCTTGGCAGCGATGATGCACGCATACTCCAAGGACATTTCCGGGAGGAATGTGAATGATCCGGTTCTGTCCAGAATCTTATTTGCTGCGATCATGTCCGCTGCTGTCAGATTGTCCAGTCCGCTCAGATCGATTTTGTCATAGGTTTCGCCCTCGAATGTGTACGGCTTATTAAAAACTACCGTATACTCGTTCTCGATCACTTCTCCGTCTTTGTCCAATACCTCTACTGCTACCTCTGTTTTCTTTGTCTCTTTTTCCATCTTGCTCGTCCTCCTTGATTAACACTGCTTTCTGATTTTTGCCAGTAAATCCACACCATTGACCTTGTAAACGTTGTTGATCTTGTCAAGTTCGATTCTCTGCTTTCCGTCCAACTCAATCATGATATATGTGATCTCCACTGTCACTGCTGCGTCCATCGCTCCGCCCTGCTTCACGGTGCCGCCTGTGAGTTTCTTCTGTCGTCCACGTACAACTACTCTCATTCCCTTATAGTCAATACCGCCTGTGCTCTTGACTGTGAACTGCTCACTGGCTCTGAGTGTCAGATTCAGCGAAGTTGCCGGGGACATGAGTTTGAATGCGTCCTCATCGAGGATGCGGAACGGAATCTCCAGTTCCATGCTTCCGAACTGTCCGATGATTACTTCCTCGATTTCTCCAAGGATACCGGGACCGCTCAGTGTCTCGGTCATTCCCTCGAAGTCCGGCAGGGAGATTTCCCCTGTCAGACCCACGAGTGCTGTTCCGTTGTTGTAAAGGTTGAAGTTATTAATAACTCCGGGAATACCTAATGCGCCCATTCTTATTCACCTCCGTTTAATGCTGCGGATAACATATCCGGGTCAAATTCCAAAATGTTGAGGATATCCTCTGCAGGTACATACGGTGCGAGGTACTGGTGGAACTGGATCTTGCCGTTGAGGATGTCCGTTACCGGGTTTTCGTCCTCGCTGAATTCAATTCTCGCCCCTGCACACTTGCCCTGTGATACATAGGAGTTTCCTCTGATGTTCTCGCTGTCTACGATGGACTCGATGAGACGGTAGTTGCCCGGTTCATCGACCTTCTGCTTGTAGGTCAGAATGAAGCTGTTGCCCCACCATGAGAAAAATCTACGGCAGCAGAACCATCTGTCTTTCGGGTCTGTATTCGCCGGATAGCACGCTGTGTTGTTGCCCCATGACTTCCATCCGGAATCATTGATTGCGGTAATGATTCCCTGTCCGTTTAAGAGGTTCGCCTGCGGCTGATCCAGTGTTACCTCTGTTCCATCTTTCAGACAGAGACCAGTAATTCCGATCAGCTTATTGGAAGGGGAGAGGTTCGGCACATCATCGTTGCTTGCGTCTGTGTACGCTGTCAATGCTCCGAAGATAGCGGAATATGCATACTGCTTCGTTCCGACCTTTACCTGCGGCCAGAGAAGTGCTGCGTGCTTGTTGGTGTATCCGTTCTTATTCTTCCAGTCATTGCAGTCTGTGTACTTGGTTGCTTCTGCGGTGTCGATATCGAGGATGCATTCGCAAGTGAATACTCCGTTGATTTCCTCGCACTTTGCTGCAAGGGCGATACCTACATTCGGCTTCTGCGTCCATCCTGGTGCTAAGAGCAGACCCGGTGTCATGCTGAATTTCGGATAGATGTGGCGGATTAACTCCATACCAGTCTCTGCTCCGGTGCTTGCATTGTATCCACCGATGATGTCGCTCTCTGTTACGGCAGTCGGGTCGATGCTTGTGCTATTGACTGTGAGGGTCTTGGCTGATGCACCCTTGCCTCCTGCGGTTAATGTGATCACAAGGTATCCGTCATCATCGAATGTCGTGATGTAGTCCGTTCCGGCTGTGAGTGTGGCTTCGTTTGCCTTTACCTCTACGGTATCTGCGAGGATGCCTGCCACCTTTACTGTTGCCTGCATCTTCTCCACATTCACGGTCTGTTCCTCGTTTGCTTTCTTGTGTTTCTTCGGGTCGAGCACATTGATTAAGATAATCGGTGCGACATTGAGAACACGGAAGCAAGCGTCCATGCTCTGGCAGAGCGTGTAATTCTTGAAATCGTCACTGTATCCAACCTGCTCCACGGCTTCACTGAAACTGTAGGCGATCATCGGTACATTGGTTGCCTTGTACGGGTCGGCTGCGAGGTTCACAGGTGCTGTTCCGATGATTACCTGCAGTCCGGCTGTTCCTGTAACGGGTGCGACCAGGCTCGTTGCCTGCTCTTTTACCCTTACTCCATGATTGTAAGCCATTGCTTTTCTCTCCTTCCTTAAGCCTTATACTCGGCTGCTTTTTTATAAAATACATAAGCGGCACCGCTCTGTGATGCGATGTCTGCGTTCACGGCCGCCAGATTGCTGATCGGCACGACCAGATTGTAAATCGCAGGTTCTTTCTCCATTGCGATTTTCAATCCGTCCGGCAGTCCGTTGTTGAAGAACTGATTGTGTGTTGCCACTCCCAGAATTGTCGGGCCGGCATACACCATCGTTTCCTGTGTCTTGGCTACCGTCTTTGCTTCCTGCTTGGCTTCCGCCTGCACTGCTTTTGTCTTTGCTTCGCTCATGCGAATCTATCCTCCTTCCTTATTGCTGCTGTTGCAAATGTCATGCTCGCTGCTCCGAAGAAGTAAGGGAATGATTCTTCGTCCTGCAGTGCCCAGTCGAATGGGTGCTGCTCATCATTCATAAAATAGAATTGCTTTGCGAGCATTGGTTCTTTCATGAACCGTTCCTGTATCTTCTGGATGATTCCAAGGACACCCTTGTGTCCGTTGTTTCCTGCGTCATCGTCAAAATATCCGATCAGCAGTGTGACGAACACTTCCTGCGGTTCTACACCGCCCTTGGCTTGCCCTGTTTCCACTCGGACGATCACATACGGAATCGGGTCCGGTGCATCTTCGTCCTGTCTGATGGGGAGGTTCTGCTCATAGACATTCATCTTGATGTACTCCCCTGCGGAATCCTTGAAGAGGTCATCCCTAAAAATAACCCCTATTTCCTTTACAAGTTCTTCCTGTAAAATCTGCGCCGTCATTTACTTGCCTCCCAGTATTTTGTCGATCTGCTTCTGGATGTTCTTCTGCAGGTTCTTTTCTATGTTAGGCTTTACGATGCCATATACCTTGGCTTCGTTTCCTACCATGGTAGGAATGGACGGACTGAGTAATTTCTTAAGTGGCAGCCTTGATGTTCCTTTTCTCTGAACTACAGAAACATGACCACTTCCGAATTTGGTAATAAAAGCCTTGAGGTTACCCTTTTGCAGACTTTTCAGTCCACTTGCTTTCAGTACCTTACCTCTGGCCGCATCTGTTGAAGTATTGTCTTTGTACTTGAAGTCCGCCAACTCATTCACTGCCCCTGTAATTTTCAGAGTGGCTGTCGGATTGGATGCCGTTGCGTTCTTCTGGGCGATAGCTTTCTTAAACCTTGGACTCTTTACCGCATAGGTTTCCTTGGCTTTGTCAGCCAGATCCTTTTTGGCATCTCTGGCGGTAGCATTCACGGCATTCTTCAATGCCTGCGGTGCTTTCGCTTTCATGTCCTTCAGTTTCAGTTCTATCCTCTGGAGTTGAGTCTGGTCGACTTCAAACTCTATCATTCCGCTCTGCAATCCCATTACTTCGTCCTGTTAGCCTCCATGGTTATTGTGTATACTCCGCCCTCGTCTGTGGAATCGGTTACCATGTACCTCTTTCCATCAAAGACAATCTGCCGACCGATGGCAGGCAGTGATCCGAAGTCATCCGCCTTGACATAGATTAGTTTCTGCTTCACATACACACCGTCCATGTTGGATTTCATCTTCTTTTCTCTTTCGATGATTTCATTGTCATCTACGAGAACCGGGATTTCTTTTCCGTCCACGGTGTGCATATCTGCGAATTCATCCACATTCATGAAGGTGTTATTCACATCGTCCTTCATGACTTCTTTGAATGATTTTCTAACCATTCTTTTTCGCCCCTTTACTTCGGGTCGGTGTCTTTGGCACTCTGCCGACTACATTCTCCGGGGTTTCTCCGTTCTTGGATTCCCCTGCCAGTCCTGCTGTGGCGGTGGCAGGAGTCGCTTTCGCTTTCTCCTGCTTGTCTTCGCTCCACACGGCTGTTCCTGCGTCAAGCCATGCCTGCACCATTGATTCATCGTCTGCCGGGAGGCTGTCTCCGACTTCATACTGGTGTGATCTGTAAAGGATAGGGTATGTTGCTACCAGTTCCATGGCTGCACCTCCTTATCCAATTTTTACAAGTACCTTTGCGTCTCCTGCGGCCGCTGCCTTGGCTGCGAAACCTGCAGGTGTGTATGCGACCTTGCTTCCGCTAGTCTCTCCGTTGTTCGCTGCGTCTGTGATGCCTGTCTTGTCGAAATAAACAGGCTGTCCGAATGCGATCTCGTTCGTTCCAGTCTTATCGAACTCAAAAACACCGCACACATGAAGGTCGCCTTCTGCTCCGGGTGCGATGTCAGTTCCTGCGATACCCACTCTGCCAGTAAGTTCTACGACTGTATTGGCTTCGATGGTGGATGATCCAGTATTTTTATAATCGAGGGTTTCCCCTCTCTGCCAGTAACTTGCTTTGCTCATGGCTGCATCCTCCTTCTGTTATGCTAACTCAATCGGGTTCTTTACTTCGATACCAGGGTTCTTGATTGCTCCACGGTAATCCATGACGCTGATACCCCAGTCGAGGTAGATATCCCATACGAATCCCAATGTGCCCGGAGTCTCCATTCTTCTGATTGTCGGGATCTCCTGTCCGTTCAGATAGTCAACCTCGATGAAGTCTGTGTCGTCCTTTGCTCCAAGTAACCACCAAGGCATTACATTTCCAAAACCACCGCAGAGTGCGTTGATTGTAGGATCTTCCACTACCGTGATGCTGTCCTTGTATCTGTAGAGCGGGTTCACTGCCTGTGTGTTGCCGGATGTGCTGATTGTCGGGCTGTAGAACAGCGTGTACATATCGAACATATATCCGCTCGGCACGATAATGATTGCAGGTCTGATGATAGTTGCTTCTCCGAACTGGTCTGTCTGGTTCTGGAGTGCGAGGATCATTCCCTGCACGGCTTCCTTCGTGATTCCTGTACCCTTTGCCAGTAAGTTGGAGTGTGCGCTGCTGAATAATGCAGTACCGTCATAAATCGCCGGGTTGTTTACGAGGATCTGGTAACACTGCTTATTCTGGGTCTTTCTTGCGCTCGCTGCGTACTTGGCGGGAATTCTGGTTACAAGATCGATATCATCGTTGATGAATGCCTGTCTTGTAAGCGTGAACTGGCGGCCGTATGTTTTCAGCTTTCTGGTCGGGAGTTTCTCATCTCCGAACACATCATGCTTTAACTCTCCACCCTCCGGCACTTCGAGGAACTCGCCTACCGGTCCTGCTAAGTAGTTGTTGTCGTGGGTCTTGAAGTCCTTAAGAGTTCCCTTCTTTGTCCACTGGTCGAATGTTACGGCTACAGTCTTGTGTCCTTCCACATATGCCTTGTTGATGGCATTGTCGAGGATAGCAGGGAACGCTGCTGTCGGATTGTAGAACTGTCTCTGTAACATACCGTAGAGTTCATCAGAGGATCTTCTGTTAAGTCCGGACTGTCCTTCATTGGTCAGACACTCAATGGCTAAGTCACGGAGCGTCATTCCCATCATCTGTCTTGCACCGTCTGCCGGGTTCTGGAGTTCCATTCCGCTTCTCATTACGATAGCGTCCGCTGCTGCCGCTCTGAACTTGTCCTCGGCACTTTCTGTGATACTCACTCTGCCGTTTGCCGGAATCGGTGCGCCGTGCTGTCTTACGTGCTCCAGTGCTGCTTCTCTCACGGAGTCAAGTGTCGCACCGCTCTCGATATAGCTTCTGGCTTCCATTCCGAACTCTCCGCAGAGTTCTGTGATGGAGCGGATTCTGGCTCTTTCTTCCTGGATTGCTCTCTGGGTGTCTGCTTCCGGATTTGCCGGATTCTGCGGAGGAGCGTTTGGCTGAGGGGTCATACCTCTCTGCTGCTGTTCCTCTGCTTCGATCTCTCCGTTCAATCTCTCGATTTCTCTCTGAAGGGAGTCGAACTCTATCTGCTCCTCCGCAGTGAGATCTCTGCCTGCTTCTTTGGCGGCATTTACGATTTCCTGTTGACGGAGCATTTTCTGCTGTCTCTGCTGCTTTTTGTTCATCGTCTGTTACCTCCTTGGTTGATGATATTTTTATTTATTTGAAGTTGCCTTTCGAACCAGTCTGTAGAGCGGCTCTGCGTTCCCTGCTCGGTTTCTTCCTCCAGTTCCCTGCCTACACCGACCGTTGGGTCCGCAGGCACGCTCACGATACTAATTTCGTAAGGTGTCCACTTTCTTGCGATGTCTGCCGGTCCTGTGAACCTGCCATCTGCTGACTGTTTGTTTGGCATTACTTCCTCCCATGAGTCTATCTGATAGCCTACGGACGTTGTTTTCAGCGTTCCGCTTTTGACTTTCTGATAGATGAGGTCTGCATCTTCATCGCTGTCGAATTCAACCTCTGCCATTCCACGCAAGTCCTCAATCCATGCCCGGTTTACTTTTCCAATGACACGGTTGCGGTCGTGGTTGAAGAGCAGCACACCAATTTCATTTAATCGTGTAAGGTCTACTGCTCCGTCTGAGTGGTCGAGGATCTCTGTTCCCCACCATCTCTCGTATGGTTCTTCAGAGGAAAAGGAAAGAATGAACTTTCGCTCATTCCCCTCGCCTTCCATGGCTCTGATAGAATTAACTGTCAGTTCCCTGGTCGTCTGTTTCTCCTTCTTCCTCTGCTCCATCGCCTTCTTCTGATTCCTGCCCTGTTTCTTCTCCGGTTTGGCTTCCGTCTGTCTGCTGAGGATTGTCGGCAGGTGTTTCCTCATCCTCGTAGAGTTCTGCTGCTGTCTGGTCAAAAATCACACCTCCTAAGTCGATACCCTTATCCTTTGCGTATTCGAGTACCTCTGCCATTTCATCTATCTGCTCTTTCCAGTCACGGCCCTGTTCTGCAGCAATCTGCTTGAATGTCTTTTGTCCTGTGTTCAGAGCAATCTTGTTTGCATTTGCTTCCTTCTGAGGGTCAATCCATTTCTTCGGTGCTGTGATCCATGCGTGCTCGAAGTATTTATCCTTGTTATCCCAGAAGTCCTTTGCGTCCAGTTCCCCTGCGAGCCACAGCGAAATAATAAAGGTTTCATATATTTCGTCCATGACTTCCATCAGCATCTCTTTTTCCTCTGCGTAGGTCATGTCATCTTCGATGATGCCCTGTCTGGTTGAGGAGTAGTTGCTCTCTGACATATCACGGCTTGTGGCTTCGTAACTGATGCCCTGTCCTGCTCCGACAAGTCTCTGCTGTAGCTTGATGTAACTCGCTGCATCCGTTGCCTGTCCGGTCGGGTTTACGACCTGTATCTCATCTCCGGCATTGAGTTCCTTAATCATACCGGGGGCGATGGATTTGCCCTGGTAATCCTGATGCGGTCCCGGTACGCTGCCGTTCTGACGACCGATTCCGGTTGTCGGTAACTGCTTTTTGATGAATACCGAAAGACAGGCCGCTATTCGCTCTTTGACCGATACGGCTATCATGAATTCGTTAGCGTCTCGGATTCTTGTGATTGTCGGACTCATATCGGACATCTCACGCACCTGCGATGGGCGGTGTTTTGTGTATAAAAAAATGACATCTTTCGCATCCACATATACGGGATTCGAGAGTGCCATTCCGTCCACGGAATACTGTCTGATCCAGTACCCCATCGGCTTGTTATACTCATTCATTTCAATACCACCGACTACCTTGTTCCCCTTTTTCTTCGGGAGCATCTGCGAGTTGTCCAGTTCGTCCACCTCGAATGTCTGAAGCTTGAATGGGAGGTATCCGTCCTTGGTGTATCTCTTTACGATAAGGATTCCGCCATCGACCTTCTTTCGCTTCACGCACATTCTCATCATCTGCGTGAAGGACTGCGTTCCGGTCACATCGCAGTTCTGTTTCTTGCACCATTTCTTCCATGCTGTCTGGATGATCTCATTGGTCTTGTCGCTTCCTGTTTTTGCCTGCAGTGCGTATCCGCCGCCGATAACATTTCGCTTGTACGCTCCGATGACTGAATTCATCATGTCCGAGTTTCGCTCCAAGTCTCTGGCTCTGGCTCTGACATTGTCTCGACTGTACCGGTCCGTAAATTCCGCCGACTGGTTGAGTACCCTCCAGTTTGCATTGCCCCTGTCATAGTTGCCTGCATCGTAGTTTCTCATCTCAGTCAGACTCTGTCGCCATGCTTCCCTGCGTGCTCCCCACTCCGGTGATATAAAACCTATAATTCCGTCTAACCAGTTCATGTCCTACCTCCCATCAAATACTGCGACATAGGTATCATCCAGTAAACTGGTTGAACCCTCTGCTGCAATCTGCGCTGTGAGGTCGTTCCTTAACTTGTAGAGCAGACTAAGGTCGGCACGGGTGAGCTGTCTCGTACCAATCTTGTAAGACTGACCGCCTACGAGCACTGCGTAAATGGCATTATTTACTTCGGTCAGCATTTCCGAAGCATTGTAATTGGATTCTACTGCTGCCATGCTCTGCCTCCTTTATACCCATGACCCTTCGTTCTGACTGATCCAGTGTTCTTCCGGGGTGTACTGGGTTGTTTCCTGTTTCTTTGGTTGCTCATTTTCCTGTATCTCATTCAGATGCAGGGTTCGTACTCCGAGGATGTCTGCCGCTGCTGTTGCGTATACCTCGCAGTCCAAGTAGTGGTTGTCTGCGTGGGAGGTTTTCTGCTGCCATTCCTGTTTGACCTTGCCGTTTCCCATTTTGACATTCACTTTATGTTCCGCAGTTACCTGCTCTGCGTACTCTCTGTCGCATCCCTGGTAAACCATCCATGATCCGCTGCCGTTCTTTTTCTGCATTCGTCCGGCGATCATGTCCTTATATTTTCCGGTGTCTACCAGTACCAGATTCATGCCGTATGCCTTGCTGTCGCTCTTATTTACCTTGGACAGTTTGTAGTGCGACAGCATCGGGTTTGATGAACCCTTGCTTGGCAGTGCCCATTCTGAATTGTTGGCGCAGAAATCGTACACCGTATCTGCGTCATTACCGGAGTCGATCAGTGCCAGTGCTACGACCAGCGGTGTGCTATCCGGCATCTGGTATTCGAGGTTCATGATTCTCTCGACTTCCTGGAATGAGAAAGCCTGCCCATGTGCTATGTTCTGGCTTGTGAGGTAATTGCCCCACGCTCTGATGCTCCAGTATAGGCAGTTCTCCTGTACATCGACTCCTGCCGTGAGCAGTTTTGCCCACTCCGGCACTACCAGTTCCTCGTACTCGGTCTGTCTTTCCATGACGAGGTCTGCGTTAGTCTTTAACTTGGTATCCTCCCACGGCTCTGCGAGCCATGAGTTGACAAAGTTCTGCAGCTTCTCCGGGTCATCCTTGCTGTCCAGAAATTCCTTTACAATCTCCGAAAAGCGAACAAATGGAGAGTATAGGGTGTTCATCCAGAATGCTACCTTGCGGACGAACTTGGTGTTTTCCTTGACCGTCCGCCACTCTCCCTTGCGGAGCATCTCCGGCTTGTCCTGGTCTGTGATTACGCATCCGCACTCCTGGCATACATAGGTTGCGAATTCTGCACGGTCTGCGTAACTCATCCCTTCCTCTTTGGGGAAGTGTATCTGCTTCCACTTGAGTTCGATGTATTCCCCGCAGTGCGGACATGGAACGAAGTAGTGCTTCTCTATGTCTGCATCTTCCTTGGCTTTCCAGATATGCCCTGTTTTCAGTGTCGGTGTGCTTGTGATGAATATCTTCCTGTTGTGGAACGTCTTGGTTCGTTCCCTTGCCAGACTGACTGGGTCAGCTTCCTTTTTGGATGCCCCTGGATATTTATCCACCTCATCGAGAAACAGGAATCGGATCGCCTTACTCGCAAGGCTTGATGGGGAGTTCGACCCTGCCAGTGTCAGATACATTCCATCAAACTGTAATTCCTGCAACTGCGAGTTCTCATCAAACCTCTTTCGGAGTTCCGGTGCCGCTTTGAACATCGGCTGCAGTCTGTTCTCCGATATGGATTTTGCGAGCGTATCTGTCGGATATACGATCATGGTCGGCGCAGGGTCCTGTTGGACGATGTAACCTACCATGTTCTGGAGGCACTCTGTTCCACCTACCTGCGTAGGCTTCACGTAGACGATTTCCTCTGTCTCATAATTGTTGAACTCATCCATGATGCCTTTAAGGTATGGGGTGTGTTCTGTCCGCCATGGTCCCGGCATTGCAGAGGTCTTGGCATCCAGTACCCTGTACTTGTCTGCCCACTCCGATACCGTGATGTCCTCTGGTGGCTGTAGGAACTTTAAGGCTTCCTTCTGGTATTCTGTGACCTCGTATCTACGATACGGATTTCTTGCCACGCTTTTTCTTTTCCATTTCTTCCGGTGTGCAGCCTGCCACCACAAAGCTGTTTAATAACCGGATGATTTCTGCATTCAAATCCTTTTCTATCGAGCGAATCTCCATCGGGTCGCAGTGACCGCTGATTCTGCCGGATAGTCGGCTCGGCAGGGATAATGCAAACTTTTTGAATGAAACAAAAAATCGGCTATAGTCCATCTTCACTTCCTCGATGTCGATGTACTTACCCGATGCGATCTCTGTCTTTAATCTATGCATTTCTCCCTGGGACTCCTTGAGGGCGATCTCTGCCTGCAGTTTCTGTTCCCTCAGTTCGGCTTCCTTTTCGGACTTGCTTTTTCCGTATGCCTTGTCTGAAAGGTATTTGACATACCTCTGAATGGTAGGTGCTAATTCATACCGATTCCCCTCTTTGGTCTTGGTTGTTGATATGATGCCCTCTTGAGTAAGCTGCTGCACCCTTCGCACCGTTACTCCGAACAGAGAAGCGATGACCTCTACACGGTAGAAGCCGCCCTGCTGTTCCTCTGCCATTCTACTTTACATCCTCTGCCGGGATTCGGACTGCCTGCTGCCCGGTGTAATCTTCCCACCGCTTCACGATCACATCACAGAATCTCTCATCCAGTTCCATGATGAATGCCGTCCTTCCCAGTTGCTCTGCGGCCATGAGGGTGCTGCCGCTTCCACCGAACAGATCCAGTACATTCCATCCGGATTTACTGGAATTGGTTATGAATTTTCCGACCAGTGCGATTGGCTTCATGGTCGGGTGTATGTCATTCCTTGTCGGTTTGTTTTCGTAAATAACAGAGGTCTGATCTCTGTTTTTCCTGCGGAGTTCTTCCAGATATGCCACAAGTTCGTTTTTCTTCATGGCACTGAAATCTATATCATCTTCCAGAATGACGGTATCCTGTGTCCTGTCATTGATGAAGTAATGCGCCGCCCCCTCTTTCCATCCATACAGACACGGTTCGTGTCTCCACTGGTAGTCCTGTCTGCCGAGGACGAATGCGTTCTTTTCCCAGATTAAGCACTGGGCGAGTTTCAGTCCTGCGTCAAGGAATGCCTGTCTGAATATGTGCCCGGTACTCTCTGCGTGGAATACATAGATTGCTGCCCCGGCTCTCATAAATTCATAGGCACTCTGGTAGGTTGCCAGTAAGAACGAATAGAAACTCTGGTTGTCCATATTATCGTTCTTGATGTGATTGATGTTGCGGTGTCCTTTGGCAGGGAGGTACTCATCGAGCATCTCTGCCTTGTCTCCGTAGTTGACATTGTATGGCGGATCAGTGACGACAAGGTCTGCGATTTCTCCATTCATCAGAACCGCCATGTCATCCTGCGATGTACTGTCTCCGCACATGAGCCTGTGTCTGCCCAGTAGCCACACATCTCCGAGTTTGGTTACTGGTTCGGCTTCCGCCTGCTCCAGTGCTTCGTCCTCATTGAAGTCATCGTCCACTGCTTCCGGCTCGATAGCGAGTTTGTCCACCAGTTCCGTGAGGTCGTTCTGCTCGAAGCCTGTCAGTGATATGTCGTAATCTCCGAGGTCGAGGTCAAGCAGGAGGTCTTTCAACTTCACTTCATCCCATTCGCCTGTAATCTTATTCAGTGCGATGTTCAGAGCCTTCTCTCTCTGCTTGTCCAGAGCCACCACGACCACGTCCACTTCCTGGTATCCGAGGTCTTTGAGGACGGTTGCCCTCTGATGGCCGCCTATGATAGTTCCATCCTCGTTTATGATGATGGGGTCAACGTATCCGAATTCTTCAATGCTCCGCCTTATTTTCTGGTATTCCGCATCGTCCGGGGTCAGTGCTTTTCTTGGATTGTATTCTGCTGCCTTTAAGTCAGCCAGTTTCCTGCGTTCAGTTCTCAGTTTCTGGTCCATTTCCAAGCCTCCTTCCCGCTTTGCGTAACGAAATGGTTAAAATTTTTTTTATTTTATCGGCAAAAAAGCCGCGCCTTCCTCGCCCCGCATTGCATTTTGGGTCTGGGTAGTACCTACGGCGATGCCGTGCCCCGCCTGCACGCAAAAGAGGACACAGCGCAGGCTCTGATGCCTTGTGCCATGTCCTCTCTGAGGGGAGCAAGTGGAGTGGTTGGGTGTGACCGTGTGGTCTGCCCCCTTGTGCTCCACGCTACTACTATAGCACACCTCGATGTACTCTTGTGTACTCTCTTGTGCTTTCTTCTGCGTGCCGTGCTTCTGTGTGGTGCTGTGCCCCTGTCCTGTGGCGTGCCCCTGTGCCTTGCCTGCCCTGCCTGTGGTGCGTCTGCGTAGTGCTGTGGCTGTGGTGTGTGGGTGCGTCCTGCCCCCTGCTCTCCCTGCCCCTGTGGGTGTGTGCTACGGTGCGCCCCTGTACCACTGTGCTTTTCCTGTCTTTTTTCTGGGCATAATACCTGCCCCATATATGGGGGTTCTATATGCGGGCCTTATACGCTCCCTATATACGTGCCCTATTTTTTAAGGCTTGCTATTTATGATCCGTTCTGTACACACAGTAAAAGCCGGCCCTTGGATTCCGAATGTGGATTTCCAAAAGTCGGCTTGAATTTTCGATGTTCTGTTTTTTCTTTTGTGGAATTTTCCCGGTAAAATTTCCAGCTTGATATTTCCGTGATTATTTTTACTGATTTTTTCTACGTTCTATACTGCGTGGATCTGAAAAAGTCGCCAAGATATACCCGATGATTTCATTCTGGACATGGTTCGTAAATACAAAATATCCACGATGAAATTCCAATAGTCCTTCTCTGGATAATTCGCTTTTAATCTTCTGGGTTATCTTTTCCCATGATCCATCTTCGATGTCTCTCTCTTTATCGTAGTATCCGCCATACATTGCGCTTTCAAAATAGGCGAAGGCTTCATCGCTCAGTCCTGCCAGTTTTCCTGCAAATCCTCGTTTCTGAATGTCTTTGTACATTCCGTACTCCAATGCCAGTTTGTACATATGCACGCATGGCAGCTTGTTTTTCTTATAATCTTCGCAGTCGCATCCTGCCATGGTACAATGATGCACTTCCTTGGTATGTTTGTCTGTCATCGTTCCTTTGAATTTTAGGAAGCCTTTTTCTATCTTGACCTCTCCGATTCTGTCTCCGATGACTGCGTGTTTTAATACCGCCAATTGCGGCCCGTTTTTTGTATCTGTGTAATCTTTCAATCCCATATTGCTCCTCCTTTTAAGGGGTAGAATTTATCATCTGACAATAAGCTATTTTGTCAGTACAATTCTACCCCCCCTACTCCGAAGTCAAGCAATTTCAAGGCTTTGAGGGTTCTTGGGAGGAGGCGAATTCCTGTAAAATTGACTGTACTTTTTTGTATGTAAGCAGCTTGTCAATTCCTGCGTTGTAGTATTTGTTGCACGGGGTCCTTGTCATGTTTGCTTCCTTGCACACCTGCTTCCAACTCAAACAGTCAATGTGTCTGTATTCCAGTATGCTTCGTTCCGTGGAGTCCGTTGGTAAAAAATCCATGATCTTCATCACATTCAGCATGGTCTTTGCCATCTCTGCTTTCTGTGATTCGATTCTGTCCTCGATCTCCATTGCACAGATGACCTGCGTTGCCGGTTCGTCTCCTACGCTGTTGGTCTGGCTGCGTGGCACTGGGGAGTATTGCATCCCCTTTGTGCCGAGCATATTTTCTCTGAAAGTACGAAGTCTGGCTTCCAACTGCTTCTTTTTCATCTTGGCATAATAATATTGTCCGAGGTACTGTTTGAGAAGCAGTTTTTGTTCTTCTACCTCATTTGCCATGCTGTCTGGTGTCATAGTTTTCCTTCTTTCTAATCCCTGGGTTTGTCCTCCGCAAGGAAGTATGCTTTTCCGCCGAGTATCCTTACCTGCTTGAGTACCCGGTCTTTGTTCTCCCAGTCTCGTATCTCTACTCCACGCTCCTGCAGGATGTTTATCTGCATTTCTATGGATGAGAGCATTGCCGACACCGGAAGCTGTCTCATTACCTGCGTTGCGTCCGCCAGACTGGAATTCATCCCGAATGGCTTACGCTTTGGTTTACCTTTTGCCATATTTTTATATCCATCCTTTCACTGTTGCCACTATGAGGAATACAATGCCTGCGGCCATAGCAATTGGTGTTAAAAATATGACCAGTGCCGCTCCCCAGGTAGCAAACGCTTCTATGTATCTGGTTTCCTCACAGGTGTCTATTCCGCCACAAGGCTGACACATGACTCCGTCATCATTCATTCCGCCATAGCAGAGTCCATCGCATCCATATTGTTTTTTCTGCGTTCTCTTGCCTGCGCTTCAGTTTCTTTCTTTTTCATTTCTTTCCACCTGCCATTTCATGGATTATTGTGCGGACGATATGACCGATTACCTTTGGCTCATCCCAGTCGTCCGGTCCGCTTAATATGCACCCGCATATCTTGTGCTCCCCGAACTTCTCCACATTGAATGGGCAGCCATCGCATGAGGGGTGTGTATATTCATGATCCGTTCCCTTGCCTTCGATTACCTCATGCGTGTACTTCCTGCAGATGGTCGCTGCTTCTGTCATAAACTTTGCCCAGTAGAATGCCCACTTTGCATTGATTGCCTTTTTGAATATCTTACTCTGCCTGCTGATTTTCTTTTTCAGTCTCATCCTCTGCCTCCTTTAATTTCTGCCCACACCACGGACAGTGCGGATATAATTCCCTGCCTTTTCTGTATGGATTGATTTTTCTGTATGGATTGATAACGGCTGCGCTTTCGCAGTTCGGGCAGACCATCGTGGTATCTCCGAATGCATCCGATTTCTGCTTTAGCGGTTTCGGGACGTCTTTCTCGCTGATCGCTCTGTAGCATTTCAACTTTCGCCCGATGATGTTGTGGTTAAATTCCACACCCACTCCGTCATCGTTGCCGTACCATACTCCGTGCAAGAACGGAATTCCTGCCCATTGCCCGATTTTGTCGCACATCACAATTCCGTATGCTTCCTCATCCGGACACCACACTGGCTGTCCTGCCATCTGTCGCAGTTCCTCGGTTGTTAATGGTTTTTCTCCCATTGCTACGCTCCCTTCTGAAGTTCCATGATCTTCGTTGCCAGTGACATTGGTTCATGGTCTTTCTTTGGGTACTGCTGATATGTGGCATTGCATACGCTGTTTTTCACGTATTCTCTGTAGTACTTGTTCGCCAGTTCTACCGGAATATCCTTGTGCTTTCCGGTCAGTGTCAATTTGCTTTTATCATCGTATTCTATGAAAATCTTCCACATGGTTTATTTACCTCTTACTTTCAAAATCTGGACATTCCTCTCCATCATCGTACTCCGTATCACATCCGTATGCGTCTGCCATGAAGTTATCACAGTGCCATCCGCTCAGATGTCCTGTTTCCCATGATGGTCTGTGGTGTAGGCAGTTTCCGCAGCAACACTTTTCATCATCGTTCATCTTCTGCTCACTCCCTTCTTCTGCACTCTCCTGTAGTATGCCTTGATAATCTGTCTGTATCTGCGCTTCGGCTTTTTGAGGATTATGATGCTGAGATGTTCATCAGATACAGCCATATCATTGACTGGCTTTATTTTTGCTTTCATCTTCCGCCTACTCCCTTCTTTAACGCACACATGGTGCAGAGTCCTTTTGCTCCCTGTGCCTTGGCTACCTCTGCCAGTGGCAGTTCCCAACACTGCGCACCGCACTCCG
>OLRY01000884.1_pt1 | contig 34223 bp, 29 predicted proteins | sample 1672541 | NCBI WGS metagenome assembly OLRY01 (sample SAMEA3136697, study PRJEB25190) | human gut metagenome | biome: human gut; feature: human-associated habitat; material: faeces | place: Austria | collected 2013 | reverse complement strand
ATGTGAGGTCACTTCATATTATCTAATATCGGCGTAATATAGTTTTCCATCTTCAAAGCTCAACTCGATACTTTTTTCATATCCTGTTGTATATTTCCATCGTATTGAAATTCGATTATCATACTCACTTTTTAAATCATAATCACTTCCAAATATATTCATTGCATCTTCAACCGTAGACTCACACAGTCGCAATCCATCAATAAAAGATACATCTGCAACTTGTATGTTCGTAATTGTAACTGCATCTATAATACCATCTTTTACTTTTATTTTCTTATCCGCATAGTTGGAAATAGTCAATTGCCCAACGAAACGGTCATCCTTCGTATAAAATGAAGCTATTTTGTAGTCCTGTGGATCTATAGTTTCATTCAAAGCTTTGTCTTTTAACTGAAACCCTGCATTCTGTAACTCTTTCAAAGAAAGTGGCACAGAAATTTCTTTTCCTTCAATGGTAAATACATTGAAATTTTCTGGCTTACTAATGGTTCCGTTCTTATATTCAAATTTATCATCTTTGCCCCTAAATGTTTCTTCATGCACATCCCCCTCTTCTGTGGGGTCCGTATAAGTATAGTCCTGATGCAAATTGAAAAGGTCTTTCATTACAGAGCTTACACTATATTCCTTATATAGCCATGCACCTGCCACAATCAAAATTGCAATCCAGATCATGATGATAATTCCTGCAATCCAAAGCAGTATTCCTGAAGTTTTTGCCTTTCGTTTATAGGTATCCCACTCTCCCTGTGTATATGCCACATTCTGTTGGAATGCAAACACAATGGCAATAATACTCAAGATTGTGGCTATATAAACTGGCACCATGCCAAATCCAAAAAGAAAAGATCCTATAATTAAAATAATGCCCCAGGCAAGTCTTGATGCAAATTTATTTTTTAGCGGACGTCCTTTCTTATCCAAAGGCGGTGTGATATTGTTTGCCATCCCACGTGATCCGGATGCATATGTATTATGGCTTTCATTTTTCTGTTCCTTAGACTTTACACCTTCATAATCTTCGTAACTGCTGGAACTTTCATAATATGTCCCGTTTAAATTGTATCCTCTGGATGTACTGTTCCGTGACGAAAAACTATATTGTGCATCCGAATTGTATGGTTTCTCCTGGTATTCATTATCGCGCTTGTTTTCCATAACCTCTCCTTTGTTTACGTTTCTCTATACTTTTTACTGTCTATAAATTAATGCATATCAGCCAACACTTTTAACAATAATGATTTTGTCTCCGGCCTTGACGTTTGCGGTCTTTAAACCATTTGTGGCAAGAATCCCCTCCTCTGTCGTATGATACCTTCTGGCAATATCCCACAAACTTTCCTGTGGCTGTACAATATACCCCGTGATTCCCGGCTGTCGCTGAAGCTGTTCCATATCAAGTTCATTTTCCCGGACATCTACGATTTTGTCTGTGTAATCTTCTTCGAGTACCAGTGCCGTAATGGATAAAGCAGCCTTGATTTCATAACGCTCATTATCCAGCAGATTTACCTGCAGCTGATCCATTCCCGGTTCCAGCTCATAGCGGATATTACGATTGTCCTTACGCAGTCCCGGTACATCAATGACCTGTGTGAATGGAATCTGCTCAAAAGCACGGGCAAGCGGTGAACTGTCATCCACCGTTGCATATAAAATATGTACGCTCAGCACTCCCTCGACTTTCAGCCCATTGTCGATTACTTCCACAGAATCAATATCTGCAGATCCCTCATAGGAACAAAGCTGCAGAATTTTTTCCTGCCCTTCATCAAGTTTCATCTGCTGGGATACGCGCAGTTTTGCCTCGTTCTTGATCACAAGCTTTGTAATCTTCATCATCTCTTTTTCCGGTGTCAGATGCTTGCTCAAAGCATAAATATCCGAAAGGATCGTCTCCTCCTTTTCCTCCCATACTTTCAGGCTGACATCAAACACCATATCCAGATGCAGACTGCGCATCTCTCCATCATAGTCTGCCGCAGCCTCCAGCTCAATGTCAGCCGGTGTGATCACGATCCAGTACAAAGACTGTGCATCCGCCCCCTCGCAATCCATCGTTCCGGAAAAAGGGACCATGGCATCGTACCACTCCAGCTGTCCCTCAAGACTACTATACAGCACATCCAGATGTGCCATACCCTGTACCTGTACACGATCATTGGATAAAGAGACCTCTTTGTTTTGAATATCCGCATTATAATAAAGGATTCTGCCAATATTCGGGCTGGCAGCAGGAAGATTCATTTCGTTATGTGTGCGCAAGATGTCCTTTTTTGAAGTGACAAGAAGAAGCATCTGTCTGTTTTCCTGTTTCTGCTGAATATCCTCTTCCCCTTCCGCCCCGCTGACCAGTTCCTCCTCTCGCAGCTGTTCCGACACAGCGGTAATTCCTACCACTGCACGGACCGCAAGTTTGCGTGAATTTATTGCTGTAATGGATAGGTCTTCCAACTTTCCGCTCAATTTGACAGTGTCCAGTTCCTCGATCTCATCCATCATGATTTTCTCGCCAAAATCAATGGTATCCGAAAGTGTCTCCACTTTTCCGGCATTTCCATCACTGCGATACAGCACCGTAAATTTTAATTTACCGGTTACCCATACAGTCTGATTATTTACCTTTGATTCTTCAAAAATAATACTGCCTTTGGTATGTATAATTTTGATAATATCAGGCTTACTGTCTTTTACAATGCAGTCGTCATCCAATGTTACCTGTGTGAAGGCTTTGCCTTTTTGTATATTCTGTTTTAAAATCTGCTTTTTTAATTCCAAAAAAAATCCCTCTCTTCGAACTTCATATAAAAATACTTATTCGAAAGAGAGGGAAAATATTCCAGTTAATTAACAAAGCTTCATTCGAATGTCTTTCGTAATGATGTCAGTATAACTGAATGATAATAACTGAGGAGCATTGTCTTGCTCGTCATCTACAAGTATTGTAAACACACTTGGGTACGCTTTTTGAATCACGCCCTCCTGGATGTCAACTTTGTTACGGCCACGATCCAACTGAATCTTTACTCTATTACCACACTGCTGATGAACGGATGCCCGAACCTTGCTGATTTGTGCCTGTTCCATATTTGCCTCCTCTATTTTGAGCTAAATATTCTAGAATAATACAACATCTAGTAGCTTTAGTATAGCAGAGTGATAAACTTCTTACAATAGTAAATAAGTACTTGTTGTATGTTTATTCAAATACAATTTCCTCATCCCGCTGTTCCAGTTTCAGCACAATGTATGGACAGCTTGGTGCCGTACTTACTTCTTCCCCCGGCTGTGGACCTGTAAGTGTCGTCTTTATACACACTGCATTTTCACTCAGATAACATTGATCCACGGTAATACAATATCCACCCGTTTCCTGCTGTCCATAGCCTCTTGCTATGTATAAATATTCGCTATCTCTGTATGTGAGTGTAAATTTCTCCTCCAATTTGCTTTCTATCCGGCTTTTTAGCGTTTCCGGTATCTCTTCCGGACGTACAACCGTAAACTCCAGATCCTGCACTTTTTTCTGACTCTGAAGTATTGTACAGCCGGATAATAAAACAGACACCAGCAATAGCACACAAATCAGTTGAAACCCTTTGCTTTTTTTTACCTGCATTTTTATCCACCTATTCATTCTTATGCTATCTTATGCAATCCGCATTGATTTCATACATAAATTTTTATATAATGATGATTAAAGGGTTATAATTATAAAAAAGCAACACTTCCATGTTTTAAATAACAGAAAGAAAGAGGTAACCAATGCGAACCATTCTTGTAGTACTTTATGTATTTTTATTTCTGTTGCTCGGTCTTCCTGTGCTTGGTATTGAGTGGATCATATCCAAATTCAATAAACAGGCCGCCGACATCAGTCAGCTGCGAATTGTCCAATGGGGCTTCCGCTGTGTTTCCTTTCTCTCCGGCATCAAACTTACCGTAAAAGGAGAAGAGAATGTACCAACGGACCAGCCGGTTCTTTACATAGGCAATCACCGAAGTTTTTTTGACATTGTGGTAACCTATGCCAGATGTCCCGGTCTGACCGGCTACATTTCAAAGGACGGTGTAAACAAAGTTCCCATTCTTGGTTTGTGGATGCGTCGACTTTACTGCCTGTTTTTAGACCGTAAAGATCTCAAACAGGGATTGAAAGTCATTCTGACCGCTATTGATCAGGTGAAATCCGGTATTTCCATCTGCATCTTCCCGGAGGGTACACGAAACAAAGATGCCGAACACCCGGACACCCTTCTTCCATTCAAAGAAGGTTCCTTTAAAATTGCACAGAAAACCAAATGTCCGATTGTTCCAATGGTACTTACCGGTACTGCGGATATATTTGAGAATCATTTTCCATGGGTCAAATCCACAAAAGTTACATTGACCTACGGAAAGCCGATCTATGTATCCGAACTTTCCAAAGAAGACCAGAAGCGTCTTGGCAGCTACTGTGAGAAAATTATTCAGGATATGCTGAATCAGGAACTTGCCTCACAGACAAAGTAAATGATGACAAAATAAAAAGCGGTTGTGCTACTGCTCATTTCACAGTAGTGCAACCGCTTTTTATGTATTAGGAATGTGTTTAGTTATTAATGATCAAGTTCATAGAACCATAAATTCCTGCATCATTTCCAAGAGACGCCAGTTCAAAACGTGTATCACGACATGCCTTAAAAGAAGTCTCCTGATAATGCTTTTTGATCGTATCAATAAGAATTTGTCCTGCCTTCGATACGCCTCCACCGATTACAATAACTTCCGGATTCACAACACATGCGATATTTGAAAGCGTAGCTCCAAGGATCTCACCAACTTCATCTACCAGAAGCAGTGCAACTGCATCTCCGGCCTTTGCCTCATCAAAAATATCCTTTGCAGTGATATTCTCATATTTGCGTAAAGAAGTCTCATCCTGTGTTTTTGCCAGCTTACGCTTTGCCATACGAACAATACCTGTTGCAGATGTATACTGCTCCAGACAACCATACTGTCCACAGTTACATGGCTCAATTTCATCATTATTCACAGTAATATGTCCGATCTCACCACCGGCTCCGTTGTATCCGGCTACGATTTTACCATCAACAATGATTCCGCCACCGACGCCGGTGCCAAGCGTTACCATGATGACATCCTTGCTTCCTTTTGCACCACCCTGCCACATCTCGCCAAGTGCTGCAACGTTTGCATCATTGCCTACTTTAACGGCAAGACCGGTGAGACGTCCAAGTTCCTCTGCTACATTAATGATTCCCCAGCCAAGATTGACACAATTTAAAACAACTCCGTCATTTCTTACCGGTCCCGGAACTCCGATACCGATTCCTTCGATTTCTGCCTTACTGATACCTTCCTGCGCCAGCTTATTGTCAATGGACTTTGCAATGTCCGGAAGTACAGCCTTTCCATTATCATCCGTATTGGTTGTAATCTCCCATTTGTCGAGAAGCTTGCCACTTGTCTCAAAAAATCCCATCTTTACTGTGGTTCCACCCACATCTACTCCAAAACCATATTTCTTCAATTGCTCTTCCTCCTGGATCTCGTATTTATCTGCCTCTATTTTAACATAGGAATCTGTTTCATCCAACCCATATTTTTCAGCAAACGAAGCAAATAAAACTTTTTACTCCCCGGTATTTTCTCCACTGTCTCCACCAGTATCACCACTAGTATCATCGCCTCCAGTGTTGTCTTGATCATCCCCACTATTGTTACTATCCGAATTATCATTGTCCTGATTGTTGTCCTGATTGTTGTTCTGATCATTATTCTGGCTGTCGTCTGAAACATTGGTATCTTCACTGTTATTGTTCTTATCCGAAGTATTGGTATCTGCAGGCTCCTTCTTTGTCTCATCTTTTTCAGAATCTTTCTGGTCAGCTTCAGAATCTTTCTGATCCTCCCTCTCTTGCTCCTTTTGTGATTCCTCCTCCTGTTCTTTCTGAATAAACTCATCCGAAAGTTTTGCATAAGGCAGAAAATCCATTGGATCCAGATTTTCGTGAATCGCAGACATATACGCTTTCCATATCTGACCCGGATAGGTACTTCCACTGAGGTTGCTGATAGACTTTGGATAATCACATCCAACCCACACACTGGTCGTATAATATCTTGTATACCCCACAAACCAGCCATCCTTATGATCATTGGTCGTTCCTGTCTTTCCAGCACACGGCATATTGCTCAGTTTCAGTGCCGCACCTGTACCACTGTCCATAACAGTTGTAAGTACATCTGTCATTGTTCTTGTAGCATCCTTCTCATAAATGGATACTTCTGCCATTTGTGAAGAATACACAACATTCTCATCTGCATCCACAATCGATTTGATACAGTTTGGCTGACGGAACATACCATCATTCTCTAATGCGGCATACGCTGATGCCATCTCAAGAGGAGATACCCCCTTGGTAAATCCTCCTAACGAAGTGGCAAGTGTATAATCATCTTTCACAATACTGCTGAAATTCATATTCTTAAGATATTGCAGTCCAACCTTAGGTGTCACCTGCTCGTATACCTGCCATGCAACTGTATTCAATGATTTTGCCACAGCATAACGAAGCGGTATTTTACCTGCATATGTATTGGTAGCATTAGACGGACCTCCTTCAAATTTGTGATCGTCGACAATCGTATTTGGATCATATCCGCGTTCAAAAGCCGGCGTATACACAATCAAAGGCTTAATCGAACTTCCCGGCTGCCTGTGACTCTGGAATGCACGATTCAGTGTGTACGAATTAAAATCCTGATCTCGTCCACCGACAATAGCCACTACATATCCGGTATTATTGTCAATGGTAACAGCTGCTCCCTGCATATTGTAGGTGCCGTCATCATTTTTCTCTGTAAATCCGGCAAGCGTATCATCTACCGTGCTTTGTAGCTTTTTCTGTTTATCCATATCAATGGTGGTATAAATTTTATATCCACCGGAATAAAGCTTTTTCTGGCAAGCTGCATAAAGTTCATCATACTGCTCGTTGTAAGCTTTCTTTTCCTCATCAGAATCAAAATAATACTGGAATGTAAATCCCTCCTGCTCCATCAACGCACGTGTTGCGCAATAATAGGCGTACGTATCCACATAATTGTTGATCTTGTCTGTATTTTTCTTCTTTGGACGGTTAAGTTCAATATCTTCCTTCGTCGCCTCGTAATACTGTTCCTGTGTGATCTTACCATCATCCTTCATATTTTGAAGAATCAAATCCCGGCGTTTTAACGTATGATCTATATTAGTCACCGGGTCATAATATGTCGGACTGTTTGGAATTGCACATAAAAAAGCCACCTGCGACACATCCAGATCCTTAAGATCACAGTTAAAATAACCACGACATGCAGCATCAATTCCATAATAACCATTTGCAAAATATACATTGTTCAAATAGAACTCCAGTATTTTTTCTTTACTGTAACGTCCTTCCAGTTCAATCGCCAGAAACATCTGCTCAACTTTGTACTGCCAGGTGTCATCCGGATTCAAGTACATCAGTTTTGCCAGCTGCATGGTAATTGTACTGCCACCCTGCGTAATTCTTCCATGAGTCACTCGTGCTTTCACTGCACGCATTACTGCTTTAAAATCTACCCCGTGATGCCTGTAAAATTTTTTGTCCTCAATACTGATAATTGCAGTAATGAAATCCTGTGGTATGTCTTCGTATTTGACATATTGCGCATCCTTTGTACCTTTTCGCTCAGATATCAGCTTTCCATCTTTGTCATACACCGAACATGTCTGTGACGGAATAAAAATGGAGTCATCCGAATCTGCTACCGTCTGTACCGCTTTCTCTTTGAGAGCCTGTACCTCCGTGGCATAACCACCAAAATAATAATAGCCAAAGCCTGCTAGGACAACTACCATCAGAACAATCTGAAGCTTGATCAGAAACCAGAAAAAGCGATGCTTTTTCTTTGTTTTTTTCTTACGTTTATCTGTTCTCTTTGCCATATAATCTCCTTTATTTCCGGTTCTCCCTCCTGGGCTTACCTATGGAGTATTTTATCTCTTTTATATCTTATATGCAAATTATCTTTTTCTTAAGAAAATATAAAAGAGCTCCGGTCACCCGAAGCTCTTCATAAAAAGGCGTCAAAATGCTTACAAATCCGACTTATTCTCCTCAGAATCCTGGTTCTTACGATTCTGCAAGATCATCGTAACTGCAGACACTGCTGCAACTGCAAATCCAAATACAAGAAAGTAAATGTCAAGATTGCATTTCTGAAAAAAACACAGAATTATCAGACCTACTACTAATACTGCCAATACGGCATAATCTAAAATCTTTCCCATTTTTGTTTACCTCCTATTAATTCTCATTTTCAGCTTCTTCAGAATTCTTGCGTTTTCGTACAAAAGCACGTATAAGATTGTATACACCACATACTAATGTAAGAATCAGAATAATCCAGTGGATAAAGCAATTGTCCTCAGTTGCTGCAAGAGGTGTTGCATTATCCTCGATATTTTTAGTATCATCTGCTACCGTATCATCTGCCGCATCTGCAAGCGGAGTCTGCTCATCAGCGATATCTGTTGCATTTGCTGCATCTACATCATTGTCTGCTACAACAACCGGTGCATTTGCCACATTGTCTGCGTTGTTTGCAACTATATTTGCTGCATTGTTTGCTGCAGGAGTATTTGCTGTATTATTGGTTCTGTTATTGTTATCGTTATTTTGATTACTGTTCGTATTGCTGTCTGGACGATTGTTGTTTGTATTATTATTTGTGTTATTGCCTGGACGACTGTTATCATTGTTACTATCGTCAGCATCATCACTGTTATCTGCATCGTCGTTGTCTGAACTATTATTGTTATTATTATCAACATCATCGTCAGATGGGTCTACGGTTGGTGTCGGATCTGGCATTGGTGTTGGATCTGGGGTCGGCGTTGGATCCGGAGTCGGTGTTGGATCCGGAGTCGGTGTTGGATCCGGGGTCGGTGTTGGATCCGGGGTCGGTGTTGGATCCGGGGTCGGTGTTGGATCCGGAGTCGGTGTTGGATCCGGGGTCTTCTTCACAATCTGAAAATCAGCATGCCACCCGTTGCGTCCTTTTGCAGCATCACCAGCCTCATACTGGAATCTTCTAAATACAACTGTTGTGTTCTCCGGATCTTTCAATCCAGCGATTGCCTTATCTATTACAGATTGCTTATCAAAAGAAGTAATGACCTCTCCGCCTTCATTTTCTGTAATTGTCAAAGTGGAATCACAGATCTTTGTAAACTTGCTGTTTGAAGCATGCTTACCAGGTTCTGGAATCGGGTAATCCGGATCCTCACATAAATAACAGCTTACATTCTCTATCGTTTTCTTTTCTCCGTCCTTTTTATCTCCACAATGCTTACATGCAAGATCTTTTGCATGACCAACGATAATATTACCTCTCTTATCCATTGTGGATCCTACTGTTGTACCAGCAATCTCCTCATACTTATGTTCAACTGTATAAGAAAGATTTACATGTTTATTTGATAATCCGATTTCTTTTCCGTATCCTTCGACATTTGAACCATTAACCAGAACAGATGTAATTTTATCATAGGTTGCAGAAATCTTAAATTCTACATTTCCAGACAAATTGGTAGTTCCGGTTCTTTCAAGATTACATGTCTCTGCAAATGGATTACGATCATGTGCTTTAATGGTAACCTGTACATCCTTGGCATCCTCACCATTCTCACAAGCCACGTGAACAGTAATGGAAATTTTTTCATTTCCATTTGTAGTATTTTCATCTGCCTTCATTTGAAACTCATAGGTTGCAAGAATTGGCTGCACATATGGATAACATCTGTCCCCGTGTGTATGCGCCTCTTTGCCACATGTACGTACCGGTCCCGTGCAACCGTTCTCCTCGGTGGAATGGGTATGTTCTTCCAAGCTACATATCAAATATTTTTCCTGGCATCCGCCTTTTCCCTGTGAATGCGTGTGCTCTTCTTTCTTGCACCAAACTCCTAATACCTTTGTATAGCATGCACCCCATGTGTGCTTATGTTCTTTAATATCACAATTTTTATATGCATAGCAGGATTCTGTATGTACGTGTTCTGTATCGTCGCATGTATTCTTTGTGTAGCATGTTCCAGTATATGCCGTATGCTCATGCTCTGTCTTAGCACAAATTGGGTTTTGCTTTGTATCATAATATCCATCTACATAGTCTGTAAGTTTCTTGTAATCCCAATGATATCCCGGAAGAGCCTCTCCCTTTGCATCAAATTTATTCTGATCCCCGCGATAAACTTGTCCCGGCTTATACCCCTGTGCGTTTGTCTGCTCACTGTCCGCATCTGCCATCGTAACCATTGCAGATCCAAATACCATCGATCCTGCAAGCGTCACCGCTACGATTTTCTTAAAAAAACCTCTTGCATTCATAAACAACCTCCTTCTGTTATCCCTCAAAATTAATTTCAATCCAATTTATATCATTCACTATATCGTCAGATGGTCACATAGTGGTCACACGGAACTGTTTTTACATGTTTTTTTTAAAAACATGTTACCAGCGGCCATAAAAATATAAATAAAGAATACACATCTTTGCAAGGGAATTTCCTAATACAATGAAAAAGGGAAACATATGAATATTCTAACGTGATTTCATACATTTCCCATATCCTTTATTGTTCCATGTGCTTTCCCATAAAACTTGCTGCGGACTGTGCCAATAACTGAAAAGTTTCAAGTCTCTGTGGATCATCACTTTTAGATACAATGATGACTGCCCCCTGGCAATCACCATTACAGATAATTGTGGACAGCACTGCGCCCTTGTGGTCACTTACCCATTCTTTTGTGACCAATGGTAACTCCACATGCACGTTTTTTACAGCATAGGTACCTCGTTTTTCCATAAGTGCCTCCACCTCGGGACTCAAGCGTTCCCCTTCCAACTCTTTTTTCCCATTGCCGGAGGCTGCAATAATATAATCACGATCCGTAATACAGACAAGCGCATCTGCCACCTGTGCCAATGCCTGTGCATATGCTGTTGCAAACTCCCCAACTTCCCCAATTGGAGAGTATTTTTTTAGCATAATTTCTCCCTCTCGGCCAGTATATATCTCTAACGGGTCACCCTCACGAATACGCAGTGTACGACGAATTTCCTTTGGTACCACAATACGTCCCAGATCATCAATTCGGCGAACAATTCCTGTTGCTTTCATATATCAACGTTCCTCCATATAAATTCTGATTTTACTCTAGTATCTGTAAAATTCATGTTTCTATACCTCAAACCCAAAATTGTACTCATACGATCTCATAATGTTCCATAATAATTTTGAAATTAAACTTGTAATATGCTCCAAAATAAACTAAACTAAAAACTAGTAAATATTTCCTATTTCTCTATACGTTTGGAATATATAGGAGGAGTAACATATATGAATTATGATGCATCTGTTTTTAAGGAAAAAGCCAACCGGAAAGCCCGGATTATCTGGCTGATTTTCTCCATTCTTCTGTCTGCCAATTATGGTTCAGATACAGGGAACGGACTATACCCTGTGAACAATTACATTATCTTTTTAATTTTGTGCTGGCTTCCGGTAATCATTGGCGAAGTAATGCTTCGAGTCAAAGGCTGGACAACCGACATTTATAAACACATTCTTATTGTCGGTTATGGTATTTTTTATACTTTTGTACTCTGCACGACAGCCTCGCCTATCGCTTTCACCTACATTCTTCCTGTGATGAGTCTTCTTGTCCTGTATAAAAATCAGAAGTTTATGATTGGATGTGGAATTGCCAATACATTAAGTGTAATTTTCAGTGCTGTCTACCGCGGTATGATTCTTGGCTGTAACAGCGCATCTGATATGAAAAATTATCAGCTTCAGTTTTCCTGTCTGGTGCTGTGCTATATCTGCTATGTAATGTCTATTCGCCACCTGAATGAATCTGATGGTGCATTGACCGACAGTATCAAATCAGACCTGCATCGTGTGGTGACTACTGTTGAAAAAGTTAAAACTGCCAGCAACTCCATCATGGATGGAATTACTGTCGTCCGGGAACTTGCCTCTGAAAACAAGCATGGGTCTGATGTCGTAATGCTTGGTATGAACGAACTCTCCGATAACAATCAACATCTACAGGATCGTACTTCCTCTTCTATGGACATGACATCCGATATTCGTACACAAGTGGAAAATGTAGCAGCTATGATTGATGAAATGGTCAATCTTACTGTAGAATCAGAGGAACACGCAAAGACAAGTTCACAGGATCTCGACAGTCTTGTGAAAACAGCCGGAACGATGTCCGAACTTTCTTCTGAAGTTGAACATATTCTTCATGATTTCAAAACCGAGTTTACCATGGTTCTTGAAGAAACCGGAAAAATCGACAACATCTCCAACCAAACAAACCTTCTTGCACTCAATGCTTCTATCGAAGCTGCCCGTGCCGGTGATTCCGGAAAAGGCTTTGCGGTTGTTGCCGAACAGATTCGTACATTGAGCACCGAGACAAAGACTTCTTCTGCGCAGATTCAGGACGCTCTGACCCGTCTCGATGAAATATCGGGAAAAATGACTACTTCCATTGAGAAGACACTTGAACTGATTCAGGTAACTTTGGAAAAAGTAACTCTGACCGGTGAAAATGTACAGAAGATTACAGAAGATTCCACCCAGCTCGGAGAACATATTCAGGTCATTGATTCTGCCATGAAGGAGGTGGAAAATTCCAACCTTCAACTGGTTGATAATATGGAACAGGTATCGAATACAGTCAATGTTATTACCGGATGCATCGATCACTCCAGCGACATCAGCAAGCGAATTCTCAGCAAATACACAGAAAGTTCTACCAATATTGATAATATCGAAGACGTCATTCAGGCATTGATGTGCGAGCTTGGTATCGGTGGCTTTATGGGAATTGCAGATGTAGGTCCTGGTATGAAAGTACTCGTTCGTACATCCGATAATGCCGCCTATTCAGGAGAATTGATTTCCCATACACAGGATCGTGTACTTATCTCTTTAGAAGAGAACCCGGCTTTATCAACTCCGATTGATTGTAATCTTCAGATTACGGTTGGCAACATTATTTACTTCTGGGAGAAGGCACTGCTTGATACGTCCGATACAAACTACTCTGTACTGTTGCAATCACGTTCGAAGATTCTCAACAGACGAAAATATCCACGCATTGATATTTCCAACACATGTACCGTAACATTAAAAGACACAGGAGAAACTTTTACAGGCAAATTCGATAATCTCAGTGCAAATGGTTTCGCTCTGATTATGACCTCCCCTGTTTTTGCTGATTGCCATGGAAAAGAAATTTCGGTTTCAATTCATAATTTTGCATTACCTTCCCATGCAGAACTCAACGGTCGCATTATCCGTTGTTCCGATAATGATGGCATGTATATTATTGGTTGCCAAATGCCGGAAGACGACTATCAGATCAAGAAATATGTTGAATCCTGTCTGAAAAAAGGAGAGCTTTCCTTCAGTTAACCTGAAGGGGCTCTCCCCTTTTTGGATTCTATCACACCATCTCCCTTTTCTATCTGTCTGTTTTAATTTACTTTACGTGAATAATCACCTTTGCTTTGATTCCATCCTCATTCGCATAAATATATGCTTTTCCTCTTCCGCAAGCATAAATATTACCCTCCTCATCCACGGTTGCTACCGTAGTATTAGAACTGGAATACATTGGTTCATTGCCGGACGAAACCTTTGCTTTCAAGCAAATTTTCTCCCCTTGTTTCAGTGATAATTCTGACTGTTCAAAGCTTACTTTCGGCTGTTTTACCATAATCTCGCAGGTAGCCCTGATGCCGTCTACTGTCACAGTAATCGTTGCAGTTCCATGCTTTACTGCAGTCACATTCCCTTTGTTATCTACAGTTGCAACACTGCTTTTATTCGATTTCCACTTTGGTTCTGTTTTGGAATTTGTTAAGACAGAGAGTGTGATTTCTCCCTTTCGATAAAGTGTTACTTTGGTGCGATCCAGCTTTACCCTGGTCTCCCGCACCTTGATTTTACAGATTTCAGATGTGCCATCTACCGAGATAGTGATTGTTGCCTCACCCGGCTTTTTTGCCGTAACAAGGCCTTTCTCATCTACCGACGCTATACTCTTTTTACTGGATTTGTAGGTCAACGCATGTCCAGTGGAGGCCACTGCCTTCAACTGAAATATGTCACCATTGTCCATAGAAATATTTTTTTGTTTCACATCAATGCGTGTTTTTTTTACAATAATCCGGCAGCGTGCCTGCGCTTTCCCTGCCTTGACTGTAATCTTTGCCTCTCCAGGTTTTTTAGCAATGATCTGCCCATAGGTACTGACTGAAGCAACCTTTGAATTGCTTGAACGGAATGTTATTTTATTTCTATTCGAAGCTACTGCTGAAATACAGAATTCATCCCCGACTTCAAGACTTTTTTCGTATACACCTAAAATAAGAAAATCAATTCCTTTTGCAGATATATCTTCTCTATTTCCTGGAAAAAGCAGCATGGACACCATGCATAGAACCAGCATTACTGCCTGTAATCGTAATTTGTGATTTGTCTTCATATGATTTCCCCCTATAAGGGAAACGTATGTGATAGAATCCGTGTCATTTCATGACCTCTTCATCATACCACATACGTCTAAAATAGCAAGCACTTTATTCTAAAATATCCATATTCCAGTTATTTTTCATAAGCTCACCTTCCGTATTAATCAATTAATCCATCTTGTCGAGCATATCTTTTTCCTTTTCATTAGCCAAATCTTCCGGTGACATATACATACGGAAGATACGTTCCAAAATCAAATCAAATATCAAAACAATACATGCCGGCATCAGGAATACAAAAATCGGGATCAACCATGTCAAAAAAATTGCAAGCAAAAGCAAAATGATGATAAGTAATGACCATGGTAAATGTCGTAGTTCCATAAGAATGGCATTTTTCAAAGTAATCTTGACCGTATTTTCAAATCTTGCAATATATGCGAAAGTATAAATGACCCATCCAATCGAAAAAGCAATCAGAATGAGGAAAAAATAGAAAAATGCTCCCATATTGTTTCCAGTCTGGAGTACTTGCCAGGTAATATAAGCATCCATAGCAAGAATAATCTGAACCGCAAGTGTTACAATCCAGGACAGTGTCGCTGGTTTAAAGTTATCTTTGAAAGCGTGGAAAAAATTCTTTGTAGTGTAGCCTCTATTTCCGCGAATAGACTTATGTACTGTATAATATAGTGCCGTGGATGATACCCCAATTGTGATGACCGGTAAGCAACAGACAAGCCATAAGACACTCAAAATTGCACAATCAACAACCTTTCCTAACGCTACGAAAAGTTTGTTGTCAAAATTAAATTTCATATTTATTCCTCCAATCTGTCAGTAATTTCATCGCAGATTTCTTCTTTTGTTTTTCCATCCGTCTCAATAGTAATATCCGCAGCGCTTTCATATAACGCGCGACGCTTCTCCATAAGCTGTGCAATGTATTCTACATTCATGTGACCATTTAAGATTGGACGATCTGTGCTGTTTTTCACACGCTCATAAATTGTCTCCGGCGTTGCTTTCAAAAAAACGATTTTTCCTGTTTTTTTCATGTTCTCGACGTTCTGTGGACGAACCACCACACCACCACCGCAAGAAACAATGGATGCACCTTCCCTGCCAATAGCAAGAATCAGATCTGACTCAATGTCACGGAAATGATCCTCTCCATACTTTTCGAAAATATCATTAATGGACATTCCCTGTTCCCGGACAATCCGTTCATCCATTTCAACAAGCGGGAAATTCAATTTTCTCTGAAGATTGCGTGCAATGGTGCTCTTTCCAGCTCCCATGAAACCAATCAGGAAAATGTTGCATTCAATTGTTTTACTCATGAAAAAAACTTCTCCTTTACTTCATCGACAGGCATGTCCATACCTGTATACAGCTTAAATGCTGCAACTCCCTGCCACAACAGCATTCCTTTGCCGCCAATGCAGGTGCAGCCAGACTCCTTTGCCTCTTTCAAAAGACGTGTTTCTTCCGGATTATATACAGCATCACATACTACAAGTCCCGGACGGAATGCAGACAGATCTTTTACCACACTCTGGTCTTCCATCGGCTTCATTCCAACGATGGTAGCATTTGCAAAAATATCACTGGACTGAATTTCCTCTGTCATCTTCCCGGTATCTGCAATATCGTATACATTTACAACAATCCCCGGGACTGCCTTGCGAATTTTCTCCGCCGTTGCAAGTGTTCTCTCAAAGAACGCATCCTTGATATTAAAAATTGTAATCTCTCTTGCACCATCTAATGCACACTGTACCTGAATAGCAGTAGCAGCTCCGCCACCTCCGGCTACTGTAATCTTTTTGCCTTTGATATCGATTCCATGATCCTTGAGATTGTGAACAAAACCTTCTCCGTCCGTAATATATCCTGTGAGCTTTCCATCATCATTTACAATCGTATTTACTGCACCAATAATCTGTGCAGCCGGAGAGAGTTCATCTACGTGCTTTGCCGCCTCTGTTTTGTCCGGCATCGTCACGTTGCATCCTCTCATGTGAAACAGTTTCATGGCATCTAAGGCTTCCTTTACCTGTTCTTCTTTGATATCAAAAGCTACATATGCGTAATCCAAACCAAGTTTCTCGAAACTGTAATTATACATTGCCGGCGATCCGGAATGGCCTACCGGTGACCCGATCAATGCCAGCAATCCTGTATGGCCTGAAATTCTTCCTTCCATTTATGTGTTTCTCCTTCCATTCGGCTATTTACCATTAATAATTTATTTTACCATGAATCTTACACAAGATACAATAGTTCAAGCGGGCTTTCTATTAGTCTTTTCGCTCCGTGCTCCTTTAAGAATTCGACATCGCGAAATCCCCATGTAACAGAAATACAAGGGAGTCCGGAATTTTTTGCTGTAGCGATATCCACATCGGAGTCACCGACATAAACGGCATCTTCTTTGTCAACACCCAACTCGCGCAAAGCTTTATTGACCATATCCGGTGCCGGTTTACGTGCAACCCCATCCATCTCTCCAATGGCAGAAGTTGTGTATGCTGCAAAAAACTGTTTATTTAACTCTTTTACAGCTGAATCCAGCTTATTGGATACAATCGCTATCTTCACACCATTTTCCTTCAGTGCTTTCATCATCTGCATAATATCCGGATATGGCGCTGTGTGATCCAGACAATGTGCTCCGTAATACTCCTTAAATGCCGCAAAAGTCTCCTCAAACAAAGGATTCCTTTCTCCGTCAGGCACTGCACGAATCATTAGTTTTCTTACACCATTTCCAACATACTGTCGTACCTGCTCCAATGTGCACACCGGCATGCCTTTCGATTCCAGCGCCGCGTTGGTCGCATCTTTCAAATCCTCTAATGTGTTTAATAAAGTCCCATCCAAATCAAAAATAACTGCTTTTTGTTTCATAGTCTCATCTGCTTTCCGATATGTCTCTTCAAATACTTTTCTTTGCATTACATATATTTGATTCTGCTGCTCCGTGCTATTGACCAGATAATCCCCTTCCCGGCCTAATGTATAAACATGTTCCCCATTCTTCTCCTGAAACAACTTGACTTTGTGTTCCAGCTTTTTAGCATAAATGGTGCGTTTTCCTTTCGGAATGCACACATGAATGTGATCTACCGGCTCAATCGTCGTACCATCATCCTGATTTCGGAACGTCGGAGAATACTCCACATCCTTCAACTGGAATTTCCAATCAGGATACATATAAAACTGTTCCTCAAATGCCTTTTCTTTGCGAAAATACACTCCCCCTCTCGGGCCAATTGTCAGCACAATGCCTTTCTCGACAACAGTATCTACATCTCCCCAAAGTGTTCGAACTGTAATTGGTGTACCATCCTCGTACAATTCCGAAACGTGCACATATCCCCATGGAATTTTTCTCCGATAATATGTGTTTGCATTCTTTTGATCCAGTGGATATTCTTTTGCATATATGATGTCCGTATTGTTCATATATTGCTCGAAACGATAAGATAATACTGCTTTGACTCCAGATAACGAAGGATGTTCCCACTTTCCCTCATCATCAAATTCCATCCGTGGCTCAAAATTACGCTCCTGGCAGAATTTTGTATATTCTTTTGTTAGCAGGGGCATAGAAAGAAAGCCACCTGCTTTTCCCCAGTGTCCACCACCACTCCCAATGTCTTTGCTTAATTCGGCTGCAAGTTCACTGGCGTTCACTTCCTTAATGCAGCTTCGCACAGAAAACTTCACGCCACCTCCTTGAAAATTGAATACAATACAGATATCTACCGCATCTACTTCAAGTACCATATCACTGATGACACCGAGAATATTCGGATCACAATGACCTGCTTTCACAATCGAAGCCCGGTACTCATCCATGTAGTCACTGTTGAGCAAAGCCGCTCCAGCCACTTCCAGATCTTCCAAAGACATATTGGCATTGCGATATTTTGCCATAAGAATATTGTCTACATTTGCCTCATCTCGTAAATCCTTGTCCAGCGGATGCACGATTTCGGTAAATCCACTGGTGTCGGTATAAAGACCATAGCTTAATGCCGTACCCAATCTCTTATTTGCCGTCACATTAAAATTCTCGTTTTTCAACATTTGCCAGATCAGAGTAGAACATGCGCCAAGATTGCTTCTTACCTCCGAAAGTTCCGGCAGATTCGTGCTGATTCTGTGATGATCGATCACTGCTATGTTCTGTGCCTCAAATTTTTCGGCATTTCCGCCACCATACTGGCAGTCCACCATGAGTAAAAGCTCCGGATTTCCGATTGCAGTCACATGTGTGATCGGTATTTCCAAATCTTTTATCATCATAACCAGATTGGTTTTTCGAATGAAATTTCTTCCTCCATAAACCAAAGATGGACTTTTGCCATATTTCTGTAAATACAAAAGAACCGCATATCCACATGCAATAGCATCCGCATCCGGATTATCGTGACATTGAATTACAATTTCATCAAATTTCAGTAAATCCTTTAATCTCAATCGTTTTCCCCTTTAACTAAACACATCATTTTCCTATGTTATACGGGAAAAACAGATTGCTTCGTCCCTTTTTATCAAACATAGAATTATACTGCAGCATATGATAATTTTTTATCCACTCCGCTTCCTCTCCAGTAGCATCATCAATATGCTGATAGCATTGCTTTTCTTTCGAATAATATCCTCTGGAATTAATTGCCGGTACCGTTTCCATCATATCTGCAAGAAACTTATTATATGCCGGCAGCTCGATGCCTGCACGTTCCAAAGTCATGGTTGACAGGAAATTCAGACTCGTAATATCCACTGTTTCTTCCGGTGTATCGTAATTGGTCCAAATAAAAAATGGTACCGTATACAAAGCTTCGAGTTCATCTTCTGTAAGACCCGACATTCCTTTTCCGTTAAGAAGCGGATAAAAATTACTATTCAGGCTTGGTTGATGATCCCCAAAGAATACGATTTCTACCGGATCATCTACTTTTGAAAAATATTCAATAAGATTCTTAACTGCCTTATCACTTTCATGCACCAATGACAAATACTGGTTGGCATCTGTGTAAGACCGCCCTATTTTATAACACGCTTCATAAAAATTGTCATATGGTTCCCCGTAACCACCATGGTTCTGCATGGTAATTCCCATCAGATATAATTTTTCATTTGCTCCACGGCTTTCATACCGCTCTATTATTTTATCATAAAGTTCCTGATCTGTGATATATTCCCGTAAAATCTTTGTCTGATCGAAATCATCAATAAAGTGCATCTCATCATATCCAATCTTTGGATAGACCTGATTTCGACTCCATCCGGTCGCATAATATGGATGCATGGCAACACAGGTGTATCCATCGTCCTTAAGATTCGATACAATAGATGTCGGGGTATCACTGATATACTGCTGGTACACCACCGAACCTGCAGGAAGAAATGCCATGGAATTTCCTGTCAGATATTCCCACTCTGAATTCGGTGTCTTGGCACCAAATACAGACGACAGCGCATATCCCTTCGTAGTATTTTCTTTCAGTGAGTCAATAAACGGTGTAAGTGGAATATTTGTCTGTAAATCTCCTAACACACTCAAATCGGAAAAGGATTCATTCATAATAACAATAATAGTAGGGTCCTTTATATCTGTTTTGGAATAATCCTTATCATTGCTACTATATTTCTTTTCGAGTTTTTGAATAGCTTCCTCAGAATACCCGTCCGGCTGTGCAATAAAACTGTCACGAATTCCTAAAATGTAATTGAGAATATATCCGTTGCGATAGGTTCCTTTCTGCTCCCAGGTTTCTGTGTTTACATCATAAGCAGCCATTCCCACAATAATCACACATATAGCCGCCAACATTGCATCTATAATGCGCATCTGCCATGCACGTGCAAATTTTACATGACATTTACGCACAAATGCAATAAACAAAGCTGCTCCAAAAATTGCATATGCCCCTCTGTCATTAAGTTGCAGCTTATAGTTTCCAGCAACGCTCAGTCCTGTTCCGATAGACCGGATATCTGAAAACGTAAATTCGTTTCCACGGAACAGATATACGAAATAATTTATGAACGCAAACGACAGCAGTGATGTATGCGAAATAATACAGGAAAGTCCCGCATTATTCGTAAAAAGCTGCACAACAAGGTACACAACCAGACAGCACAACACATTCAGTACCCATTTCAGATCTGACATCCGCTGAAACAGTTCCGAATCCAAAAGCATATATTGTATCGAAAAAGTGGTAAATATCGCTCCTGACACAAATAAAATGGCCGTCCATAACCATGGGCAACGCTGGTCAAGGTCAATTTTCAGGCTTTTTATCAGATAATAGAGAAGTCCATAAGCGATGAGTACTCCGATGTGAAATCCAATTGTAACATACATAACGATAGCCAGAATAATGGCTATCGCTGCTCGAATATTATTCTTTTTATCATATTCTAGTTTTATTTTAAATTCTACTTTCATGCCATTACCATACAACAAAATTCCCGGCATGTAAACCGGGAATTCTGAGTGAAAATCTTAATTTTGTGTGAACAATTTTGCTTTTACTGCTTTTTGAAGTTTGTGTAGCCTTTCTGCTGATATGGATGTTCTGCCCAAAGTTTGTCAGCAGTTCCTTTCCACTCCTTTGCATACTCGAGACATTTTCCGCAAAGATGCTCTACCGGCTCTGCCTCTTCCACATCTGTTGAATGTGCCCCGGTCTCATGTACCATTCTCTGGAGAATTTCCGGATTCTCGAGCATTGGACATGGGCGAAGCATATTGTCATTAAATGGCTGATTGTCTCTGTATGCCATAAACAATGGCTGCTTTAAGCACTCTAACAGAGATTTTTCTCTGATGTTCGCACCTGAGTAATGGATAAATACACAAGGCTCCACATCACCCTTCGGGTTAATATGACAGTAGTTACGTCCTCCGGCAATACATCCTCCAACGAACTCGCCATCATTCTGGAAGTCCATAACGAAAATTTCTTTTCCACCTTCCATAGCACGAACTTCACGGATTCTGTGATAAATATATTCTCTCTGTTTCTTTGTAGGCATCAGTTCCGGCGATGCATTCATGCCAACCGGCATGAGATGGAAATACCAAGCGAAACGGCTGCCATGCTCGATCAACAGATCAAAGAACTCATCACTTGTAACAGCATCCATGTTCTTGCTTGTATAACATACACTGTTACCAAAGATCAGTCCATTCTCATGAAGAAGATCCATTGCATGGATAACTTTGTCGTATACACCTTCGCCTCGACGAAAATCATTGGCATCCTCAAATCCTTCCAGTGAAATAGAAAGTGACAAGTTACCAACACGCTTCATCTCATCACAAAATGCCTGATCTACGAGTGTTCCATTTGTATAACAATGGAACGCACAATCATTATGCTTTTCGCATAATTTAATAATATCAGCCTTACGTACCAATGGTTCTCCACCGGTCATCATATAAAAATAAATACCAAGTTCTTTGCCCTGTGTAATGATATTGTCTAATTCATCATAAGAAAGATTTAATTTGTGTCCGTATTCGGCTGCCCAACATCCTGTACAATGCAGATTGCACGCACTGGTAGGATCCATGAGAATCAGCCATGGAATATTGCACTGCTCTACCTCACGCATTTTACGAATCTTCTTTGTTCCTGCAAAAGCAGCCTGATAGCCAAGGTTTAATGCTGTCATCTTTGCAACATGCGGGTCTGTCTCATCAAGAAGACGGTTCACATAACGCATCCACTTGTGATCCGGGTTCATAATCATTTTCTTAGCGCCCTCATAAGACTCTTTTCTAAAATTATTTCCCATGAATTTCTGAACCAGGTTTACAATGTTCAGTAAAGCCTTTTCTCTATCTTTATTAAGACTTTTCAATGCCGCATCAATCGCAAGAGAAAATGCCTGTCTTTCTGCCGCGTCTTTTAAACTTGCCATCCTTATGCTCCTCCTTTTTCTCTCTTTCAAACTCTATTGGAAGTATATTGGATTTTTTGTCGAAAGAAAATATGCAATTCTAAAATCCTGTATACCCTTAATATACATTTCGGCCTTTTTGTCTATATAATATATGCTTATCAGTAATTTGAAATGTAGTTTCCAATACTACATGAATTATATCACGACATTTCATAAAGTCAACCAAGAAGCTCAGGATTTTTTCTCAACTAATTTCCCTGCTTTTTTCGGAAAAAGTCCTTAATCTGTTCCAGAATAATCTCCATCAACCGTGTTCTTGCCTCCACACTGGCCCATGCAATATGCGGTGTTATAAAAAGTTTGTCACTATCTTTAATCCGGCGTAAAGGATTATTCTCCTGCATCGGTTCCACAGAAAGCACATCAAGGCCTGCCGCTGCAATCTGTCCCTGCTCCAACGCATCTGCCAGATCCGCTTCATTAATAATCGGTCCTCTTCCAAGATTCAATAAAATTGCTGATTTTTTCATTTTTGCAAAAGCCACTTTATCCATCAGTCCTCTGGTGTTCTCATCAAGTGGTGCATGAATGGACACAATATCCGACTGTGCCAGCAGTTCATCAAAACTTACCCTCTCATAATCCGGTTGCGAATTTTTCCCGGATGTCGAATAATAGATGACATGGCAGCCAAACAATTTCGCTATATCCGCAACTCTTCTTCCAATATTGCCAAGGCCGATAATACCGTATGTCATTCCACTTAACTGGTGAAATCTCTTCGCAAAGTGCGTGAATGTCACATCGCCCACATACTTCTCTGTCTTAACGTAGTCATCATAATAACGTAGTTTCTCCAATAAATAGAATAATAATGCAAAAGTATGCTGTGCAACCGATTCCGTGGAATATCCTGCCACATTCCGCCATGCAATGCCACGTTCTGCAAGATACTCTTTATCCAGATTATTGGTACCTGTTGCAGTCACGCAGACAAGTTTGAGATGATCTGCCTCTCCAATAGATTTTTCATTGATTTCTACTTTATTTATAACAAGAACATCCGCATCCTTTGCCCGCTCAGCTGCTTCTTCTGCTGTCGAAAAGCCATATTTTATTACTTCTCCTAACGCTTCATAACCCGAAAGATCAATGTCATCTCCAATTGTTTTTGCGTCCAGAAATACGATTTTCATGTGTTTCTCCTTATATAATGTACCTGTTTATGGTAAACAAAAGGCTAATCACTGTAATCTGATTAGCCCCTGAATATTTTTCTTTTGTAATTTGTTATGATTAAAGGGTCAAACGGTGTCATTTATTATGCAATCGAAAACTTATAGATTGTTTTGGATGCATAGTCCTTTCCAGCCGCAGTAATCGGAGACTGGAAATTCGGTTCATTGACAGAGTTTGGGAAATACTGTGTCTCTAAGCAAAATGCTTCACGTTCTTTGTATGTAACCCCGCCTTTTCCTTTCTGTCCCTGTATAAAGTTTGCACTGTAAAACTGCATACCGGGACAATCCGTATAAACTTCCATCTGAATACCCGACTCCGGTGCATAGGCTGTGGCAACTTTTTCCACACCATTACCAGTATGATCCAGCGCAAAATTGTGATCGTATCCGCTTCCATATTTTAATTGGTCATTTTCTGCGTTAATGTCCCGTCCAATTGGTTTTGCAATGCGGAAGTCAAATGGTGTACCTTCCACATCTGCCAGTTCCCCTGTAGGAATTGCTTTTCCATCCTTTACCGGTGTAAAATGGGATGCTTTGATCTGTAGGGTCTGATCCAGCACAGAACCGGATGCATGCCCATTTAAATTAATATATGCATGATTAGTAAAATTAAATACCGTATCTTTATCTGCTTTCGCATGATAAGTAATTGCAAGGCCATTGTCTTCTGTCACTTCATAAGTCACCTGAATGACTGCATTTCCCGGATATCCCTGCTGAAGATCCGCATCTTCAATCTGCAATGTAATCATCTGATCCGTGCAGGAGATCACATTCCAGAAACGCTCCGAGGTTCCATTCGAACCACTGTGGAGACTGTTTTCATTATCATTTGCCTCTAACTGATACTCTACCCCATTGATTGTAAATTTTGCATTTGCAATACGATTGCAGTTGCGTCCTACGACAGCTCCGAAATAACAAGTATTTTTCTGATAGTCTGCCACATCGTCATATCCAAGAATAACATCCGTATCTTCCCCATTTCTGTTTTTGACAAATACAGATACCAGTGTTGCACCAAAATTTGTAACCATAGCGCGCATTCCCTTAGAATTGCAAATGGTGTACAAAGATGCTTCTGTCCCCTCTGCTGTCTTTCCAAATGTTGTTTGTTTCATATTCCCTCCTATATCATCATTGCTATTTGCTGTATTCAGAATTTCTCATCTAGATATTACTTCATTTCTATAAAGAAGTAAAGAAAAATGCCGATATAAATTATATAAAGTTTGCATTATGGGAGGAATATCATGGCAAAGGTATCTTCAGGTCTTAGCCTGTCAACAAATTATTTTATGCGCAACTACTACGCAAACAATCGGGACGTCATAAAAACCAGTGGTCGCAATGACTATACAAAAATCGAATTATCATTTGAAGACAGTCGCGCACTGACACGTGCCTCCAAGCGTCTGCTTAACAATGATTATGGTTCTGAGACGGATGAAAAAGACAACGATATCAGTGATACCACCCGTTCTTCCATTGAAGCATTCGTGACCACATACAACAATGCCATTGATTCTTCCAAGACAACGGACAGTCATGACACAAAACGTTATCTGAAGCAGCTAAAATCTTTGACAAGTAAATATTCCAGTGAATTGTCCGAGATCGGCATCACAGTCGAGCGTTCCGGAAAACTGACAGTCAATGAAGACCTTCTTAAGACTGCCAATAATTCCAAGGTGCGAAAAATTTTCTCACCGGATCAGGAATATTCAAAGAAAGCCTATTCCATCTGTAGTAAATTCAACAATTCTGTCCGCGACGACATTGTTTCCCAGATAAATGGAAAAGGCTTACATATCAATATTGCATTATGATACCCGCACCGTTCTGCAATTTCTGTGATTGGCTCATTACCAGAAACCAATAGTTCACAGGCCAGTTTCACCCGGCTTTTGATCACATCATTCATGCACGTTATATGAAAATATTTAAAAGAGGGAACGAAATAAATCTCTGAAAAACATTTTTCTTGAAATACCTTTCGGTTCGTGCTAAACTTTTGAACTGCTTGTTTATAAATTTTTTATAAATATTTTATAAAACTTTACCGAAAGGATTAATCAAATCATGAATGAACTCAGACCAAAGCTCTTTGACGTAATGAAGGGCTACACAAAAGCGCAATTGATGAAAGATATCATCTCCGGTATCATTGTAGCCATCATTGCACTTCCTCTTTCTATTGCCCTTGCAATCGCTTCCGGTGTAGGCCCGGAACAGGGACTATACACCGCAATCATCGCCGGTTTCTTTATCTCATTTTTCGGAGGAAGCCGGGTACAGATTGGCGGTCCAACCGCTGCATTCGTTGTAATCATCTACGGAATTGTAGTGGAATATGGAACCGACGGACTGATCGTAGCAACCATTCTCGCCGGTATTATCCTTGTGATTATGGGTATCTGCCGTTTTGGTTCTCTGATCAAATACATTCCTTATACAATTACAACAGGTTTTACATGTGGGATTGCTGTCACTCTGTTCGTAGGACAGCTGAAAGATTTCTTCGGCATGGATATTGCATCCGTTCCTTCTGAATTTCTGGATAAACTGATCATCTACGGGAAAAACATTCGAACTGTCAACGTAACGGCAACCCTGATCGGACTTCTGGCAGTTGCCATCATGTTCGTCTGGCCAAAGATCACTGATAAAATCCCGGGTTCTCTGATTGCAATCATCGTGACAACTGCTATCGTGTATTTTGCAAAATTACCGGTAAATACCATCGGTAGTGTTTACGGACAGCTCAATTCCGCATTTCCTGCCTTCCACGTTCCAGCCATTTCCATGAAACTGGTGCAGCAGATGCTTTCACCGGCCTTTACGATTGCAGTACTGGCAGCTATCGAATCCCTTCTTTCCGCAGTTGTATCGGACGGAATGATCGGCGATACACATAAATCCAATGCAGAACTGATTGGACAGGGACTGGGAAATATTTTTTCCGGCCTGTTCGGTGGAATTCCTGCAACGGGTGCCATTGCAAGAACTGCTGCAAACGTGCGCAATGGTGGCCGTACTTTTGGTTGTCGCTGCAAATATGGCAGACTGGAGTTCCTTTCTTCGCCTGTGCAAAAGTGCTCCAAAAAGCGACATTATCGTACTTGTGGCAACCTTCTTTTTAACCGTATTTTTTGACCTGGTTGTTGCTATTGAAATCGGTGTTGTTCTCGCCGCTTTACTTTTCATGAAACGTATGGCAGAAACCGCAGATATCAAGGCATGGAAGTACACGGATTCTCCGGATATCACTCCGGGAGAGGCCGAAAAACTTCGCGATATTCCACATTCCATCAGTGTATTTGAAATCTGTGGCCCAATGTTTTTTGCAGCCGCAGACCAGATTTTGAATATCAACAGCAATCACCACACCAAAGTCGTTGTCATTCGTATGCGCAGCGTGCCTGCTATTGATGCAAGTGCTATGAAATCACTCCATGAGCTGGTTGGCCGCGCAAAGAAAAAGAACATCACGTTGGTATTCTCGCATATCAACGAACAGCCAATGCATGTTATGGAAAAAGATGGATTCATCGAACTTGTCGGAAAAGAAAATTTCCACGACAATATTGTAGACGCACTGGATTACGCAGAAAATCTTGTGAAATAAGTAAAAAAGGCTTCGAAAGTGACTCTCCATTTCACTTCCGAAGCCTTCTTTATGCTATCGTTTTCTTCTGTCTCTTCCACTTTTCTGATAATATGCAGCTTTGTTCTCATACATCCGTGCATCTGCTGCCTTTGCGATATCATAATTCGTATCCCATTCTTTTTCATCACTGGAGACATAGCCACAGGAAACCGACATTTCTTTGACCATCTTTCCCTGCCACCGCCGCACAGTTTTATCGAACGTCTCCCTGATATTTTCTATGTTCTGCATCTGATCGAGAACAATGATTACAAATTCATCGCCTCCAATGCGATATACTTTGCCAACCTCAGCAAAACATTGTTTCATACAGGACGCCACTCCCCGGATCAATTCATCACCTGCGGCATGTCCTAACGAATCATTCACAGTTTTCAGACCATTCATATCCAGCGAAATGTAAACAAACGCTTCATCCATACGCAACTGCACAATATCTTCTTCGTATGCATGCCGGTTAAAACATCCGGTCAGTTCATCCGTATGCGACCGGTACATCAGCAGTTCTTTTTCTTTATCTGTTTTAAAAATGCGCCACAGCATATAGATCATGCATGCAGTTGCAAGGCTCAGATACACACCAACGATAAGCATCGCAATGATTGTATTTTTGAAATTGAATGTAGATGCAATCAGAACACCTACCACATACTTATCATCCTGCCGCAGTATGCATTTTTGCTTTTTCCCATCCACAGAAACTTTCACCGATGCTGTTTCAGCAAGGTTGAAATTCCTGGTATCAACACCAATATCCTCCAGAGTTTTTCCTATTTTATCCGTATCTGTAGCGCCATAGATTTCTCCGGTTTTTGTATCCGCCACAAGAATACTCATTCCCTCATAAACCGGCATATTTTCCACTACCGAGGATACCTCGTTCTGCTTGACCTCTTCCAAAAGCCGCACCGGCTTGATTCCCACCTGTACCATCCGGGTTCCTGCTTCATTCCAGGTAATTGCATACATCATTTCCTTGCCTTCCGAGGTATTCGGTGTCACATCCTGACACATGGTAAGTGTCTTGTCTGTGAGCATCGGCTTAAAATATTCTATCTGCTCCCCAGAATCAAAATTATATCCATAATATTTTGGCACGGAGCCGCTGTAAATAGTTCCATCTTTATCAAACAAATGCACTTCATCCACAGACATAAGGTTCGCAATCTTTCTTTCTGCTTCCGGTTTGGCATCAATGATATATGCTACCGCCTTTGCACGGACAATATAATCGTCCTTGAGCGAATTGATCAATTCCTCCTCGCTCTGTGTATTTCTGTCCAATACATTGATCACCCGATCCAAAAGAACCTGCGATGTCTGATACGTATTTCTGTTGTTCACATTATTCAAAATTCCTGCTTCCAGCAAAAGGGGCAATCAATACGACTACCACACCCAGCAGGATAAATTTGCGCTTTTTCATATAGGTACCTCTATTATTTGAACATCAGCCATGCAAAATTTGCATCTATAATGATAGTGTACCACATCAGCCGTTGAATCAAAAGGGACTTTTCCCCACACTTCCTAGCCCAAAAGCGAAAATAAAAACACAACAATTCCAAGAATTACAAGAATTACACCCGTTGCACGGTTCAGTGTCTTCGGTGTTGCCTTATTTGCAAATACTGCCGCAATCCGCGCCCAGAGAAGTGTAAAAATCACACATAGACCTAATACCAGCCAGTCCGGTTTTCCACCGATTGCAAAATGTGATGCAGCACCGGTAAATGCTGTAAACGCCATAATAAAGACGCTTGTTCCGACTGCTGTCTTCAACTCATACCCAAGTACCGATGTCAGGATAAGAAGCATCATCATACCACCACCTGCGCCGACAAATCCACAGATAAATCCAATACAGACACCGCTTACCACCGACTGTATAGCACGCTTTTGGGCAGATACGCCCTGCATAGCTTCCTTCGTGGTCATGACCGGACGGACAATAAATTTGATACCGAGCAGAAATGTCATAAAGACGGAAAAGTTTCCCATCGTGGTAGATGGCACAAGGCTTGAGACATAGCTTCCAACTACGGTAAACACAAGGACACTCACCATCATGATCAGGCCATTTCTCACATCCAGATTCTTATTTTTTCCATAGGTATATGCGGACACAGCACTGGCAAGCACATCGGAAGACAGTGCAATTCCAACCGCCATATATGGCTCCATTCCAAGGAATGTAATGAGCATCGGACTGATCACGGCCGCTGCACTCATGCCTGCAAAGCCTGTTCCAAATCCGGCTCCCATTCCTGCAAAAAATGTCACAATAATTGTAAGTAATAATTTCATTGTCCTAGTTGTCCCCTTTCAATATTCCATCCAGATTCTGTTCCATTCGTCTGACCATTTCTTCCATCTGTCGCTGCATCTTTTCATCCATACCAGAAAACAGTTGCTCCTTAAATGCTTCCTGCAACTGTCCTCCTTTTTCGATGACCGGCTGCGCTTTTTGTGTACAGATCAGCTCTGTTTTTCTCCGGTCACCTTCTACCGCCCTTCTCTCCAAATATCCTTCTTTTACCAGCCGGTCAACATGTACCGATACAAGATTCGCCTTGATTTTCTGGGCAAATTCAAATCCCATCCTCATAGATTCAGCTCCTTTTATGCATTGCGCAATTCTTCTTTTTTGAATTGTTCATTTTTGAACTAATTATGCACAAAAAAATAGAAAAGTCAAGTGTTGCCAACCATGGCGACAATCGTGCTTTTGCTTACGCTTTCCCGGAAAAAATTAGAACCTATTTTCCACGGTGGAGCATCCACGGATAAACCCAGAAGATTACTCCTCCGATTCCTGCGGATGCAATGCAGGTCAAAATCAAAGCGCCTGCAATTCCCCATGCAAAATAACCAATCATCACAAGAACCGAAAGGACCACCAGAATCAGACACCGCAGGATCATCTGAATCATGCTTTTTACCACATCCATCGAAGTGACTGGAATCAGTGCTTCCATCAAAAGTCCCACCTGTGAATACAGGAAATCTACAATAAGAAATGTCAGGTACCACAAGATCATGATGCCAGGCTGTTCCCCCATAATCACTGTCGCTGTAATCATTCCCGGAATCAGATCGACAGCCGTCCCATATACTCCGGCAAGAACGCTGAACCATACTTTTTTATACGGATTCTCCGGCACTAAAAACAGCCAGTTGCGCGCCGTTTCCTGTGCGATTGGATTCCCCATATTGCGGAAAAACATCACCAGAAGCAATACACATCCGACAGAAAAAAAGCTATGACTCTCTACCACTTTTATCGTAAATGCAGCCACACAGACAATAACTGCAAAATAGAACAGCATCGTATTGGTCACCAGACCAAATTTCGCCATCCTGCGTCTGCTGTATACTTCCTTGGTAAAAAAGACCGAAGCCCCGGAACCTCCGAACACGCCTTCTCTCTGGATATGTCCGGAACGTTTCTTTGTATTTACGACACGTCCTTCTTTTGCCGCATCCAGCATCTGCGCACGCTTACTTGCCTCCGAAAGTGCATCCTCATAAAAGTCTGCCGGAATCTGCCAGATTGCAACGATAAATACAACCACGCTCGCCAACATCAGTACCAGATAGATCAGAAACGGCACCACTTCTCCGTTGACCGCACACATAATCATGCCTTTGTACCAGCCCAGCACCGGAATCATACGGCTCCAGTGCGCAGATAACGTCATATTTTCCGTCTCAAGAATATCTCCTGTTGAAAAATATACTGCTGCAAGCACACCAGCTACCGCAAGAACAACCACCAAAATAAATGGAATCACATACTTTTTCAGTTTCTCATGCGTGGAGCAGACCGTGTAAGTAAGCACGACCATCAGTCTCTGGAACACAAGAAGCAGGATCCATCCCACAAAGATGGCAACAATTGCAGAAACACCAAGTCCCATATTAAGCACTAGATTCGGGATTTGGAAAACCAGATACACAGAAGCAAATACCGTCGCAATCATCTGAAAGCTCAAACGAAACATGAGCACCGACTGCGGTTTGAGTGGCGCAGTAAACAAAAGGTTCACATCTGCCATCTGAAAAATTTCGGTTCCGTTTTTGGATCCTGTGTACATTCCCCACAACAGGATAACAAGAAACAGCAATATCACTACACTTTCAACATGTGTCTTTACAAGGGCAATATCCTGCGGGCTCATCGGTTGATCGGTCTCTTCCGTATCTTCTTCCTCCACATCTTCCGATTCCTGCATCTCCGAGGCTTGTTCTGCCGCCTGCTGATGATCCATCACGGAACCTGCGATTCCACCGACCAGACCAAAGATCACACCAAATCCGATAATTGCCAGAAAGATCACCAAAAAGGTACTGCGAAACATCTTTTTTATGGTGTTTACAAAGGTATGCAGTGCATAATAACCCCATAATTTCATACCTTACACCTCACTCTCCGCATCCGCACCTTCTGTGATCTCAAAGAAAATATCTTCCAGACTCTTATCGCTGCCCTGTAAATTCTGACGCTCGACAATCGAGGCAATCTTTCCCTGTTTCATAATATAAGTGGTATCCCAGAGTTCTTCGATACTGTCGATCATATGCGTACTGACCAGCACCATACAGCCGTGTTCACGCAACTCCTGGAACAGCAGCTTTAATTCTTTGATTGCATGCGGATCAAGACCAATCATCGGCTCATCAAACAATATCAGCTTTGGACGCGGAAGCAGTCCACAACAGATTGACAGCTTCTGTTGCATTCCTTTCGACAGCTCATCACCGAACTTTTTCTTTTTATCTGCCAGATCAAACCGCTGCAGAAGCGCTTCTTTCTCTTCCTTATAATCCTTTAATTTATAGGCACGCGCAATAAATTCGAGGTGCTCATCCACAGTCAGATTCGGATAAAGCGACGGAATCTCCGGCACATATCCCATAATTTTCTTTGCCTCAACGGATTTGTTGTTCAAACCGTTTACGCGAATCTGTCCCTCGTATTTGAGAAATCCCATAATACATTTGATGATTGTGCTTTTTCCCGCACCGTTTGGTCCAAGCAGTACACCGATCTCCCCGTCCGGGATAGTCAGATTGATGTCATCATTTGCACAGACTTTACGGTAACGTTTTGTTACATGTGATACTTCTAACATTGTTTTTCCCTTTCTATCTTCTTTACTGTTTTCACAATATCACACTCTGCACGCGAAAAAAATTTTTCTTTTCTTAAAAAACCTTAACGGTTCCTTAAAACAGATCCAGCATATTATCCAGATAAATTTCTTCCCGGACATACAGTTGGTACTGTGGTTTTGTCATGTAATAAAGCAGAAATTCCAGAATCAACGCACTGCCAAGCCCACGCCCTTCGATTTTGAAATTGGAAAAGCCCATTGGCAGATATACATTTTGGATTGCATCAATACCGATAAATCCCGGATTTTTCATTGCTTTTGAAAAACGATAGCCCTGATCAGAATCTGGAGCAGCGCAATGATGTTCCTTGTTTTCTCCAAGGTTTTTACGACTGACGGTTTCATAGCAGGCTTTCCGGTCCGTACACCCAAACCAGCAACATTCGTTACACAAAAACTCCACCTTATCTTTCTCTGTCTGAGACAATGTCTCCCATCGATCAAAGGCTTTATTTAAGCGAAAATCAGGCACGACATAACGGAAATCCTCCCGTCGGATTTCATGCATTAGCTTTTCAAAATCTGTCAGAACTTTTGTGGTGGAAGAAACAAAATAAAGATGTGGACAGGTCTTTTTCAAATATTCCAGCAGCAGGTCCGAATGGACAATGACGCCGTTTTGCGTTCCTTTACTTTTTTCAAATAACGCGCAGAGCGCATTGCATTTCCGGTCAGAAAGATGCTCCTCTTTTAAAAGAGAGTTACTGAATGTCAGCCGCGCGGATATTCCATATTCCTGCATCAGCGTTTCGAATTCCTGCAGAATGCTGTCCGGGATGCCGCCCACGCCGAAGCTTTCCACAATGATGCCGTTATAACGGGCGAAAATTTCCTTGAGAATGAGAGGAGAAATTCCGGGCGTAAGCTTCAGGAGAAATACCTGAGGATCCATCTCATGGTAGAAAACAGGCCCTCCATCCATTTTTCGCGGCTCGATGTAACGTACCAGGTGTTCGTCCCGCATCACGGCGAGCTCCGGATAGTTGATGCTGGAAAAAGCATTGTAGCTCATGCTCTTGGTCTTTTTCGCTCTGGTGCCGGCGATGATCTTTCCGCCAAACACCAGACTGACTCCGCTTGAGGCGTCGTCCAGCACATATAGAATGCTGTCCCGCAGGTTCATGCGGGCATCGGAAATTTCCATTTCCAGCGGCCGCTGAGAGCCGGTGAGAACGATTGGCTTCGGAGAATTCTGGATCATATAGGATAACGCTGCTGCCGTATAGGCCATGGTGTCCGTTCCATGACAGACGATGAATCCGTCGTACTCCCAGTAATGGATTTCGATTTCCCGCGCAATCTGCTTCCAGTGTTCGCATGTCATGTTGGTGCTGTCGATGCGGAACAGATTTTTGGCCTCCAGACTGCACAGCTTTTCCATGTCCGGAAGCACGTTCAGAATGTCCTCCGCCGTCAGTGTGGGCACCAGTCCGTGGCTTGTCATATGGGAGGCGATGGTCCCGCCTGTAGTCAGAAGCAGAATTCGTTTTTGCGTCATGTTTTTATCGTTCCCTTCTTCCGTTATTTCTGCCATGGCCTGGTCTCTTCCAGCCCCATCCGGTAAAGCTCCTGTACCTGCTCGTCATACATGGTCTCCGGCTT
>OLRY01000876.1_pt1 | contig 34624 bp, 36 predicted proteins | sample 1672541 | NCBI WGS metagenome assembly OLRY01 (sample SAMEA3136697, study PRJEB25190) | human gut metagenome | biome: human gut; feature: human-associated habitat; material: faeces | place: Austria | collected 2013 | reverse complement strand
AATTGCGCGTCTAACTCATCACTAAAGTAACGAGAATGCGACGCGCAGTTTTCAAACGTTCCCAGACGAGCTTCAGCTTCCGCTCCGCGGGACACACCCGCCAGACCGCCCGATTTTGCCGTTTCCTGCGATTTTTCCTGCGAAGCCTTACTGGACATCCCTTGCTCCGAAAAATCGTCTTCCTGAGCCTTCTGCGGCGTCAACTCTTCCGCATCCAATGCTCCATCCTCATACAACAGATCCGCTTCGGATTCTTCCGAAAATACATACGAATCTTCTGGCTCGTATTCACTGTACGATTCCACTCCGGCAATTTCCAAACGATCCAGCCGTTCCTTTGCAGCCTCATCCAACAGCCCATACTGCTCATCCATCGCCTGAAGAGACGTCATCAACGGACCGGCGGTTGCCTGCATCGTTCGTTCCAGATTCGCCTGCGCCGCAGACAACGACGCCTCATTTCCGGCATAACGTACCTTAATCTGTTCCTCTGCAGCTTTGCTGTACGCTTCCACGCCTTCCAGAAGGTTCTCATACTGATCCGCCAAAACCTCTTTGTTTGCTTCCGAAAGCTTACCGCCCTCCGGAACCATCGACACAGCCTTTCCCTGAAGTGCTTCGCCGCTCATCTGTGCCATCGCTTCCACCTGTGCCAGATCCGTTTCCTTCACAGAAAGAAACACATCCTGCTCCACTACGTCTCTGGCATTCTGGTCCATCGCAACCCGAATATCCCAATCCGCATTGGTGGACGCCTGAGAAAACGAAGTTTCCATGCCTTCTGCCAGAATCTGTCCAGACGTTTTCACATCTTCTTCGGCTTCCTCTGTTTGCTCCAAAGACTTCCCGGTCAGTTTATCCGACATCGACGTCAGTGTCTTTCCCGCATCGCTGTCCTTACCAACAATACTGGCAACACCTTCCAGAATTGGCGAAACGCTCTTTGGCAAAACACCAAGCACCTGTCCGCCAATCGTTACCGCAGCCGCAATCAGCTTATTGCCGGTCAGCTTCTTTACAATCGCATACTCGCCGAAACTGATAATTCCGCGATCCACCAACCCCATCACAGGATTGACATCCTTCGTCTCTTCCGTTTCCTTCTGCGATGTCGCTGCGGCTTCCTGCGTCGCATTGGTTTCTGATGCCATCGATCCATTCGCTACATTCGATCCATCGGATACCATACCATACGTTTCCATATCCGCGTCTTCTTCCAAAGCCAGCTGAGCTTCCACCTCCTGAAGCGCCGCATCGTCCTCCAAAGGCAATGCAGCTCCGGACGTTTCCTGCGCCGCTGCCTGCGGCTGTTCCAATACCTTACTCATCGTCCGACACCTCCTTTAATATTCCAGATCCGCTTCCTGCTGTTCAGATACTTCCACGATCGAACCAAACCGTTCCTCGGCTTCCGCTCCGCGGCTTTTCGTTGTCTTTGCCGTTTTCTCAGATTCCGTATTCTTCACCGGTTTTTCTGTCGTCGCTCCCGTTGTCTGTGAAGCTGTCGTTTCTTTTGACGTTTCCGGAACCGTCATATCTTCCTCCGTCAGACCGGCATTCGCATACTGCTCATCCTCCGGATCCAGTTCCGTATCCATCAGATAACTGCCGGCAGCCGCTTCCGCCGCCAGACCAGCCTGTTCAATTTCATCCGCAGACTTGCCTTCTTCCAGCGCCTGCTGCTGTGCCTGAACCTTTGCCACATCCACATCCTGCGCCGGCGCCATATCCATGCCGATGGTATACTGATCAAAGGACGTACAGCCCGTCAGCTCCATTTCTTTCAGTTCCTGAAGATTCTGTTCCGACAGAAAATCATACTGTTCATTCAATTCCAAAATGGAATCATACATCGGACCGACCGACAACCGCATCACCTTACCGAGACCGCGTTCCGCCTTCTGCTGATTGGAAATGTCACCAGCATAGGTCGTACGCATCGCCTCCGTTGCACCATCATCATATGCTTCCAAACCACGCATCACATTCATGTATTGCATGGCCACCAACTGCTTATCCTCTTCCGAGAGCGTTCCGCCGTTGGCATCCGCCAGCTCTTTCGTCTTCTCTTCCAGACCTTCCGAAATCCCTTCCATCATCACCTGGACATTCAGAATCTCAGAATTTTTTTCATCTTTATTCGCAACGGTCAGCAACACATGATCCTGCGTGATTGTCGCACCGTTCAATCCCATACGATGCGTAATGTCTGCCGTCTGCTCGCTGGCAGCCACATCCATCGGCGCTTGCATATCCGTCAAAATCCGGACATCCGTATCCGCCGTCGTTTCATCCAGCGCATCTCTTTCCAGATCCTGCTTCTGTTCTTCCAGCGTCGCTACCTCTTCCGTCACACCTTTCAGATTGTTCGACAGTTCCGTCAGACCCTTTCCAATTGCAGAATCCTCACCTACAAAACCAGCCACACCGTCCAGAATCGGTGTCATGGATTTCGGCAGAATTCCCAACAGCTGTCCGCCTGCCGTGATACCCACGGAAAGCAGCGTACTGCCAGTCAGCTTCTTCAAAATCGCGTATTCGCCCAGGGATACAATACCCCGGTCGATCAGATTTCCACCGCCAGATGCAGACGCCTGCTTCGCTGCGGCGCCTTCTTCGATATTTTCCGTACCGATTCCTTCGGAATAGTGATTCAGCGCATTCTCATCCTGTACATTCGATGTCGAAGAATAACCCATCGCATCTCGTACCGTCGCATGATTCGCCTGTCCGCCTGTCACCGAATACATATCCGTCTGCGCGCCGCCAAACAACACCTGGTCACGCTTCTGCGCTTCCTCCAGCTCCTCAATTGCTTCCAGTTCTTTATCCGTACCACCGGCCTTATAAAACTCATACGTATCCATCGTACCGGTCGCTTCGTCCCAGTATACCGAGTAATTCTTGCTATCCAAGTCCGTATACGATTTCGCCACATCCACATTGGAACCCTCATACAGACCATTCGTAGCAGACGGCGTCAGCATCAGCGACTGTGTACAGTCCATACGGGCCGAAGATCCATGCAGCATTGCCGTCTCATCGCTTCCCATCTTCGTGGTGTTCCGGTACATGTCCTGCGCAAACACCAGACCTTTTCCGGCACGGGTGTAACTTTCCGTCAACGCCGTACAATCATAAAACATGCCCGAAGCATCCTTCAGATTGTCCCCCATGGACCAGGTGCCGCCTTTTCCATCGGCATTTCCCCAAGCAAACGGATTCAAAGAGAACGTACCGCCAAATCCGCCCTGACCCTCCACCGTATCATTCTGAAATGGTGTAATTCCTTTTTCGCCTTCTTTCGCGTTTTTACAAGCCCTTGTAATCGACGTACAACCCATAAACGCACAATGTGCCGATTCCACACTGTCCGGAATCACCGGAACGGTCTCAATCGTCTCATTCCCCTCGAATGTATAATCAATCGACTTTACACCTTCCGGAATCTTGATATCGTTGCCTGCCTTCGTGGAACCGATATACCGCAGCACCGGAATCGTCGTGGTGATCGTACCCTCCGCATTCGTAATTTCTTTGGTACCCACCGCCCACTGAGTCGGGTTGTAATCAAACGAACCCAAAGATCCCTCATAATGCTGCATCCCCGGATTGTCCTCACACTCCGTGATCGTACCGCCCAGGAGTTCCTCCTGTTCCTTCCGCTTCGCGTCCAGATCCTCCTCGGTCTTTGTATCCGCATCCTCTTCTTCCGGATACAGCTTATCCAGGCGCTCCCCGTCTTCCTCAATCGTATAACCGCCGGTCTGATACGTTTTCGTACCGATCGTCGTCTCTTTTTTCGCCACCTGCTGTTCTGCCAGTTCCATCTCTGCGTCTGACATCTGAGACACCACATCATCCGTATAACCGGAATGGTGCGATGTCGCAACGTCCTCTGCGGTTGCAATCTTTTGTTCCGACGACTTCGCATCGTCGGTTTCCATTTCCTCTACCAACGCAGAAGCGTCCTGATCTTCCTCTTCCTTCAAAGCATCCTCTACACTTTGCAGCACATCTTCCGAATCGTCCAAAACGGACGCAGCGGCCCCTTTCGGAGCCGCCGTCGCTGCTGCAGATGCTACCAGGGATAATGTCTTACCCATTCTTGCACCTCACTTCCTGTCATACTTCCATTTCTTTTGCTGCTTCCGCTTCCACGGCCTGTCCGATACCGCCAAGACGACCCATCGCCTGCTCGTACCGATTCGTCTTCTTCGTTGTCACAGGTTCTGCTTCCTTACGGCTCGTACCGTTCTCAAGATTCGGAACATGCGAATCCGTCGGCGCCGTCACCTCCGGATCCACCATCAGATCCTCATCCATCGTCTCTTCCGCATCCAGATCCGCTGCCGACGGCAGCACCTCATCGTTCCGATTAAGCTCCGATTCCGTCGTTTTGCCGGTCATCTGATCCATCATCGCTTCTTTCGAATCTACGTATTCCGAATACGTCATGTCTACACCTTCTACCGAAACGGAATCCAGCTGCTGCTTCGTCTCCTCCGTCAGCAAGCCATACTTCTGATCCAGCGTATAGATCGTCTCATATTCTTTTGCTACCGCGACAGCCATTTCCAGCTTATGTGCTTCCGTTGCCTGTTCCCGCTTCACGGGATCCGTCGCAAACGCATCGTCAATGATGCCCTGCATGTACTTCGCATATTCATTTGTATTCTGAAGCATATGTACGCTGCCCTCATTGATCTCATTCGTATAAGCTTCCCGCTTCGCATCGTTCGCGCCAGTCCACTCAAACGGATTCAGCTTATCCATCATAGTATCCCGCTTCGGATTTTCATCCAGCCACTTCGCCTTATCCATCAGACTGTCACAGTTTTTCTCTGCCAGTTTCTGAAACTGTGTATTCCGGGCTTCTTCTTCCGTCATCATCGCGTACTGCTGTGCATACAACACCGTATACAGCTCCAGCCCTCTCTGATTCTGTTCCGCCATGCTCTCTCACTCCATTTCATACGTTTCCGACATCTGCGTAGCCTCTGGCACAAACGTACCGAGCCGAGACTCCGCCTCGGCACCCCGATCCTTACCGGTCGGCTGTACCTTTTTTGCGTCCCGCGTCACACGCTCCGCCGTCTCTTTTCCCAACACACCGGATTTCACACCAGCGGCAGTCTGCCGTTCCGCAATTTCCTGATTGTCCTCCAATCCAGCCGTCGCATACAGTTCATCTTCCTCTTCCAGATCCGGCTGCTCCAGCTGATCCAGCATCTCTTCTCTGGCCGATGCATACTCCGAATACTTCATAGACACGCCAGGAATTTTTACCGCATCCAGCTGTTCCTTTGTCTCATCCGTCAGCACCCCGTACTTTCGATCCATTTGATAGATGGATTCGTACTCTTTCGATACGGCCGCTGCCATCTCGGTACTCAGCGATCCCATCGCTTTTGCCTGTTTTTCCGGATCATCGGGAAATCCTTTCCCGATGGCATCTTTCATCTTTTCCCCGTAATCCGCGGTGTTTTCCATCAAATGCACCGTCTGTTCGTTCACACGATCCCGCATGCCCTGTTCCATCTTTTCTCTCGAACCAACGATCACGACACCGTCAACGCCCTTATCAGCGGCGGCAGCCGATGCGTCCAACTGACGCAAACTTGTCTCCACCTGTTCATTGAACTTACTGGAACCGGCATCCTTCGGATCCATCTCCGCATAATACGACGCATACCACTTTGAAGCAATCGTATCTGCCGTCTCCTGAACCTGCGAAGTCAGCTTTCCAAAAGCCTCCTGACCAGTGCGCACCACGGCTTTCGCACCATCCACAAACGCATACATCGGATTCGAATCCTTCATTTCTTCCGTTTCTTCTGCTGCCCTTGTCTCAACCTTCTTATCTTCTGCCATAATTACTCTCCCATCTGCCGATCGGTCTGAATCACCTTCGACTGCTCATCGGCTTCCACAATCGAACCGAATCGTTCTTCCGCCTGTGCGCCGCGATCCGTTCGTGACGTCTGTCCCTTCAGATTCACACGCGTATAACCGAATTCCGATCCCGGAACATACGGCAGATTTTCCCGATGCGGTTCCGCATTTGTCTGCGGCTCACCCCGGTCAAAGCCGGAATCACCATACGGTGTTTCCATATCCCATTCCGGTTCTCCATACATCGCATCCTCTTCCGTATACGCCTGGTCCGGATCATACAAGCTTTCATCCTCAGATTCGGCTTCATCCGTAATCTCCGGTTCGACCGTCTTTTCATCCAAATACCGCTTCGTCTGTTCGTAATCCGAATAGGACGCATTTACACCGGCAATATCCATGGAATCCAGTTCCTTCCGGTCTGCTTCTGACAGAAAATCATACGTGTTATCTGCCTTATAAATCATGCCATAACTTTCGCCGACCGTCTGCCGCATCAGATTTTCCAGACCCTGCGTTGCCTGCTGTTTCTTTTCCGGATCGTCCGCATACTGCTCCTCAATTGCCTGTGTCGCGGCATCGCTATACGCTTCTACGCCACGCATCACATCCATATACATATCCGAAACCGTAGCTTTCTGTTCGTCTCCGACATCCACACCAGACATTACACCCATAGCACGCGTGGACAGGGTAAAGTCCAATCGTTCCATGCTGCTGGTCACCGTTGGGAACTCCGTAGCATCCGCTGCGTCCAGCAGATCGCCCATGGCAACCGCATCCTTTGCCTGCCATGCCATTGCTTCCTCCGTGGACATTCCGTCCACTGGCTGATTGGCCGCCTCCACACGCTGTGCTTCATAGGCTCTTGCATCCTGTGCATAATCCGCCAGCTCTTCCGCATCCATACCAACCAGGTCCGCATCGGATTTCTGCTCAAAATCACTCACGTCCCGATTCAGCAGATCCTCCTGCGTATCCGTTTTTGCTGCTTCTTCCTTCGGATTCTTTCCGGAAAATCCTTTTTCCATCTGATCGGCCATCTGAGACAGCGTCTGTCCCAATTCCGTATCTTTTCCCATGGCATCCGCCATACCGTCAAACAAACGGGACAGAAAATTCGTATATTCCGGTTCCTCCACCGCAGTTTCCTCCGACAATTCATCCGCCGGTATCGTCACGCCATCCGATTCCATCATCGCTTCGGTATCATATGCATAGGCATCCTCTTCCACCGAAGATCCGGACGGTATCTGCGATTCCGATACGTACCCCGCATCATATCCATTCTGCAGTTCTTCCTCTTCTTCCCGTTCCAATTCCGCCATTGCCTGCTGTAACGACAAATCTTCCTGGTTCTGCTGCGCCTGAGACGGATCGTAGCCGGTCGTCGGCTCCTGCTGGTCCTGCGTCGGCATTTCCAATGTTTTTGACATAGAACATTCCTCCTTTGATCGTCTTATCCTACACCCAATATATCACGTTTCCAACAGAATACCAGCATCAAATTTTGATTCCGCACAAAAATATTCCGAACGCATCTGCTGCCGGTACCAGACCCGATACCGTTCCGGTTCCATCCGAGCGGCTTTTGCCCGCCGGGTCAGCTCCGCATCCAGAAGAATCATCTGCTTTGTCACCGGGCGAAGCATCTCATGCCAGTTATCGCCCTGATATGTCAGCATGTAGGCACTGCTGCGCAGATCCAGATGCGCATACTCCCGCAGCGTCCGATGCAGGATACTTCCATACGCCTGATACCGGACATCTTCTTCCGGAATGGAAAACGAAATCAAATATCCGGGACGAATCAACGAACTTCGCAGCGTAATGTTGCACATGCGGGTCACAAAATTCGGCTCCCCGATAAACGACAGCGGCACACCCAGAAGATCATACCGATGCTTTTCCCGAAACGGATACAGCCTCCGATACCACTCCAGCAAAAGTTCCCGGCTCAAATACACCGTCTGTGTCGGTTGATCCGGATACAACACCATAGCCAGATATTCCGGATGCATCAGATAAATCTGATACGTCTTCACAGAACCAGCACCTTTCACCTGCCGGACTTCCTCTTTCGCGATAGTAAACCGCACACTGTGAACCGCATCCGTCAGACCCGCCAATTCCACTTGATAAAAAGGCGCATCCGTTTCGATCAGTTCCCGGTCTGTTATCTGATACAACACCGCACCGTTCAGATCCTCAAACATCCGAAGCCTTTCTTCTGAATACTCCATACGCACACCTCACAATCTTTCTGCTTCCCATTATACGAAAAATCGGCTCATAAATCAACAAAAAAGCCCGGAGTATCCGGGCTTTTTCGATCCTATGCTCTCTGTTTAATAAAACACCTGTTCTTCCGAAAGATCGTCCATCTGCGGCTCAGACACCACGGACTGCTCCTGCTTCAGACCTTCCCGAAACTGCTTCACCTGTGACGACTGATGCTCCCGAAACTGGTCAGCAAACTCCTTTGCCTGCATGGTTTCACGAATATACGTACCGTCTTTTTTCACACTGAAATTGATCGTCTGAAACGACGTTCCAAGCCGAACATTCATCCGTCCCGGAATCACTTCCTTCGTTGTCGGATTCACCGTTGGGAACACCGACTTCGACGGAACCGTCAGGTTCGCAAATCCGTTTTCCGATCCGTCGAACGGGATAGAAACTACTTTGTAATCCGGATTCTTCCCCTCATGAATCAGCTTTGTACTTACACGGTTCAGATACTCCACCCGTTCCGCCGGTTTCTGTTCTGCCTGCTCAGCCAGCTGCTCACCGGATAATGGCTTTCGTACGTATTCTCCATTCTGCTTGATGCTGTATCCGTATTCTCGCTGCTTATCCAGCGTCACCGTATACGAACCATCCGCTTCTTTCGTCAACGCTGACGTTTCTAACGTTACGTTTCCGTAACCATTCTCCGATGCGTTGTCCCGCAGCGATACAATTTTATAATCCGGATTCTTTTTCGCATCCCAGACCTGTTTCTCGGAAACTTTGATCTTGACCTGCTCGGCCACATGCTCTTTTTCCGGTTCCGAAGCGGTTTTACCCTCCGCTTCTCTTCCATAATCAAAAAATGATGACATGCCATTTCCTCCTGTTCCTTATTCTCAGGTCATTATAGCATGGAAGTTTTTATTTTGGAATCCACAACTTTTACGCCTTCAGCACCGAAAGCAATACGCCCACCGGACGCCGTTTCGGCTGACGTTCCTTTCGAACCTCCCACTCTTCTACCCGACAAATTACCCGGGGATCCAGACACCTCGACCAAACAAACCAACGAATCGTGTTCATGGCATGCTGGAACGCATACGCTTTCTTACAAAGCAGAACTGCAAACACCGTCAGTACCAAACAGGTAAATGCCAGATTTACCGTCAGCACTTCCTTCGTTCCACCAAGAAACTGAACAGAGCCGATTCCCACATCTGCCAGCCAACCGCCAACAGCAGTTGCATTGACGCCCACACTGGACCAGGAACCATCTAACACCGTCACCAGAAGAATCAACAACTGCGACATCAAATTAAAACAAAAGACCGTTCCGATCACTTCTACGATCATCATCAGCACCGTAACAATTACCTGTACGATGCTACGCAGCATACCAAGCATCGATCCCGGAATCGAAAGCAGCACTTTCACACTGCTCTTTACGGTGTTTACCATCATGCCGATTGCGTACACCAAACCGAGAATCGTAATCACACCCATCACCGCAAACGCGCAGAACCAGTACAATACACTGAAAATACCGGAACCGATCAGATTCACCGAATGGTGCGACGCCCTTGTTGCAAGACTGGACGCATCGTTGTTGGAATACACCACCATCTGTCCGGACTCAAAATTCGTAGACAGATAATTGTACAGCGACATCGTGCTGAGACCCACTTTGCTATCCAGACAAGCGGGTCCGCCCGCGTTACAAATATTCGAACCGCCGCTGGCGTACGTCACCGAATCCGCTGCGCCCGCACTGCTATCGCTCACCGTCATCCGTCCGTTTGTAAACAGATTAAACTCTGACCACTGATCATACGGTGCATCATTATGAAAGATTGCCTGATTGTCTGCGGCTGACCGTTCCGTCCAGTCGCTGGTCTCATTCGTACTGTCAAACAATTCGTACAACGTTCCCGTATTATCCGGCGGATCCTCCTCTTCCGTACCCGGAAGCCGTCCCACCAAAGAACTGTGCGCATGCGAGAACGAAGCCATCGCATCGGATTCCCAGTCCGAAGAATGATAATAACTGCCATTCATATACGTCCGCAGCATACCGGACAGCTCCTGAATCGCCAGCGTATTCGATGTATCCGTCAGCTGAAACCCATTCGCAATCCAATCCGACGGATTGTTGACGTCTCCACTTCCGAAAAATCCGGTCATATCCACATGATCGATCGACCCTGCCGCCTGATTTACTGCTACCGCAGTTGATCGCAAATTCGAATACGTCGCATCCGAAGCTTCTCCGGATACCACACCTGCATCCGAGTCTGCCGACGGATCCGAAACAAATGTTCCGCCATCCACCGGATCCAACCGTAAATTCTTCGCCCAATTCTCAAAATCCACAAACGTAGACGCAACCATCTGTGAGCTGGCACAATCCGCTGACGACGTCATACCGGAAATGCCATTCAATGCGCTGGTATACAAAATACCCAGCATCGGAATACCGAGAACAATAAATACGAACCGGATCAAAAACAATCGGATCTTCGGCCACGACCGTTTACGTACATACTGACTCAACAGGATCGTTGCCACCAACAAACCCAGTGACAACGGAATCACCACATACAATCCAATGTCCTGAAATCCATCGTAAATCGCACCGACCACATCCAACACATCCGCAAACACACCGCCGGTCGGTCCGCTGGAATCAATAAACTGCCCTTTCATAGACGCCGAAATGTTCGATGCATGCGCCAGGAACTGAAACGGATTCAAAAACTTCAGCACTTCAAAGATACCGGAAAACAATACCACAATCGCGGTACTGATGAAATACACCACATACATCAGTCCGCCGGGAATCCAGCGGGAAGCCCCGGACGAAGACGCCGCGCCTACGGTATCAAAACCCATATCTTTTAAAAGATACCCATACCTGGCATACAGATACAGATTGTTCGTTCCACCCTCATGACCAATCAAAGACGAATAGTCAATCACCGAAGAGGTTCCGGATAGATTTCCGGTAATATATGCCTGGAACTCATAATCCTCATCCCCGTAGCCTAAAAACGCGCCGGCATTTGCCATTCCGGACGCCGCTTCCGTCAGCGTATGATCCGCATGTTCCTGATCCGCATTCATGCTCAATACATTGTTCATATATGCCGTCAAAGACGCCGATACCGAATAAAAACTCTGATCGATCGGTTCCGGCGGCTCCTCATTCGGATTATCTTCCAGGATCGAATTCCAGATCAGATGAAAAATCCAGCAAAGGGTCGGATCATCATAATAACTGCCCGTGTCCGTTCCGTTCCGGTAATACGGATTGTGTTCCAGCGTGGTATCAAAGATATCCAGAAAATTCATTCCGGACACCAGACCCTGAAGCGCCCGGTTGAACAATTTCGTATTGCCGTTTCGTTCATTTCGGGTCTCTTCATTCGTCGCTTTGGAATATGGCGCCAGCGATACCACATACACCATTGCGCCTTTTTCCTTCCAGTCCTCGCCATACCCCCGTTTGTGCTGCTGAACTTCCACCCAATACGTCCAGCTTACACGTTCCCGATAGGTATAATGATCAAAAACTTCGTGCGAAATCAACTCTCCGGTTTCCGGATCCTCAATGTATTCCGTCCGGTACACCTCTCCCACATCGATCGCGCCTTCCGGCACCTCATCGCCTTCACTCAATTCCTCATCGTAATTCGGTGTCGGCGTATGGGCCTGCGCTTCTTCTTCGTCCTCATACTTGATATGTACGGCTTCGGATGGAATCGAATCCTCACTGCCACTAGCGGACGTACGTTCCTCCAACACGTAATAGTCATATCCATTGATAGCACGTCCCAAAGCCGTTGCGCTGTATTCCGCCGCATTTGCCGGCAGATCCGAACCATCCCGGCCCAGCCAGTCATTATCAAACCACTCCCCGTACCCGGGAATCCGTGTGGTCAGATAATCCTCACCGATCCAGACCACTACAGACTGTTTCGCGGCCTGCAGACTGTCCGAAGAAATCATTCCGTTCACATCACCGATGTTTGTCGTCCACTGGTGCTGCATGGCATCCCCATCATGCAGATACTGCGCTTCCACTGCAGCATGCATTTGATCCAATCCGGTTCCTCCGAACAGAATCAACTGCTCCACCTGTTCATTCGGCGTCGCATACACAGACAGCGGAGACAACAGCATCGCAACCAGAAGACACAGACACAACCAGATGGCGGATTTCCTACTCTTTCGAATCCACATGCGTCTGACGCTCCTTTCTGTTTTTAACTTTCTACTCATTATAGCACGGAATTTAACTATAAGTAAAGGACAGCCACCGGCTGTCCTTTACTTTTTACTCTCCGGCAGTCTCCGCTTCCGTCGCAGCATCCGTCTCCAAATCCACCCCGGAAGACGCATCCGGCTCGCCTTCGGTCACCGTTGCCTGATCAGCCACCCAATCCAGTACATACTGAACATAAATACTGTCCCGCACCGAAGATTTCCCATACGCACGAAGAAACGCATCCGTATCTTCGTATCCGTATCCTGCCGCATACGCCGCAATCTGTGTCTCATAGACCGAATCCGGCACTTCGATGTCTTCCGCTTCGCCAATCGCATGCGCGATCAATTCCACCGGCAGCGACTCCTGCGCATCCTCTTTTGCCTGCTCCGTCGCTTCTTCCAACGACGTATCGTTCTGTTCCAGATATTCCTCCATAGAAACCCCGGATGCCTCCGCTGCATCCTCCAGGGACGCCAGCTGAATCTGTACGTACCAGGTTTCCAGCTCCTCCGGAATCCCCTTTACCTCACAGATCTCTTTCAGTTCGCCCTGAACCGCCGCCTGAAGCCGTTCCTTATAATCCGACTGGTAATACGATTCTCCATCTTCTCTGAGGTGCTGTTTTAATTCCTCAATCGTCGCATAATTTCCATTCGACGCCAGATTCACAATATTATCCGTCACTTCCGGATACGACTCCAGCGCTTCCAGCGTCAACGTGTAATTCACTGTCTGATTCTGATACTCCACCGGCGTCCAATTCTCAGGAAACGTGATCGTAAATTCCTTCGTGTCTCCGACATTCATGCCGACTACTGCTTCTTCCAGTCCTTCCACCATGCTGTTGGAACCCAACTGGAAATGATCCTCCTCAGAACTTAATTCCGCAACCTCTTTTCCATTCAACACCGCGGTATAGGACACCTGAACATAATCGCCATCCTTTGCCGTCCCGGTCTTCGTCTGTGTCATTCCCATTCGCTTTGCGATATACAGATTCACCTGTTCATCCAGCATCGCTTCCGTTACCTCCGTTTCCGGTTCAATCGTAACGGAAAGATTCTGGTAATCCCCCAACGTCACATATTCCAACGCTTCATATTCCGGATACTCCGGATACAGATACGCACCGCCGTCGCTCGAAGAGCAACCGACCAGTGCCACCATACAAGCCAATGCAAGACTTGCTGCGATCTTTCGTTTCATCCTATGTCCTCCTTACTCTGCCACTTCCTCAATCGTCACCCGACCAGCCAGATAATTCATTGCCTCCTCTACCAACATCGCACTTTCAATATTGGATTTCGGATACGAACGTTCAAACATTTCCCCGGAAGAAAATCCATATCGATCTGCCATCTCGTCCAACTGTCCTTCGTATTCTTCCTCCGTAATCGTCATACCCTGATCTTCTGCCACCGCATGCAAAATCAACTCGTTGGCCAGCGTGGACTCTTTGTTCGGTTCCAGATAAGCTCGTACATCTTCCTCCGAAGACCACTCACCGTCCGAAACCTCGGACAGATACTCTTCCAGCGTCTGATCGGCACTGTTCGCCTGATACTCATAATTCACCATCATACTGTCCACATACCAGTCAAACAATTCCTCCGGAACCTCTTTTACCTCACAGATCGTATCCAACTGATTGGTAATTGCCTGACGAACCGCTGCTTTGTTCTGATTCTGCTTCTCGGCAACCAATTCTTCCGAAACGGCTTCTCTCCACTCAGCCACCGTCTTATACGAACCGCCGGACAATTCGGATACATTCTCATCCGTCACTTCCGGATACCGGGAAATCGTCTTCACCGTAATTGTAAACCGTGCGGTTTTTCCTGCCAGGTCCTCCCGTTTGTACGTATCCGGGAATGTCACATCCAGTGTTTTCGTCTGTCCCGCTGTCATACCGATCATCTGATCCTCAAATCCGTCAATCAGCTTACCGGAACCAATTGTTACGCTGTAATTTTCCGATGTTCCGCCCTCAAAGGTCTCACCGTCCACCGTTCCTTTCAGATCGATCATTACGGTATCGCCCATCTGAACGGTCGCATCCTCATCTACCGCTTCCTGAGAGATTGCTTCCTGAAGCCTTGCGGTGATTTCCTCCTCCGTCGGAGACTCCGAGATTGACGTCACCTGAACCGTTAAATTTTTATAATCCCCAAGCGTCACATAATCCTTTGCCGTATACGTCGGATATTCCGGATACACCGGCGCATCCACCGTTTCCTCCTTTCCGCATCCGGAAAGCATCGACAGCGCCAACCCTGTCACACACACCCACGCAGCCCACTTTTTCATATGTTTTCTCCTTTCTGCCTCTGCTGATGATAATCTTGCATCAGTTTTACAATAAAATTTGTCATACTGCGGCCGTCTTCCATTGCGTACGTTCGGAACGCTTCTTTTAATTCCGCCGGCACATACAGAAGCACCGTTTCTTTCCCGGGTCTCTTTCTACCAGCCATACATACCAAAACCCCTTTCTAAAGTCTATCAAACATATAATACAATAATAAACACTATATGTCAACTATTTATACATCACTCCTCGACAAATTTCGAGTGCAATGATACAATACCATTACAAACCAATCAAAAAGGGAGAATATCTATGAGCAAATACGAACACAAAAGCGCAAAAGATAAAGCCTTCGAAAAAGAACGCATCCAGTTTCGTCACCGGATCCATGATCTGGAAGCCGAAAACAAACAGCTTCGTCAGACGATCAGGAAACAGACCGATGCCATCGAAACGCTGAACGATCAGCTCCGCAGCAAAGAAGAATGGATCGAACGGCTCTTAACCTATATGGACTTAACGCCAGAAGAATTTCAAACCCTTCGGGAACAGGCCAAAGAGACAAAAGCCGCGTCCGATGCTATCAAAGATACGTCCGATCTCATCAACCATCTGTTCGTCGGCGCATTCGGACACCTGTTATAACACAAGAAAGGAGCATTCTTATGACACTTACCTGCTATCCGCACCCCTGCGAAAAAATCTTACAAAACATCTACACAGAAGCCAAAGAACATCAGCAGACCTTCCAGCTGTTCGGACGTACCTTACAGGTCGTATCGCTGTATGATTTACAGATCATCCTGAACAGACATCGCAGCGAATTTCTGTCCTATCAGACGCATCCGGAAGTTTATACCAAACTCGCCGCAGAAATCTTTCTCTGTGCATCCACGGATATCAGCCATCTGACTGACAACAACCAGGTCATCCTGGCGCTCCGTATCGAAGAACTCCGCAACCTGCTGCGCGCATACGTCGCACTGTTCTACGATTACAAACATATGGAACAGCCGGACTTCTGTATCCATGAACAAAAACATGGCGATGCACCCATTTCCGTCTGCTGTTACCCCATCCACGACTGCGTTCATTGTCCCAACATGACCGCCTGGATGCTGGAGGATACCCTATGAAACGTCGATGGTTCCTGTTCCTGCTCTGTCTGTGCCTCGGGATCGGAACCATTCTGTACGCACAGGCACACCCCTTGCTGTTTTCTAACGTAACCAACACCACCGATCCGGACACCCTTCCAGACGGCGATCCCATCCGGTGTGTAAAACGCGGCACGTTCACTTACCCCGAACAGCCCATCGTAGACGAAACACTCAGCGAAGAAGGAGAAGCATTAGTACAAACCATCTTCACCGACATCGTATCCGGCACAGACGACTTACAGACGTACCTGTTTGCCAGCAGCGACTGGGACGAAGCCCGCCGTATCGAAGACTGTTTGACACAGACCTTCGATGATATTTCTTACATATTCGACAGCTTGTCCCAATGTGACAAAAGCGGAATACTTCACGAAGACCACAGCAAAAACACCCACCTGAAGATCACCATCCGTCCATCAGATATCCGAAAGGATTACGAACAACAGTTCGAAACGCTCACCTATGCCAATGAAGCACTCCAAAAAGCAGGCATTACGGATGGGATTTCTGAAAAAGACGCCATCCGAAAAATGGTAGACTGGATCTGTGAACAGATGACCTACAAAGACGAAGGTGGAAGCGCTATTCACGGATTCACCACAGGAACTGGAAACTGTAACACCTATACCCTGATGGTGCAGGACATGTGCCACGAAATGAACATCCCCTGCGACTATATCTCCGGTACCGCCGATGGCGGACCGCACGCCTGGAACCGTCTGGAACTGGACGGCACCTGGTACTATCTGGATACCTGCTGGATGGATGTTACCAACGATACCTACCAGATGTACTACCTGGCCGAAACCTTATGGTCCGACCATGTAGCCGACAACCGATAAACAAAAGGACGAATGCATTATGCCTTATTATCACCTTACCACACGACCCGCAAAAAACCGGATCCTGACGAACGGACTGCTCCCAAAAGTCGGCGTCCGTTCCCGTCAGAACAGAGAAATGCAAGCTGCCGTTTACCTCTGCGACGAAACAAGTTTGCCTTATTGGCGTGCCATCCTGCGGCTCCCCATACTGTTTCAGGTTGACGAACGTGCGCTCAACAACCATCACGCCGTATTGGACTACAGTCTATACAGCGAATACCTCGCTTACGATCCGATTCCGCCAGAAGCACTGACCCTCGTCAACGACGATACCTTCGGTCAGCCCACCAAAAAAGATCGCGCAAGTCTGTACACCAGCTACCTTTGTTCTCTTTCCGACATGTTGGTTCACCTATTCTATCTCTGTGAACACCGCCGAATGGGCGAACAAGAACCAAACTTCAAACAGACAACCCGGGAACTGCGCTTCGCTATCTCCAATGTCCTGACCATCCTGGAACAGTTTGACGATGCCGATCAGGACCCGAAACAAATCCGCAATACCTTTCAGCAACTGGGCGATGAAGGGACTACCACCATGTTCGACACCTACAACAACACACCGGAACGAATTTACGAACACGTTGCCAATTACCCTCCGTCCCTGTTTCCCAACAGCAAATTGCTTCGACGCCGGATTTCCACGTTCTTCCAGACGCATTTAAAACCGTATCTGGACATTAACACCGGCGGCTGGACGGAAAGTTAAAACAAAAAAAGCGGAGCCACCTTTGTGATTCCGCTTTTTTCTTACAAAAATATATTTACCGGAAGAAGAATCCCCAGAATCGTAAACACGATAATCAGCAGGATTCCATACATGAATCCGATCTGTACCGTCTGAAGACCATCGTACAGCCGGGGCGCTGCCAGTTTCTTAAACAGTATATAAATCAGCCCTTCCAGCACCAACCCCGCCAGATACACCACGCCGACAATAATAATCGACGCAATGATCGTCAGCGGTGAACTGGGAATCCGGGACGATGTGATATCCACACCAGCCGCCCAGGCGGAAAACCGAAGGATCAGACTCGCCGCATAATTTTGCATCAAAAATCCGGCAACGATTCCGTATACCACAAACACGGCATAGATCACACGGGTCAGAATTGCTTCCCCGAAAATCGGCTGTCCTTCCGACCCATCGTCGTACAACACTTCTTCCTCTTTATGAAAAATAACCTTCTGAACGCCTTCGAAGAGTTTCCCAAATCCGAGCCGCATCACGTCTTTCGCCTGCGAAAGACGCTCCCGCATCTTATCCGACACTTCCGGCTCGGACGGGCGTTCCTTTGATTCCATACTCATATTTTCACCTCACTTACGAAAGGAGATTTTTATGTTACCATTTACTTATGCCTTTGTACAGGGCCGCTGGTGCGTCCAGTGTAACACACCTGCAGAAGCCAGAGAATACATCCGTCTGGCGAACCTGCCGGAAAACCTGTACGTATTACAGATGTCCATGACATCCAAAAACAACCCCATCTACATAGACAAAGACGGCGTCGCCATCTTCGATGCCTGTACATCCCATCCGAATTTCACCAGCTTCTCTAACGATTTTCCGGACGAAACCGGACATATCGAGATCGTCTCCTATGGGAACAAACGACATTATCTGTACTACAATGGTCATGAAATTCATGACGGAGACACGAAATACTATGAGACAAGAAAACAGGCAAAAACACTGTCCTGGCATTTATTCCCATGGACGTCATAATCCCAGTTCCTGTTTCATCCGTTCCAGTTCCGCATCCACCGAAGCGCCGCCGGCGCCCGTCTGATACTTGTCCAGCAGGTCTTCCTCTGAGGACTTGCCGGACAGCAATTCAGACTCCGCGTTAGCTGATTCCAGCATCTGATCCGCTTTTTCCGACATCCGGTCAAAGGTTTCCAAAGACACTTTGGCATCCTTTCCGCCGGCCAGCACATCATTCACATGCTGCTGCGCCTTTGCGGCTGCCATCTTCGCCTTGATCGTATCCTTCTTCGTTTCCAACGTAGAGATATCCCGCATCAGTTTCTCATGCATTTCCCGCATCTGGTCAGCCTTTGCCTGAATCACAGACGCCGTCTGTTTGTACGACGCAAGCGCCGTCTCATACTCCTGCTTCTTTGCAAGCAGCGTGCGGGCATCCGCTTCGTTCCCGGCTTTCAGCGCGTTCTTCGCGGCACTCGTATACTCGGCAACCTTTGCTTCGCATTCTGACACGTCCTTATTGGCCGCATTTGCCGAAGCAATCAGGTTCGCCGTTTCTTTTCGTACCTCTGCCAGATCCTCTCTGGCATCCCGAAGCGCCTGATCGATCATCTTCTCCGGGTCTTCCGCCTTGTCCAGCAGCGCATTGATATTGCTCTTCATAATTGTCGTAAAACGATCCAAAACTCCCATATGAAATCCTCCTTTAAAAAATTGTCAAAACAGCCGCAACCGCGGCTAACGTCCTTGCAGCTTTCCGCTCGTCATCCCAGGTCTTCGTTGCTTCCTCCGCCTGAGAAACCACTTCCGGAATCGTCTCCTGAAGCAGCCGCAGATACGCACGATACGGCAGCTTTTGCAAAAACGGCACCAACTCATCCACCGTCAGCCCCTTTTCCCGCATCTGTGCCAGTACCTCCGTATGGACTTCCTTTCGAAGCTCCATCATCGACGCATCATCCAAAATACATTTTCCATACAATTCAGCCATAGCAATTCTCCACCTTTTACAGATATTTATCCTTCAGATCATCAGACGTACCGGAAAGCGGCGTCTTTAAGATCCGTTCCGTTTCTTCTGCCTTTTCCTTGTCCCGCTTAAACTTCATCCGCAGCAGAATCACAACACCCAGAAGAATCACAGCCGCCAGAACAATCAACAGCACAACCCGTACCAGATCTTCGACCGTGGTACTCTTGTCCATGATCGTTTTCGCGGTCTGATCGAACGTATGTAAGAACACATCCGTCATGGTAAGATCCGGATTCACCCAGTTGCGGTCCAGATAATTCCAGAAGATCGAAACCGCTTCCTCATCCATCACCGACGTCACGGCTGTTCCATTGACATAACACATGTATCCGACCACATCTTCACTGGCTTCCGCAAAATACATGTACAAAAACGTTGTTTCGTTATCAATGTGATCTTCGTACCACCGCTGCGCATACTGTTCCTTCGCCGCATCGCTGGTCAGACTGCTGTCATACGCTTTTAAGACGATATAAGGCTGAATACCCGTTTCGTCATAAAAATCCTGAAGCCCGGAAGACAGCTTACTGACGTTCTCCACATAACCGATTTCATCCACGACACAATCGTTCCGAAACGGCGCGGAAGCCTCCAGCTTTTCCCGGTTCCTGGTGGAACGCACCTCAGAATTTACCGAACAGCTTTGCATCACCGATCCGCCGATCACCACAAAGAAAAAGATGCACATGATCACCGTCATCAGACGGCTGCCGGAACTGCCGCCCCCTCCACCGTAATACCTGCGCGGCCCCCGATATCCGCCATAATGCACATACCGTGGACAGGAACGATACGATCGGTTTGACGATCTGGTATGCATTCCCGGACGGCTGCCTCCGCCGCCGAGACGATGACCCCCGCTGGAACGTCCGGAGGAATGTCCTCCGCCACTGCGGCTGCCGCCGCCACCCATGCCCGGTCTTCCCATAACAACTCCTCACTTTCTATGTATTGCGTATATCCCAATTTTACCATATTTCTTCTCATTTATCAACAAAAAACACCAAACACCTACATACGGCTACACAATTTTCTACCGAGAGCAACTTACAGCAGATACGCTCTTGTATCTTGCCGTAAGATTGCCTATAATAAAAGAAACAAGCATTTTTTATCTCAGAAAGGAGAACTTTTTTCGTGATTACAACCAAAGACTTAAATCGAAAGCAACAGATTTTCGGCTGCTTTTTACCCGATACACTAATTCCAGAAATCCTTCCCATCTTAAAAGCCGAAGGCATTCCTTACGATGTCCGGCACTGGAAGGATCTGACCGAAGACAAAACCTTGACCGGACCAGTTATCCCCATGTACAAAAAATACATCGAACAGGCACGCAGCCAGTACGAAGCCGCCGGCTATCCGGATCCCTACTGTATCGGAATCTTAAACGTTCCCTTCCGTCCCGATGCCTTTTTCGCTTTCACCCAGAAATTCTTCGGCCCGGGTATCGACAAAGATTATCAGAAACAGAAAGAAGAACAGGCCAGACGTTCCCAGCAGCTTTATGAAACCTGCTACGAACCACATCTGACCGAAGGTACGATGCCGATTAAACAGTCCTGACACAAACAAGAAAGGAGCTATCATGCGGGATTTCGCACAAATGATTCGAAACGCAACGATCGACCAGACGTTGCTTTCCCGAATTTCCAACAAAAAGACGCATGCCAGCCGTCACATAGAAATCTCTGACGCAGCCTCTTTGGATCGCGCCATGAACAACACGCTGGCAAACAGCCGGTTTCTCTCTCAGAAACAAGCGGACGAATTAACCGAATATACGCTGTTCGTCAATGCCAAAACCATTGACAACTGGCTGAACACTGATACCGGAGACCCTTACGAAACCAAAGAATTTCTTCAAATCATCGAACCGGAGCAAGGTTCGGTTGGTTCCGGTATGATCTGGGATCCGGACCGCAACGCGATCCGGGAATACTATACAGACACCATCCGTGTCGTATTACAGAAAAGCCCGACCCGTGCCATGGGCTTTACGCTGCTGACTGCATATCCGGACATGAGTTCCCCGAACATCCAGCCGACCGGACGGAACCTGGCAAAAACAGTCACTATGGAAACCGAAACTTACCAAAAAGCCGATCCCGCAGGAAAAGCTTATCAGCTGTACCGTACCGATTCCAGAAACAATCTGTACACCTATTATCAAAAAGGACAGACACCCGAACAATCGGTCATCTGTGTTCGCGTACCGACCAACAACCCGAACGTCAAACACAACATTTATCTGTCCGAAACCGAAAGTACACTGATGACAACGGAACGCCAGCCGGATGGGAACTATCTCCCCATCCGTACCAAATATACCGATATGCGGGATGCCATGCATCCCAACAAAACGTTCCGCAATTACAAAGTGCAATTCAAAAAAGATATCCAAAGCGCGTTCTACCAGGACTATCCGGGAGCAACCAAGCAGATCGCTGCCATCAAACATGCCATTCGAAACAACATCCCAGAAGAACGCAAACCGGAATGGTTGAAAATCAAACCAAAACGGGAATTTGTCCCCAAATCTACCGAGCCAGAACGAAAACCGGCAACGCCGGACTTTTCGTTTTGAATATAACAAAAGCAAAGGAGAACCAAAACCTATGATGATGATCATCGATGAAAAGCATTTTCACAACGACGTATTCAACAAACTGCAGAAAGAACACCCCGAAGCATCCGACATGCTGGATGTCTTAAAGATGGTTCTGATGGAAATGGCCAATGAAGCCAAACCCGCCAATCAGGCATTTATGATCAAAAACCTGGGAAAAGATAATTTCGCAGACATCTTGACACAGATGGTCAAAGAAGCATCTGAATCCAAAGAATCAGAAGAAGCTGCTTGTCCCTGTGAAAACTGCGCACTCTGTGGCGAAGACAACGACGAAGCATCGGAATCCGAACGCAAATTCATCTTCTGGAATTACGACCGCTATCCGTACATGTTAGGCGGCGAACTGACCGAAACATTTCCGGACGGCAGTTTCAAGGTCAAAGGCTATGAAACCATGACCTTCTCCAATCGTGCGTTCATCGCAACCATGCCGTATGAGACCGGCAAGGCGTTCTATGAAAAGATTATTCTGAAATTACAGGATCAGCACGCAAAAATCATGGCCGCACAGGACGAAACAGCACGCGCCGTAAAAGAGCTGCTCCGCGCGCTGGATGACGGAGAACTCTAAGAATCATCACAGATGTTCTAAACACCGGTTACCTGTTCGCCGTTGGCTGTTGACACAAACAGGAGGGAACATCTTCTCTCCTGTTTTTCTACGCAAAAAAAGAGATATTCATAGTCAAACACACGTTCATTCAAGAACTCACCACCGGCTCTTATGCTGACTATGACAAACGAGTTGTCACTTTCATCGCAGACGTCTTAGGCAACGTTTGCAACTTCACAAGATCGACCAGAACAGGCTGCGTGAACTACTGAAAGGAGTTACACACGACATATGAAAATAAGCAAACACTTAATCCCCAAAGATCCAGCGTCCTTCCTTCAGAACCTTCAGGACGCACTGATCAAAGACCGGGAAGCCAATGACTCCCAGGCCGAACCCATCTATTATGGCATTGCCGACATGAAAGAAGAACTTCGTCCGGATGGTTACGGCGATCACATTCAGCTCTACGATGTCGATAGCTGTGTCCGCACCAACCCCGTCGAAGTCTGGGACGAACTGGACGATGACGTACGCAGAGACCTTGCAGAAACGTTGGATACCGGAATTCTTACCGACGCAGACGGCAAACCCTACCTGGACAGTGAAGACGATTTTGCCAATTATCTTTGCGAAAACTGGTCTTACGAACAGTTCACCATTGAAACTGTCCAGCAAATCCAAACCGACACCCTGTTCTTAACCAGAGATGACGCCAAAACATTCTTAGACGCCAACAGTCACCATTACACAAAAAATGCCGTAACATACGCCATGACTGCCTGGCGGTCACCCCGGTACGAAACGCTGCTCTGGCTGCTGATGCATCTGGATTTCCAGAAGTCCCAGCTGGTACTCAAAGAACATACTTAAAAAATCTGGAAGAAACATATCGAAACGAAATCCAGACCCTGCAGGACCTGCTGCAGTTCCCTCTCCGGCACTGCATCGCACCTGCGGAAGAATACACAAACCCGATTGCCCGTGACATTTACATCGAAAGATATGAAGCGTTGACCGGCATCAAACCTAACATCCTGTAATCACACGGAACCGACCGCCCACACAGGGCGGCGGATTCCCCTTAACCAAAGGAGGTATTCCATGGCTTCCCGCCAATCTGCCCGCAAAAGAGAAAAATATCATACCGATACACAATATTACAAAGGAATCCCTCTGCGGCTCATCGTCTATACCGAGCAACACTTCAGCAGACTGAAAGCCAAACGATTCCTCATTGGAAACAGCAATCAGAATGTATGGATTCCCAACAGCTATCTGACAGATGATGGCTCCATCCTGCCGAACAAAAACCTGGATTTCGTATTTCGAAATGCCGCCCGCAAGCTGGAACTGGCAGGCGTTGCAAATCCTTATACAACAAAATCCTGACAAACCCATCTACAAAAGGAATGTTGGCTTAGAAGCAGCCATCACAGAAAACAACCTAACGCACACTGTATTATCAATACAGTGTGTAGACACACTACAGAAAGGATTGCTGCCACGTACTGGCTGATTTATACGTTACGAGAACTCTTCGTCTACATCGGTATTTACACCACCATCAAATTCTTTTGGCAGATGTACGAACTGCGTAAATACAAGGAAATCCGACCAAATGGTCGGGACGCTTTAATTGCACTGGTGCTTGCGCTTATCTTAAAATTACTGATTTTCTAACAGAAAGGAGACCTCTCATTATGACGACCTTATCCTGTACGCCCGAAAACATCCGGAAACTGTTTCAGGCTGCCAACATCACCATTCCGGAACTGGAATCGTTTATCCAGACCTTCGGCGATGACGAACCCATCGTATTTCCGGACAGCAAAGTCATCGCGTCCACCATCTGGACAATAGACGACCTGTACGCCGGTTTGGAAGAACTTACAAACGACATTACAGAAGACCTGCCGGACGAAATTCAGAACGATGTTCCTTACCACACCAAAGCCGACGACATCGTCCGTACACTGTTATCCGATACCGACCAATTCGATAAACTGAGCAAAAACCTCAGTGATCCCAGTCCGGATCAAACAGATCTTATCAAAGAACATCTGATCAAAGCGGCTGAAAAAATCGGAATCTCAAATAAACCGCAGCGCGGCACACTGGAACTTTATTACCAGGACACGCTTCTGGTTACATTTCCGGCGTACTACTACCAGACCACACTGGAAGTAACAACGAAATTTCCCATTCCGAACCTGTTGTTCCTTACCATGACCTTTGTCCCCGCGGATAAAAGTCCGTCTTTTCCGGTCTACGCAGCATTTGGCGAGATAAACGATCCGAAACCGCCGTTCGGCGTCATCATCAACAATTACCTCACCGATGCCTACGATGTGTTTTTCAAAGCAGAACACAACACGCATTGCTACGTTGATGGTTTATGGATAAAACTTCACGGAGAAACCATCCCGCTCGGATACAACCTTACACATCCGACATATCGTATCATAGAATATTTCAGCAAACGCCTCCGGGAAACCGTTTACAACGATCCCTCCGATCGCCCGGAAAGCATCGGATATACCAGCTATCAGATCGACCGCGAAAAACACGAACTCCGTTCCCGCAACTATACAACAGAACTCACCATATAAGAAAGGAACCATCCCTATGAGCATGTACTACGCCGCTTACTTTGGTCACGGTCTTCGCCTGAACAACGAAGAATTTGACCAGTTTCTGAACGCTTATGGCGCTGCCAACAACCTCGACATCCGCAAAACCCTGAACGAAGAGACACCCCTTCGGGAATACACCTTCCAGTGGTCGAACCAGGATTACACCTTCGATATCACACCCATCTACACCGATGATTGTGACGGGATGCGGCTGCTTCCCATCGTAAAACCCGATGGATCCGCCAACCAGCCGGTCACCATCGAATACGATCTTCGCACGGAAGACAGTTACCTGATCTTCGCCGACCGCAGCATGGGCGGCCCGCACGCCTTTGATGCCAACACACTCGAATACAAAGGCTACCGCTCCTATTCGGAGCTGAAACAGGAAATGATCGACAAACTGCAGAACTACGTTCCGAACAACTTCGACTGGGACAGCCATATCGGCTTATTCTCCTACGCCGCTTACGCCTGATCCCGTCAGAAAGGACAACTTATGGATAACAACAAACCCGACCGCCATCCGTCCTACGGGACGGTTGGCTTTTACCGTATGTACGGAAACAAACCGACAGCTCTGTTCGGCAGCAGCATCCCGCACAGCCAGACCATCCAGCTGATCGTTCACCGTGCAAAAACCGAACGGCAGCTCTGCCAGGACTTTATTTCCCCGACAGATGAAATCCTGCGGCTGGAAATCAGCTACACCCAGTTCGCGGAACTGCTGACCAACTTAAACAACGGCACCGGGATTCCCTGTACGCTGCGCTACACCGAAACCGATGGTTCGATCCCGCCCTGTCCGTTCACCAACAAATACGAAACCTTGCAGCAGGAATTTCAGGAAAACCTGGACAAAACCAATGAGACCGCCGAACAGCTGTACCAGGAAGTGCAGACGCTGTTTGACAGCAAAGCATCCATCAGCAAGACAGATCGGAAAACAATCCTGAACAAACTTCACAGGATCGTCACCATGTCCAAACAGAACGAAGCGTTTATCTTAAAGCAGTTCCAGCGCCAGACGGAACGTACCATTCTGGAAGCCAAACAGGAATTCGAAGCCTTCGCTCAGCAGAAACTGCTGGATCTTCAGCTTTCCGATAAGGACGTACCGATCACCGGTCTGTTGCCGGAGGTTACACAGTCAACCGAAAAATAATTATCCACAGAGTTATCCACAACCTGTGGATAACTCAACAATTCCTTTCATAAATGAACAAAAAAATAAAAATCAGGAATGTCCAAACCCATCCCACCGTGCTATAATAAAAGCATCAAACAAAGGAGGTATTGCTATGAGTTACAACGAACAGATTCGGGACGCCAACGACCAGATCGATGCGCTCTACATCATGAAACGTTCCGGGCAGCGCGTTCCGTTTGATCGCAGCAAAATCATCAACGCCATTCGCAAAGCCAATCATGCCATGAGCATGCCGAGCGAACAGTTGTCGGATGACGCCATCGAAACGATTGCGACCAACATCCAGCGTCTCGCGAAACGCACGAACCGTGACTTTTCCGTCGAAGAGATCCAGAACCTCGTAGAAAACGAGCTGATGGAAAGCGGAAAGCACAACCTGGCACGCGCGTACATCACATACCGGTATACGCACAACGAACGCCGGAAAGCATCCACGCTGGACAACCGGATCAAAGCGCTGATCGAAGGCACCAGCGAAGATGCCAAACAGGAAAACAGCAACAAAAATCCGACCATCCTCTCCGTCCAGAGAGACTACATGGCCGGTGAATGGTCCCGTCACTACACCGAGACCGAACTGCTGCCGCCGGACATCGTGGAAGCCCACAAAAACGGCATCATTCATTTCCACGACAGCGATTACTTCGCGCAGCACGAACACAACTGCGAACTGATCAACCTGGACGATATGCTCCAGAACGGTACGAAACTGTCCGGCACCCCAATCTACAAGCCGCGTTCCTTCCGGACAGCATGCAACCTGGCATCCCAGATCGTATCCAGCGTCGCTTCGCTGCAGTTTGGCGGACAGACCATCACACTGTCGCATCTCGCGCCGTTTGTGGACGTCAGTCGGCAGAAAATCCGGAAACGTCTGATGGAAGAATGCAAAGCCGAACACATCGACGCGTCCTTCGAACAGATCTGTAATATGGCGGAAAAGGAACTGGCAAAAGAAATCGAAGACGGCTGTCAGATCATTCAGTACCAGCTGATCACCCTTCAGACCACCAACGGACAGGCTCCGTTCGTGACTGTCTTTATGTACCTTCATGAAGTACCGGAAGGACAGCTGCGGGATGACCTTGCCACCATCATCGAAGTCATGCTGCGCCAGCGTTATCAGGGCATCAACACCGGAAACGGCGTGTTCCTCACACCGGCTTTTCCGAAGCTGATTTACGTACTTCAGGAAGACAACATCGATCCGGGTACCCCGTACTACTATCTCACCGAACTGGCTGCGAAATGTACGGCGAAACGCATGGTTCCGGACTATATTTCCGAAAAGATCATGCTGGAACTGAAAGGCGATGTCTATCCCGTCATGGGATGTAGATCCGCATTAACACCGGATCGTTTTTCCGAAACCTACGGAAACATCGCCAATGCAAAAAACTACGAGGAAGGAAAACATAAATATTATGGACGTTTTAACCAGGGTAGACACTATGCCCCTTATCCGTGTGAACGGGTGATGACAAGTCATTAAATTGCTGGGACGAACCTAAAGCCCAAAACGCCAAAACAGTCGTTGGAAACAACATGCTGTGAAAAATCTTTCAGGGTGGCGAAAGCCAGAAACAAAGGTTTTGGGATGTTGCAAGCTGAAATAAAAATCCCAGGTATCACTACATGGGACGCTAAACAACGAAGACGAAACAACTTGTTTCGCAATGGTCAATCAGCAGGGAAATACCTAAGTCTTATTTTAACCATAAGATATTTCAATGGTGACATTGAAATCTGTATCCAACAGATTGGTAGACCTTCATCGAGTATAATATGACATACTTATCAGATAAGTATATGGTGTACTCAGGCTTTATGGAAACATAAAGATTTTACGGTAGTAACTCTCAACCTCGTAGACGTTGCCTGCTCGTCCGGTGGCAACGAAGAAAAATTCTGGAACCTGATGGACGAACGCCTGGAACTGTGCCATCGCGCGCTCCGGATTCGTCATGAACGGCTGCTCGGAACCCTTTCCGATGTAGCGCCGATCCAGTGGCAGGACGGTGCAGTCGCACGTCTCAAGCCCGGAGAAACCATCGACAAGCTGCTCTACCACGGCTATTCTACGATCAGCCTGGGCTACGCAGGACTTGCCGAATGTGTCTATTACATGAAGCACTGCTCGCATACGTCCGAACAAGGGAAAACCTTCGGTCTGGCCGTTATGCAGAAAATGAACGACGCTTGTAACAAATGGAAAGCCGCGGAAGATATCGACTATTCCATCTATGGGACTCCTTTGGAATCGACTACTTACAAGTTCGCCAAATGTCTGCAGCAACGTTTCGGTATTATCAAAGGTGTTACAGACAAAAACTACATTACGAACTCGTACCATCTCGTTGTCAGAGAAAAAATCAACGCTTTTGACAAATTAACCAAAGAAGCAGAATTTCAGAAACTGTCGCCAGGAGGTGCGATTAGTTACGTTGAAATCCCCAATATGCAGGACAACATTCCCGCTGTCCTTGCGATTATGAAACATATTTACAACACCATTCTGTACGCAGAGCTGAACACCAAAAGCGATTACTGCGAAAACTGCGGATACGACGGCGAAATCCAGATTGTCAAAGACAATGGACAGCTTGTCTGGGAATGTCCGAACTGCGGCTGCCGCGACCAGTCCAAAATGCACGTCGCGAGAAGAACATGTGGTCAGGAATGTTACCTTGCATGAATAGCCACATACCAAACCAATAGAAATTCAAGGGACGTCCACGGTCTGCCAAACCGTTCAGGACTATCTTGAGCCACGTTTCTCTACAAATTAAAAGCAGAAAGGACTCCTGATATGATTTGCAAATAATCAATCAAATACCTGTCTCAAAAGACAAAACCATCGGTTCTGTCATCATAAACAAAAAAACATATTATGTATGCGAACAATGCGGAAGATTGTCTTTCCGCAAAATCAAAGCCCATGGACATGTCTGGTGCAACAAACATTACAGACAAATGAAGAAATACGGACACTGTCTGGACGACAATCCCCGGACAATTTATGACCGTAATGAAATTCATATCGAGGGTGATACCGCATACATCTATCTTTACGACAAAGATTGCAATCACATTGCAACCGGATTGTGTGACGCCGAAGATGTCCCGAAAATTCGATACACAAAATGGAAACTTTCCTCCTCCGGATACATGATGAATACACCAAGATCCGGAAAAGCCATCCATTTTTCCAGAGTCATTCTTAATACAAATGCCTTTGTGGATCATCAAAACCACAACACCCTGGACAACAAAAAACGAAATCTTCGACCTGTCACAAAATCACAAAACCAAATGAATGCCAACTACAAAGGAATCACACATACCAAAACCGAAAAATGGTATGCACACATCAAACTTCACGGGAAAATAGCAAACTTAGGCGTTTACATTTTCAAAGAAGAAGCGTTCTTTGCGAGATGGTATGCAGAAACACTTCTTTTCAAAGACTTTCGTTATCCAAAGGAAGAACCAGACCTTCCAGAAGATCGAAAAAGACAAATCAGAGCTTATGTAGAGAAAAAGGTGCAACGACTGTAAGTATTGCTATTGCGCAACCAAAGAAATGGAGCGAATAGAAGGAACAGTCTACTCCCCTAATAAATATCGGGAAACCGAGGGTAAAAAGGTATATCGGCACGCAGTATTGGAACCAGGGCCGCACACAGGAAATCGCGGATCGGGTTCTTCATGTAACAATCGAAGACAACAAGTAAACCAACCGACAGGGCAGACCATCTGCCCTGTCTTTTCGCATCAAGGAGTGTGATCACCATGGGAAAACCGCTTCGAAAACCCCGTCCGTCCCCGCCGCGCTGGTACTGGTGGGACAGCGACGGCTGCTGGTGGTGCCAGAACCGAAACAACTGCAACCAATGCAGAATATTAAAACACGTAAAAGCCAAACAACGAGACAGACGAAAACGAAAGGAGAAACAACGTTTACATGAATTACGGGAAGATTTACTACTGTGATACCGCCAACGGCATCGGCTGTCGTACCGTCCTGTTCGTCTCCGGCTGCCGGCACCATTGCAAAGGCTGCTTCAATCCGGAAACCTGGAACTTCAGCTACGGACAGCCCTACACCGATGCGGTTCAGACCCGTATCCTGGAGTCCTTACAGACACCATACATCGACGGTCTGACCATTCTCGGCGGTGAACCGTTTGAACCGGAAAACCAACCGGTCGTTCACGACCTGGTGCGCGCTGTCCGTACCAGCCATCCGGACAAATCCATCTGGATCTATTCCGGTTACACCTGGGAAGAACTTATTGACCCGCTGTCCTTTGTGCATACCGCACACACCATGGACATCCTTTCCGGGATCGACATCCTGGTGGACGGCGAATACCAGGAAGAACACCGCAACATCACACTCCCCTTTCGCGGCAGCAGCAACCAGCGAATCCTGGACGCTCCGGAATCCTTATTGCATCCCGACTGCCCCGTCTTATCCAAGACCATCCAGGCAATCGAACAGAACCACGGCATCCTTTGATCCGTCCCAGGACGTCCAAATTGGCCGAAATTTGCCGCAAAAATACCCGAGGCGACCTTCCGATCGTCTCGGGTAAAAAACCGGCGAGAATCGCCGTATACGCCCTCACAGGGCTATGTATCAAACACGCCAATAACCCAGCTCTTCCGGTGACCAGAAATCACCAGGTCCCCATTCCGACGGCTGCGGAACGAAATACGATTCATGAATTGCATACAAAGCGATCAACAGAACCACACAGATTACAACAATTCCCAGACCGATCAGCCAGTTCTTTCGCCGCATAACATCCCTCCTTTATAGAAACATTATAACATACCGAAACACAAACATCAATCTACATTTTTCTACAATATTATGTTCCATACCGGGTGAACTCCTGAACAGGCATTTGCACACTGTGTTATTTGACAGACACAGACATCTAATTTCTCTCTTTTTTCAGGACGCTCCTCCCCCGGGCGTCCACTTTTTTCATGATTTTTACAATCAATACCTACACACCATTACTTTCGCGGGTGTATACCTACAAAAAACACACCACGAAAAGGAGATCGATCACCATGCGCATCGGAATTACCGAACGGGGCGACGCCGGACTGGACCTGTCCTGGAACGCAAAACTGCGAGCAGGCCATTACGACGGCGCCATCCTGATCACCAAAAACGCAAACCGCAACTTCCAGACGCACGTGCTGGATCTATACCGCTCCGGTTTTCAGAACCTGATTCTTCACATCACCTGTACCGGACTGGGCGGTACAACATTCGAACCCTACGTTCCCCGCCGTGACGAGCAGCTTTCCAACCTGCAGTCCCTGATCCAACAGGGTTTTCCACAGCAGCAGATCGTTTTACGGATCGACCCGATCCTGCCAACAACCCTCGGTATGGCGTGCCTGGATAACGTCCTCTCGCATCCAATCGTCCACACCTTACAGGCACAAGGACCGCTCCGTATCCGGATTTCGCTCCTGGATCTGTACCGACACGTCAAAGACCGACTCGCCCTGGAACAATTATCGCTCCCATGGTATACTTTTCATGCGCCATACGATCGCATGCTGCTGGTAGCAGCCCATCTGGCAAACCATCCCGGTTTCGTTTTCGAAACCTGTGCAGAAGACCATTTCGCCGAACTGGCCGTCAAAGCTTACCCACAGCTTACCATCGAACCCTACGGCTGTCTGTCCGAAAAAGACTTCGCCATCTGGAACCTGACCGTACCGGATCACCTGTTATCCGGTATGCAGCGAAACGGCTGCCACTGCCTGTCCTGTAAATCCGAACTGCTGACCGCGCGCAAACGCTGCCCGCACCAGTGCCTGTACTGCTACTGGAAAGATTAACATCACAAAGGAGGAATACACCTATGGCTCAATACTACTTTGACATGGACGGCGTTCTCGCCGTCTACGACCGCGCCGGATACCTTCCGGCATCCGCCGGAGAAACCCCGGCTTACTTAAAACCCGGCTACTTCCGTAACCGTGCCATTGACGAACGCGCCTGTTATGCGTTCCTGCGGATGCTCTACGAAAATCAGTACGATACCCCGGAACACACCATCCGCTGTCTGACCACCGTATCCAGCACCGGCTCCCTGTTCGTTCAGCAGTATCATGACAAGAACAAATGGCTGTACCAGATGTTCCAGCACATGAAAAAACGCTATCCGGAAGACTTCCTGATCGAACAGGACAAACACTTCCTGGAATCCAACAAACAGATCATCGTACCGGCAGTCACCAACAAACACCAGATCGTCGATACGTTAAACGGCAAGTCCTTAAACCTCAACCAGATTCTCATTGACGACTACAACGAGAATCTCATCGAATGGAAAAAAGCCGGCGGTCTTGCCATCAAATACTTAAACGGCATCAATTCGCCAGACAGCTGGGCCGGCCCGTGCATCGACCCGAATATGACAGCCGACGACATCATCGAATTTCTGAAGTATCTGTCGTATTCGTTATAAGCGTGCGAGGCATTCACCATGATCACAAACTTTGGAAAATTCCTGCGAAAACTACGTGTTGACCACAACGAATTTCTAAAAGACATGGCCGCACGTCTCGGCGTGACCGTCGCTTACTTGTCCGCTATCGAACACGACAAACGCGACGTTCCAGATCACTGGATGCATCTTCTGGCAACGATCTACGATCTTACGCCCGAACAAATAACCGAAATGCAAACCTACGCGTACGAAAACAAAGACAACATTAAAATCCGTCTTTCGCACCGTACGCCAAAAGACCGGGAACTCATCCTGGCATTCGCCCAATCCATCAACAACCTGTCAGAGACTGACAAAAAAGATATCTATAACATATTACAGAAGCGGAGAAACCCATGAAACAACGCATGATTTACGTCTGTTCCCCCTTACGGGGGAACACCAAGCAAAATCTGGAAAACACCCGCAGTTACTGCCGCTACATTGCCACACAGGTTCCCAATGCGATGCCGCTGGCACCGCATCTGTACTGTACCGATTTTCTGGATGATGACGACCCGGCAGAACGCACCCTCGGTATGACCTACGGCATGCAGCTGCTTGCCCTTTGTGACGAACTATGGGCGTTTGGCATCGACCATCCCAGCGAAGGAATGAAACAGGAACTTCGCTACGCGAAAGATCACAGGATTCCCATTCGGGACGGCTTTTTCCCGGACAAGATCTTAAATCCTACGTACGACGTCAGCGACCTGACCAAACGATTCACAAATACACCGGTTGTCTTTCTGGATTTCGACGGCGTATTAAACCATGCAGGTTGTCCCCAGGAGACCGACTTCTTACCAGAAGCCATCGACACACTGAACCGTCTGTATGACGAACGCAATGTACGCATTGTCCTGTCTACTTCCTGGACGCATGCCTATCCGTTCACGGATCTTCAGAAACTGCTGCGTCAGCACGGTCTATACGCACCGGTGATAGACAAAGTACCGGAATATACCGGGCCATATCCGGTCACCCAACAGAATTTCATGCTGTCCGAAAAGGATTTTTACGAAAATCGCGGCACCCTGGAAATCAAAGGGCATCACTACCGGGTCGGCCGGGACGCCGGAATCCTTCACTACATCCAGCGCTACGATATCAAACAGTACGTCATTCTGGATGATCTTCCATTCTCAGAACCAGCGCTAAAAGCGCATACCGTTTTGACCTGCTGGCACGATACCGAAAACGGAGGGCTTCGAAAACAGCATTATCCGGAAATTTTAAAAATCCTGGATAATAAAACACCAAAACCCTGACAACACAATGAAATGATCATCAAAAACATCCACTCCTTACGAAAAACTTTATGACAAGACTGTTCGCAGGTTTCTATGGCAGAAACGCTCATCCGCCGGCACAAGACCGGATCAATAGGTGAAACAACCCCGGGGCCAGAAATGCCAGGTTCAAATCCTGGGCGGACAGTCCTTTTCTTTCACTTTACCAAAATAAGAGGACAACAATATGAACAAACCTACAAAGCGTGGAGAAATCACAGATTATAACAAGATCTGTGAACCTCACATGACTAAAGCCACGTGCTTCCGGCCGCTTTAAGCGGCAGACC
>OLRY01000858.1_pt1 | contig 35184 bp, 29 predicted proteins | sample 1672541 | NCBI WGS metagenome assembly OLRY01 (sample SAMEA3136697, study PRJEB25190) | human gut metagenome | biome: human gut; feature: human-associated habitat; material: faeces | place: Austria | collected 2013 | reverse complement strand
TTCTGTGAGTATACACGGGAAGAACTGGAGCGCATTCTGACTGAAACCGGACGTCTGGAAATCTTAAAACTCTGGACTACGGAGGACGAAGACAGGGAAGAAGGAGACAAGCTTCTCAATGTACTTGCGAAAAAGATTTCCTGACCGAACCGACGCATACCTGGCGCAGCAAAATGGGCGAATAAAACAGTCTGTGCTTTGCCGGTGTGACAAGGAGGTATTATGGGAGTCAGGGGAAGGTTTCCGGTTCGGGATTATATTCTGATCCTGATCGGAGCGTCAATTATGGGGTTTGCGATCAAAAACTTTTATGATCCCATCGGACTGGTCACGGGAGGGGCCTCCGGTGTGGCCATCATCTTAAAGAAGCAGTTTGGCGTGCCACTGTGGCTGACGAACACGGCCATCAACATTCCGCTGTTCGCGGCGGCAGCAAAGCTGAAGGGCTGGAGCTTTATCAAGCGGGCCGGCACCGTGATTGTGGCCTCTTCCATTGTGCTGTGGTTCCTCCAGGGCTTTGGCTTCACGGAGTCCGGCTTCGGCATGGTGGAGGACAACAACTCCAGCCTGCTGGCCGCTATCGGCAGTGCCATCGCCTTCATCTTTGCGCCGCTTGGCTTCGGCGACTGGCAGTCTGCTGTGGCTGTGTTCACCGGCCTTATCGCCAAAGAGAACGTGGTTTCCACCTTCGGCGTGCTGTTCCATGTGGGCGCTGAAGTGACTGAGGATGACGCCAACCTGTGGGCACAGGTGGCCCTGCACTACACGCAGCTCACGGCTTACAGCTGACAGCTTTTATCTTCTTACCGCTTTTCCTCATTACGGTAATAGATCCTTCGCTGGCGCTCAGAATGACGTTTAATGTTCTCTGTCATTATGATGCTTAGCGTCCCTCCGTCACTATGACGCCTTGCCGTATCCTGTCATTCAGAGCAGAAGTAAGAATGCTGTATGAGAAAGCAGGGAAGCGGAACAGTGGAACAGAGCGAAGGATCTATTACTCTGATGACACCTTACCGTTTCCCTCACCACGGCAGCAGATTCTTTGCTATCGCTCTGGGCAATGTCTTTCGGTCTTCGTCATCATGCCGTTTTCTGTTCCCCATTGATAATGACGCGCTTTCCCAAAATCGTCATTCTGAACGGAAGCAAGAATACCGTGGTAGAAAGGCAGGAAACGGGATGGTGACACGGAGTGAAGAATCTATTATGCTGATGATGCCTTACCGATTTTCCTCATTACGGTAATAGATCCTTCGCTGCCGCTCAGGATGACGCCTTAACGTCTTATACAAGGATCATATCGTAAAAGAATATTTAGCTATCAGCTGACAGCTCACAGCTGATAGCTTTTATCTTCTCATCGGCCTTCCTCAGAACGCCCTCTTTCATAATGTAGTGGGAATCGGCATAGGGCAGCATATCCATCTCGTGGGTGACGACAAAAACCGTTTTTCCGCTGTCTGCCGCCCGGCGGAGGAGCTTTGCGACGATATCCGTATTCTCTTCATCAAGGTCAGAAGTCGGCTCGTCGGCAAGAAGGATCCCTGTGCCCTGAAAGAGCGCTCTCGCGATGGCCACGCGGCGCAGCTCGCCGCCGGAAAGTTCGGAGGGATACGCGTCTTTCAGCAGTTCGATCCCCAATTCTCTCATTATCGGCAGGATGTCTTGCTCTTCTTTCTTTCCATAGATATTCTGGGCCAGACGGATATTTTCTTCCGCCGTCAGGCTGTAAATCGCTCCCCCTCCCTGGGGAATGACAGCGATATTTTCATTTCTGAACTTTGACAGTTCACCGTCCGCCATACGGTACAAATCTTTCCCTCCCGCCAGCACGCAGCCCGATGTCGGCTGAAGCAGCCCTGCAAGGATATGGAGGAGCGTGGATTTCCCGCTTCCCGATTTTCCTGTAATGACGGCAAATTCTCCGCTCTCCACCACCAGATCGGTTCCGGAAAGGGCATAAGTGAACCGTGCTTTTTTCGGATCCGTTTGGTATTGTTTCGTTACCTGTTCCGCTTCCAGACGCATTTATTCACCCTCCCTTAAAATCGTTGCAGGATCGACACGGGACAGGCGCAGCACAGCATATGCCGATGCCGCGGGGCCCGCCAGGCAGATGACCGCCATCGCGGCAAACGCCAGCCATCCCGTTTCCCTGATCCCGGGAAGAAGGAAGGGCAGTTTCAGTCCCGTTTCAATAAGCCCGCTGAAAGGAATCACCACAAGAAGTCCCATGAACACGCCTGCCGCGCCGCCGGAAACGCTCAGAATAAGAGTTTCTTTCAATAAAATCCCTGCCAGTTTTCTTCGTGACGTTCCCATCACGCGGAGCAGGGCAAATTCTTTTTTCCTTTCTCCCACAAGGACGGAGAAAGAAACGGCCAGAACGATGAACACCATCACCCAGACCGCCGCGAAAAGAAGGGTGATCGTTTTTGAAATCCCTGAAAGGCTGCCCGCTATTTCGGAAAGCATGTCTTTCATCTGTACCGCCTTCACACGGCGTACACGGAGATTGATATTTTCCGTCACTTTTTTAATGTCATAACCGTCTTTTACTTTGATGTAAACGGAAGAAATAACATTTTCCACATCGCCTTCAAAGAGCGGATTCAGCCCCATCTTCGACGATGCCTCGATGAGCGTCCGTATGGTCTCCGCTTTCGTATAGACCGCGGTATCAAGCCCCGTACCGGTCGCCGCCAGTTTCGCTACAATGCGGCAGTCTTTGTTGTAAAAACGGATCGTATCGCCTACGTCCGCATTGACTGCCGAGCCCACCACCACATCGCCATGGGCAAGTTCTCTGCCGTAACTTTCACGGATCCACGGCTGGATAATAAAATCTGTTTCCGGCTCAAACCCGATAATCTGCACCGGAACGGAGCAGCACGAAGCGGAAAGGGACGCGAGAAATATCTGGGGCGATACCTTTTCTACGCCTTCAATATGGGAAATCAGCACCATCTTTTCCCGTTCCATGTAAAAATAGCCCGGTGTCCCGTCCAGTATCATCGTTTTAGGATCTACTTTCCGTTTTGCCGTATTCGGTACGACGATAATGTCCGCGCCAAGACGATTTTCCAATGTCCCCAGACCATTCTGAAGGCTCACGACTGTCATGGATCCGGCAAAAATGACAAAGGACAGGAAAAAGGTAAGCACGAGGAGAGCCGCCGTCCGCAGCGGCCTGCGGGACAGATTCATCCATGGCAGCCGGTTAAGATCCATGGGCGGCCTCTTTCTTCACGACACGGCGCCGGAAAAAGAAATCACCCAGCGCCGCCGCGATCATCAATACCCCCATAATCAGAACAAAAGGCTCCATGACCGTATGGCACTGCATATGGTTTTTCATACAAAGATGAATAAGGCGGTTGGGAATCATCAGTAAAAGGACGGCATTGGCAATGACTGCCAGATCTAAGCCCAATTTCATACCGTCATTTTTAAAGGCCAGATGAAGCAGCGAAAGAACCACAAGCACGATCCCCACGCCGAGAACCGCCTGCCCCGCCCAATGGCACACCATAAATCTGCCGTCCGGCATAACAGGGCACGGTCCCGCCACCGTCTGCTCCCCGATGACAAAAAGAAGGCTCAAGACAAGCAGAATAAACCCTCCCGCATATTTTCTCATTTATAAGCACCCCGTTTCAGGTAAAATATGATAATGATAGATATTTTCATTATTACCATAAGAAAAAATAAAAGTCAATGCAAAAGCGGGAAGCCCGCCGGAAAACGCCCGGCAGCTCCGCCGCCTTATCCAAACATATCCGATTGATTCTCTGCCCCATGATTTATGGAAGTACTTTATTTTCCCACGCAAAATCGGCTGAAAATGGAATGGATCAGTTCATCATCCATGGTATCGCCCGTGATTTCCCCTATCGTTTTCCATGCTTCCGTGAGATCGATGACGATGAAGTCCGCCTGAAGGCCCTCACGGACGGACGCTCTCGCGCGGAGGACATTGTCCAGCGCTTTCCGTACCAATTCCACATGGCGAAGGTTGGTCAGGAAGAGGACACGGCCTGCGTCGGCATCCTGCTTTTCGGTGATCTTCCGCAGTTCGTCCCGCAGTTCGTCCATCCCACTCCCGTAACGGGCGGAAAGAGAAACTACAGGGACATGTCCCGCGATTTCCCATATATCTTCTGCCTTGACTTCCGGCGCGAGGTCATATTTATTTAAAATGACAATCGCCTTTTTTCCGCCGAGGCTGTAAAGAATGGTTTTATCTTCCTCATCCAGAGGCGACGAACCGTCAATGACCGCCAGAATGAGATCTGCTTTTTCCATGGATGCCCGCGCCCGTTCGATCCCGATCTGCTCTACCTTATTGTCTGTTTCCCGCAGACCGGCGGTATCCATAAGAAGGAGGGAAACTCCCGATATGCGAACCGCTTCTTCAATGGTGTCCCGCGTCGTCCCCGGCACATCGGTGACAATCGCCCGTTCTTCCTGCAGGAGGGCATTCAGCAGGGATGATTTCCCCGCGTTTGGTCTCCCGATAATCGCGGTGCGGAGCCCGTCCCTGATAACCCGTCCCTCTTCGGACCGTTTCAGAAGCGCCGACAGGGATTTGTCAATTTTCTCCAAAGCGTCCCCTGTTTCTTCCATGGTAAGGTCTTCCAAATCTTCTTCAGGATAGTCGATGGTCACTTCCAATTTCGTAATGAGGTCTTTCAATTCTTCCATGACCTCGTGGACGAAACCGGAAAGTGCGCCGGACAGATGGCTTTCCGCCTGGGTAAGCGCCGCTTCCCCTTTCGCGCTGATAATGTCCATGACGGCTTCCGCCTGTGCCAGATCAAGACGGCCGTTCAAAAAAGCCCGCTTGGTAAATTCGCCGCGCATGGCAGGAACTGCGCCGCTTCGCAAAGCAAGGGCCAGTGTCTCCCGGAGCGCCTCCGCCGAGCCGTGGATCTGGATTTCCACCACGTCTTCTCCCGTGTAGGAATGAGGGGCTTTCATGTACACCGCAAGACCTTCGTCAATCCTCTTTTCGCCGTCCGTCACATGGCCGAAATACATCATGCGAGGCACAGCTTCTTTAAAGGTTTTAATTTTTCCCGTATGAAATATTTTATCTGCGATCTCCGATGCGGAAACGCCGCTCAGACGGATGATGCCGATCCCTCCTTCGCCGGGCGCGGTAGCGATGGCGGCAATCGTCGTCTCTTCGTACATACTCTGCTCCTTCATGAAATAAAAGGTATTTTTTCCATTGTACCATACATCCCCCTCTGTATCGAAAACGATAGACACAGAATAGTGCGGTGAAACAGAAAAGCATTTTCTCCCGCTGCTACGGATGCTCTTTTTTATCGGCTGATAAAAATGTCACTAACGGTAAAACGTCATTCTGAACGAATGTGAAAGTCTATTACAGTAATGAGGGGAGACGGTAAGGCGTCATCCAGGGTAATAGATTCTTCGCTCCGTATCACATAGCCGTCTCCCTGTTTTCTCATACAGCATTCTTACTTCCGCTCTGAATGACGGGATACGGTAAGGCGTCATTCAAAGCGCCAGTGAAGGATCTGCTGCTGTGGCGAAAAAGACGGTAAGAAGATAAAAGCTATCAGCTATCAGCTGTCAGCTATAAGCTGCAAGCTAACTATTCTTTTACGATTTAAATCATTACGACAAGCGAGTATCCTCAATCGCACTGCGTGCGCCAGCAGCTCCTTCTGACGGCCAACTCCATGATCCTTGTATAAGAACGTTAAGGCGTCATCCTGAACGAACGTGAAAGATCTGCCACCGTGAGGAGATAAATAGAAAGACCCCTGTAGGGAGTCATGAGAGTTATAGATTCTTCACTCTGTGTCACCGTTCCGCTTACCCATTTTCTCACAAAGCATTCTTACCCCCGTTCAGAATGATAACGGACGGTAAAACGTCATCCTGAACGAATGTGAAGGATCTATTACCGTGATGAGGGGAGACGGTAAGAAGATAAAAGCTACCAGCTGTGAGCTGTCAGCTACAAGCTAACTATTCTTTTACGATTTAAATCATTACGACAAGCGAGTATCCTCAATCGCACTGCGTGCGCCAGCAGCTCCTTCTGACGGCCAACTCCATGATCCTTGTATAAGACGTTAAACGTCATCCTGAACGAATGTGAAGGATCTATTACCGTGGCGAGGAAGACGGTAAGGCATCATCCAGGGTAATAGATTCTTCGCTCTGTGTCATGTTGTGATTTTCCCTCATTCTCATACAGCATTCTTACTTCCGCTCTGAATGACGGGATACGGTAAGGCGTCTTCCAGAACGCCAGCGAAGGATCTGCTGCTGTAGCGAAAAAGACGGTAAGCATCAGAAGTTCTTTTATGCTTTCATATGGCAGGACGCTTCGGAGAGCGGCACCTTTCACATCTTATAATTATTTTTCTTATTTTATATGCCTGATGAGTGCTATAATAGAAAAAATATAGGTTTTATGAAAGGAGCACCATGTGAAAAATTACGCCGGTCCCGCAGAAATCATGTACCACACGGGGCTTTCCGCCAGCATGATCCGCGGCGCGAAGTACGCCCTTGTCCCCGGCGACCCGGGCCGCGTGGAAGGTCTTGCCAAAGCACTGGATGAAAACGCTTTGTTCGTCGCCTCCCATAGAGATTACACCACATGGCTCGCCCGGGTGGAAAACGCGCCTGTCCTTGTCATGTCCACCGGCATGGGCGGCCCCTGCGTCACCTTTGCCGTAGAGGAGCTGGCCCGCCTCGGCGTGGAAACATTTATCCGCGTCGGCACGACCGGTTCCATTCAGGAGGATCTGCACCTGGGCGATGTGGTCATCAATACGGCATCGGTCCGCATGGACGGCGCTTCCCGTGCATACGCCCCCATCGAATTTCCGGCAGCAGCTGACATGGATACTGTCCTTGCGCTCCGCGAAGCGGCAGAGGAATCGGGCATCCCTTTCAAAACGGGGATTTCCATCAGCACCGACAGCTTCTGGCCGGGACAGGAACGGTATGACAGCTTCGGCGGCTATGTATTGAAACGGCTGCAAGGTTCTCTGGATGATTTCCGGCATCTGGGATGCACAAATTATGAGATGGAAAACGCCACCCTTTTTACACTTTGTGCCGTGCTGGGACTGAAAGCCGCTTCCATCTGCGGCGTCGTCGCCAAACGGACGGACAGCGAATCCGTCGCTCCTCATGAGGTTTATGAAAAAGCGGAACAACGCTTTCAAGACGTGGTGAAGCGGGCACTGGAAAAAATGATTTCCCATTCCCGATCCGGCGAAAATATTTCTTAAAAAATTCTTTTTCCATTCCGTTATTTATTTGACATTCGTTTCCACTGTGTTATAATAATTTGCGAGAAAATCGCATATTTAGAAAGTGTGCTCCCATGTATATGACCGAACAGAGAAAAAAATTATTTGAATTTTTCAAAAGCCACCCTGACATGACCATTTCCGCACGGGATCTGGCGGCGCAGCTTGTCGCGGAAGAGCACGCGAAAATCAGTGTCAGCGCAGTGTACCGAAATCTCGCCATGCTGGAGCGGGAAGGGCTTATCCTCCGCTCACCGGGCAAGAACAACCGTGAAAATGTGTACCGCTATGTTTCACTGGGAGACTGTGAGGACAAGCTTCACATCACCTGCCTGAAATGCGGCCGGACGACCCATATGACACAGAAAATTTCCGATAAACTTCTCAAGGACGTCCTACGCGGCGACAAGTTTGACATTGATTTATCAAAAACGACGGTTTACGGCATCTGCAAAAACTGCCGCTGATCGGAATTACGGGACTGCGCACCGCCTTTAAAACGTGCGCTTTTTTATTTTCCATCATTAAAAAGGAGGAATCATGGCATACCGCAGAAAACTGACAGCGCTCTTCATCAGTGCCGCTTTCGTTCTCACTTTGGCTCTATCCTTCTTTTTCATTGCAAAAGAACTGTCCCATGACCACGGCCATGGCAGCGATCCCTGCCCGATCTGCGAAAAGATCGATTTGTGCCTCCGGACGCTTTCCGTCTGTTCGTCTATCACGATCCCGGCGGACAATGGAGGATCCGTTTCCATCCCCCATCTTTTTTCCGCTGTTCTTTCTCTTTCCGCCGTTTCTCTTCTCACGGTTTCCTCCACGCTGGTCACCCTCCGTGTCAAGCTCACCGATTAAACCCGGCGCTTGCATTTTTATTTCCATTGTATTAGTTAGGAGGATTTCCATGAAAAAAATAATTGCCTGCCTGATGGCGTGCTTCGCCGTCTTTGCTTTTGCCGCCTGTTCATTAAACAAGAGCGGCACTCCCGATTCCAAGGGGAAAGAACCTTTGAAAATCATCTGTACCAATTTCGCCTCTTACGACTTTGTCCGCCAGATTGTCGGCGATAAAGCAGAGGTCACGATGCTTCTCAAACCGGGCGCGGAAGCCCACAGTTATGAACCGTCTCCGAAAGACATCCAGGCCATCGGCAAAAGCGATCTTTTCGTTTACACCGGCGGCGACTCCGATGAATGGGTGGACGGCATGTTAAGCTCCATAGACAAGAGCAAGCTCAAAACACTCAAAATGATGGATACCGTCAAACTGTATGAAGAAGAAATGTCTGAAGGCATGCAGGAAGAAGAACATGAACACCATCACGACGACAAAGATCACCATGATGAAGATAAGGACCATCATCATGACGAAGACAAAGAACATCACCACGATGACAAGGACAGCCATGATAAAGAGCATCATCATGATGACAAGGAGCACCACCACCATGACGGCGAAGAAGGCCCTGAAATGGATGAGCATGTCTGGACCTCTCCCGCCAACGCTATCCAGATCGTAAAAGCCCTCACCGAAACCATTTCCGGTCTCGACAAGGACAATGCCCAGACTTATCAGAAAAACGCTGAGGCTTACATTGCGAAACTGGAAAAACTGGATAAGGATTTCCATGACGTCATTGATCACGCGAAGAGAAAAGAAATCATCGTCGGTGACCGTTTCCCCTTCCTTTATTTCGCCAAAGAATTCGGCCTGACCTACTACGCCGCTTTCCCCGGCTGCTCCACCGATACGGAAGCCAATCCGGCAACTATTGCTTTTCTCGTGGATAAGGTGAAGGAAGACCATATTCCCGTCGTATTCCACATCGAGATGTCCAATGAACAGATGAGCAAAGCCATCGCGGAAGCCACAGGCGCAAAAAATGAGCTTCTGAACGCCGTCCACAACGTAAGCGATGAAGAATTCAAAAAAGGCGTAACTTATATTGACCTCATGAACCATAATGTGAAAGTTCTCAAGGAGGCGCTCAACTGATGAGTCTGCTTACATGCCGCCATCTTTCCGTATCTTATGATGGAAAAGCGGTTCTTTCCGACCTGAATTTCTCTGTCGATGAAGGGGACTACCTTGGAATCGTCGGTGAAAACGGCGCAGGAAAAAGCACACTGGTGAAAGCGCTTCTGCGCCTGAAAAAAATATCCGGCGGGGAAATCGTAACTGCCGATGGCTTCAAGCCTACGGAAATCGGATACCTTCCCCAGCAGACCCCCGTGCAGAAAGATTTTCCCGCCAGTGTCTGGGAAGTCGTTCTTTCAGGCCGTCTGAACCGCTGTGGCATGTATCCTTTTTATCGAAAATCGGATAAGGAAGACGCGGAAGAAAAAATGGAAATGCTCGGCATCGCCGACCTGAAGAAACGGTGCTACCGCGATCTTTCAGGCGGCCAGCAGCAGCGTGTACTCCTTGCGCGGGCACTCTGCGCCACGGGAAAACTCCTGCTCCTGGATGAGCCGGTGACCGGCCTTGATCCCATCATGACCGGTGAGCTTTACCATATTTTCAAAGACTGCATAGAGAAGTACGGCGTCACTGTCATCATGGTTTCCCACGACATCCGCGGCACCCTGGGACAGGCAAACCGTATTCTCCACCTGTCCGGCGGGACACAGCAGTTCTTCGGGACGACGGAAGAGTATCTCAGAAGCCCCGTGGGGCAGAGATTTGCAGGAGGCGGGCTATGATGGATATCTTTATTGAAATGATCAGCTATCCCTTCATGGTGCGTGCCATCATTGTGGGCTGCCTTGTTTCCCTCTGCGCTTCCCTCTTAGGGACCAGCCTTGTACTGAAACGGTACTCCATGATCGGCGACGGACTCTCCCATGTGGGATTTGCCGCCCTCGCCATCGCTTATGCTTTTCACGCGGAGCCCCTCACCATTTCCATCCCTGCCTGCATCGCCGCCGCCTTTTTCCTTCTCCAGCTGAAAGACAGCGCGAAGATCAAAGGCGACTCTGCTACGGCTCTTCTCTGCAGCGGCGCTCTTGCCATCGGCGTCATGACGATTTCCTTAAGTACGGGAATGAATACCGACGTGTGCAACTACATGTTCGGCAGCATCCTTGCCATGAGCGCCGATGACGTGCGTCTTTCCGTCATCCTCGGCATCTCCGTCGTGCTCCTTTTCATTTTGTTTTATAACCGTATATTTGCAGTCACCTTTGATGAACCGTTCGCCTCCGCCACCGGCACACGGACAAGGCTCTATAATATGATCATCGCCTTTCTCACAGCCATCACGATCGTCCTTGGCATGCGCATGATGGGCGCGCTCCTTATTTCCAGCCTGATCGTATTCCCTTCGCTCACCGCGATGCAGCTCTGCCGGCAGTTCAAGACGACGATCATCCTCTCCTCCGTTTTCTCCGTGGCCACATTCATGGCAGGACTCACCATCTCCTACATGGGCTCGATTCCCACAGGAGCATCCATTGTCGTCACTGACATTGTCCTCCTCTTTATCGCCGCGGGCATACGGAAAATGAAAGAAGGCTTTTGAATGAGAAAAGAAATATGGCTTCTCTGCCTGCCGCTTCTTCTCTTAGGCGGCTGCGGCACACAGGAAAAAGCGCAGGATCCGCCGCAGATCATTACCAGGAAAACCGTGCAGGAAGCAAAAAAAGCGGAAACTCCTCCGGAGGCCAAGGAAACACCGGAGCCGGCAGAAACACCGGAGCCGGCTCCGCAGAAAGAAGAACAGCCGGCGCCTAAACCGGCTGCTCCTGAAGGGAAAAAATCGAAGTATCCTGTCTTTGAATATCCCTACAATCTGGAAACGGACCGGCAAAACTTTGATTACAACAACATAGACATCGTCGTCGGCGATAAGCGGTATATGACACAGATCAACGACTGGTTCATGAACTTCCGCGACTACAAAGACAAAACTGTCCTCATCGAAGGCTATTTTATTTCCATCAACGGCCACTACTTCGTAGGAAGAAACGGCCCCACCTGCCCTTACTGCACAGGCGGCTATGTGGATTTTGAATTTACCTCTGACGGCGACTTCACCGGCTATGAAGACGGCGTCACATGGATCAAAGTGTATGGCATCCTCCGCGAAGCCACTGTCCATCTGAACGACCATCTCACCGCCCCCTTCTACCATCTGGAAGCGGTAAAAGTGGAAAAAATGGATCAACCGGGAATCGGAACCATCACAGATTAAAAGAAAAAGTAAGGTAGGAAATTCTGTTTTCCCCTTACTTTTTTATTTTTATATTTGAATTGCAGCTCATGAAACAACATACAGGATCGGAAATAAAGAACAGGGAACCTCTTTTGCTGAAGAAGCGCTGATTAAATTATTATCCGGTTTACGCAGCGGTTCCTTAACTCCGCAAATGCTGTTATTTCACAAAAAGTATAATCTCATGATATGATTAGTTATATTAAGGGAAAAGTATTCCCGAATATACAAAATAGGAAAAGGAGATGAAGGTCATGAAAACAGGATTTGAGTTATTGGATGATGCATTCCTGAATAAAGGAACCGCATTTACGGAATCTGAAAGAAAAAAACTTGGATTGGACGGATTGCTTCCGCCTTGTGTAGAAGATATAGAAACTCAGGCACAGCGTATCTACCGCCAAATGGAAAGGAAAACTTCCTTGATTGAGAAAAGACGTTTTCTGATGGAAGTCTTTAACTTCAACCGGACACTGTTCTTCCATGTATTCAGTGAACATCTGGTAGAGTTAATGCCAATTGTTTATGATCCGGTTATTGCGGAGAGCATCGAACAGTATAGTGAACAATTTATCAACCCACAGTATGCAGCGTTCCTTTCCATCGATCATCCGGAATCTATTGAAACTTCGCTTAAACAGGCTGCCGGAGACAGAAAGATCCGTCTTATTGTTGTTACTGATGCAGAAGGCATTCTTGGCATTGGTGACTGGGGTACCAATGGTGTAGATATTTCTGTCGGAAAATTGATGGTCTATACTGCCGCTGCCGGTATAGATCCGCAGACAGTACTTCCGGTTGTCTTGGACTGCGGATCTAATCGGGAATCCTTATTAAAAGATCCTTTCTATCTTGGAAACCGTCACAAGAGGATATATGGTGATCATTATTATGATTTCGTGAATCGATTTGTTGAAACGGCTGAAAATCTATTTCCCGATCTGTATCTGCATTTTGAAGACTTTGGACGGTCTAATGCTGCAACCATCTTGAAGAAGTATCAAAAAACCTATCCTGTTTTTAATGATGATTGTCAGGGAACCGGCATAATAACATTAGCCGGTATTCTTGGAGCAATGAAAATCAATAGAGAGAAACTTACAAATCATACCTACATGTGTTTTGGAGCGGGCACGGCCGGAGCCGGTATCGCCGACCGTATATTCAGGGAAATGGTCGCACAGGGATTATCTGAAAAAGAAGCACGAAATCACTTTTATATGGTGGATAAACAGGGATTGCTTTTTGACGATATGGATGACTTGACACCTGAGCAAAAACCGTTTGCAAGAGCACGTTCTGAGTTCGATAATCCGGAAAAACTGAATAATTTAACTGCAGCAGTGATGGCTGTCAGACCTACGATCCTCGTGGGAACCTCAACCGCTCCGAAAACATTTACCAAGGAAATAGTAAAAGCCATGGCATCATGGTGTGACCACCCGATTATTTTCCCGCTTAGTAATCCAACGGAATTGGCAGAAGCAACCGCAGAAGACATCATCAAATGGTCTGATGGCAGAGCAATGGTCGCAACCGGTATTCCTGCGGAACCTGTTGAATACAATGGGGTGACTTATATTATCGGACAAGCAAATAATGCCCTGATATATCCTGGACTGGGACTGGGAAGTATCTCTGTTAATGCCTCTCTGGTCACAGATGAAATGATTTCGTCCGCTGCACATTCTCTCGGTGAATTTCTTGAAATCAATGTGGAAGGAGCTGCTGTTCTGCCGCCGGTATCCAAATTAACGCAGTTTTCTGAAACAGTGGCTGCTGCAGTAGCAGAATGTGCCGTAAAACAGGGCTTGAACAGAGTACAGACGAATGATGTTAAAAAAGCCGTGAAATCAGTGATCTGGAAGCCTGTTTACAGAAATTACTGATATGTGGACCAATAAAACAGCAAATTTCAAGTCTTGTGTAAATACCGAAAAATAAATACCGCCTGTTTTCCACGGCGGGATATATGACAAAAGAAAAGAGTATCTTCACTCCTGCGCGGAGAAGATACTCTTTTTCATTTCCATATTTTCTTTTACGCCCACGTAAAAACGCCGTCTCCTGCCAAGACAGCGTCTTTCCTCATAAACACAGGAGCCCGCTCCTCCGCTTCCTGTAATATTTCGTTTTCCCCCGAATCAGCTCACCGCCGGGAACCAGCCGGCCGCCGTCACCGTAATCGGGGACATAAAGTAGATCCCAGCGCATATCCGGATCACCGCTGCCGATCCCGTACCCGTCAAAAGCGGCCATCTCTGCATGTGTGTAAATATCTGATACCGACAGTCCAAGTTCTTCCACAGCCCTCGCGCAGAACATCGCAAGCGCTTCCACCTGCGCCTCTGTCGGCGGCTCACACCCCAGATCCACACCGCTCGGCGCGTCATAGTAGCAGCATGCGTCACGGCAGCACGCCAGCGCCACACCGATCGACCGGCTGTTCCTGTGCCACGTATGCGCCAGGCACTCCGTGAAATCCTCATGAATCACATGGCAGTACCCGCCCCGGTCAATCACCACATGATATGCCAGGCACTCCACCAGCTGGTACGGCGCCCCCGTCCAGTGGCAGTAAATCCGGTCAGTCCTGCCGCGGGCAGCCTCCAGGCGCGTTCCTATTTCATCCAAAGTCATAATCCGTTTATCCATATTTTACGGAAAGAAATACTTCCTTCCCCTCATCACTTCCTTTTCAACTTCCTTACCAGCCCCGACAGCACCCCGACACCGGCATCATTCAGATTCTCCACGATACTCAGCATCTCCGACGCCGCCAGATAACTGACACACATTTCCATAAACAGGTCCGGCCGTCCCACGCTTGCCAGAAGCCGGTCTGCCGCACCGCCGCCGACGGTCAGCAGAATATAAAGCACCATCTTTCCGGCAAACTGCCGCTTCATCTGCCTGCTGGAAATCATTCCGGCCCGATGCGCCGAGGGAATCGCCAGAATGCACGATACCATATCACGATCCTCTTCCCCCTTCGCCTCCAGATATTTGTGGGCAAGCGCCATCCACTTCGTCACCAGATCAATAAATACCGCCAGCGCAAACAAACTGATCAGCTCAAAGGGAAAAACCCCTTCCGCCAAAAGACCCGTCGTCACCAGTTTCACCTGCCAGTCCTCCACAAGCCGCTCTGAAGCCCGTTCAAAAGCCTCCATCCACGAACCTGCGTCCATAAGCCCTCCTTTCCGTCAAAAATAAAACTCCTCACAACGGGGCCGTTCAAAGAAATACGCCCCTACCTCATCCGGCCTGATCTGCAGAATCCGCATGGAATTATAAATATCCCGCTGGGAAAAATGAAGCTGATTATTCAGCCGCAGAGACAAAGACGTCTTGCTGATCCCCAGCCTTGCCGCAAAAACAACGTCAGACCCCAGCTTCTCACGGATCCGTGCCCGAAGCCTGATATAATCAAAATGCATTCCCAATCCTCACTTTCATTCAAGAAATATCCACTTCCATCACAAGAAATTCCTCGTTTTTGCATCTTTTATAAAATATCGTTCCTTTTTATAGAACATACGTTCTATATTGATTTAAGAATAGAACTTTCTCCCCTGTCTGTCAATAGGCGTTTCCGCAGCCCTGCGAACCCTATTTTCAAAACCGGACAGGAGAGCGTCCTATCCTAAAAAGGAAAGCCCGAGTCCGTACCCGGGCCCTTCCCTACCCGGCTCCGGCGGATTAGTCGCCGTCAGTCAGAACAGCCACATCAGAGCGGCGGACAGAATCAAGCGCCTTCACCTGCAGTCCGGCGATCGCCTTCCCTGCATGAAGCAGCTCTTCATCAGACGCGCTTTCCCTGATATTGTTAAAAGCCAGATTCTTTAAAGAACCGTCCGTATTTTCAACACGTACCAGAAGCCTTGTCTTTTCCACAGATTTGGAAACTGCCATCATTATCCCTCCTTTCCTTTTCAATATATTTCTCCTTATAGTTCGCTTTCAAAATTAATGAATTTCCTCTTCCGTGGTGGTCACCATGACCGCCTTAGCGAAAGAAGCCGCCCCGATGCCCTTGCCGTTTGCCAGCACCGGCATAATTTTCGCGGCCTCCGCCTGCACGGCGGCCAATGCGAGCCCGTCCTTCGGATCGGCAATGCTCACAATAAGCTCCGTATTCGCGGAAGTCAGGAATTTAAGTTCCAACTTCTTAGCCATACTCTTTTCTCCTTTCCCTGTTCCCTCTCCGGAAAGGAACAGTCCTTAGCGCTGCCATTATAGTATCCCTTTCGAGTTTAAATTTGCTGAAACAAGAAAAATAATTTGAAATTTTTTTAAAATACTTTTCCCGTACTCCTTTTTTCTTCCCGTTTTTATCCCGGCAATGCAATAAAAAATACCGCTGTTAAGCGGTGCTTCTCAGTTATATTTACAGCATGTCTGCTGCCGATAAAACATGAACGCATCTATGTGATGAGGAGTAATGACTCTATTCCGCTCATAACTTCCCACTAGGCTCTTTCCATTTCCCTCACCACAGTCATAGATCCTTCACATTCATTCAGGATGACGCTTGCCGTCCGTCGTCATTCTGAACGGAGGCAAGAATGCCTTGTGGGAAAAACAGAAAACGGAACAGTGACACAGAGTGAAGAATCTATGACTTCTGATGACAGCTTACCGGCTTTCCTCACCACGGCAACAGATTCTTCGCTGGTGCTCAGAATGACGTTTAATGTTTCCCTCATTATGACGCCTTGCCGTCTGGTGTCATTCTGAGCGGGGGTAAGAATGCTGTATGAGAAAGCAGGGAAGCGGAACGATGACACAGCGGGTACAGATCCTTCACGTTCGTTCAGGATGACGTTTAACGTTCCCCTCATCATAGCAGCAGATTCTTTGCTGTGCTTAGGATAACGTCTTATCGACTCCTGTCATTCTAAACAGAGACAAGAACGCTTTGTGAGAAAAATAGAAAACGGGATAGTGACACGGAGTGAAGAATCTATTACTCCGAATGACATCTTATCATGAATTCCATTTTTATCGGCAGATAATCATAAAAGGCTGTAATAAAACATTTCTGCGTTATATCACAGCTCCTTACTCATGCTTTTTTCTGCAAATAAGAATTGGCATAACCGCATTTAACGACTATGCCATATTTCCGGAATTATAAACTTCTAACTTTTTATTTATAAAATTCTCCCGCTTTACACCGACACGTCGCGCCGGCCTGTCACTTTATAGAAAAGGAGCAGCGACAGGATGGATGTCACCGTGAGGATGGTGGCGTACGCGGAAGCGTTCCCGTAGTTGCCGCGGATGACTTCCGTGTAGATGGACACGGTGAGTGTCTGCGTGCTGTTCGTGTACAGGATGATGGATGAGGACAGCTCGCTGATGATGGTGACCCAGCTCATGATGGCGCCGGAAAGAACGCCGGGCATCATCATGGGAACCGTGATTTTACGGAATGTCGTCATGTCGGAGGCGCCCAGGGAAATAGCCGCTTCTTCGATGCTGGGACTGATATTTCCCAAAATGGCGGTGGAGGAACGGACGGTATAGGGCATTCTCCGCACCGCGAAAGAAATAATCATGATCAGCGCCGTTCCGGTAAGGATAATCGGCGATTTATTGAAAGCAAAGACGAAAGCGATACCGAGGACGGAGCCGGGAATGATGAAGGGGAACATCGTAATAACGTCAAGAATGCTGTTCAGTGTATTTCTTTTCCGCACGGAAAGGTAGGCGATAAGGACACCTAAGACAAGGACGGCAGCAATAGCGCAGAGCCCCAGGAAGTAGGTATGCCAGATGACGTCATTGTCCTTGGCAAAGAGTGTCGCGTCATAACTCTGAAGCGCGAAGCCGCCGGTAAATACCTGTCCTCCGTTTGTGGCAAGGAAAGAGGTGTATACGACGACGAACTGGGGAAGGATTGCCAATCCCACGGTCATGTAGACGGCCAGATGGGCAAGGATATTCCGCAGACCGCTGAGTGATTCTGCCGCCATGGGTTTCAGGGCGGTCATGGCGTAAGTATTTCTTCCCGCGAGAAAACGCTGGACGAAGAACATGACGATGGTGAGCCCGATCACGATGCAGCAGATGGCTGCCGCGAAGCCGTCATCCCCCGATACTTCTCCCATGAACTGGTTGTAAATAAGGACGGGGAGTGTCTTGTACCCTTCGCCAATGAGCATGGGGGTACCGAAGTCGGCAAAGACACGCATGAAAACGAGCATGGAGCTGGCAAGGAGTGTGGGCATGACAAGCGGCACGATGATTTTCCAAATGCGCCCCATGCGGCTGCACCCCAGGCTTTCCGCCGCTTCATTCAAAGAGTTGTCCAGATTTTTCAGCGCTCCCGATACGTAAATGTAAACGAGGGGGAACGACTGGAGCGTAAAGACGAGGACAATGCCGGCAAAGCCGTACACACCGCCATAATGGAGTCCGAAAGTGTCGTTCAGGAACTGGGTGATGACGCCCTGCCGCCCGAGCATCTGTATCCATGCGTATGCCCCGATGAAAGGCGGCGACAGGTAGGAGATAACAATGAGAATATTCAGGAAACTGCTTCCTTTTATTTTCACGCTCCTCATGAGGTATGCCAGCGGGAGGCCGAGAGCCGCCGATAAAATCGTGGAAACGACAGTCACTTTCAGCGAGTTTACCATCGTTCCCCAATAGAATTTTTTGGCGAAGAAATGGGCAAAATTCTGAAGCGTGAGCACCCCTGTATCCCCATGAATGACACTCCGGTACAGAATGAGGAATATGGGATACATGATGAAAAGGGCGAAAGCCGCAAGAATGACGACACTGAAAAGGTTCCAGACAGTCAGATTCTTTTTCATAGTCCTTCCTCTCTGATCAATGTTTCTTCCGTTGCCCGGCGGAAGACATTGATCCGCCCGGCTTTGACGGTAAGCGTGACGGCGCTGCCGTCGGGAAGAATATCCTGGCCTTCCTGGGTCTGGAGAATCTCCAATTCCTGCCCGCTGCCGGTGGTGATGAAGTAATGGGTGGTGAGTCCGAGAAAGACAGAAGAACGGATCACGCCGCGGATCCCTTCTTTCGTACCGGGCTCCATATCAAATTCTTCCGGACGAACGGAAATGATGACTTCTTCTCCGTCCTCCACGCCGCCTGATAAGTTATCCATGTCTACAAGCCAGTCTTCATTTTCTTTAAAGGAAATGCTTGTCTTATCTCCTTTTTTCACGATATGTCCGTCCAGCAGGTTGGAGAGCCCGATGAAAGTCGAAACGAAAACGTTCTTCGGCCTTTTATAAATATCCGCCGGTCTGCCGATCTGGCAGATGACCCCGCCATTCATGACGGCGATACGGTCGGACACCGCCAGCGCCTCTTCCTGGTCGTGGGTGACATACACCGTGGTTATATCCACCCGGCGCTGGATCTGCTTGATGGCGTTCCTCATTTCGATACGGAGTTTCGCATCCAGGTTGGACAGCGGTTCATCCATCAGAAGTACCTGCGGCCGGATGACGATCGCCCGCGCAAGGGCGACACGCTGCTGCTGCCCGCCGGAAAGCGCTGTGGGCATACGGTCTTTCAGGTGGTCGATCTTCACGATCTTGAGGATTTTATCCACCCGCTCTTCGATTTCCTTTTCAGGCACTTTCCGCATCCGCAGTCCGAAAGCCACATTGTCTTTCACCGACATATGGGGAAAAATGGCGTAATTCTGGAAGACCATGCCCATATTTCTTTTATCTGTCGCCACATCGTTGATGACATTCCCGTCGACGGAAATCGTACCGCCTTCGATAGAATTGAATCCGATAATCATACGGAGCAGTGTCGTTTTACCGCAGCCCGACGGCCCTAAAAGGGTGAAAAATTCGCCCGGCATAATATCCACGGACAGGCCGTTCACCACCACCGTATCTCCGTACTTCTTCACTACTTTGTCTATATTGATAGAAACACTCATAATAACCTCATAACCTCGCTATTCAAGTGACATCTATAAAAAAGACGTCAGGCGAAATGCCCGACGCCCTCTGATGACCTGATTACTACTACTGTCTGGAATTTTCCAGATGTTTATTCCATTCCGCCACGACTTCTTTCTTATGGGCAGCTACCCAGCCTTCGTCATAATTCTTGAACAAAGCGATTATGTCCTGGGGTGTCATGTAGTCAGCAAGCTTCACACCCTTGCGGAGCGGACGGACAGTGAGCGTCTTTCCTGCCGCTTCCTGGATCTTCTGGGAAAGCATGAAATCGACAAATTTCTTCGCATTTTCCATATGTTTCGCGCCTTTGATGATCTGTACGGATTCGCCCGGGAAAATAGCTCCCTCTTTCGGGAATACGACTTCTACATCAGCGCCGTTCTTCACATAGGTAGCCGCCGGATCTTCCCAGGTAAGCCCTACGGTATACTCGCCGTCGGCAGCGCCTTTATGGACAGCGCCGGAACTGTTCAGGAATTTCCCGTCTACATTCTTAATGAAGTTATCCACATACGCCCAGGCTTCAGGGGACATGGGATCTCCATCCTTGCCCTTGGCGTAAAGCATCGCCATGAGCACCTGGAACGCGGAGCTGGAGTTGGCAGGGTCGCCGCAGGCAATCTTGCCCTTCAGCGCCGGATTGAGAAGATCGTCAAACCCGGCAATCTTCATATCGCCTGCCAGTTTTTTATTAACGATGAAAACGGTGGGATCGGCAAACGCGGGAGAAAAATATCCCGTCTTATTTTTAGCGGCATCAATCATATTCGCATCTTCCGGAGATACATATTTCTCAAAAAGTTCTTTCTGGGAATCCAGCATCGTCTGGTCAGCCGCCCAGAGAATATCGCCCTGGGGATTGTCCTTTTCAGACGCCACACGTTTCACGAGGGGGCCCGTCCCCGCCACAATGACATTGACTTTAATCCCCGTTTCTTTTTCAAAAGCGGGAATGACAAGATTGTTTAAGCTTTCGCTGCGCGCCGTGTAAACGGTCAGCACCTTTTCCTCTGCGGGAGCGGCCTTGGCAGTATCCTTTTTATCTCCGCCGCAGCCGGAAAATACGGAACAGAGCACAGCAGCACATGCCACCGCCAAAGCTGCTTTCTTCAATCTTTTCATGACAATCCTCCTTGCCTTTCATCGTAAGTAAACTTCCTATTTAAATAATACCATGTATATTGTACCATTATTCATTCCTGTGTCTACACCTTATAAGCACAATGTATAGCTTGCCTTAAACTGTATAGGAAATACTCATAAAGAAATAGACGAGCGGACCGTTGTATGCAAAAACGGGTATGCAAAGAGCAGGAAATCCGGCCGCCGGATACCGCATTTCCCATGTAAAAACGCTCCCCGTATAAAGGAAGCGTTTTTATCTATACCGTACGGATATTTCCCCTATGTTTTAAATCTGTCCAAGGAATGTCGTCAGAAATCAGTCATCAGTTTAAGGAAAAACCGTTTTACGCAGCAAGCCTTATATCTCAAAAGTCACGGTTGTATAATACACTTCTTTATCCGCTATTTTTGCAAACTTTTCAGAGGCCGGTCTTTCCGCCTTTGCTTTCAGCAGCCATTCTCCCCAATGGGTAATCCTCACGTAAGCAATTCCATCTTTATCAGTAAGAAGCCGCTCTGCCATCGCATCAGAAGAAGAAAAACCTGCATAAGTTGCTGTTACCTGTTCATAGGGAACCGGTTTGCCATCAAAAAGAAGCTGCACGGGGAGAAGGGCTCCTATATAATTTTTGTCTGCAGCATAAGGATCCTCCAGCGGTAAAAGTTCTAATACATTTCCTGCTGGTTGAGGTTTATAACCACTCACTCTCCTGCCTACACGGAAATGAGCCGTGCTGAACTGTTGGGTGCGCAGAGAATCAATTACATTGGGAAAATCGCTACGGTTTCCATATCCTCTTTTAATTTGTCCGTTTTCTCTATATGTATTATATACAGACGGTTTTCTTGTAAGAGAAAGGACATATGCCCCCTCTTCTGTTCTTGACAATTCAGAAGCGGATATGCCTTCGTAATCCAATTCTACCTTTTCTCTTTTTCCATCAGGTGTAATAAGATCAATAAAATCAAAGGTTTGTCTATTAGTGAACCCATCCACCGGGAAACGATGACCCCAGCCGATATACATTGTAGACCAAGCTTTATTTTCATAACCGAAAGATGGATTCCAATTTGACATATTGATCCATATGGAATGAGCACTTGCGGTTAAAGGCATGATTGCAGAAGCAACAGCAATCCACGCAATCAGTTTCTTTTTCATGTTTTTTCCTTTCCAAATACACAACATACTGAAATTATTATCAACCAAATGTATGCCGATATCGGACAACAACAGTCCGTGGATCTCCATAGTAAGAAATCCAATCATATTCTGTCGTGACATCTCTCCGATTCAGTACATTATACACATCTATGGCAAAATAATCCGTTTTTGACACCTTGTATCCTGCATGGAAAGAAAGATCTAAATAGTTTTTTATCTGATGAGGTCTTTTGGCGGCACACTGCAGAGTCAATGAGGAGTCCAATTTGTCTTTTTTATATGTGATCCCGGCAGAACATTGCAGTTTAGGGAAGGTTTGTTCCCAAGTACCATCTTCCAGTTTATTTTTCGGATTGGCGTAGGTCAGTCCTACATTCCAATTCCATGCGTCATTAACTATGTGTCCATATTCTATTTCTATCCCCGGATTTTTAAAACGCCCCACATTTTTAATCTTTTTCTTCGGTGTTTCTTTTACAACCTTGATCTTATTATCCACATCAATATAGAAAGAAGAAACCCGCAGATATCCATTCGCGAAATTCTTTTTATATCCAAGTTCATAATTCCATCCACATTCCGGCTTCAAGTCAACAGCTGCAACCGTATAAAAATAATCATAAATTCTAGGAAGGATAAACGATTTCCCAATGTTCGTATAAATCACTTCATCAGATGAGAGACTATATAACTGCTGCCACTGTGGAATCCATTCATTATACGTTTTTACTTGATCACTAGAATACTGGTACCGTAATCCGAATATGTTTTTATAACGGTCATTCACCTGTACCGTATACTGCCCGTACAAAGCATATTGGGTTCTGTCACCTTTATGAGATCCTACTAATTCCGTATATTTTTCCTTTTCTGCCATCATGCCGGCAATGAATCGGTGCCGCTCGTCCATATACCAGTTTTTTTGTAAATCAAAGCCATATCGCTTCGTTTTATAGTCTTCATCACTGCTGCTTCCGGTACCATCCCATAGCCGATTATACAGATTCGATGTTCTATCAGAATAAAATGCCTTTCCCTTGATTCCATTCTGATCATACATAACCAGCCAATGGTCTCCTCTAACTCTGTATATATCATCATATGAATGGGTAAGCCTCTCTGCTTCATCAGATGCCGTTTCTCCCCAGATCGGCTTTGACATAAAACGGTTATACAAAAAAGAAACTGCTTTGCTGAGTTTAGCACTTACATATATATTCTCTTTCGTGCTTGATTTTCTGTGTCCGTATACATCCGTATCCGTATACCAACCATAATACACATCCGTCGTAGGCGCATAAGCACCTATATATTCCTTAGTATATCCCACCTGGAAACGATTGTCAGAATAATTGATGCGGAAATCCTTGTTTCCCCGGCTTCCCCATCCGCCCTCCAGCATAACCTCAGGCTTACTGCTGTTACCATTTCTGGTAATAATATTGATAACCCCTGTCATTGTTTCAGGACCATACAATACTGCTGCTGCCCCTTTCACCACCTCAATACGTTCCACACTGGAAATATCAATACTGCTAAGCTGCGTAAAATTATTAGCGGCAACAGGAATACCATTAAGCAGTACACTGGCTCCTTGATCTACTCCCCTTACGCTCAATGTTGTATTATGATCCCCAAAATCAATCCCTTTGGCACCCCAACCGTTGAAATACACTCCAGGCACCATCCGCATAGCCTCATATATATTCCTTGCACCGATTGACTCTATCTTATCTTTTTCAATAACCTGCACTGATGCAGGCGTTTCCATCTCAGACATGATTTCCCGATTTGCCGTCACAACAACTGGATTCAAATCATATACCTGTGCCAAAACCGATATGGGACAAACCATCACCCCTAAAAAAACATACGTCATTTTTTTCTTCCAGTGCATATGAACCCCCCTGTTGAATTTACATTAGTTTATATTGATACATTTATATTATATTAATGATTAAAAATGTCAAATTGGTATTTTTTTATAAATAGATTATTTCACAATCTTTATCTACTTTATCAGTTTGAAACTGGAAATGAACTATAAAAAAACAGGCACAGCATAAAAAGACGCTTATCTCTCCTTGTCAGAGACAGCGCCTTTTTTATGTAACAACATGTGGATGATAACTTCTCTCCATTTCCTTACAATAAAACCCGTTTCCGTCAATCTTACTGACCAACAAAAACGGGTTTATCTTCATTGCTCTATAATAAGAAAGTTTTTAAATCTGTCCGATACTCTTCAAAATCACCTGGGCGATAATCGCGGAGCCGATGTAAGTGCCGATGAAGACGACTACACTGACCAGGACGATGCGCCAGCTGCTCTTGGCGAAGACATCCAGGTCTTTGCAGATCGCAATGCCCGCATAAGCCAGGATCGGAGTGCAGAGTTGGAGGAACCCTACATTCTTAACGGACGCATTGATAAAATCGGAGCCGGGGAAGCCCGGATAGGTCAGGATACATCCGAGAGTGACCACATAGGCTACGCCGGGGATTTTCCCCGGAAGGACGCGGCCCATCCACATGCCGACAAAAGCGATGGCGATGAGGATACCCATACCCGGAATCGCCTGCATAAGATCATTCTTGGTGCCTACGGTATTTGCCACGAGGGACATCACGCCTGTAATAATAAGAACTTGAAATATTTCTGTCAGTTTCATTTTGTCCCCTCCTCTTCTTTCGCTTCTGCCAGATCGCACTCTTCCCGCTTCGGCGGAGCTTCGCCGTACTTAATCCGATAACAGATTTTATAGAGCCATTCCGACATGGGGAGGGCGAGCCAGATACTCATATAAATACCGTCCAAACCTGAAAGCATATTACTTGCCGCACCGAAAGCTGCCAGTTGGTCGGCCATCTGCGGATACATGGCGGAAAGAGAACCTACCGCCGCCGTCATCATGCTTGCTGACCCCACGCCTGCCGCCATGGCGAGCGCCAGAGGGTGGAAAGGCAGGTAAGAAGCTGCCACGCTGGCCATAAGGCCAAAGAAAATGGTACCGATGACAGTCCCGCAGATGTAGACGCCCATGACGCCCCGTCCTTCCGCTGCATCAAGACCGTATCTTTCGCCGATGAGAGCGACATTCGGTTCACGGGCCACAGAATGCGCCGCGCCTATGGCTTCCCGCTTAAGACCGATCAGGACGGCCAACGGGATACCGATAAGGACAGTTCCCAGATTACCGAACTCCTGCAGAATCAAGGCGGGAGACGCGGCAAGGATTTTCGGCAGTGTCGGTCCGACAAGCGTGCCGTAGCGCGCCATGAGAAGCACAAGAGTGACGCCCAAAAGTCCGCTGGCAGCATGAATTTCCTTTTCTCCTGAAATCTTCGTGAACTTTGGCGCCGTCAAAACCCCCATAATCAGAGCGTACATCATGGGCAGAAGCACGATTTTCCCTATTCCTACGTTGATGACGATGTTTCCGATCAGTTCGGCGATGACGATAATCACCAGAACGATCAGGTGCAGCTTAATGCTTTTCATAGCAGTCCCCTTTCCTTTCCTTTTCTTACATACTCTTCTTAATTAACTCTGGAAATAGCTTTCCAGTTTCGCCAGGTACTCTTCCTTGGTAAGAATGGGTTTTTCTTTTTCCAATATTTCTTTTGCCATTGCCGCTTCGTCATAGAGCAGATCAATGATATTCATGGCAAAAACCTTTCCCGGAAGGATAGCCGCCGCATCGAAATCGGTGACGCAAAAATCCTTTGTATGAAGTCCGCCGTCCACGCCGCCGATAAACGGGTGGATACTCGGCATGAGATGAGAAATATCACCCATGTCAGTAGATGCCGTAAAATGTCCCGCATCTTCAATTTTCGTTTCCGGAAAGTATTCTTTGATATTTTCTACAAACAGGTCATTCAATCGGGGACTGCATGCCAGGGGAAACATCCCGGGCAGCGTTTCAATAACGGTCTTTGCTCCGACAGCCGCGCCGCCCGCTTTGAGCGCCTCGTCAACACGGCGGTGCTGGCAGTCGATGGCCTCCATGGTTTTCGCACGGACGTAGAGTTCCATGCGCACATCGGAGGGGACATTATTAACTAGGTCACCCCCCTTGGTAATGATGGGATGGACACGGATCATATCGTCTTCTTTGAATGTTTCACGAAGGGCATTGATCCCCATAATCCCCAAGCATGCCGCATTCAGCGCATTGATGCCTTCATGAGGGGCATTGGCCGCATGAGCGGTCTTTCCTATATACTGCACTGTTTTCCCTACAAAACCGTTGCTTGATTTCCCGATGTACACTGCTTTTTCAGGAGCGTTTCCCTGTGAATGCATCATCATCGCCATGTCGATATCGTCAAAATGTCCTTCATAGACAAGTTCGCTCTTGCCGCCGAGAAAATGGATCTTCCCTTCTTTCACCAGACGCTTGCGGTAATCAATTTCCACATATTCTTCCGCCGGTACGGCAAAAAACACGGCGCTCCCCGCCAGATCCCTCATCACCCCCGACTTGACGATCCCCGTACATGCCGCCAGCATGGACGCCATCTGGAGGAAATGTCCGCATGTATGGGCCGCTCCCGTGAGAGGATCTGCTTTGGGACTGTCCGGCGTTCCCACCGCGTCCAGTTCCGCAAGAACGGCTACGGCAGGGCCTTTCTTCCCGCCATCGACGCAAGTCTTCACACCGGTGAGAGCAAGTCCCGTCTGCGGCGTAAGTCCTAATTCTTTCATATAACTTTCCACTTTTGCCGACGTTTTCGTTTCTTTGTATCCCAGTTCAGGTTCGCGTTCAATCCGAAGAACGGTTTCATGAATCTTTTCCGCCGCTTTATCAATCGCCTGACAGACGACCTTCTTCATTTCATCTTTTGTCATAAACCAGCCTCCCCTTTTATAATTTAAACTCATTTTAGCATACGCAAATCAGCTGTTACAACAGGAAATATATGCTTCCATTATTATGTCAAAATAAAAGCGCCGATTGCCGGTCAGCGCTTGTATTTCATTCGGCAGCTCCTGCCGCTGCTTTTTCCTCTTCCCCTTTAGGAAATACAAGATTCAGAAGAACTGCCACGATGAAAACCACCGCCACACAGTTCTCTGCGAATACGCTCCGCAGCAGTTCGGGAAATATGCGGAAAATCTGCGGTGTCTGCGTGAATCCCAGTCCGATGGAAAGAGACAGGGCGGCAATACTCATATTTCTCTGTGAATATCCGCAGCGGCTGATCATCTGCACACCGGACACCACGATGGAGCCGAACATCATAAGCGTACAGCCGCCGAGGACGGCTTCAGGCAGTGATGCCAAAATGACCCCCAGCGCGGGAACAAGTCCTGCCAGAACCATGATGACGGCGCCGCTGGCGATGGCTTTCCTGTTTACCACATGCGTCATGGCGATAAGCCCCACATTCTGGCTGAAAGATGTAATCGGCAAACACCCGAAGAGAGAAGACACGGCAGAAACAAACCCATCCACGGCAATGGAGCCGGATATTTCCCTGTCTTCCGCTTCCCGATTGAACCCCATAGCGGCAAGCGCCGAGGTGTCGCCCAGCGTTTCTGTGGCGGACACCAGGAAAATAAGGAATACGGAGAAAATGGCGTCATAATGAAATTCCGGAGAATAAGGCATGAAAACCGGCAGAGACACAAGGGATACTTCCGTCAAGCGGCCCAAATCAACCATACCGTAGAAGTATGCCGTAACGTACCCCACAAAAAGCCCGAAAAGGACAGATAACTGCTTGTAGAAAGATTTCGCGTGGATATTGAAAATAAGGCAGGAAACCAAGGTAACCGTTCCGACAATAAGGAAACGGGCATCGCCGAACTCAGGATGGCCGAAACCGCCGCCAAAAGAATTCGCTCCGATGGGAAGCAGTGAAAACCCGATGGCCGTCACGACAGTCGCCGAAACGATGGGCGGTACCAGTTTCCGCCACCATGCCGCGCCAAGGCCGAGGATTCCCTCCAGAACACCGCCTATAAGGACAGCACCGAGAATAGCGCCGTAGCCGTATTTCAATCCGATCACACAAAAAACAGAAACAAAGGTAAAGCTGATCCCCATGATGACGGGAAGTCCGCTACCCAGACGGAAAAAAGGATACATCTGGAGCAGGGAGCCGATGCCTGCAATGATCATGGCCGCCTGGACAACAGCGCCCGCTTCTGAGGCAGGCATCTTCACCACGCCCGTCACGATAAGGATTGGCGCGATATTTGCCACAAACATGGCAAGAACATGCTGGAGACCGAAAGGCACCGCTTTGCGGACAGATATTTTCCCATCCGCTTCATAAATCGGATCTGTATTCATTACGGCCTCCTCAGCGAAACGTAATGACGCCTGTTTCGGCATCCATTTTTTCAATAACTGCCAGAGAGCGGACATCATATCCCGCTTCACGGAGCGCGTCGCCGCCGCCCTGGAAACCTTTTTCGATGCAGATGCCGATGCCTTCTACGATACCGCCCGCCTGTTTTACCAGATCAAGAAGCCCGCTCACGGCGCAGCCGTTGGCAAGAAAATCGTCCATGATGAGGATATGTTCGCCGGGTTTCAGATATTTCTTTGATACCACCACATGGTTTTTCCGATTATGGGTATATGACATAACCTCCGTAGCAAACATTTCCTTATCCATATTGCTTCCCGCAGATTTCTTCGCAAAAACTACAGGCACACCGAAATACATCGCCGTGAGGCAGGCAATGCCGATCCCCGATGCTTCGATCGTCAGAATCTTGTCCACTTTCCGATCCCCGAAAAGCTTTTTAAATTCCTTCCCCAGTTCACTGATAAAAGGCACATCGATTTGATGATTCAGAAAACTGTCCACCTTGAGCACATTCCCCGGACGGATCACCCCGTCGCTCAAAATTTTCTCCTGCAGTAAATTCAGCTCTGCCACCCTGATACCCCCTCCAAAGACAATACACACCCTATAATTTATTCATTATAACATAGCTTGTAGCTGACAGTTCACAGCTGATAGCTTTTATCTTCTTACCGCTTTCCCCACCACGAATACAGATCCTTCACGTTCGTTCAGGATGACGATTAACGTTTCTCTCATTATGAAGCCTTACCGTCTCCGGTCATTCTGAACAGAGGAAAGAATGTTTTGTAGGAAAACGGGAAACAAAACGATGAATCGGAGTGAAGAATCTATGAATCGGATGACATCTTACCGTCTTCCTCACTACGGCAGCAGATCCTTCACATTCGCTTAGGATAACGCCTTAACGTCTTATACAAGGATTATGGAGTCGGCCGTCAGAAGGAGCTGCTGGCACACGTAGTGCGATTGAGGATACTCGCTTGTCGTAATGATTTAAATCGTAAAAGAATAGTTAGCTTGTAGCTGACAGCTCACAGCTGATAGCTTTTATCTTCTTACCGCTTTCCTCACCACGGGTACAGATCCTTCACGTTCGCTTCGGATGACGCTTAACGCTTCCCTCATTATGACGCCTTTTCTCCAATTGTCATTCTGAACGAGGGGCAAGCATTCTGTTTGAAAAAGGCAGGAAGCAAGATAGTGACACGGAGTGAAGAATCTATAATCCTGATGACGCCTTATCGGCTACCTTACCACGAGTACAGATTTTTCGCACAATTCTGGCGGACACCCTGCCATGAGTTCCACTTTTACCGGAAAACGAAAAAGGAGCAGGCACCATCAGCAGTGCCTGCTCCTTTCTTTTTGGAAGTTCCTTACTTCTTGGCAGCGAGAGCTGCTACCTGGGCCTTCAATTCATCCAGCTCCGATCTCATCTCTTTATTTTCCGCCTGCATCTTGTCATTTTTCTCTTTCAAGTCCTTAATCTGGTTCGCCATTTCCACTTTGGAATAACGGGTATAAACGTCACCGCGTCCCAGCTTCACAGAAATTCCTGCATTGAGCATGTTCCTGTCATCTCCCATGGTCCAGCCGAGACTCATCATCGTTCTTTCGTTCGGCCGATAGAAGAGACCTACCGCCGCAGCGCTGGCGTTACGATAATTGCCGAAGCCTGCCGCGATGTCCCACTTGTCATGGGGATCGAAATCCAGCGGATGGAGGGCTGCCAGTGCTGCCGCCCCCGCACCTACTTTGTTAATCCGGGTGCCCAGTTCTCCTACCTTTTTACCCATGTTGTATATGTTCTGCGTATTATTCTGCACATCATTCTTTACGGCCTGGAGCTGGCTTCCATTAACAGCATCAGTGGAAGTGGCGCTTATTTCACCGGCCGCCACATGGGTAATTTTTTTGCTGCCTGCGTCAATGCCGCCTTTGGTCACAGACGGGCCGCCCTGGATGGCCAGTCCTTTGTTGTCCATCTTCGTATCACCGGTCTTAATGCTGCCGTCGCTGCCGAGATCAATATTTTTTGCCAGTTTCAGATTCAGTTTGCCATTTTCGGAAACGACACCGATATTATTGGCTGCTGCCACTTCTGTCGCGCCGCCGGTAATCTGCAGTGTTTCGCCTGAATTTTTAGTAATGGCGCTGCCAGTGTCTCCCGCAAAGGTCAGGCTGCCGGTTCCGCCACTCCCTACGAGACCGCTCACATCGACTTCATAGTTCTTGGACGGATCATTCTGTGTAAATTTGATTTTCTTCGTGGCTGCATCGTAGGTACCGCCCGTCGTATAGGTATCCTTGGCGGAGACTTTGTATGTATTTGTCGTGGAATCATGAGTAACGGTCACATTATCACCGGCCGTCACATTAGTCTTAGCTGCTGCCGCCGTGGCTTCCACTTTCTTCAGCTGTGCCACATTGACGGCATCGGTATCTGCCGCGCCGGCCGCTACACCGGTGATCTGGCGGGTGATACCTTTGGATGCATCACCTACGGAAACAGCGCCTACAGTCGATTTCCAGGCAGCTGACGTATCCGTAGAAGCCGCTTTGGTGGAGGGGTCATAGCCGCTCACACCCGCTGCCGTATCCACCACACTCCACGAGCCGAGGGCCACGCCGCCGGAGACCTTAGCATGAGAATCATAACCAAAAGCCATAGCAGTTTCTTTCTCCGCTTTACTATTCTTGCCCATGGCAATGGCCCAGTCCGCGGTCGCGGAAGCATTTGTACCTACAGCTACCGCTTCTTCGCCCTTGACTGTCAGATAATTCCCCAGGGCAAGACCTCTCTGTCCGCCGCCGCTATTCGAGCCGATGACTTTATTCCCATGACCGAAAGAGACCCCCAGATTTTCCGCTTCGGAACTGGTGCCTACCACGACACTACCGCCGTTTGCCGTATTTGTCATACCGACAGCCACGTTCTGATCACTGCCGCTGGAACTCTTGGTGTAAATCCATTTTGTCGGATCGTTCGGATCTTTTTCCGCCGTATAGCCGACCAGGTTCCCCACACCGATGACCGTATTCTGTTCCCCGAAGACTTTTGTCAGCTTATGGTCATAATTGTTATAATCCGTGCCGAATACGGCATTATGGGCGCCTTCCACTTCCAGATTCTGGCCGGCGACGATACTATTGTTTCTTCCGTTTTTCACTCCGGTCAGTTTGTTATTATTGCCAAGAACGGTGCTGTTCACCCCTTTCGAAGAAGAGGAAATACCGAGCACGATGCTGTCTTCCGCCTCGGCGCCGTCATTGTCATAGTTGCTGCCGGCTCCCGTTTTTGTAGACTTGGCGCTGTAATAATGCACTTTCGCCGCACCGGCAGCTGCCTGTACCTTTTTCAGCTGTGCCACATTGACGGCATCAGTATCCTGCGTGCCGGCTGCTACGTTTGTAATCTGGCGGGTGACTGCCGCACTGGTCGGAGTTGCCGCTTTACCGACAGAAACAGCAGCGGCCGTCGCTTTCCATGTTGCTGACGTATCTGCAGAAGCCGTATCGGTCGACGGATCGTAACCGGCAGCTCCCTTATCAACAGAGGCGACGGAATCCGCGCCGATCGCTACACCGCCGTCTTTTTCCACATCCGTATTGTAGCCGAGCATCACCGCATTGCTTATATTCGCCGTATGCGATTTAATCGGTACATTTTCCATCACCTTATATTTCTTTTCGAGAATAACATTGCCCGAAGCATCTTTCATGGTATACGTTTTCTCTACAATCTTCTTTTCCGTAGCCATGGATCCAAGGATTACATTGTTTTTACCACCGTCCATATGGTGATAATCCCCAATCACTACATCGGCCGTACTGCCTGACATATTATTCCCGGTACCCATCATAGATACACGTTCCACATTCCTGCCTGTATTTCCATATCCGTTGATCGTATTATTGATGCTGGGTGTATTTGCTGTACCGGTAAGGATATTTCCGGAGCCGATGATCTGGGAATGGACAGCATAATCTGAAGTATTTCCGTTCCCCATGGTGACCACAGAACCGCCGCCGGTCGACATGGCCAGTCCCATTGCTTTCCTGATTTCATCATGACCCGACTGTCCGGTTTCGCTGGCATATCCCTGTCCCCCAAATAATATAGCATTACTCCAATGCTCATTCATACTGTTTCCATCTTCATCGGTCGGTGCCGTCCCGAAAGAATGTGTAACGCTATTGCCCGCGCCGAAAACGAGTGCCCCATTGGCGCCTTCTGTTTTGTTCAGGGTACCGACGACGGTGTTTGCCATCCCATCATTCTGGTCCGCCTTATTTGACGCTACGGTATTAAGACCGCCATAGACAGAAGCCAAATAGCCGTCATAGCCGGAATCACCTGCTTCCACAATGGATTTGATCCCTGTCACGGTCTCCTGCCAGCCATAAGCTTTTGCGCCATGCCCAAGAGCCACATTCATTCCGCCGCCGTCTCTGGTTCCGCTCTGGGCATGATACCCGACAACGACACTGGCATGTTTCTGCCGGATATCGGAATCGGCCTTTTCTTCCGGTGTCATGGAACCGATAACAACAGATTCTCTAATCGCCCCAACTTTCTGGTTATCCCCGATCACGATACCCGCGCCGGGATTGACCATTTCATTATTATTCCCGATGACGGTCAGGCTCTCATACCCTTTCATATAGGTACTGTTGCCTTCAATTTTATTTCCCTTGCCGATGACAAGGTCGGACACATTCTTCGTCCTTTCTTCCTGCTTCCCGGAAACCGTACCGGCATTTCTATCGGTAATCTTATTGCTGTCCCCGATGACGGTCTGGCTCTTGCTGTTCTTGACGGTATTCTGAGAGCCGCTGATTGTAACATTCATTCCTTGCGAAACGGTATTTCCGTCGCCGGTAACAAAGACATGGCTTCCCCATTTACCGATGTACTTGCCCAGAGGCTTGCCATCCGCCATCGCCTGCGCCAATTCCTGCTGCTCCGAAGCAGAGAGTTGTCCGAACTGATAAGAATCGGACACATGGTTCCACGCGCCGGTCACGAAAGCGCCATTGGACTCCTGTATCGTATTGTTGCTTCCGAGTATACCGTCATTAGAGCCGGCATGGTCTTTCGTGCCGCCTTTATCAACATTTTCCGTACCGATGATAATGCTGCTGTTTCCTTTGGAAGCCCCCCGTTTTGATGCATCAGGAATCAGGCCGGATGATTCGCCAATAACGATACTTCCGGAACCGTTGGACTGGGCATTAAAACCCATGGCAACCGCACTATTTGCCGTCGCCTCTGCATTTGCTCCAATCGCAATGGCTCCGGTCTCTTTTGCCCCATCGTTGTTATAATTGACTGATGATGCGTTTCCACCTTTCACGGATACGAAATGAATACTGCCCGTACCTCCGGCAATAGCTTTCAGCTGCGCCACATTGACTGCATCGGTGTCATTCGTGCCGGCTGCCACACCGGTAATCTGCCTTGTAGCAGTACTGCCATTACCAACAGATACCGCTGCATGCGTCGCTTTCCATGCGGCCGATGTATTTGTAGAAGCTAATTTGGTAGACGGATCATATCCCGCAATATCCTTGTCAACAGAGGCAACGGAATCCGCACCGAGCGCTACGCCGCCGTCTTTTTCCGCATTGGCTTCCGAGCCGAGTATAACCGCCTTGCTGGCGGTTGTAGTAATACCGCCGGCAGAAGAACCCATCACAATCGTATCTTTTGCATTGGAAATCGTGCGGTTCGTACCGATGACAGTTACACCGCTTACATTGGTACCTGTATTTTTATAACCGTTCAGTAAATTGTAAGCAGCCTTTTCCGCTGCGGTTCCTGCCAGGGTATTTCCCACCCCGATCAGCTGGGAGCGGTATGCGTAGTCTGCTTTATTTCCGCCGCCGATGGCAAGGACAGCGCCGCCGGAATCATTTCTCCGTATCCCCTCTCTGAGTTTTTCCGCCAATTCTTTGGGGCTATTAGTCAAAAGTGACATGGGATCCGCTATATTGTCCACTGAATTGGTCACTTCATTGCCCGCACCGAAAACCAAGGTACCGTTTGCGTTATGGGTCCGATTGGCAGTCCCTACGACCGCATTGGCGATTCCCGATACACTGCTGCCCGCCGTTTTTGATTCAATACTGTTAAAGGATCCGTTGATGACCGCCCCGAAATTCTGGGCAGCAAATCCCTGGTTCGTATTTCCATCATACGCATTCGTCATGATGGAGTAGGCGCCGGTCGTCGTCGCAAACGCACCGGCAGAATAACTGTTCAGTCCGACGGTGGTCGCGCCTACCAAGACGGACAGTTTACGCTTTTCATTATCCGTATTGGAATTTACCGTGGTATCTCCCAAGGCGCCGACATACTTATGGTCGCCGATCATCAGACTGCCGCTGCGGGCATAAGTATTCTGCCCAATGGCAATCCCTGCCGGCAGTAAATGGTCTGTACGGGAAGGATCCGTCGAATGCATCCCGAAACGGAATATTTTGTCCTGCGTTCCCCACATGTTTTCTACAAAAGCATTCTTACCGATGGCAATACTGCCTTCCTGCATAACATAATCATCAATCTGGGCGTGATCGCCTATCGCAATGGCACCGTTTTTCGTACTGTTATTTCTTAAATCAATATCATTCCCGATTTTAATATTCTGATTCCCCGGTTCTACAAACGTATTGACCCCGTCAAGCGCCGCAGATACAGGGCTTACAGAAATCCCTGTCAATAAAAAAGCCGCCAAAACTGCTGCCAGCGCGTTTTTAGAAACTCTTACCCCCCCCACTTTTTCTCGCTGTGCCCGCAATTTCTGAAACGACGACATAACTGTTCTTCACTCGACTCCAAATGACTTTGTAGATGTGATTCATGTTTTCCTCCCATAAAAAACAATATAATTTAGAAACGCAATAAAAAGAAGCACCATCCCCATGCTGCCGATACTGCTTTTACATCACCTCTCCCCATAACACTTCATTTGCCTGAAAAGCCGGATATAGAATCCGTAAATAGGAAAATTCCTGCCGGATTTCCCCGCTTTCCTTTCAACACTTATTTTATTAAACAACCTCTGTTCTCATTATAACAAAAG
>OLRY01000843.1_pt1 | contig 35662 bp, 21 predicted proteins | sample 1672541 | NCBI WGS metagenome assembly OLRY01 (sample SAMEA3136697, study PRJEB25190) | human gut metagenome | biome: human gut; feature: human-associated habitat; material: faeces | place: Austria | collected 2013 | reverse complement strand
CCGTTAAAGGAAGCCAGTTCAGACAGCCAATGCTTGAGTTCTCAGGAGCATGTGCAGGCTGCGGTGAAACACCTTATGCAAAGCTTATTACTCAGCTCTTCGGCGACAGAATGTATATCGCTAACGCTACAGGCTGTTCTTCAATCTGGGGCGGTTCTGCTCCTTCAACTCCTTATACATTCAATAAGGAAGGCAAGGGTCCGGCTTGGTCTAACTCACTGTTTGAAGACAACGCTGAATTCGGTTACGGTATGTTCTTAGGTCAGAGAACTCTCAGAAACAGAGTTATCGCTAAGGTTCAGGCTTTAAATGAAACTACAGACAATGCTGACGTTAAGGCAGCAATTGCTGAATATCTTGACACTGTTGACGACGGCAACGCTAACACACCTGCTACAGAAAAGCTTGTTGCTGCTCTGGAAGCATGCGGTTGCGACGCAGCTAAGGAGATCCTTGCTTCTAAGGATTATCTGAGAAAGAAATCACAGTGGATCTTCGGCGGCGACGGTTGGGCTTACGATATCGGTTTCGGCGGTCTTGACCACGTTATCGCTTCCGGTGAAGACGTAAATATCTTCGTATTCGATACAGAAGTTTACTCAAATACAGGCGGTCAGTCTTCAAAGTCAACTCCTACAGGCGCTATTGCACAGTTTGCAGCAGCAGGTAAGGAAGTTAAGAAGAAGGATCTTGCAGGTATCGCAATGAGCTACGGCTACGTTTACGTTGCTCACATTGCTATGGGTGCTGACTATAATCAGTGTATCAAGGCTATTGCAGAAGCTGAAGCTTACAACGGTCCTTCAATCATTATCGGTTACGCTCCATGTATCAACCATGGTATCAAGACCGGTATGGGTACTGCTATGGCAGAAGAAAAGAAGGCTGTACAGGCAGGTTACTGGCACCTTTACAGATACAATCCTACTCTTAAGGCTGAAGGCAAGAACCCATTCATTATGGATTCAAAGGCTCCTAATACAGACGAATACAAGAACTTCCTCATGGGTGAGGTTCGTTACAACGCTCTGGCACGTCAGAATCCTGAAAGAGCTGAAAGACTCTTTGACAAGGCTCTCGAAAACGCTAAGGACAGATATGATTATCTGCTCAGACTTTCTAAGCTTTACGGCGAAGCTTAATCATTGATTATCAATTTATTATTCACACTGCGAAAGGAAGTACCGCAGCACAATGCGGGAGGTCCAGACCATAAATAAAAAAAGCGGACTCTTTTTGAGTCCGCTTTTTATTTTTTTTAAAAATCCGTTTTTTGAAAAAAGTTTGGCAAAAACTTTTATACCGAATATCATAAACTTTAAACAGTTACTAAAGACTCGCAAAGCAGCTAAGGCTTGACAGGTAAGTAAACAGAGAATTGAAGAGAAAATTTTGAAAAAAAGTAAGCAGTTCTTCTTTAGTATCATCCATCTTTATTGGGTGTGAATTTTAGATGTTATGTCTTGCCTTTTATTGGGAGACTAATTAGTTCAGAAACTGTATGACGGATAAAATTCGGCACTTTATGTGCCGCAAGCCGCCCACGGCGTTTGAGTGGGCGCATTTCTTTGTTACTTTCTTGTTGCGAAACAAGAAAGTTAATAAAAGAAGTTTTAAAGAAACTTGTTTCTTTGCTTCTTTCTTTTGTGTAAGCAAAGAAAGAAGTGCATTTCTTTTCGTTATTTTCTTTGGGCAAATAAAGAAAATGACAAAAGTTTTTTCGCTTTTTTCAAAAACCGAAAAGTTTAAAAATAATTTTGCATACTTTTTTAAAAAGTATTGAAATAAATGATATAAAATGGTATCATAATAACAGTTGTGTTTAAAGAAAAATATATTTTTTAAAGGAGAATATAAGAATGAAATACGGTTATTTTGACCTTGAAAATAAGGAGTATGTAATAACTAAGCCCGATACTCCTGCATCGTGGGTAAATTATCTGGGATCGCCTGAATACGGCGCTATCATTTCAAATAATGCCGCAGGATACAGCTTTGTTAAGTCAGGTGCAAACGGAAGGATAACACGTTTCCGTTTCAATTCTATGATAGCTCTTCCGGGACGCTATATATACATCAGAGATAATGAAACGTGTGATTACTGGTCTGCTTCATGGCAGCCTGTGGGAAAGCCTCTGGACAAATATAAAAGCGAATGCAGACACGGTACAGCTTATACGGTAATTAGCTCTGAGTACGAAAAAATAGCGGCTGAGACAACTTATTATGTTCCACAGGGAAAAACCTATGAAGTATGGCGTACAAGGATAACAAATAATGATACAAAGTCGAGAAAGCTTTCGGTTTTCGGATTTACTGAATTTACAAATGAAGATAATTATGAACAGGATCAGGTAAATTTGCAGTACTCGCTGTTTATTTCTCAGACTAAATTTGAAGAAAACAGAATTATTCAGACTATAAGTGAAAACAGTAAAAAAGACCGTACTGACAGATTTTTCGGTATGGTAGGAGCTGAAGTTACTGCCGCATGCGGTAATTTTGATAATTTTATAGGTTCATACAGAACTTATTCAAATCCAGTGGCTGTAGAAAACGGCAGATTAGATAATTCCATGAATTATAATTCAAATTCATGCGGCGCATTGCAGTCTGATATTACTCTTGAAGCCGGACAGACTACAGAACTTATTTATCTTTTGGGAAGAAGAAAAAGTGAGGAAGCTGCTGTTATTCTGAATGAATACAAGGAACAGGGAAAAGTTGACAGGGAAGTAGAAGAGCTTAAAAATTACTGGCACTCCACTCTCGATCGTTTTCAGGTCAATACTCCAAGCGAAGAATTTAATAACATGATAAACGTGTGGAATGCATTCCAGTGCTTTATTACGTTTATATGGTCAAGAGCGGCTTCGTTTGTTTACTGCGGACTGAGAAACGGTTACGGTTATCGTGATACAGTACAGGATATACAGGGTATAATACATCTTGATCCTGAAATGGCAGCGGAAAAGATAAGATTTATGCTGTCGGCACAGGTCGATAACGGGGGAGGACTTCCACTGGTTAAATTCACACACAATGCCGGACATGAAAATACTCCTGACGATCCGGAATATGTTAAGGAAACAGGACACCCTTCATACCGTGCAGACGACGCTCTGTGGCTGTTCCCGACTATTGTAAAATATCTGGGTGAAAGCGGAAACAAGGCGTTTTTAGACGAGGTCATCGTTTATGCAAACGGAGGCGAAGCTACTGTTTATGAGCACTTGAAAAATGCCATAAGATTTTCTATGGAAAGACTCGGTGCACACTCAATGCCGGCAGGTTTACATGCTGATTGGAACGACTGCTTAAGACTCGGTGCAAAGGGTGAGTCTACATTTGTTGCATTCCAGCTTTACTACGCAATGAGCGTTATTAAAGAAATGGCTGTATTAAAGGGTGACGGCGATTATATCAGCTATATTGATAAGGTACAGGGGGAACTGTCCGCCGCTCTGGATAAGTGCTGGGACGAGGACAGATTTATAAGAGGTATCCGTGAGGACGGAGTTATCGTTGGAGCTAAGAACGATCCTGAAGCTAATATGTGGCTGAATCCGCAAAGCTGGAGCGTTATTTCACGTTTTGCGTCTGATGAACAGGCTGAAAAAGCTCTTGACAGCGTTCATGAAATTCTCAATACGCCATACGGTGCAAAACTGCTTGATCCTCCTTATAAAGAGCATTATTTTGACGGTGCACTCATGCATATTTTCAATGACGATACCAAAGAAAACGGCGGTATTTTTTCACAGTCTCAGGGCTGGATTATACTTGCCGAAGCTCTTGCAGGACACGGTGACAGAGCGTTTGAGTACTTCATGGAAAGCTCTCCTGCCGCAATGAATGACAAGGCTGAGATAAGAGTTATTGAGCCGTATGCTCACGGACAGTTTACAGAGAGCAAGGCATCTCCTTTTGAGGGACGTTCTCATGTACATTGGCTGACCGGTACTGCGTCTACGGTTATGGTAGGCTGTGTTGAGGGTATATGCGGTATGAGACCTGATTTGGAAGGACTGGTAATTGCTCCGTCTATTCCGTCAGAGTGGGACGGTTTTACAATTGAAAAAACTTTCAGAGGCAAACAGCTTTCGATTGATATTCAGAATCCGAATCATGTACAGAGCGGAGTCAGTGAAATTACTCTTAACGGAGAAAAGCTTGAAGATAATTATGTTCCAGCTGAAAAGCTTGCAGATGTAAATAAAATTACTGTTATTATGGGATAACAAAAAAGGACGGTTTTGAACCGTCCTTTTTTAATTTTTATTATGGAAAACTTTTAAATCACTTCAAACAAGCTTCCTGTCAGAGGAGTTACAGTTAAAGTAAAAATATCTTTTTTTGGCGCTACAGCTTTTGTTCCCCGTGGAACATCTCCGCCGTATTCTTCCCAGCGGCTGTTTAAAATTTCCTTTAACTTTGCGGTTTTTCCCAGAGTAAACGATACTTCCTGTTTCATGCCGGAAAAATTAAATACGCATAAAACAGTACTTCCACCGCAGGATCTTTCAAAAATATAAACGCACTGTTCACAGTTGTCAGACATGATCCATCTGAAATTATCCATATTGTATTCGCCGCTGTGTAGCGCAGGATTTTTTAAATATATTTCATTTAACTTGGTTATATACTTTTGAAAAGCGTCATGAAGAGGATATTGAAGTATTTGCCAATCTTGTTCACGTTCCTCTGACCATTCTCTGAATTGTCCGAATTCATTTCCCATAAAGTTCAGTTTCTTGCCGGGGTGAGCGTACATATACATGTAAAGCGCCCGGCACTGTAGAAATTTATCTTGATAATCTCCGTACATTTTCTGAATTATGGTTGCTTTTCCGTGTACTGTTTCATCATGAGAGAATGGGAGAATAAAAAGCTCGTTGTAAAAGTATGCCATAGAGAAAGTCAGCTTGTGATAATGATTGTGACGTTCCCACGGGGCAATACGAAAATAGTCCAGGGTATCGTTCATCCAGCCAAGATCCCATTTGTAGTCAAAGCCAAGTCCGCCCTCCCAGACAGCCTTAGTAACACCCTGGTAAGGGGTAGAATCTTCTGCAAAAAGCAGGCATTCCGGGACACGCTCTTTCAGTCCCTGGTTCATGGTGCGGATAAATTTAAGAGCAGCCAGGTTCTCGCCGCGGTTTGCGTCTCCCTGCCAGTAGATCAGGTTTCCTACCGCATCCATGCGAAGTCCGTCGAAGTGGAATTCTCTCAGCCAGTAATATGCGGAGGACTGCAGGAAGCTGCATACCTCACCTCTGGAATGCATAAAGTTGCAGCTGCCCCATTCGTTGCGTCCAACTGCCATGTTGGGGTACTCGTATAATGCGGTTCCATCGTATTCTGCCAGTGCATAATCATTCACAGCAAAATGCACAGGAACGAAATCCAGAATTACGCCGATGCCTGCCTGATGGCACTGGTCTACAAAGGATTTCAGTTCTTCCGGCTTTCCGTAGCGGGCAGTTGGGCTGAAATATCCGGTGTCCTGATAGCCCCAGGATTCATCGCAGGGATACTCGCAAAGAGGCATGATTTCTACATAGTTGTAGCCGTATTCTTTCAGATAGGCGATGAGGATTGGGGCAAGCTCTTCGTAGGTGTACCAGTCTTCCTGTCCTTCTCCCCGTTTTTTCCAGGAGCCGAAATGCATCTCGTAGATGTTGATTGGCTTGTCATGGCCTACCTTGCAGCCTTTCTGCCATTTGGCATCTTTGAATTTGTAGCCGCCAAGGGCATAGGTTTTGGATGCGGTGCCGGGGCGCATTTCGCTGTAGAATGCGTAGGGGTCTGCATGGTCTATGAAGGAGCCGTCCTGGCGGTAGATTCTGTATTTGTACATCAGGTCGGAGCCCACACCGTCAATGGTGCATTCCCAGAAATTTCCATCGTGGACGCGGTTCATTGGGGTTTCAGTCCAGCCGTTGAATTCTCCGATTACGGAGACGCGCTGTGCTGCAGGGGCAAAGGTGCGGAAGGTGGTGCCGCTTTCCAAGACGTGTGCGCCCAGGTACTGATAGGCTTCAAATTCTTTGCCGGTGTAAAAGTTGTAAAAATCCATAAATACCCTCTCCCATTTCTATTGTGATTGATTTTAAAAGTTATTAGACAGTAGTTGGTTTTCTTTGTATAATAGGGATTATAATTGTATGGGAAAGGAATTGCTACCATCGAAAAACGACTTTGGTTGGAAATCCAACTTTTTCAAAAAAGTGTTGGATAATTATATTGCTAAAGCGGACGCCAGGAGGAGCAGGAAAAGTGTATGGATATTAGGGTTGAAAAGACAAGACAGAGTATTATTAATGCGTTTATTGAATTGAGATCGCATAGGGAGCTAGAGAGGATTACGATTAAGGAGTTGTGTGAGAGGGCGCGGATCAATAAGTCTACGTTTTATTCTCATTATCAGGATATTTATCATCTTTCGGATACGCTGGAGACGGAGGTGGTGGTTTCTATTATGGAGAATTTGAGCCATCCGGAGAAGGTACTGGAGGATACGGCGGATTTTTCGCGAGAGCTGTTTATGGGGTTTCTGGCGAAGGATGCGCTGATTGGGATTTTGTTTTCGGGGAGCAGGAGTAAGTGTCTGGTGCAGAAGATTGAGATTGCTTTGAAGGAATTGGTGTTTGGGGCTTATCCACAGTATCGGGAGAACCGGGATATTAATATTATGCTGACGTATATCTTGTATGGATGCTATTATGCGTTTTATGAAAACCGAAAATATGGGGATGTTCCGGTGCTTTCCAGTATTACAGAGCTGACGGGGGAAACGGCTGCGGCGGCACTGAAAATGGTTAATAAATAGAGAAAGGACAATTATGACATTGAATACAACAGGTTCCAATCTGCAGATGGGAAGTTCAACGATCACTCCTTTGCAGATTTTAAAAACTTATTTCGGATATGACTCCTTCCGTGAGGGGCAGGAGGAAATTATAGATACGATTCTGGACGGCAGGGATGCGCTGGCGATTATACCTACCGGGGCTGGGAAATCCCTTTGTTATCAGGTTCCGGCGCTGCTTTTGCCGGGGATTACGCTGGTGGTTTCGCCGCTGATTTCGCTTATGCAGGACCAGGTGAAATCCTTAAATGAAGCGGGAATCCATGCGGCATATATCAATTCTTCCCTTACAGAAGGACAGATCAGCAAGGCACTTTCTTTCGCCGCAAGAGGTGTGTACAAGATTATTTATGTGGCACCTGAGCGGCTGGAAACGGCTTCTTTTCTGGCGTTTGCCCTGCATACTCCCATTTCCATGGTGACAGTAGACGAGGCACACTGTATCTCCCAGTGGGGACAGGATTTCCGTCCCAGCTACCTGAAAATCGTAGATTTCGTGAGGCAGCTGCCTGGACATCCGATCCTCAGTGCTTTCACCGCAACCGCCACAGAAGTGGTCAAAAACGACATTGCAAGAATTCTGGAACTGAAGAATCCAAACATTGTCATCACTGGCTTTGACCGAAAAAATCTCTACTATCGAGTGGAGCATCTTACAGGAAAACAGAAAGATACCTTCATTGCAAACTACATAGCCAGTCACGCAAACGAAAGCGGTATCATCTACTGCGCCACCCGCAAAAACGTGGATACTTTGTATGAACAGCTGCTAAAACAGGGTGTTTCTGTCACCCGTTATCATGCGGGAATGAACACAGAGATCCGCAAGGAAAGCCAGGATGATTTCATCTATGACCGCGCCCAAGTTGTGATTGCCACCAACGCGTTTGGAATGGGAATCGACAAGTCCAACGTGCGTTTCGTCATCCATTACAACATGCCCCAGAGCATGGAAAATTACTACCAGGAAGCTGGACGTGCAGGCCGTGACGGGGAACCTGCAGAGTGCATTCTGCTCTTTTCCCCGCAGGACGTTATGATCAGCAAAATGCTCCTTGGAAGCAAGGATTTCGAGGGCATGGATTTCACTGAAACAGAGCAGGTCCGTCACCAGGACGCAAGACGCCTTCAGCTTATGGAAGGCTACTGTATGACCACCTCCTGCCTTCGCAATTACATTTTGGAATACTTTGGAGAAACCACAGACCAGCCCTGTGACAACTGCGGAAACTGTCATCAGGAATTTGACGAGATAGATATGACCCAGGATGCCAAATGGGTAATTGGATGCATCACGGAAATGCATGGAAGATACGGGCAGGCACTCGTGATCGGCACCCTCCTTGGCTCCAAAAAAGCACGTCTGAGGGACATCGGTGCTACTTCCTACAACTGCTATGGTCAGCTCCAAAACCGTACGGAAAACGAGCTAAGGCTTCTTATCAGCCAGATGATCCGTCAGGGTTACGTTATCCAGACAGACGGAGAATACAGCGTCCTCAAAGTCGGAAATATATCGGAGCTGCAGAAAAACACCCGGATCCTTGTAAAAAAATTCAAAGAAAAAGAGAAAATTTCGATTTCTAAAAAGCGCAAAGCTTCATACAAAAAAAGCTATTTCGAAAACGAAAATACTTCCGGCAGTTCCAACACAGCCTCTGATTCTTCCAGCTTAAATGCCGCAAAAAAATCCGACCTTTTTGAAGCCTTACGTCAGCTCCGCCTCCAAATTGCCAGGGAAGAATCTGTTCCGCCATACATTGTCTTCACCGACAAAACCCTTATCAACATGTGCGAAAAGCTCCCACAAACCGAAGCCGAAATGCTGAATGTCTCCGGCGTTGGCCAAAACAAACTTCAGAAATACGGTCAGCGTTTTTTGCAGGAAATTGCAGTCTTCCTTACTGCGAATACGCGGTAGCGTAACTTAAAAGAGGCTGTTATGAGGTATTCCCTCACAACAGCCCCCCTTTAAGGAGTTTTATTTCACGTTCTCTTATATGGCGTTAAGAATCCGTCTTGCATTATCAATTCTTTCCTGTGTTGGAGGTTTCACGCCCTCCAGCGGATACGGGATTCCCAGCTTTTCCCACTTAAAAGTACCAAGCGTATGGTACGGAAGAACTTCCACGCGCCGGGCGTTTCCCAGTGTCTGAATAAAATCCGCAAGCTGGTGCAGATATTCATCCTTGTCACTACCTCCCGGAACCAGTACATGGCGAATCCACACAGGTTTATTCATGTCCGAAAGCTCACGGGCCATAGCCAGAATATTCTGGTTGGTCTGCCCGGTAAGCTTCACATGCTCCTGCTCATTGATCTGCTTGATATCCAGAAGCACAAGATCTGTGTATTTCATCAGTTCCAGCCATTTAGAATGCCAGGGTTCCTTTGTAGTATAGGGGTTTCCGCTGGTATCCAGAGTTGTATGGACTCCTGCTTCCTTTGCCTTGCAAAAAAGCTCTGTAAGAAAATCCATCTGTAAAAGGGGTTCTCCGCCGCTCACCGTGATACCGCCTTTTTCTCCCCAGTAGGATTTAAAGCGAAGAGCTGTTTGCAGAAGCTGATCCGTGGTGTATTCTTTCCCTTCTGTCATATTCCAAGTATCCGGGTTATGGCAGAACTGGCAGCGCATAGCGCAGCCGGAAAGAAAAATTACATATCTCACTCCGGGTCCGTCTACAGACCCGAAGCTTTCCAGAGAATGAACATAGCCTTTTAACATGTTGTTTTCCTTTATTAATTACATTCTGTCATGGCAGGTTCTGGAAATAACATCCAGCTGCTGCTCTCTTGTCAGATCGATAAATTTAACAGCATAACCGGAAACACGGATAGTGAAGTTTGCATACTCCTCTTTTTCCGGATGCTCCATAGCATCAATCAGTTTCTCTTTTCCAAATACATTTACATTCAGATGATGTGCACCCTGGTTGAAGTATCCATCAAGTACGTGAACAAGGTTATCTGTACGCTCCTCATCACTGTGTCCAAGTGCATCCGGATTGATTGTCTGAGTATTGGAAATTCCATCCAGCGCATCCTCATAGTCAAGTTTTGCAACAGAGTTCAGGGAAGCAAGAAGTCCGTTCTGCTCTGCGCCGTAGGATGGGTTAGCACCTGGTGCAAGCGGCTCTCCGGCTTTTCTTCCATCCGGAAGAGCACCTGTAGCCTTACCATAAACTACGTTGGAAGTAATGGTAAGAATAGATGTGGTTGGCTTGGAATCACGATAAGTATGAATATGTTTCAGCTTCTCCATGAATGTAGAAAGCAGTTCTTTCGCAATGCTGTCAGCTCTGTCGTCATCATTACCATAACGTGGGAAGTCACCCTCAACCTGGAAGTCTGTAGTAATTCCGTCTTCATCACGAATTGCTCTTACTTTTGCATATTTAATAGCAGACAGGGAGTCTACTACATGAGAGAATCCGGCGATACCGGTTGCGAAAGAACGGTCAACCTTTGTATCAATCAGAGCCATCTCAGCTGCTTCATAGTAATATTTGTCATGCATGTAGTGGATCATGTTCAGAGTTCCTACATACAGATGAGCCAGCCAATCCATCATCTGGTCATATTTCTGCATAACCTCATCATAGTCAAGGTACTCGGAAGTGATCGGCTTGTACTCCGGTCCTACCTGCATTTTCAGCTTCTCATCCACACCGCCGTTGATTGCGTAAAGAAGGCATTTTGCAAGGTTTGCACGAGCTCCGAAGAACTGCATTTCCTTACCAGTCTCTGTAGCAGATACACAGCAGCAGATTGAATAGTCATCGCCCCAAACCGGACGCATAACATCGTCGTTTTCATACTGTACGGAGCTTGTTTTAACAGAAATATTAGCAGCATATTTCTTGAAGTTCTCCGGCAGCTTGGAAGAATAAAGAACCGTCAGGTTTGGCTCCGGAGCCGGTCCCATGTCCTCAAGAGTATGCAGGAAACGATAGTCATTCTTGGTGATCATATGACGTCCGTCAACACCGATACCACCAACCTCAAGAGTAGCCCATACCGGGTCTCCGGAGAACAGCTGGTTGTAGGACTCGATTCTTGCGAATTTAACCATACGGAATTTCATTACCATGTGGTCAACAAGCTCCTGAGCTTCCTTCTCAGTGATAACACCGTTCTTAAGGTCTCTTTCAATATAGATATCAAGGAATGTGGAGATACGTCCAACACTCATCGCAGCACCATTCTGTGTCTTGATTGCTGCAAGATATCCAAAGTACAGCCACTGGAATGCTTCATGTGCATTTTTTGCCGGCTGTGAAATATCATAGCCATAAATTTCAGCCATTGCTTTCATTCCCTTAAGGGCACGGATCTGATCTGCAATCTCCTCACGAAGCTGGAAATCATAACGTCTCATACCCTGGCGGTCGCATGCTGCAAAGTCTTTCTCCTTGCCTTCGATCAGAGCATCAATACCATACAGAGCCACACGTCTGTAATCGCCTACAATACGTCCACGTCCATAGGTATCCGGAAGTCCGGTAAGGATATGGCTGTGACGTGCTTTTTTCATCTCTGGTGTATAGATATCAAAAACACCCTGGTTATGTGTTTTGAATTCATATTTTGTAAACATGTCATGAATCTGCGGATCTACTTTATAGCCATACATCTCGCATGCTTTCTCTGCCATCTTAATTCCACCGTATGGCATAAATGCACGCTTCAGAGGCTTATCTGTCTGAAGTCCTACTACTTTCTCAAGATCCTTCAGATCTTCGTCAATGTATCCAGGTCCATATGCAGTCAGGCCTGTAACAACCTTAGTTTCCATGTCGAGCACACCATTATTGGCACGCTCTGCTTTCTGCAGCTCCTGCAGCTTTCCCCACAGCTTGTCTGTAGCCTCGGTCGGGCCTTCCAGGAAGGAATCATCTCCGTCATAAGGGGTATAATTGTGACGGATAAAATCACGAACGTTGATCTGTTCTTTCCAACGGCTTCCGCTGAAGCCTTCCCACTGTGCAAAATCTTTCATTCTTGTACCTCTTTCTTTCTATTTTGTAGTTCTCCGCGTATATTGAAGAATTGTTATTGGTTTAACGATTGTAGTATACGGTATTGTTTTTTCCCCGTCAATCGGTTTGGAACATGCTTTTAATAAAATACAATTTGAATGTAAAAATATGGAATTTGCAGGACATGAGTCCTATATTTCAGACTTTCCAAATGCCCCGCATGCGCTCTCTTTCCATATGATTCCAATGGATTCTGATAAATATTCTCAGCAATACCTTTGATAATTTTTATCAACATAATCCAAGGGGCAAAAGTCCTTTGCCCCTTACATCAATGCCTTTTATTTGGGACAAAAGTCCCTTTTATATAGTTCCTTTAAAATCGAAAGAATAATTGATGGAATTGAATATGAATTTGCTACATTTACGATATTTTGCAAAATTGGCACAAACGCTGCACTATACACGGGCGGCAGAACATCTTTGCATTGCACAGCCAAGCCTCAGTCACGCCATTTCACAGATGGAAGCTGAGCTTGGAGTTCCCCTTTTTGAGAAGGTGGGAAAAAGCATTGTGCTTACCCATTATGGGGAACAAATACAGGCATCACCGGACAGCTGCTTGACGGGCTTTGCGCAAGGCGTTTTGACCTTGTTTTCGCCTCTCTGGCGCAGTTTCACACCATTGACCTTGCCCAGACCATTCCTTATCCACAGGTTTATTTTGCCAAAGGCTCCGGTCTTCGTTCTGTAGTTGACGGCCTGTTGCGCCAGATCGGCCAGGAGCCCCAGATTGCCTACGAGACGGAGGAGGACAGCGTAATTGCCGGACTTGTGGCCCATGGATTTGGGATTGCAGTGGTTCCCTACATGGAAATGCTTCTCCGATTACTTTGATTGTCATTATTTTTTCCTCCATTTTAATAAGAATGCTGAATTTGTGATTACCAATACGGAACCTGCGTTGTGGACGAGGGCACCTACGATGGGGTTCAGGATTCCGGTGATGGCAAGGACGATTGCAATAAAGTTCAAGGTCATAGAAAAGGTCATGTTCAGTTTGATGGTAGTCATCATGCGCTTGGAAAGAGCAATGAGATGGGGAAGCTCTTTTACTTCATCGTCTACAAGGGCAATGTCGGCTGCGTCTACTGCGATGTCGCTTCCCACGCCGCCCATGGCAATTCCCACTTCTGCACGCTTCAGAACCGGGGCGTCGTTGATTCCGTCGCCGATCATACAGACCATTTTGTTTTCCTGCTGATAACCATCAATGTATTTCAACTTGTCTTCCGGGAGACAGTTGGCACGGACTTCCTTAATATGAAGCTGGGATGCGATGGTCTTCGCCGCATTTTCATGGTCTCCGGTTAAAAGGACCGACTGAACGCCAAGGCTGTTCAGGGAGTCAATCATGCCGGTGCTTTCCTCACGAAGAGTATCGGAAAGAGCGATGAAACCAGCATACTGACCGTCAATTGCCACATAAGTAACGGTACAGCCGCGCTCTATGTACTGCTTCGGATTAGCCTTACTCTGAATTTTTTGAGTACTATAAAAACTTGCATCTGTTAATTCTTTGCTTTCTCCTGTTTTATCCTCAGTGTCTGCACACTTTTCGGCAATGGTCTTTATTTCCACGCCATGTTCCTTCAAAAGCTTCGGATTTCCCGCCAGAACCTGTTTTCCTTCTGACACTGCACAGACTCCCTGTCCCGGAATCATCTGGAAATCCTCTGCACCGGAAAGTATGATGCCTTCCTTCTTACAGCAGCTTACAATTGCTTTTCCAAGGGGATGCTCGGAAAGCTGCTCGGCACAGGCTGCAAGTCTGTAAATATCATCATTGTTATAATTTTCGCTGTTGCTGACAGCTGCAACCACCTTCGGTGTACCATATGTTAAAGTTCCGGTTTTATCAAACGCAATCACGTTTACCCTTGCAAGCCGTTCCAGGGCATCTCCCTCACGTACCAGGAAGCCATGCTTGGTGGCATTTCCGATAGCCGCCATAATAGCGGTTGGGGTAGCCAGCACAAGGGCGCAGGGACAAAATACAACCAGAATAGTAACCGCACGGATAATCTCTCCAGAAATCAGCCAGGTAAGAGCTGCCGCAGTTAACGCGATCACCACGATCCAGGTAGCCCAGCGGTCTGCGATCCCTACAATCTTAGCTTTCCCAGCGTCTGCGGATTGGACCAGACGGATCATTCGCTGGATGGAGCTGTCCTCCCCAACCTTGGAAGCCCTCATCTCAAAGGCTCCAAACTGGTTGACCGTTCCGCTGGATACCTCGTCTCCCACTGTCTTATCAACTGGAAGGGACTCCCCTGTCATAACCGCCTGGTTGACGGAAGTCTGTCCTGAAATAATGATTCCGTCTACCGGAACCCCTTCCCCCGGAAGTACCCGAAGGATATCACCAACCTGTACCTTTTCCGCAGGGATAACAGATTCTTTTCCATCGTTTATTACCCTGGCGGTCTGTGGTGTTAAATGAACCAACTTTTCGATTCCGGCTCTGGCTCTGGCTACAGTAAGCTCTTCCAGAAGTCCGCCAAGCTGCATAATAAATGCCACTTCTCCGGCCGCAAAATCCTCTCCAATGCACACAGAAGCGATCAGCGCCAGAGATACCAGAACGTCTGCTTTGATGTCAAATTCCGTCACCAGTCCAATGATGGCTTCCAGAATAATAGGAAGTCCGCACAGCACAATGGCAATCCAGGACATGTCAAAGGGGAACGGGGAAATTCCCAGCAGACTTAACACAATGGCGCTTCCAGAGATCACCAGCAGGGTGATGTCTTTCTTCGTGCCGCCGATTTCAAGTAACTCTTCTAACTTTCCCATTAGATTTTTCATGTTATGCCTCTTTTCTATACCTTATGAGGTATAGGTTCATTATACCTATAGGGGTATAGGTTATCAGAAAGGGTAAATGATAAGAATTCTCAAAACAGACGCAAAACAGGCCGCATATCACCCACAAACCATTTCCGACTCTGACAATAAGTCGGAAATGGTTTGCGTAATGATATGCGGCCTGCTCTGTTGTGCATTGACACATATAAATCTATCACTCAAGAACCGTAACGGAGATCATCCCATATTGGAAAATCGTTCCACTGCTTTGGTAAAGCTCTCGATGGTTTTATCTGCGTCGCCATGCTCAATTCCATCACGAACGCAGTGTTTGATGTGGCCTTCCAGCACTACCTTGCCGCAGCCGTGAAGCGCGGATTTTGCAGCGTTGATCTGGGACAGAACATCCTCACAGGGAACATCCTCGTCGATCATCCGGTCAATGGCCTGCACCTGACCAATTATTTTTTTTAACCTGCGGTGCAGGTTCTCAGAATCCATACATTGTTTCATTTGTTTGATACATCCTTTCTAATCAGCACCTTTTTCCCGGTATCAAAAGAACTGAAGGTCTGCAGGGAAATCTGGTTCATGTATTCATTCATATAATCTACATCATCCACCAGCAGTGCCTTGATAAAATCATTATAGCGCACATTAGATTTCTGAAACCAGCCGCGGATCATTTTCCGGAACATATTCTTCACTTCGTGGTTGGTAATAGACAACTGATACAATTTCCTCATCCACTGGAGTTTCAATATTTTTCCCAGAAAGAAGATCTTCCATATCAACCTTTATATTTGGCGAACCTTCCTGTATCAGCTTTCCAACCAGACTGTTGGAACTGGTATTTGCCCAGAAGTTTTCAAAACGGCCGGTATCCAGAAACTTGGTAATGGACCATGGATTGTAGATGTCCGTGCGGCTGCCGAAACGAAAACCATCATACCAGTACCGAACCTGCTCCAGCTGATCCATGCAGCCAAATTCCATGAGAACCCTTTCTACCTCTTCCCTGTTAAAGCCAAAGGCAGTCTCATATTTCCTGGAATCTGTAGTCACAATTTCCAGATTGTTCAGATCTGAAAAAATAGATTCCTTGGAAATTCTGGTAATCCCCAATCTTGCATCCTGATAGGTTGCACCTTTCACTGAAGCAAAGCTGATAAAAATAACAGGATAGCTTCCCTGCAGTTCCCTGTATTTCTCACTTTTCCATATCTGCAGTCCTTCAAAGTATCTGCTGTATCCGGCATACTGATTGGAAAAGAAATATTCCAGCATACTCATATTCAATGTTTTTCCAAAACGGCGTGGTCTATAAAAATATCCGTTTTCTCTGATAGAACCAAAATCCTGATTTCCAATGGAAATAACTGGTTTCATACTGTGGAAAGCTTCCTTTCATGTCTTCTACTTTAACATTTCTGCTTCCTGTTTACAAGTCATCTGAAAATTTGTTTTACTAATTATTTATCATATGTTATCTTATTCTTACAACACTAAGGGGGAAAGAATGATAATGGAAAAGAAATCGAATCATTTTTCAGGACAACTTGGTTTTGTCCTTGCTGCGGCCGGAAGTGCTGTAGGAGTGGGAAACTTGTGGAGATTTCCATACCTCGCAGCCAAAGACGGAGGCGGCTTATTTTTAATTATTTACCTGATCCTGGTACTTACCTTTGGATTTACCCTGCTCACTTCTGATATTGCCATCGGCCGACGCACACAGAAAAGTGCCATCGGTGCCTATACCCAGATGCGGCCTAAGTGGAAATTCCTGGGAATCCTCACCTTCCTGGTACCAGTCCTGATCATGACCTATTACGCTGTCATCGGCGGATGGATTACCAAATATGCAGTGGTCTATGTAACCGGACAGGCACAGGCAGCTGCCGCAGATGACTACTTCACATCCTTTATTTCTTCTTCCACTTCACCGGTGATCTTCGCCCTGCTTTTCATGGGTGTCACTGCTTTCATCGTGTACAATGGGGTGGAAAAGGGAATTGAAAAAGTATCCAAATGGATGATGCCTATCCTGCTGGTTCTGGTAGTGGTGATTGCAGTTTACTCTCTCACCCTTTCCTATACAGATGCCTCCGGACAGGTGCATACCGGATGGCAGGGATTTCTCTACTACCTGAAACCGGATTTTAAGGGACTGACTGTGCAGCGTTTCCTGCAGATCCTGCTGGATGCCATGAGCCAGCTGTTTTTCTCACTCAGCGTATCCATGGGAATTATGATCACTTACGGTTCCTATGTCAAACCTGAGGTAAACTTAAACAAGGCCATCAATCAGATTGAGATTTTTGATACAGGCGTTGCCTTTCTTGCAGGTGCCATGATCATTCCGGCTGTGTATGTATTTTCCGGCACTGAGGGAATGGGCGCAGGACCAAGTCTGATGTTTATTTCCCTGCCAAAAGTATTCTCCGCAATGGGAAAAGCCGGCACCTTCGTAGGGATCCTGTTTTTCGTAACTGCTATTTTTGCAACCTTGTCTTCCTGTATTTCCGTACTGGAATCCATCACTGCAAACTGCATGGAAATCTTCCATACAGGCCGTAAAAAAACAGTTCTGGTTTTGTCTGCCATCTATCTGGCAGTTTCTGCAGTGATCGCTTTGGGCTACAGTATTTTCTACGTGGAAGTAAAGCTTCCAAACGGTTCTGTGGGACAGCTTCTGGATATTATGGATTACATCAGCAACAGCGTTATGATGCCATTTATTGCACTGCTCTCCACCATTCTCATTGGATGGATCGTAACACCGTATTATGTAATTGATGAAATGGAAAGAAGCGGAGACAAATTCCGCAGAAAAAAGCTTTACCGGGTGATGATCCGATTCGTTGCACCGATTATGATGTTTATTCTGTTTTTGCAGTCTACTGGAATTTTATCTTAAGTTAAAAAAGGAGGCTGTCGGTTAATACCACATTTCGGTATCCCCAGTAGTAATTGAAAGGATCCCAGCAAGAACGAGGCTTGTTAGCCTTCTACCTTGCGAGGGATCCTTTTTTCTATGAAAGATGAAATTTATTTTTGGCCGCAAAAATCCCTTGTCTGGATTTTTACAGCTACACTTTTGATCAAACTGTTTTTCCCTCAAACTTCTTTAATTTTTCATTGAGAAAACGACAGTATTTATTTATATTCCTTCCGATTGCATACAACATGAATTCTTTGTACACTTTATCTGCAGAACGGTAATTAAAACGCCTAAAGTTTTCGTTTTCTTTGATATCACCGAAATGTCCTTCTGTCTGGATCGAACGTGTCTGCCGTTTCAGGATTCCACGCTCACTTTGGATGTTTGCATGGGATTTTTCACGCAGTTCTTCCCACTGCTCATTGATCTTCATTACCTTGTTTCTTTCAGTATCTTTTTCGGCATTATATTTATACAGACAGCGTGCTTTATGTTCGCATCCACTGCAATCGGCGCAGCTGTATACTTCAAAGGTCTGGGTATCACCATTCTGCTCTTTGGTTTCCGTTCTTATGTGACGTAATTCACGTCCGTCATGGCAGATATAAAACTGCTCATCTTCAAACACCTCAACCTTCATATTGTAATATTTGCTAATATCTTCTGCATATGCACGTGTTTTACGTTTCTCATGATCCTGCAGTTTCAGGATCTCAAGCGGAGAGCAGTTATCAATCTCAATAACTGTATTATTTGCGAGTTTCTTATGCTTTGACAGCTTCCTTTTTCGGTTCTTTTCTATTACACTGCGGACTTTATCCATTCCTTCGATCACAAACATCTGCGCATTCCCGATATCATACTTTAGCCCATAACCATTCTCCTGCAAAAATGTATTATATCTGGTAAAAGTCAGCTCGATAGAATCCAGCAGGTCAGAAAAATCTAAATCCTCCATCACTTTTTTCAGGGTAGAAAATGGATCGTCGTCGGGTAAACTCAATTCATAGAAACTAAAGTTAATTTTCTGTTGCCCTAATTCAAAAAAGTCGGTATAATAATTATAGTAATCCTCGTAAATAATGCATTTAAGACAGTTCAGCAGAGTGCGAAAGACAAGAAAGATATCTGCAGGCGTGCTGACGCACGGCAAAGATATCTGACGCAGGATTTCACACTCTGATGGACTGGATTAAGATGCATTATTTTAGAGGATTGCTATAGTTGTTAGCATAGTTAAATTATAACATGTAACGGAGAGAAAGATGGTTGTCGTTAGCCATTTTTTTTCTTTTTTTGATAAAAAATTGGGGGAGGGTGTGAATCGGTATGAGTCACACCCTCCCTCTCTTAGAACTATCTATTTCCCGACAGCCCCTTCCATAATCCTTTTCAAACTGTTATTTAATCTTCACGCCTTTCACCTTAGAATAACCACTGTAAACCTTTTTCCCATTTGCCACACGGTAGGCACGTACCTTGTAATAATAGGTTTTCTTAGAAGTAAGCTTCTTATTGGTATAAGAAACTGTGCTTCCTTTTTTAATTGTTGAGACTGCTTTATATTTTCCGTTTTTGGATGTTGCACGATATACAACATAGCCCTGGGCATTGCTTATCTTTTTCCATTTCAGCTTTGCCTGTTTCTTTCCGGCTGTTACGGTTACAGCAGGTGTTTTGAGCTTTACAGTCTGTCCCGGTGTCGGCTGCGGCGTTGTTGTCTGTGTTTTTACTGAGATATTCTTGTCGTAGCTGCTCCTCACAGCATTGCCCCATTTGCCTGAAACAGCCTGTACACTGTAATAATAGAGAGTATCCCCTACTGTCCTGGCATCTGTGTAAGTAAGCTCTTTTGTCTCCGCAATCTGTGTAAACCGGCTCTCTCCCATCCTGCGTCTGAGGATCAGATAGGAATCTGCAGCATCATATTTATCCCAGGTAATCATTACTGTATTTCCGGAAGCCTTGCATGCTTTCACAGTCGGCATTCCTGCTGCAAAAAGATCCTTTGCAGTACCTTTTACCACTACATGGCACACAGCTGTTACATTCTGATCTGTTTTTACGCGGATATCTGTCTCACCTACAGAAAGCGGTGTGACAACTCCTTTCTGATCCACCTTTGCAACATGTACATTGTCAGAAGTCCATACCAGCTCTCCACCACTTCCCTGAGGGCTGAAGGTCCATGTCAGTGCATGAGCTCCACTGTCAATTGCCAGGGTCAGAGTCTTATCACTGAGAGTAATCCCCTCCGCAGGGGCAGTTACCGTTACCTGACAGGTACCCTTGGTACCATTATCAGAAGTCAGGGTAATCTCTGCTGAGCCTGTGCCAACAGGAGTTACCTTTCCGTTTCCGTCAACAGCTGCCACTGCAGTATTTGAAGATGCCCAGTTCAGGGAAGAAGGTTTCGCGCCATTTGGAGAAATGGTATAATCCAGTGTTCTGGAACCACTTTTTGTTGAAAGCGCCAGGCTTGACGGGGAAATGCTGATACCTGTAATGTCAACCGGTCTGGAAGATACGGAAATATTACAGGTTGCATAAACACTTCCGGAAACCCTGGCAGTGATAACTGCCGAACCCTCCCCTGCTGCTGTTACCACTCCGTCATTTACCCTTGCAACAGAACTGTTGGAGGAATTCCAGGTTACTGTTCCCACTGAATCAGAAGGAAGGAGTGTATAAGTCAGGGTATAGCTGTCCCCTTTGGAAAGAGAAAGCTCAGAAGCATTCAAAGTAATATGCTTTGGTGATGCCGGAAGCCCGGCCTCAACGGCCTTCAGCAGCTGGGTTGCTTCATAAACCCTGTTTGCAGAAGCATCCAGAGTAGTCAGTGCGCTGTCTGCCTCAGCATAGGCTCCGGAGAAACCGCTGGCCTGTGACCATCTGGAACGCTCCGCATTGGCTTTTCCCATCATACGGATCAGCTCGCTTTTATCTGCGGCTTCAAAAATCTGTTTATTATTGTTATACGGATCACAGCCGGTGATATCCGTACCGCCACACAGGGCAAACATGACACGAAGTACACTTCCGTCTGAAGGATGGCTTGCCCCCATGCCTACACCCATAAATACATTATCAAGAGTATAAGTCCAGCCGGAAGCTGAACAATAGGAAAACTCTGTCAGATCCGGAGAATATTTATTTCCTGTCAGCTTATAGGGCTCTCCTGTCCATGTAGATGTTTCCGCCAGAACTCTCTTGATACATTCCGGCGTATTCAGGCTGCCACTGTCACAGTTTGCAATTCCCCTGAGATAAAAACCATAGCTTGAATTTGTGTCATAAAGGGGTGTGATCCCATTTTCGCTTAATCCACGCAGCAAAACATCTGCACAGGTTTCCCCTTTGGAAAATTCTACCTGTGTAGGTTCCAGAATCATACCCTGTCCGATAGTATTCTTTTCCACTGTCAGAGTCAGAGTGTCTGCCAGGACATCTGTCTGTCCAAGTGCAAAGATTCCAACAGCCATTCCGGCTGCCAGAGTCAGGCCTTTCACAGCCTGTAACAACTTATTCTTTGTCATTTTCATTTTCCTCCTTATTTTCGGGCCGCTGCAGCAGCCCGTATTTTCTTTTTACTCTTTCCAGTTTCTCCAGCAGAGGTCTGCTTAAGATCCACAGGAAAATCACTGTAGAAGTTGCCTGTACCAGATCCACCGGTGCACCCGAGATATAAAATGCGATCAGACTTTTCTTAGTGATCCGTCCATAAGCCATCAGGATAGATGCCGGGTTCATAATTCCTCCAAAGATCAGAAACACACTCAGGAATCCGTAGATACACAGATCAATCTTTCTGGCTTTGAGAATCCCTTTCTGAAAAAGAATTCCAGCCAGATATCCGATCATTCCATAGGAGAACATCTGCCACGGAGTCCAGGGTCCCTGCCCGAAAAACATATTTGAGATCATCATGATCAGACAGGCGCAAAGGAATCCTGCCTCACCGCCTAAGGATACTCCGGTAAGGATTACGATAGCGGCGATAGGCTTAAAGCTTCCAATCATAAAGAAAGCGCTTCTGCCTGCCACTCCAAGGGCGGCCATTACAGCAATGACCATAATCTCTCTTGCCTGTGGATGCCGCCCCTCAAATACCATAAAAAATGGAATCATGGAATAGGCAAGCACTAACAGGCTGATGATAACATCATGTTTGCCATGAAACTTATGTACCAGGATAAAAAGCACCAGTGGCACAAATGCCAGAAACATGACCAGTCCGATCCAGGTACGCTTCTCGATCTTTCCTTTGTGTATAGGCTGAATAATGATGCCATCCTCTTTCAACTCATATTCTTCCAGATCGTCTTCGGAAGTGTCTGCCAGAGAACTTTGTTCCACCACGGACTTTCCGGATTTTAAAAGCTGTTCATTCCGGGTTTCTCCCCAGAATCGATCCATAAACTGATCTAAAGCCTTTCCTTCAAGCACGCAGCCACCTCCTTTCCGGTAACTGCCTCAGGGAAATAATGTCTTGCCATGCGGTTTGCCGCAGTGGTATAGAAACTGTTTCCTGCAAAAAATTCTGCAGCCGGTTTACTGGTCACCACATTCCCCTGGAAAAACAGCCCAACCCTGTCTGCATACTCCGCCACAAATTCCACATCATGAGAAATCATGAAAATCGTGATACCATGCTCCTGAAGCTTCTTAAGGATTTCTCCCAGTTCCTGTTTATACTCTGCATCCAGTCCTTTGGTTGGTTCATCCATCAGAAGAAGTCTTGGCTGTAAAAGTAATACCTTCGCAAGTGCCAGACGCTGCTGTTCTCCACCACTCAGATCATAAGGATGACGGTCTAACAGCCCCTCCAGCCTGGTCAGACTTACAATCCCTTCGATGGCTTCTGCCTTCTTCATAGAGGCGGTATATTCCGGAGATTTCTTCTCTTTTGCTCCGCCGATGATGGAATACAAATCTTCACGTACTGTCTTTCTGATAAACATACTCTGGGGATTCTGGGGCAGAACACCCAGATAGCCTCTGTAAAGCTGAATATCTGTATATCTGCGGATATCAATACCATTTAGCAGGATCTTTCCACGGTATGGTGCCCGGACACGGCTGATCAGAGATAAGGTTGTGCTTTTCCCTGTTCCGTTCCCACCGACCAGCGCATAAAATTCACCCTGTTCCACTTCCAGATTCAGATCCTGCACCACATCCCTTCCCTCTTTTTCATATCGGAACCATACATCCTTTACCTGAATTGCCGGCGGCACAGAAGTTTCTGACCTGTGCGGCAGTTTATTTCTTAAACCATTGGATGTTTTTTGTAGTTTTGTGTTACTTTTTTCCGGCCTGCCGCTCTGTGCCTTCTGCATCACCTGAGTGATCCAGTTTCTGCCATCTCTGACTGTCAGAGGGCAGGGCAAATCACTTTCTACCTCAGCATAGATCTGCATGGGAACCGGCATGGACAAAAACATTCCATGATGCTTCTCTTTCAGAAATTCTCCGATTTCCCCGGGAGTTCCCTGTGTGAGCAGGCCCCCCTGATCCAGCACGTATACTTTGTCAGCCCAGGGAATCACATCCTGCAGACGATGTTCTGTGAGAATTACCGTTGTACCAATATCCCGGTTAATCTTCCGCACAGTTTCCAGAAAATCAGACGCTGCGATCGGATCAAGCTGAGATGTAGGTTCATCCAGGATCAGGAGTTTCGGATGCATAGCCATGATAGCTGCCAGATTCAGAAGCTGCTTCTGCCCTCCGGAAAGTTCGGACACATTTTTATAAAACCACTGATGGATGCCGAAATAACTTGCCATCTCTGCCACCCTGAGGCGGATAGACGGTGTATCGTATCCCAGACTCTCCAGTCCAAAAGCCAGTTCATGCCAGACTTTATCTGTTACGATCTGATTCTCCGGATTCTGCAGTACATATCCGATTTCCTGGCTCTGCTGTCTGTGAGCAATCTTCTCCAGATCCTGGCCATAATAACAGATTCTTCCGGATCTGCTGCCACAGGGAGCCAGATCTGACTTTAGCTGACGCAGCAGTGTACTTTTGCCACAACCGCTTTTGCCACAAAGTACATTAAAGGTTCCCTCCTCTACATCCAGCGTCACATTTTCCAGAGAATTCCTGTTGCCGTTGGCATAACGGAAGGAAAAATTCTTCACTTCTATTATCTTCATTTCTGTTCTCCTTCCATTTCATTTCCTAGTTCTTCATAAATCTGCCTGTAAGTTACAGCCATTTCACTGTGCACATGACTGCGGCTCTTCTTCATGGCAAATTCTTCACCCAGGTCCAGTATAAGAGGCAGAAAACAGAAAATTCCAAAACTGATAAACGTAATAACAGCCAATACCGGATGACAGGACTGTCTCGGAACCCGTCCGAAAATGGTAAATCCCGCCAGCAGAATCCTTGGATTATACTGGGCAAAAGCAGCGCCATGATAACATCCGTATGCAGAAACAAGGGAAAGTACAGCCAGGATTCCGCCAAGAAGCTTATCTCTCCGGTTAAACCGGTAAATAGAAAAAGCGGTCCTGCCTCGCAGCCCATATCCCCTGCTCTTCATAGAATCTGCTGTCTCAATGGCATTTTCCAGCGCCCATGTGACAAGAATTGATACCATATTTAAGGCATACCTGACTTTCTTAAACCATTTCCCATTGCTTACATCCATTCCCACACACTTCTGTCCATTGCGGATCACTTTCAGCTGTGCGATAAAATGCGGTACAAACCGAAGTGCCATGGACAGCATCAGGGACATTGCCGGGATGATCCTGCCGAAAAGGTATATAAATTTGTCACTGGTCATGATCTGGTTATAGCAGGAAAACCATAAGATCATGATAAAAAGTACACATCCCAGAACAATTCCATATACCAGAGCTTCCAGTGTAACCCAGTTTCCACTGCTCTCAATATAAAGCAGCGGTGTCACTCCATAATGGTTAAACATCGGATTCAGAAGTGCAACGATCAGAAGACTTGGAATAGTCAGAAGAAAATTGATCTTAAGAATCTTCCCCACTCCGTTCAGCCACATGGAATATGCAGTGGCAGCAATAAAAGATACTGCCAGAAAAACCGGATGCTGGATAAACATGGTAAAACCCAGCACCACTGCAAAATAAAAGAAATTCAAAATGGGATGGCATCTGGAGAAGGCATCAGTCATAATACTGATCCCCCACATCCCTGCCAAGATTACAGGTATAACGCCATTCTACGGTATCCCCGTCTTCCAGCGTATACTTGGAGCATCCATAATTCGGATACCAGCCATTAACACAGTACATCCATCCGGAGTCCTTGCCACAGTCAAATTCATACAGATTGTTGATACCTGAAACATAATAACTGTTATACATAGGAGTCCATTCCGATTCCATCTGGATTCCAGCCTCATTACACACACGTTTCAGTACATCAAATACAGTTTCGCCTTCATAGAATTCCACTTCAGAAGGATACAGAATCCATCCGTCTGCAGGGACAAACTCTGCTTTGGACTCCTTCAGGTCATTCCAGTTATTCAGGATCGTAGAACATTCGATAGAGAAGGTACAGGTCATTGCTGTATCTTCATCCGAACTGTCTCCGCTGCCTGATGTGTCCCCGGAACTGTTGTCTGCAGAAGAACCATCCTGCCCGGAGGTCGGGTTTCTATCTGTATCTGCCTGGTCTGAGGAACTACCGGTAGATTTATTGTCTTTTGACTGTGTATCTTCTCCTTTTGCATTATCTTTGGTATTATCTTTGGTTTCATCATCCGCCTGGTCGTCTGCAGCTTCTCCTGTGGTGGAGCCTCCGATCAGATAAAAATCTCCGCCCGTTTTTGTTACATTAAAAGTAAGGGTTGTCCGTTTTACTTTCTTTTTGCCACTTTCCCTGGTAGAGATCTTCGCAGTATCCAGTTGATAAATCTTTCCATTCTCTTCCAGACAATAGAGAACTTTATCTGCGTTCCATTCTTCTTTCAGATTAAGGGTCAGTTTTGCCGGAGCAGCCAGGTTCATCTTCTCCAGTGTAACCTTCAGTGCATACGGTGCATTATTGGCAGCTTTCTTTATTTCTTCTGTCCCGTCCTCTGTACACTGTACCAGAAGCTTCTGTTCTACAGGATTCTGAATCTGGCTTCCATTGTAGGTCCATTTATATCCAATACCACTGTCTGTTTTTCCCACAAAATAAAACTTCTCATCTTTTCCCGCAATGGTCTCCATCTGCGCCTGGGTGATAATCCCATCCTCCGGAAGCTGCGTCTTTGTTTTTAATGGTTCTACATCTGTATCCTGTTCCTCATCGGAACTGTTCATGATATCTGCTCCCTTTTGGGAAAGCTGTGTCATATTGTCATTTCCGCTGCCGCAGCCTGTGAGGGAACTTACTCCCAGAAACAATGCAAGCCACAGAGCAAGTCCCTTTTTCTTTCTGCTCATTTCTTCTTCCTCCGCTTACGTATAAGAGCTTTCACTCCTGCTTTAATGCCGTTTCCTGCCAGACCTCCTGCCAGAGCACCAGCTGCTGCAAATCCAAAGATCATACCATATTCTTTCTTATCAGAAGTCAGAACACCGGATCCGGTATCCTCTGCTGACTCTATGCTGCCATCTGCATGGTCATCCGCCAGAGAGGTTTCCTCTGATTCCACATAAGGCTCTGCCTCAAAATCCCATCCTACGGAATTTTTACCATTCTTTGACTTGCTGTTCTTTGATTTACTGTTTTTGGAACTGCTTTTAGAGTTCTTATCCGAAGAGTTACCAGAAGCACTCTTTCCTGAATCTCCTGCATTGCCTGAACTTCCTTTGCCTGATGACTTGCCGCCCAGAGATTTACCGGAACCACCGGGCTTTTTCGTATTTATATTACCGCTGCTTCCCGATGGGTCTGCTGCAGGAGCAGAGGTTGGAGTTGGAATAGGAGTCGGCTCCTTTAAACCAGTGCCGGTTCCGTCACCCTTTCCCCCTTTACTGATACTTACATCTGACATATCATAAAGACCTGTTTTTCCGTCTTTCAGACGCTGATAAGCCACCAGTGCATAATACCCCTGTTCTGTAGCCATACCATCCAATGTACCTGCAGCAGCACCGCCATTATTTCCGGCGCCTGCTTTTACATGCATGAATCCACTTCCTGCAATATGATAAGTAATGAGATTCTCTATTGTCCAGTGTCCGCCCTTTATAAAACGGGAATCTGTTTCCGGATCAATGCCCAGACTGCACAAAGCAGTAATGACCTGTGCACAGGATTCCTCTGTTTCGACTCCCATGGTAGAATAACCACCACTGTCGTTCTGCATTTCAGACAGCCGGGCAAGTCCACGGTCAATGGCAGCAGTCACATTTTCATATCCTGCTTTATGGTAGTATGGTGCCAAAGCCTGCAAGGTCATTCCTGTAACATCCGAATCCGCATTACTTCCCATCAAAGCCCATCCACCCCCGGACAGCTCACTCTGCAGCAGGAAATTTACCAGTGCAGCTTCTGAGTTCTGTTCTTTGGCAGACGGATTATCAGGAAAAGAATATTCCGGATGACAGTTCACTGCCAGAAGTGCCCAGATAGGACCATTTAATCCCTGCTCCTTTACCAGACTAAGATCAGAAATGTATTTAAAAAGATTGTAACCGCCTACATTACGGGCATCCTTCCCTTCTGCAGTCAGTACAAGAACCCTCTTGGAATACTCCGTATATTTGGAAGTATTGGTCAGAATTCCTTTCTTTTCCTCAATATAATTTGCTGTATGATTATAATAAGTAGAGAAATATTTCTCCTTCAGACTCAGTCCACCCCTTGCCAGCCCCAGCACATACCATTCACTTCCTACCGAAGGATTGGTATCTGTGGCACGCATATAGGCACTGGTCTCAGCCATGACCTGACTGACAGATTTCTTCAGGGTATTCGCCCCCTGCATAACAGTTACCTTACAGGTCGCTGTCATCTCCGGATGCTCTGCTACTGTCGCTGTGATCGTAGCTTTGCCATTCTTTACTGCTGTGACAACTCCTTTTTTGCTTACCTTTGCAATAGAAGTATTACTGCTCTTCCAGGTAACATTGTAATTTTCCGTAACGGATTCCGGTATTGGAACTACTTTAAGGGTATGTTTCTGGCCACGGTTGATCTTTATGGAGCTGCTGTTAAGAGAGATTCCCTGCAGACCTGCCGGAAAATCTGCCACGATCAGATGCGTTAAAGTTCTGGCACTGTCCAGATAGAAAGTTCCGTCTTCCTGCATCTGTGGGGTCAGTTCCATAAAAGAATCTTCCGCAGATCTGAGGATTCTCGGTTTTGTCAGGCTCTCATACCCTTCCGGTACAGGAAAGGCCAGCGAGATCATTGTCATGGGTTGATATGCTTCTCCTGTACGGATATCTGTATAGGAAATCTCTATGTCATAAAGAAGCTGCGGCAGAGTACCCGGATAAGTTTCTGACAGCTGCTGCATTGTCTGCTGTCCATCAGAACTCTCCTGTACATGAAGCTGCACATACCAGGGATTCCCTGTTACTGTTACTCCATTGACAGAAGAAATCTGAGCTGCAATACGGTTCCGGACAGTTTCCAGTGCCTCTCTGATCCCGGAATTCACCGCTGCCTGCTCATCCTCTGTCAGACTGTCGTAAGTGTCACTGGCAAGACAGAAATCTGCGATCATCTCTGAATCCAGATCTATTTCCTCTGCTTCTGCAGCTTTCTGAATATAAGAACACATGGTCTGTATATCCAGCATGGTTCCGTTGTCTTTCTTATTTTCATTTTCCGATGTTTCTTCTTCATATGCGCCAGTTTCTGTTTCTGATCCGGACGGTTCTGTTTCAGACTGAAACTCATCCGCAGCAGTCCCCTCCCTGTCAGAATCATCACTGTGTACTGCGGCAGAACTTTCTTCGGCCTGTTCTGTATGTATCTGTTCTGCCGGTGGCTCCTGTGCTCCCGGTACAGGACATGTAGTAACTGCCATTCCTGCACTGAGAAGCAGTGCCATCCATTGTTTATTCATTTACTTGCTTCCTCCGCTTTTTCTGATTCTACAATCAAACGGATAAAATCCTCCGCTTAGCAATTATTCGGTTAAATCACAAAATGACAGATGATTCTCTCCTGCAAAATGACAGGAGAGAAATAACATCTGCCTTATTTTTATTTATCTTTTTTTTCCGAATTTAACAGCAATTATCATGGCTATTACAATGTTTATCACAAAATTCCATCCAAAAGTATGTAGCCATATCCCTGACAGGTCTTTGATCCCTGATATATTATTATGGAATACAAATTCTTCTGAAATGAATATACCCGCTAAACTTGCGAAAAACATTGCCAAAACAGCCAATAGAAATATTTTTATTATTCTTTTCATGCATTCAGAAACTATTTTTTTTGATTATCTTTGCTTTTTTTGGAAGAATGCAGTGTGCCAATAATGACACATTGCATTCTGACATTTTATTATTTAATGACTACTTTTTTTACTTTAGAGAAAGAACCGTATACTGCTTTGCCGTTTACTTTTCTGTAAGCGCGTACTTTGTAATAACGGGTCTTGCCTGTGGCAAGTTTCTCTTCTGTCATGCCAGTTCCTTTTGTGGCTTTTATACGGATATATTTACCATTTTTTGAAGCACTGGCATATACCTGATATCCATCAGCACCCTTTACCTTGCTCCATTCCAGAACTGCAGTTTTGGATGTAGATCCTACAGACAGAGCCGGGACAGAAAGAATTGCTTTCCCCTTTACTGCTGTTGAAGAACTTCCATAAATCTTCTTATCATTTACATTTCTGTAAGCACGTACTTTGTAATAATAGGTTGTTCCTGTAGCTGCTTTCTTATCAAGGAAGGTAACTGCACTGTTCTTTGCGGTTGATCCAATTGCTGTATACTTGCCATCCTTTGAAGCAGAGCGGTATACTCTGTAACCGTTTGCTCCGGAAACCTTATTCCATGTGACACGGATGGTGGTATAGTTCTCGGAATCAGTTGCTGCGATCTTTACTTTTCCAAGCTTCGCTTTTCCAATCACACCATCTTTGTCATAACTGCTTACAGTCTTTCCGCCCCATGTATAAGAATAAGCTCTTACTGTGTAATAGTAAACTCTTCCTGTAACTGCTTTCTGATCCTTATAGGAAATATCTGTTACCTGATCTGCAATCTTCTTCCAGCTTCCTGTTTCTGTTCTGCGATATACCATGTAGCCGTCCGCATTATCAACACTGCTCCAGCTTACCTGGATTGTCTTGTAATTGAGGGCTTTTGTCTGCAGGTTAGCAGGCATATCTGCTTTGAAGGCGTCCTGTTTGCCTGCAAGTTCAATATGATAATCTGCAACAATGGTCTTGATCAACTCTAATTGCTTTGCATTCCACATATAGGACTTGCCTTCTGCACTCATGCTGTCGATGAGTTTCTGAAGTGCTGCAAGTTCTGCTTCTACACTTGCAATGCTTTCTTTAGTAACAGCTGTCGGAAGGTTGCTGATCCAGTCGTCTGCCTGCTGTGCATCAGAGATATCTTTGCCGGCCTTGTCAGCCTGTGCTGTCAGTGCAGCGATCACTTCTGCAAAAGTCATTTCCTGATTTCCGACTTTGACTTTCAGACCTGCCATTGCGCTTTCCTGTCCCTGATAATCTTTCGCATAACGGTCAAGGAATGCTTTAACCTGTGGATAAGAATCTCTGTCTACAGGGTGGTCTTTTACAGTTGCGTAAATTAAAGCTGCTTCATCTGCGAAAAGCTGCTGGTATTCATTCTGACCTTTTTCATAAGTCAGAGCCATGGCGATCAGCTTCTCCATGTTCTCTACCAGTGCGGTGTTTTCACTTCTGAATTTCGTTTCTTCTGTTTCTGTTAACTGATCATAAGCGTTCTTAGCTGCTACAATCTGTTTCAGCTCTGTTTCGGTAAGTGCACGTTTCGCAGTATCACCTGCTGCAGGAATTTCCTCTTCTGTGGAGAAATCTGCATCCGGTACTTCTGCTTCATCTGCAATTACAGAGTCAGGGGTCTCTTCATTCGAAACATCTGCAATGTCTTCTGATGACTGAATATCCATCTGCGCTGCAGGCTGCTCACTGATATCAGAAGTAAATGCATCTGCGCTTCCGTCTGAGAAATCAGAACCTTCTGCCGGAACTTCCTGTGCCGGGAGCTCTTCTGACTGTACAGCTTCCTGTGCTGCAGGTACTGTAGTCGGCTGAGGTGCTTCATAAGCGCGGACAGTTTCTGCATCCGGGAGTGCCTTGAGCATTGCTTTCAGTGCATCAGATTTCAACTGATAGAGATAACCTTCTGCTTTTTCCAGAGAACTTAAGTTTGTAACCTGAGCTTTCTGCTGATCATCAAGAGTATTATATAATGCTCTTGCATTTACAACATAAGCCATCCAGTCATTCCAGATCTTCTCTGTCGGTACGTTGTTATTCTTTTCTGTCAATTTCAGAGGTCCGTCAGACAAAGCACCTGTAGAGGATGTGGTGATATTCAGTTCATCAATAAAGGAAATCACATAGCTTACTTTTGCATATGTACTCTGGCGTCTGATAAACAATTCTGCCTTCTCAAGCTCTGCATAGTTCGTAACACGTTTCTTCTGATCTGCTGTCAGTGCATCATAAGCGGTTCTGGCTTCTATGACAAGAGCCTGTTTCTTCTGATAATTATCGGAAGTCACTTCACCGATTGCCTTGATCTTATCAACAACTGCAGCCGCAGCCTTCAGATCAGGGATCAGATTTCTCAGATACTGTAACGTACTGTAATTCGTAACCAGAGCTTTCTGCGCATCTGTAAGAGCATTGTACTCTGCCTGTATGTTGTCCAGAAGCTGCAGAACATAGGGATCAAGGGTTAATGCATCTGAAGAAGGAAGTGCATTAATTGCCGCAGCCACCTTCTCAGCAGCTGCTTTATCCTTTTCTTTCTGTGTCTGCCCCTTCTCCAGTTCTTTTATCCTGGCTTCTGCTTCTGTCAGCTTAGAATAATTGGAGATTACAGATTTTGCTTCATCATCAAGTGCATCGTAAAGATTTCTTGCCTTTACTACAGCATCCTTATCCTCCAATGTCAGCTTATCTGCTGCCGGCAGAGCATCAATAGCTGCGATTACTTTTGTAATAGAATCACCTTTACCGTTCTCTGCTGCAAGAAGCTTTCTCAGTGTGTCTTTGTTAAAGATTGCTTTGTGTTTTTCGTCTAATTCATTGTAAGCGTTTCTTGCTGCTTCAATTTTTTCTTTTGTACTGTTATCGTTAAGGGCAAGAATCATGTCGTTGACGGACTTGGTTGGGACTTTTACGTCTGAGAAATCCCAAAAGTTACTTTGTCCTTTACGCTGACGGACAAAAGCATTTAATCCACGAGCAATCTGTGGTACATCATAATTTGTAAATCCATGAATACTTCCATCTACCTCTCCATCCACATCAACCAGATCAAAGAATGCATCCAGGAGATTGTTTCCATTTTTTGTAAATCCTGTACTGCGGTCTAATACATTTACATTATAGATGGATGCGAAAATCAATGCCTGTGCATCATTCCATGCATTATTTCCATAGGACATACATCCGGTTTCAAATCCTGCTGTACAGAAAGAACCTGTTGCACGCTGTGCAATTTCCGGAAGTTTGTGTAATGCCTGGTCAACAGCATTAGTTACATCCTCAAAGCCTTCTTTGCCATACCAGTAAACCAATGGCTGCCAGCTCATTGTATTGTCCGCATTTACAAAAACGTTGTCCTCCGCATTTATGAGACTCTTAGCTTCCTTATGTACCCATGCAATTATTTCATCATCATTAAAAGTTGATGAAGTATATGCTCCGGATTTAATAGCATGAATTGCATATTCTGTATTAAGATAATTATCACCATTTCTGTTTCCAACTGCATCCAGAAGATTTACAGATGAAATATCTCTTGGATCATATCCAATTGCTTCAATAGCAAGGATCAGCTTTGAAAGATCTGTTGCCTGCCATGTGGACAAATCTGATCCGGAATCTTTTAATTCCTGTAGATATATTTTAGTATTTGCAAACCATCTGTCAAAATAAGTATTATCATCATAGGGGACGTAACCACATCTGGCTGCAGTAAAGATTGCCCAGATATCTGTATTTTCATAAGAAGGTGAATCTTTTGGACCAAACGCATTTTTTTTATCTTTGCAGTAATCCAGAATAATTTTGATGGCTTTTTCCGCTTTTGTCAGGTATGTTCCCCACTTGGCAGAATCATCTGCTGCACTTACAGCGCCATCATCTTTAACTTCACAAGTGCCGTCTATCACTTTTATTTTAAAAGTATATCCGTCTTCTTTCGCCTGTGCTTCCTGCCCTTTGCCAAATTGAAGAACAGGTTCTTTGATCCATTTCACCGTTAAAGGACGCTGACCTAAAAATCTGGTATCTACAATAGCTGATTCTATATCTGTTTTAGGATTACATACTGCTGTAATGCCATATTTATCAATCAATTCCTGTGTTTCTTTTGTCTGATTGACAATTTTTGCGCCATTTATAGTGACTTTGTTATTATCACCATCATCATAGATACTGGTCTGCTTTCCATCGATTATTTCTACGCGATATGGAAAATGATAATTGGTTGAGTAATCTTTAAAGCGATTATAGTTACGTGAATAATTTGTTTTCCATACTTTTGGTTCCGCATCTGCCTGAACTTCTAAAGTTATTTCTTTAACTCTTGGATCATAGTATGGATAACCATCATTCAAATCTGGTGAAATAGACCATTTCTTCTCAAAATCAAAACCTTCATAAGTGTCTTTATTTTTTAATTCGGCAGTTGTTTTACCGAATTGTTCGTAATTTTCGAACTTTTTAAGCGCATACTTTTCTTGCGTATAATTAGTAACAACAGAAATATCTTTAAAAAGTTCACTATTATAATAAAGATTTGTTGCTGAACATGCCGTACTATAACGTAATGATACAGTTGCATAAATTCCTCTATTATATTTTTTGGTCATATCCAATTTAGACGATAACAAATCTGCTATATCATATATCTTTTTTCCGCATGATCCATGACTAATACAGTTTTGATATGTCATTTCAGATGTACTGGTACCAAATTGACATATTTCCCAAAGTCCGCCTTTGCTCACTCCATTAGATACAATTTCCAGATCAGTACTTTCTTCCATGTCGTAATTAATGGAAACATCACAATCTTCTAATATTCCATTTCCTTCTGTAGCTCCTATTTTTAAACTTTTCTTTGGAACTGCATATATCAGTGTTACATTTCCTGAAACCTGAAGTCCTCTTACTGTACCGTTATTCTCATAAAGTGCAGTACAAAACTGTGAAGTCGAATCTCCGATATATACTTTTTCATCTGTAATATGAATCTTAACATTTTCAATGACACCATTTGAATCAAGGATAAAATTTAAAGCAGCAAGGTCATATTTATTATTTACTCTATCTGGAGCAGAATAGGTAATTGTATGTCCTTGACCATCAAATTTTCCAGAAAAATTGGTTACATATTTTGTTTTTTCTTTGTTTATAATTTCTATATCGTTTGTTAAAACAACAGTGCTTTTATAGTAAAGTTTATTATCGCAATTATTTTCGAAAAAGTAATAATCATCTGCTGTACTAATGCAGTAGCGTCCTTTATCATCCTGTTGTAATTCTGTCACGTCTGCTTTGACGACATGACAGTTCACAATAATTATTGCAAATGCTATGCTTATTAAAATTTTAAGAATGTTATTTTTGTTTTTTTTCATATTTTTACCATTTAAATTAGGGTAAAGTTGTATAATTAATAACTTTACCCTATCACTGTTGCTTTTTATTCAGTAGTTACATTATCAGTTGTTTTTTTCCATCCACTAACTGGAACCCATTTTCCGTCTGAATTTTCAACATAGCTGTCATATCCTAAATCCAGTCCCATCATCATCGAATAATCCAAACAAATGGTATCGCCATTTTTTACAACAGTATCTACACCGCCATTGTTTGTACTCTTATTAATTTCACACATCCAACCAGAATAATTATTATAGTCTTTTTCAGAAAGCCATCCTTCCTGATGAACAGTGTTGTTCCAAGTGGAATTTTTACGTACTTTCATATAATTTACTTCTGTATCTTCAAGCTGCTTTAACCATAAATAATTTCCTCTGTTACCAGCAATGGAATTTTCAGTTTCATTAACTGTTCCATTATCTGCAAAGAACTTTCCTTCATCACTGTCATCGTGCTTGTCAAGTTTTATTGCTGGAATATAATTTCCATATTTAGTATTATACCAACATAAAATTCCCTGATAATGATATGTTGTTGTTCCAACAGTGTTTGTGTCGCTTTCAGAAGAAGCACCTGAAATTGCTTTTAAAGCGTCTAAAGCAGTTACAGTATCTGTTTTTGTTGTAACATTCAAGGTTTTTGGTGCTACAATATAATTTTCAGCATCTTTAGCGTTATCTCCGGTTAAACCAGTAGCTTTAATACTTACTGTTACATTTGCTGTTGCTGCCATAGCCGGTACTGCTGTGCTTCCCACCATTGTTGTTGCCATTAAGAATGCAATCACACTTTTTCTTACTTTCATGTTCATTTTGTTTCCTCCTTGAATTAAATGTAGTTTAATTTTTTCGCAGGTTATCCTGCAAAATATATCGTTTCGTAGCCTTTTCAAGCCACGTTGATACCTTTCTGCCCTAAAAAATGGTACAAAAAATAAACCTCCGTTATGCCTACAGATGTTTGTTTTTTATTTTTTACTAAAGTCCGTCTCCTGACTTAAAGTTCCAACCTACTTGCTGCCCTTCTCGGAAAGGATCTTTCCAATGGTTTCGCAGTGTTCGTCCTTATTACAGTGAGGATAAACCGTACCGGTATCTCACCGGATTTCCGAAAACTAAAGGGATAAAAAGCGACTTCCGATATTCAGTTATCAACGAATCATGAAAGCTTATCTCAGCCTATAATGAAAATAGGATACTGACTCC
>OLRY01000820.1_pt1 | contig 36145 bp, 25 predicted proteins | sample 1672541 | NCBI WGS metagenome assembly OLRY01 (sample SAMEA3136697, study PRJEB25190) | human gut metagenome | biome: human gut; feature: human-associated habitat; material: faeces | place: Austria | collected 2013 | reverse complement strand
TTGGCAGTCCATTATTAAGTTTTTTATTATGTTCCCTTTGTACACCGTTGCAAACAAGATTTTTTATATCTCCTTGTATATTCATAAGCAAAATCCAGTAATTCATTACAGTAGTCAAAATTAGATTCTAATTCTTTTTCGTTACATTGTAAAAGTTCTTTTCCATTGGTATAACTTTTTACCTGTTGCCTGAAATCTGCTGGAACTATAAGCCATCCGGGATACTGCTCAAATTCTTTGGCCCATTGCTTGGTTAACTCTTTTCTTTCTTTTCTACGTTTATTAGTATTTCCCAATAACCCTTCTATCCTTGTATATTTAATATTCCAATTATAATCTTCAGAATATACATTACTCATATTTAGTAAAGGATTTGTATTCTCTTCAATGTTTCTTGAATTAGTATCGTTTTCTAGTTGTTTATTTTTTAAATATACATTTTGATCAATACCATTTTGAAAAGCTTTTGCTTTTGTAGCCTTACAATGTGCATTTAATAATGCTGCCCGATCATATACTGGAATATTATTATTTTCAAAAAACTTTTTTCGATTTTTTACGCTAATTCCCAGTAAAGAATTAGCTTTTCCTTTTTCCGTATTTTGCATGTTTGCAATTCCCACAATACAATTATTATAATCAGCTATGAGACTTCCAGAAAAACCTTCATAATCCATGGCAGCAGAATCTATTGTATCTAAGATCATATTTTTATTAGTTTTTTTTAAAAGATTAGTATTTTTTAATTGTATCCACCTTTTTTCAAAGCCAAAACTTTTACCATATCCAACCATTTGTAATTCGTCAAAAACATCTAGTTCTGCACTAAACAAATAAAGAGGCTGAACATCAATACTCTCTTCGCATCGTAATACAACCAAATCCTCTGAGCTGTCATTGTCCTCAGAAATTACGGTTGCTTTGACTGTTTTTTCCTCATCTTTTACAGAGAAGTGTAAAACAGCATTTTTTGCATAAGTTTCAGGTTTTTCAATTAATAGACAATGTTTTACTGTTATTGCGGTTTCTTTATCTATTAAGAACACGGTTCCAATTTCTTCTCCACATTCTATTTGACCTGTATTTTCATCTAATCTATCTCTATCAATCTTCTGCATCTAATTTTCCCAATCCTTTAAGAAATTTAATTTCGTAGTTTTTAATAAGTTCTGTATTATTGCCTGTATTTTTTATTATATTTGCGATTACTGCTTTTCCGGGATGATCAATATATCGCTTTCCATCAGTTGACAGCAAATAATATTTTACCTTTGTATTTTTTATAAATTCCAGGGAAATGTTCTTAGCTGAACCATGATGGGGAAGTTTTATGACATCAAGTATCTTAGGCAATTCATTTTCAAAAAGCTGAATTGGACTATCTCCCGGAAAAAGCATTTTTATATCTTTATAGTCAATCAAAATTGCAATGGAGGAACAGTTTGTTATTTTAGAATCCATTTCTATGTCTTTATATTCCGCATATTTATCCAACCAATCCAAATCCTCGCTGGAATACGAAATATTTTCCTGTTTAAACTCTATATTTTTTTCATTATTTAATAAAAACCCCTCAAAGGCAGCATCAAACAATGGGTCTCTAGTGATTTCTATATTATTTGAGTTTATTTGTTTTAAATGATAAAGCCATTTTTTACCCATCTTAGTTAATGTTTCGATACCTGGATTTAATATTGTGATTTTTAGATCTCCAAATTGGACAATTTGTCCCTTACTCACTAAATTATTTACAACTGATGCATTCCAACGGTATCCTCCGGCTTGAATGAGCTCTGCGAGATTTTTTCCGTTGGTATAACTTATATTTTGCTTTTTATATTCACATTCAAAATCAATGTCTGTTGAACACATACTTTTTAAAATGATTTTGACTGCAAAGGACATCCCTTGTTCTGCGTTTCGAGACGTAATACATTGATTCAAACTGTTAAACCAGATTTCATCAATCTCTATGATTTTAGGGTTTCTCGAATCCCCGTTCTCTTTCAATAATGCCCTAATTCCACTGATATGATCATCATCTATATGAGTGACTACGATTAAATTTAATCGTTTTCCTTCGGCAGCCAGTTTGAGCAAAAATTTTTTCAAGTACTTATGATAGGTTTTTGCATAACCTCCATCAATCAGTATTCTAAAATCAGGATCTGGAAATTCCAAATATATACAATCTCCCGAGGCAGCAGGAAGCATTTGTATGGTAACTCCGTTTATTTCCATTGTTCCCCTCCCATTTTTGAAAGGTAGTGTCAAATACTACCTGTTTTTGTTTCAAAATCCTATAAAAACCTTGATTTTTAGGGAAATATATCAATTCATTAAATGAATGCAGTTTATTTTGCAGGTATTCAGTTAAAAATAATTGATCTTTTGTAAAATTTTTTATTGTAAAAGCAGCTATATTACCATTCTTATGGCAACGAATACGATATTGTTGCAATTTTTTTCAACGGAATGGACTGTGAGTTCATTGGCTGAAACAACTATTTTTTCCAATTCCTCTTCATGTAACGCTTCATTATCTATACTTTTGATTGAATATGGGGCAATGTAAGGACTTTGCAATAAAGATAGACATTTTTCTTTTTTTGATGATCATATGCATATGTTCTCCTTCTAATTTTGGGCTAGAACTATTTTGTTACAATTAGAGCTTGAATTTTAAATACGCAATTTTAACTCTTAAAAATAATACGAAATAAAACACCAAAAATCACAAATTATAGACAAAGAAAGTATTTATTCGAACAGATCTTTTTCCCATATTTGCTCCTTCATCTTTTTTGAAAAAACTAAATATACTGTATTGCAAAAAGGCAAGTCTAATCAGACCTGCCCTTTTATAATGATTTTTCAATTATTTTGTTACACACAAAGTTTCGTCAATCCACTTCTGGACGTCTTTCACATTATGGTTTACAGCTTTTGCGATTTTTTCAACAGGTAATCCCATTTCAGCAAGTGAAAGGGCTGTTTCCTTTTTAGCCTTTAATTCACCGCGCTTTTCGCCGCTTTCCATTCCCTCGCTATAAATTTTCTCCATTTCATGGCACATAAGCTCAACCCCTTTCTGCGTGTCTTTTAATTCATGTACCCTCTTTGCAAGAACTGGACTGTGCATTTCATCCGCATTCTTACAATGCAGATCATGCATAAGTCTCCCAAGTTCTGTGTCTTCCTGTTTTCTGGAATTCACATATATAATATGTGCTTCGTCCTGAAAGCTATCATCGGCTTCTTTGATATGTCTGTCAATATGGTAAATAGGAAAGTCATACCCAAGGATGTCATCCCTGGTAATAAAGATCACATAGCTTTCCGGTAATTCATCAAAATCCTGACCCGGATTTAAAGTGTTCATGTCCATCAAACCACTATGGTAACGTGCCCTCTTAGGTGATGCACCTTCATTATCCTGCTGGATCTCCACATCAAACTGTTTGCCTTCGGAATCTCTGGCAACACAGTCCATGATTGCGGACCGTCCCTGCAGATTCTTATAATCCTTCTGGATGATCTGCTCAATTACTTTCAGATCCTGTTTTTCCATAATGACCTGCAGAACATATTCCAGGCATTCTCTCTGTTTGAAAACATTTCTCATAAATATGTCACTCATGAGTGTAAAATTCTTAATAATACCTTTATATCTTTCGTAACGTACTTCCAATCCGTTCTCTGGCATAATTTTTTCATCTGCCACGTTCGCTGTCACCTCCCACTTTATTCTTTTTATGTTATGAAGAAATTTTCGAAAAAGCTTTTGTTTATTTTATCTTAGCATCAATGAATGACCTTTACAAGACACTTTTTCCCCGAATTACATCGGGCGTTCTTTAACCTACCCGTTCCACATAGCGTACACTGTTTCCCTTACACTCAAATTCCGGACAAAGGGACAGCCATAGTCTTTCCAGATCATTGATATTCATAGCATCCAATTCTGTTTCATCTTCCTCACCATAAATATTTACAAAACCGATCCGATATATGCCATACCCTTTATGTAGGTTTTTTACTACTTTTCTTCCTGCTCTTCGTATATTCATAAGCTCTCTTCTCTCCTCTCTTCTGCTTCCAGCAAAAATGTATTGCAGGTATAGCTTCCGGAAGCACTGACACCAGCGGCCCCTCCAAGGCTGTCCAGATACTGGCTTCCATTTTTAGATGCAGAAATGTACATATAAAAGTTTGTCAACACATAGTTTTTATTTTCCAGAACATTCTTATAACTGCTGCTAAGTACAAGCCTTGCTCCAAGTTTTTCTGCTTTTTCTTTTACCAGCATAGCAGTTAAATTTACTGCTTTTCGTATTTCCTGTTCGCTAAGTCCGCTTTGATAATAACGTTCCAAAAACAAAACCAGTTCTTCTGCTTTATTTTCATGTGGTTCGCTTTTGGCAGTCACATCAACAAACTCAATCGTCTTCCTTTCATCCGCAACTATAAAAGAACCTTTTGTCAGACGGAGGATTGCACGAAATACAATTTTACTATTGTGTTTGATAAATATAATTTTTTTATTTGCATCAAAACAGGATAACAGACAATCACAATTTGGACCATTCCGATAGGAAATGCAGCTGCGTAGCGGTACTTCTCCTATCTGCATGACCGGAAGCAGGCTGTCCTCTTCCCAGATTTCCCATCCACAATCCACGCGCAGCAGCTTTTCTTTCCAGATTTCTTCTGTATCTCTTTTTATTGGAAAAGCAATTTCCCGTCCCAGATCTCCTTCATGGTATTTCAGCTCCATGAACTTTCCTAATAACTCAGCATTTACGATTCTTCGGATTTCTTCCTTCTTTTTCGGCTGCCTGTTCAGAAAGGAAGTCATGATCTCAGCGCCGCCTTCATAAATGAACTTCTGGATATTGGATTTATTTTCCACGACAAAAGCATCCGAAATATTCAATTCTGTCTTTAAATTCTTCCAGGAAGGATCCTGGGCCAACAGTTTGTCCATCAATGCAGGTAATCCGGAACAGCCATTTAAAAGATTCTGATTATGTAAAAGGAAGTAAACCTGATTATCCTTTGTAAGATCCTTTAAAAGTTCAGTAAAATCCATTAAAAATATCAGAATCCATATGGCTGTTTCATGCCGAAGATCCAGAATGTTTTTAAAATCCTCCTGCATCCATCTGGAAAGCGACTTTTTTGACAAAGCTTCTGCCAAGCACTCAATCTGATTTTCCTCTAATGCATCTGTCAGGCAGTCTCTTTTTATCAACTCACGGATCACCCGAAGACGATCATCACTTTTTGAGTATGCTAAACGATCATACAGGTCTATATAGACTGCTTTTACATTGTACAGGACTTTCAATTCTTCAAATACACGAGGCTTCGAAAACAGTGATTCTTCACTCTTTCTCCAGGGAACTACCATATATTCACAATCCCTTAAATTTTGCTCGTTTAAAGTATTTAGATTCAGGCATCTTTTATAAACCTCTTCATCCAGAATCAACGAACTCCTGTCAAGGTTTATAAGCCAGTCTCCATTCTTTCGCAAAAGTTCCAGGAAATGTTTCTTCCGTTTCGTAATGGCATACAGGATAAGCTCTGTCTTTTCCAAAGTGAGCTCATAAAGATCCATATCTGGAAGCGGATTTCCATACAGAGTGTTCACATAGGCTGCCTTTCCGTTTGAAACCTTTTCAAAATCTGCATCTGGACCTGTCAAAAATCTTATCAGCTTCGGGATATCTGCATATAATGATTCGTTCCAAAGCCATAAGTGAAGAAAAGAGGCCTGCCATTCTTTTGGGATCTGAGCAAGAACCACTTCTAATCCATTCCGGATTTCTTTTGGATGCCGGCTCAGTTCTTCCAGCTGTTTCTTATTTAAACTTTCCGTTTCTTCACAAAACTCTGATAAATAATTTACAAGTTCCATCAGATCCTGTTTCAAAAGTAATGCCAATGATTCCTCATCCTTGAGCAGCTCATAAAGAAGCTCCGTTGAAAAAGCCGGATTTATCAAAAGCATGCGTATCTTTATTCCCGCACGGGCAACATCAAACTCACCAATGCAGGTATCAAGACTTGCTACAAGCTGTTTCTTTAACTCTTCTTCCGGTTCCAGAAAAGCATAATATTTCAGATAAACATATACAATCCGGTCCGGGATTTCTTTATCTGCCAGTACTTTCTCAATCTTTTCATAGGGAAATTCGGACAGCTTTTCATTTCCCGCACATTCTACGATCATTCTGATGCGGTCTGGTTCTAAAATAGAAAAATCCTTTTTGTTCATTTTTCCTAAAGAGATGAGTATTTCCGGATCGTCCATCAAAGAAGAAATCGTCTCCTCATTTAACCCCTCCATCAGACTGGAAAGTTCCTGCTGATTTACCAGTCTGGCCGCATTCATACAGGAATCTTCCCCTTTCTTTCCTATCAGTTTCAGGGGAATTGCTGCATTTTTCATTTCCCTGTAAATATTCATGTGCTTTAAGATTCTTTCGATCATCACGCTACCTCTGCCCTTTCTATTAATTCAGTAATCTCCGGTAACCCCATGCATTCGTCCTGGTACATATTTTCTGCCAGTTTAAGAAGATATAGAGCTTCCTTTTTTGCCATAAGCTTTTTCACTGTTCCTGCAAAATTATCTTTTAAATACGAGGAAACGATCTTACAGTAGAGCTTTTTATGGCCATATGAATAACGACCATTCTTGTAAAACTCATAAATAGACTGAATCTCCTTATCCGTTTTTCTGTTTTCCCGTAATATCTGATTAAACTGCTGTTTGATGTTTTTTTCAGTTTTCCAGTGATCTATCCGTTTTTTCTGTTCCTTTAGCCATTCTTTCCGTTCCTGATATCTTTTCCGATCCTCTTCTGTCATATATTTCTGATACAGGGTTTCTCTTCGATAAGAATCACTTATAAATGGAAGAAGCAATTTGGAAAGCTCATATGCTTCTGACTGTTCCATCCAAAGTGCTGTACTTTCCTTTAAAAGTAAGGCCGTCAGGTATTCTGGATAAATATCCGGATATTCATAAAAAAACTTCTTTTCTACCATTGAAAACAGTTCCCGGTGTTCCTCTTTTCCCAGAACTGGCGAAAAAAATTCGCACTCTCTATGTTGGATAGCATAGTATCCCAAGGAGAAAGTTTCCTTTAAAATCCTCCAGGGGCTTAAGAATTCGCATCCATCCATTCCAATCTCATTGATCAGAAATTTCAGCATAGGATAAGAATGCTCATTACAAAGACCCTTTATTTCACTTTTTAAATATCCTGCCATAAATTCCCATTTCTTTTCCAAATCTGGCTCTTCATTTTTGTAATCCTTTACAAACTCTTCCAGATACTTTTTTCCATTCAAAATCCCATGCAGGATCAGCCGGTTGAAAACCACATGTAGTTCCGGCTCACTCTTTTTCCAGAAAACATCCTGGTATCTTTTTCCTGTAAGGTTTTCATAACGTTCCAGATACTTCAGCAAACTTTTCGTACTGTATGTTTTGCCTTTCAGAGTATCTGTAACACACGCTTCAAATTCTTCCGAAGAGAGTTCTTTTACCAGAGTATCCCATTTTTCTTCTGTCAGATCAATGTAGTGCCACTCTTCCGGTTCATTACTTCTAAATGGAAACAACGTAAGAAACGTTTTTACATTTTCCACCCTGAACGTTTCATTCATGCATTTTTCCAGCCGTTCTTTACCGTCGATACGGACAGAAAGTTTCCCATATGTTCTTAAAATCCGTGAACAAAGTACATAAGCTTCTTCTGGATATGTCTCTTTTCCGGGCAAAAATGCCTCTAATACATTCAGCCCAATTTTTTCTGCTGTCAACCCGGAAAGGCTTATCCGATCGGGTCTCTCTACAAAATACATCAGTACAAAATTTAAAAAAGCGGTCTCTTTGTCGGAATATCCAAACATACACATACGTTTTTCCAAAACGGCATCCGCATTTTTAGCATTTATGCCTGTTAACTTTACCAGCAGTTTCAGGATATCCAGATCCTTTTTGCGATACCCTTTAAGCTTTTTCATTACTTTGCCTACCATCCACACGAAAAGATTCCATTCAGTAAATACGGATATCTTCCGGTTCTTTGAAAAGCTGTCAGCAAGTTTCTGTTTTATACCTTCCCACAGTGTTTCATCATCTGGGAGGATGGACATGGCAAACAGCATTTCTTCTGCTCGCTCAAATGGATACGCATGCATGGCCTGTTTCCACCGATTCTTTTCCTTTTCCTCACAGATATAATTGATACTGATTAAAAACAGGTCTTTCTCTCCAAGAATCTGTTTCATCTTTTTCCAAAACAGATCCTTTTGTGCCCCATTGAACATACAGGTCTCCTGTAAAGGCATCATCCTTGCCAGGGCAAGTCCGAGGGCACGGTATGTCTGCTTTGTCAAGGTCAGATGTTCTCCAATGCGCTCCAGGACTTCTCCCGGATAGTGCAGTCCATAAGCGGTTTCCATGTCTACTTTCGGCTTTTCCAGAAACATGTCATTTTCTTTTAATTGCATATAAATTTTATATTTTTCCTCATTAGATGACAGCTTATAGATCAGGTTCGTCATCTGCCGGTACAGGGTAATATCAAGCCATTCTTCATAAATCTTCCATTCCATCCAATTTCCTCCTGTTTTCCCATATAAAAAGGGGACTGTTCGCCAGTCCCCCAAAATTGTTCTTATGCTGCCAGGATAATCTTCTTTTTCCGGCTTGCATAAGTGGTTGCCATTGTAGAATGTTCCATGCCTCGCTGTTTCTGGTATTGCTTTACATCTGCATAATTTGCAAACGAAAGGATCTTACCATTTTCCTCTAACAAGTTCTCTTCGTTATCTTCCATATTTTCACTCTCGCAGGAAGCCAGCGTCCAGTTTACGTGGCAGATATAACAGGTCATGCCTGCAAATCCCAGATACTTATGTACATACTCTTCCGCTGCCTCGGCACTTGGAAAATAACGTGCATACTCCAGGGAACGGCAAACGATCCGGTCTTTGTACCATCCGGCAAAATACCGGTTCTTTTTCAGTTCAAGTACATACCCTGTCAGATAAATCTTCTGTAAAGCATTTTCTTCCTCGTCCATCATATCAAGAAGCTGTTCCGCATAGATTTTTTTCCATTTCAATGTATTCTTCTTTATTCTTTTACGCAGCATTATCTTTTTCCTCCTCAGTTCCCACAATGAGTTTTTCTATCATTCTGTACAAGTTCCGGAAATTTCCAGCTTGTCTGCGGCGTGTCATACAATCCTGTTCAAATGCCTGGATCACAGCAGAAGTTCTTGCAAACAGTGTGAAGATTTCCTCATCTTTCAGCTGTATGGTAACCTCTTTTTCTTTCCGGTAGCTGTCTTTTTTACAATACTGCCCGCCATTGGCATTATGCATCGCTACACCGGTGCCATTCTGTATCCTGACAACCCACGGATAATTTAAAACTTCTCCTTTGTTGTTGCGAACCTTCCTCTGTATGGAAAATACTGTAACCCTTCCCATGTTGGAATTTTTATCCTCGCAAAAGATCTTTTGCTGGAAGAATTTAAATTCCTGCACATTATTCCATATACGGGAATACACGTATTTTATGATTTCCGGACTCAGATTTGCATAAACGCTGATGCTGTCTTCTTTGCTGTAGTCAACCATGACCGCCCGGATCCGGGAATAATCGCTGGCAAAGTCTTCGTGAAGATGCCAGAACTCCTTTGGTTCTGCCATCCGCAAAAAGCTATTAAATTCCAGTAACGTGTTCTGTGTCTTATGAACACAGATCTGTTTTGATACATCCGCATTCTGTTCTTTTTCTTTCCTGTTTTTCCTGTTCATCCTTACCTCCTGATAAAACGCAGCAGTTTCTTTGTCAGAAGAGCCGGAAGCTGTTCAAGATCCGTAATATCCAGAAAAGATTCCTCATAAATTTCCTGAATTGCTTCCTTGTCGCTTCCGATTGCAGCCGCCTGAAAGAATACTCCCTGCTGCAGCAGTTTTTTCCGAATCTTCTGAAGGTCCCTTTTTGCCCCTGTGCCTCCATACTGGTTTGCATTAGGTGCACCATCACTGATCACAAACAGCAGTTTCTGCTTTTCCAGTCGTTCCAAAAGACGGCTGCCAGCATACCACAATGCAGTTCCATCCCGGTTGCTTCCATAAGGCTGCATACCAGCGATCCGGAACCGATCCTTTTCATCCGTTTCAAAATCTGCGCAGCAATGCAGATACACTGTTTCGTCTTTCAGGTTCTCATGCCGGTATCCATCTGTATGATGTCCGCACACCAAAACCGGTATTTCTGATTCCATACAAAAATCATACAGGCAAAGTGCTGCAAGAATGGCATGATCCATCCGTTCCCCACACATGGAAAAAGAATTATCGACCAGCACAGCCACACAGATATCCAGCTTTTTTCCTGGCTGTTGTTTCTTAAATACTGCCCCAGACGGTGCAGCTATGTTTCGAAGATCTACCCGACGTCCAAGAAAAAGCTTATGTTCCGTGCGTTCTTTCTGATTTTTCAATATAGGAAGCAATTTCAGGCGAAGTCTCTTTTTTACCTGTTTAAGCTGCCCCTCATACTTTTCTGTCTGTAATTTTAAAAAATCTGATATCTCGGTCTTACGGCAAAGTTTTTTCTGTACCAGGTCATGGCCTTCTTCAAACGGTATCCCCATCAATTCCTTTTGAAGATGTTCGAAAATTTCTTTCTGTATCTTCTCATCAAGCGTCTCTTTCGCCATTTCATAAAGGATTTTTTGCAAGGCATTATCACTGGATGCTTCCGTTTCTGAGGCAGGGATGCCACATTCATTCTGTTTGTCTTCGAAGCCACCAGACTCCCTGACACATTTCGGAAGATTTTCACACAGTTGCTGTAGAAACTTCTGAAGCTCTGCCGTGCGCCCGTTTTCATGGCCTTCCGTTTCCTGATCCTCTCCGTTTCTTTCGGTTTTGTCTTCTGTTTCCGACTCCTGTTCCGTATCCTCTTTTCTGATCTTATCTTCATTTTGCTCAGTCTGTGCCCCTGTGTTACCCTGCTTTTCTTCCTCCGGTTCTTCTTCGGATTCATTCGGGTTTTCCTTTTGCCCTTCACGCTCTTCCTGTTCTGGCTTTTGCTCTTCATTTTCTGTACTGTTCTTCTCTATTTCATCTATGATTTCCGCAAAATATTTCCAGATCATCAGAAGAATATGGTTGGTGGCAAGATATCTCTCCATGTCATCTGCTGCCTTTCCCGCTTCATCAATGACCGGCATAAGCAGTTTTAGTGTATCAATAAGCTCGTAATCCGCACCATCCCAGGCATTGACCCTTGAAGACAAGGCATACTGTGCACACAGGTTCATAAGAATAGATAACCTGTCTTTCTCCGTTTCCAGCATTTCCCTAAGTGTTGGAAGCCATTCCACATTTCGGTCGCGATTCATAAGGATTCCCCTGCGGATGCTTCCCGGAAAAAGGGCGCACATCTTCTCTTCTATGTACATATCATTCAAAAGATTGCTGAGATAGGATGCTGTCTGCAGAAAGATAGAAAGGATTGCTTTATCTTTTCTTTCAAAGTAGACATTCATCGCATCCAATGCCTCTTTTTCCTGTGCATTTTCCGGTACTGGCTCCTTTGGATACCAGTTGCCATTTAACATATGCTCGGCATACCTTTTTCTAAGTGCAGAATCCGTATACCGGTAATGTCCGCATTCATGTCCCAGAATCCCGATCAGGCTGTCACTTTTTAATTCCAGTGTCAGAAAACTTGACGTAATCTGGTTTCCAAGATTTACGGCAACTGTTTCTCCCTGATTCCATCCTGCAATCCCTGAATTTTTATCATCGTATAAGCGTAATGTAGTCAACTTTCCACCCGTGATTTCATGCCCGATCGAGGTCAAAAGATCACGATACTGCGGCGTATGAAATACTTTTTCCGGTGTCAGTTTTTCTTTCTCTGCACATATCCGTTTCCGGTATAAAGCCTTTTTCATTCGTTTCCTCCATCCGTTTTTAATCCACAGCACAATGAGGAAGAAGAAAGACGCGTTCCATAGTTCCCTGTTCTTCCCTGTCCATGGATGCTTTACTGAGCAGTGCTGTCCATGCTGACCTCCTGAGATCATTGGAAACCATGTAACTTAACACCCAGTTTTCCAATTCCCGGTATCCGCATACGCCATCTGTAATGTCCTGTTCGATCAAATATTCATGGATCTTGCAGACCGTGGCAGCCATAAAGGACAGAAGTTCTTTGTTTTTAAACCCGGTTCTTTTCATTGCCCTTTTTGCCATTTCCTCTTCTGTCAGGGCTTCCTTTGGCTGAATCAGATTCATTCGGGAAAGAACTGACTGGTTGAAGTTCTGACAGCCAACATAATCCAGATTGGTGGTCATGATCACAATGGTATCCGGATTTCTCCGTATCTGTTCTCCATTTACCAGATCGGTTACAGCTCCATCGTCAAACAGGGAGTTTAATCTCGTAAGTGTCCCAGGTTTTTCAATCATGGCCGGCTCCTGAATTTCAATCACAGATGGTTCCCTGCATGCCTTTACGATTTCTGACTCTTTTAATAGGAAGTCTTTTTCATTTTTCGACTTTTCATAGCCTTTTTCATAAACTGCTTTCAGGATCTCCTGAAAAGCTTTTTCCCGGCTGATCCCCTCTTCATAAATGCCATTTACCGTTGCAAGAGCTGAAGCCGGATCCATTTCAATGTCTTCCAGACGTGGCAATTCCATTTCCAGATGTGCTGTTCCGCCCATATTTGGCACGGTGGTCGCTAAAAGTTCCAGTTCATCCGTTCCAGGTCCACAGGTGAACACATAATATGGAAGCCCTAATATCTGGGCGATCATTCTGGCATCCGTTGTCTTTCCAGTACCGGCATCGCCTGTCAGCATAAACAGCCTTGCCGGTGTCTTATCCACCATCTGCAGGATTTCTTCAGCTTCCTTACTTACCAGATAGTCTTCTGGAAGCGAAGGGATCCTTTCTTTTGTCCTTTCATTTACATCCCATCTGCCAGAGTAGATCTGTTTTAATTCAAAAAGTGTTCTTTTTGTCTTCTCATTTACAGGCAAAAGCACATGAAACTTTCCATAGATTTCATCGTTTGGTGCATATACCCCGGCCGCAATTTTATATTCCGGAAGCACATCCTCCAGTTCCTCTGCACGGAACTGGCTCTTTTCCAGCGGGACCGCCTGCTGTGGATTTGCTATTACTTCGCAGTACATGGCATCGCAGCAGATAAATGCCGCCCGCAGTGCAGTTTCCGTGTCTTCCCATTCCTTTTTTTTCTGTTCTTCAAGTATGTAGAAATTTTTTTGGAACTCTTCGTTAAATAAAGGATTATCCGGGACCAGATTGGCATAAGCTAAAAGGGCTAGGTACTGCTCGCCTGTGTTTTTGCCCTCCCGGATTCCCGGAAGTTTCTCGTTTTTTTCTTCTGTCTTTAAAATCCCACTGAAACGTCCGTTTTTCGAATTATAAGTCATTACATACTTTCCCTGATTTCCAGGATATTCCATGCAGAAATAATTTATGGTATCCCTGCCCCTTTGTATACCGGCAGCCCCAGAGTCTTTTTCTTTCCGGATCTGAATCAGTGTCAGAAGTGCCTGTAACGTAGGCCCATGAAGGCGGGAGACTTTTCCCTGCTTCCTGATATTTCGCATGGAACAATCTGCTTCATCATAGCTGACCCGTTTTTTCCCTGCTTTTTCCAACATCACCCGAAATGGGTCCGGAATGGGTTCTTTCATAATCCATGGTGCATAAAAACAAAGATCTGGCATTTTGTTCCCTCCTCTTTCATTATGTGATTTTCTGCATACGAAGGAAAGAAACAGGCAGAGCATTGGGTTTTTCCAACGTCTGCCTGTCATTCATTCTTTATGCGCTCTTTTCCTGTTCCAGGATTGCTTCATATATTTTTCGGATACGGTACCCAAACATGGTGTTTCGCCGGCTGATGTAATCCGTCCGGATAGCCTGTGCGATTGCACGTTTGCTTCCCACAATTATAAACCTTTCTCTGGCTCTTGTTACTGCCGTATAGAAAATGTTTCTGCGAAGCATCCACCGGAAACATGGAAGCATTGGAAGGATTGCCATCGGATATTCACTGCCCTGAGCCTTATGTACCGTAATCGCATATGCCAGTGTCAGCGGCCAATAGTCTTCCTCCTGATATTCCATGACCCGGCCATCCCCAAAATCTACACGCATGACCATTTTTTGATCTTTCCGAAAAATCCCTATGACTTCTCCAATGTCGCCATTTGCTACTTCATCGTTGTTTTTTGTCTGCATGACCCGGTCACCTTCCCGGTAAGTATTCCTGCCATTTGTGATTTCCGGATAACCGAAACGCTTTGGATTCGCAATGTCACGCAATACCAGATTCAATGCATCCGTACCTGCTTCCGTATCTTTTCGAAGTGGTGACATCACCTGCACTTCTTCCAGAGAACCGTTTCTCTGCAGTACTTCTTTCCGATAGATCTTCTGTATCTTTTGCGAAGCCTCCTCCGGTGTGGAAGCCGGAATAAACTGAAAGGTATCATCAAACACCAGATCCAGCTGATTCTTATTGATCTTAATGGCATTCTGGCTGATGGTGGAATTCCCTTCCTGTCGGAAACATTCATCTAAGACAGTTACCGGAAATACGCCGGAATCAATGATCTCCTGAAATACTTTTCCAGGCCCTACGGATTCGATCTGATCTTTATCACCCACCAGAACCAGTCTGGCACCGGATTTAATACTGGCAAACAGTTTGTCCGCCAGATACATATCGACCATGCTGAACTCATCTGCTATGATCAGGTCATCTGGAATTGGCTGCTCGTTCTTCCATTCTTCCTCTCCAGCTTCTCCGGTAAGCCCTATGGATTTATGGATTGTCAGTGCTGGATACTCTGTACATTCCCGCATTCGCCTTCTGGCGATGCCTGTAGGTGCACATAAAAGGATCACCGCATTTTTATCCAATGCTTCCTGTACAGCAATGATGAAACGGATCACCGTAGTCTTTCCTCTGCCGGGTCCTCCTGTAATGATGGATACCGGGTTTTCAAAGACATTTTTTACTGCCACCTGTTGTTTCGCATTCAAAATAATATCCTGTTCTTTCTGGATCTTTCTTAAAATACGGTCAACATTTACAGCCATTCCCGTCTGCATATGGAGCCTGACTAATGCGGCAGCAGCTCCCAGTTCGGCCTGGAAGCTTTTGCGTGTATAAAACCCTCCATCGTGGCAGACCAGGCTTCCATCTGTATGGATCATATCATTGCCTGTATCCCGGATTGCTCTTTCAGAGACCGGTGAAACATCTTTGTTGTGATTTAAAAGTTTTTCGACACGTTCAATAATGTCCTCTCTTTTTAAATACAAATGTCCTTCGCCTTCTGCTTCTGACATAATATGCAAAATAGCAGCCTTAATGCGAAGGGGATCATCTGCACGGAAATGTTTTGCCTTTACTGCAATCTGGTCAACAGTCAGAAATCCAAATCCATGAACCTCACAGAGCCGGAAAGGCTCCTCTTTCACGATCATAACTGCAGCAGGACCAAATTTCTCCTGTATTTTTGAAGCTTTTGCAGGAGTCACCCCAAAAGGGGACAAATACATCATCAGTTCCCGGATGGAACTGCTTTTTTGATATCCTTCCAGAATATCATCTAAGCGTTTCTGCGTAATTCCTTTTACCTGAAGGAGTTTCTCCGGGCTGTCATTAAAAACATTCAGTGTGTCTTCCCCAAACGTTTCTACGATGCGGGCTGCCATTGCCGGTCCGATCCCTTTGATCAGGGATGACGACAAATAAGTCCGAATACCTTCTTTTGTGGTTGGCATGGTTACTGAAAAATTGCTCACACTATACTGCATTCCATATTTTGTGGGTTTCCAGTCTCCAGTCAGTTCCACATCCAGGCCTTCGTTTGTCGGAAGTTCGGTTCCAAATGCCTGAAATATTCCATAATTTCCATTCTTTTGTTTTTTTACTTCCTCCGGTAAATCTTCATTGGTCATGTAGGAAGCTACCGTATATCCACTTCCTGCATTATAATAGATCTGCCGGATGGCTTTACAGCAAATGCTCATGTTCCAGCTCCTCTCTACCATGAGATCCAGAGATAATTATTGCATCCCATACTGGTGATGAAACCATCCTTCTTTAGTTTTTCCCGGATCACCTCTGTCTGTCCAAAAGGATATCCTTTTAAAATTCCAACCCTTCGATATTTCCTTTTTCCAATGGAAATACTGCAGATTCCTTCCCTGTTTACTGAAAAACGGTTTCGATTTTCAGATTCCAGAGTTTTTCGAATCGCCTGGATCCGCTCAAAGCCTTCATCTTCGTACCATATGGCAGCCTGTGCCCTGCATCTTGCCTGCTTCTCCTGATTATCGAAATTTACCGTTTCCGATCCCTTCTCATGATTTTTCGGTAAATCCTCGGTCTTTTCAGCATCTGCATGTACTTTACGGGCATCTGCATTCTTTTGCTGTTTGTTGTCATCATCATTCTCATTCGTTTCCTCCTTGTCCTTTTTCATAATAAATTTTTCATAGAAAAACAATCCTGCTGCAACCGGAATGACCAGTGAAAGGGACTGTATGATCACTGCCAGAAATACCGGCCATAAAAATGGTGATACTAACAGACCAAAAATTCCAGTTATCACGCACAGCTTTTTATGTGCAGACAACCATTTGTTCATTTCCTCCATCATAAGCATTTCCTCCTATGATTTGCTCAGTCAAAATCCAGCTTTTCATCATCTGTTTCCATGTACCGGTCATCAATATCCTGACTACGCTCCCGGCTTCTTGCCGAAGTTCCTCTGGATCTTGTCCCGCCAGAATTTGATCTCCGTCTGTCATCTGATTCACCTGCCCTGGTGTTGCTTCTGTATCTTCCACCTTCACGTTCTCTGTCATAGTCGCGGTCATCCATTTCTGCTGCTCTTTCACTTCTGGTGCTTCTGGAAGCTGAACGCTGGTTTTCTGCACGGTCAGAACGGTTTCGATTAGAAGATGCCCTTGTTTCTCTTTCCGGCTCTTCCCGCTCGTCATTTCCAGATTCTAAAGCTTTCTTACTTTCTGCAAAAGAAATCTCTTCAATCATAAGCCGCATGCCGTAGACATTTTCACCAGCCCGATTCTTGTAGTTGTCATTCTGCATACGACCTTCTACCAGAATCTTGATACCCTTAAACAGATATTTTTCCGCGAACTCTGCTTTTCTGCCAAAAGCCGTACAGCTGAAGAAATCTGCTTCCGGATCTCCTCTTCGTACAAATTTCCGGTCTACCGCCAAGCGAAAGTTTGCGATGGCAAGTTCACCATTCTCTGTCTGTGTGTAGCGTAAATCAGGATCTTTTACTACTCGTCCCATCATGATTGATTTATTCATAGTTGTCCTCCCATAGCTTTATAAGGTTTTCCAGTTTCATTCCAGATGCTCCCGCATACATTTGACTAATGCTCCCATACCATTTTTTCGGATCTCGCGGGCAGCAGAGTCAGCCGTACATAAATTTTTCGCCATCTCCAGTGATTCTTCTCCCGGATGTGTTGCAAACAATACCGGTATCAGATAAAACAGAGATTTTTTGACCAGCATATCATATGCCATCTTAAAAGATTCAGGCGAAGTTTCTTTTCCATCTGGATTACATACAATCTGCCATACTCCTGGATATTCGATAATCCATTCAAGAAGGTGCACAACCTCCTTTTCCATCTTTTTTCGTTTCATAACGCCCTCCTTGCATTTTGAGTTTCCTTGTGTTTTTTATGATCCTCCTTTCCGTATTTGCTGATCTGTACTTGTTGTCTGCCATATTTTTGCAACAAAAAAAGGCCATTTAGAAATTTTCATTCTAAATGACCTTATTTATTACAAAGGCAAGAGGCTTTTGGCTCCTTAATGTTTTACTCCCGGTCAGACCCGGAACCAGCGTTTCTTATCTGTGTCTACAGATACAAATACAAATCTCACAATCATATTAACACAAGATATTGTTGGCGTCAATCGCACTTTTGCTATATTTTGTATTTTCGATTTTCAAAGATTTAATCAACTTCTCGTATTACTTACGGAAATGTAATTATACCATTTTTATTTATACGAATCTTAAATGTACCACCAAACATTTTATTGTTATTTTTTTTCTCTACAGTAAAAATATCCAATTGCGGTATCTCCTCCCTCTCTTCGATCAAATTATTCTTTTGTCATCTGATTTTAATTTCTATTTTTCCTTCCACTGGGCTATATAAATCCAGAGGATCTTCATCACTTTCATAAACACGTCCTTCGCCTTCTCCAAATGATTTGCGGCATACTGGACATCTTTCACACCATATGACCAGACGTTTGGAGGCATCTGTTCCACAGGTGGAAAGCAGAAGCGTCGGGACTTCTTCCTGCGTTCCAAGTAAAAAAGCATCTCCATCTGCCGGTGTATACTCGCATTTTACGATCACAAAGATCCATACCCCTTCATCCGGAAGATACAGATAGAGGATATGGTGTTCTTTTAAAAATTTATCGCCAAGGAAATTTCGAAGTCCGCGGAACATGCTGCCATCTTTCATATTGTGACCATAAATGATGTTCTTGTCATCAGAAAAATCGGCATTGTTATCGGAATCCAGGAAAATGGCCCCTGCCACATGTTCTGTCTTCTTAAAAGTATGTGTCAGGTAATAGGAGTCATCATTTCCCTGGACTACCGGGTAATCAATGCTGGTATCCGGGATCCGGATCCATGCAACGATATCCGGATTGATCTTTTTTAATGCCTTAAAATCAACCACGGTCTGTTTCCCATCGCTTCCGTCTGTTCCTTCTGTGTGGTCATCCTCATCTGTTTCCTTGACGTATGTACGCAGGTCTTCATATTCCTGCACACCTTCCCGGTACATAAAGTAAATGCCAAAACCGGTACATACGCAAAAGCTGAGTACCATCAGGCAGACTGCCACGATCATGATTTCTTTTATGTGTCTCATACAAACCTCCGATTATTCTTCCTGGAAAAAGGGCTGCCGGTAAATCGAGCAGCCCTGAACCGTATTCCTTAATTTCCTTTTTTCTTCTTATACCAGATCACGCCGCCAATGCCGCAGGCAGAAAGGACTGCCAGAAGGATTGGAAGCCAGATGTTGGTGCTGTCCCCTGTTTTCGGGCTGTTTCCTGTCGGTATGCTGCCGGAAGGGGATTTGGTGTTTTTGATCTCTTTTACGATCTCGATCACCTTGGTTTTTCCGTCTTTGTATTCAAAGCGGATCTCTTCTTTTTTGCTGCTTAATTCATAACCATTTGGTGCTTTGGTCTCTACCAGGATATATTCCACGGTTTTCTCTACTTTTCCATTTTTATAAGTAGCAATCGGAATCTTGCCGCTTGTCGCTGTTCCGGTCTTATCCGTTACCAGTTTTTCTACGACTTTTCCGCTTTCCTTTTCACGCAGTTCAAATTCTGCTCCTGAAAGGGCTGCCTTACTGGTGGAATCGGTCTTTTTGATGACCAATTTTCCATACGGATGTGCGTCCTTCATTTTGACTTTCTGGACTTTTCCAGTATCTTTTACCGTAAATTTCACATCTTCCGCAATGAGGTATCCATCCGGGGCCTGCTCTTCACGAAGGGTATATTCGCCTACCGGAAGTTTTTCGATCATATGCGGTTTATCCGTGGACGTCCAGCTTTCAACTTTCTTTCCATCTTTATCCAGGATGATCAGTTTTGCTCCCGGTACCTCACTGGAATCCGTAATGTCTTTCTTGCTGATTTCCACTTTGGTCACATCATCAAGCATCTGGTGTTTCTGTACTTCTTTTGTGTTTTCGACGGTAAATTCAATACTTTCCGCAGTCACATAACCATCTGCCGGCTTTGTTTCTGTCATCTTGTATTTCTTTCCTACGATAAGACCCTTGATGATATGTGCTTCCTCTTTGGATACCCATTCATCCACCGTATTTCCATCCTCATCTGTTACCTTTAAGGATGCTCCCGGAAGTTCTTTTTTGTCCGTCAGGTCTGCTTTGGAAAGTTCTACCGTAGTCTGTTCATCTTCAAAGGTGAACGCATACTCTGCAACACTGGTTCCACTGCCCTGGTACTCAAAAGTGAATTCCTGCGGTTCCTGGTCTGTCACATAGCCATCCGGGGCGGCAAGTTCCTTAATGTAGTACCTGCTGTCAACCGGGAGATCTGCAACAAAGCGGATCTTTCCATCCTCATCTGTGGTCTTCAGTTCGATCAGGGTGTCTTTCGCAAGGAGTACTTTTCCTTTTGAAGATACGATGTCGTCTGCTGCATAGAGGCCAAAGATTGCCCCGGAAAGTACTTTGTCACTGTCCTTTTCTTTTTTCAGGACTTCCACCTGTACCCTCTGGCGCGCATTCTGCCAGTCGGCACTATAAGTAACCAGAGGTGTATCCTGGTCACGGTATGTAAGATCCACATATCTTGGTTCATTATCTAGAACGTAGCCATGTGAGGGCTCTTTTTCCACGATGTAATAACGTCCAAGCGGAAGGTTATCCATCTGGGCGATGCCATTTCCATCTGTTGTAATGGAGGCGACCAGTTCATCTGCCGCATAATAATCTGCACTTACCCCGTCTGCTGCACGGATGGCTTCTGCCGCGTAAACATTAAAGGTTACATCGGTCAGGTTTCCGGTCACATAGTTGAACAGGTGCTCGATCATGCCTTTTGCATTGTCAAGAAGGGATACACTGTCTAAGAATTCCCCTTTCTTGTTTACCAGAAGTCTTGCTACCGGGACTTCATCTTCCATTTTGACTTTCTGTACTTCTGCAGTATCAGAGATCGTGAACTCTACGTCTGTTGCACGTAAGTAACCGTATGGTGCAAGCTCCTCACGCAGAATGTATGTTTTTCCAACCTGAAGTCTCTTGATCACATGAGGGGAATCCTTTACGGATGTCCAGGAATCGATCACGTTGCCATCTTTATCCAGTACACTCATGGAAGCCCCGTCAAGTTCTGTTCCGGTCGTGATATCTGCTTTTGTTACTTCTACCGTTGTCGGCTGATTTTTCTTCACGGATTTTAATTTGATCGTTTTTACGTCCTGGCCCTGGTATGTGGCATCAAATTCCAGGATCTCATCGGAAGATACATAACCCGCCGGCGCCTGCAGTTCTTTCACATAGTATCTGCCAAGCGGAAGATCCAGCGTAAACGCTGCCTTACCTTTTTCGTTGCTTGTGATCTCCTGAAGCAGTGTATCTGCTTTTACGATCACCTTGTCGCCGGAAGAAATTGCTTCTTTATTGTATAATCCAAAGGTTGCACCTTTTAAAGCCTTTCCGGTCTCGGCATCCTGTTTTTCCACACTCAGCTCTACTTTCTGGCGTTCATTGGAAAATTCCAGTTTTTCTTCGATCTCCAGTGTGTTCTGATCCTTATAGATAAAGGATACTTCCTGACTGTCTGGATTTAAGACAAATCCGGCCGGTGCTTTTGTTTCTTTCACACGGTATTTTCCAAGCGGAAGGTCTTTGATAACAGCTTCCCCATTTTTATTAGTGGTTACTGTTTTTACCAGGGTATCCTTTGCATAGATCACGTGACGGTTTCCCTGCTCGTCCACCTGATGATCCGGTGTAAAAATATCTTCTGCTGCGTAGATTTCAAATTCTGCCCCTTCCAGGGAAGCTTCTTCGTATACAAAATCCTTTTTAAAGGATTTTAAGGTTTCACCGGATTTATGGATCACCAGTTTGCCCTTGACCGGATGGTTTTCATAGGTCACGGTAATGATGGCATCCCCGCTGACGGAATCCATCTGATAAGCTGTATTCTTATCAACTTTGATCTCCACATACTGGGTATTCTGGGTGTAGCCATCAGGCGCTCTCACTTCCTCTATCCTGTAATTTCCGCATTTTAAGGATTCCGGAAGAATCAGGTAACCATTTTCGTCCGTAAAATAGGATTTATGGACAACCGTATTTGGATAGGTCGTTACCTGTTCCACATACTTTTTCGCATCCAGGTCGTACACTTTGAATTCTGTATTGGCAAGGAGGACCGGCTGTTTGGTCTCATCATCCTGTTTCACGATCTTAAGCTTTGCTTTGAACTCATCGTCCAAAAGGACTCTCCATACCTGCGGTGTGCTGCTGTTCTCGGTTACGGTTACGATAAAATCATCTACCGGCATGAAATTATGCGGTGTTGTGGTCTCACGGACAATGTAGCGTCCATAAGGAATCGGGATGCTGCACGCATAGCCGCGTTCATCGGTAAACATTTCTGTTTTTCCATCTTCCGTAAGAACGATCGGGGTCGCATTTGTAAAGTCATAGCTTCCATCGTCCTTTACAGTCAGGCTGCTGATCAGATAAGCAGAGAATCCGGCACCTTTTAAAAGGTCCGCATCGGTCTTATCATTATCCGCTGCTTTAATCAACTGGAATGGCTGTTTGATCACGTCTTCTTTGGAAACGGTATTTCGTTTTACCGTCTCTACCTGGTCTCCTTCGTAGTTACAGTTTACATCATGCTCCTCTTCGTCCAGAAGATAACCTACTGGAGGCGTGATCTCCTTCAAATAATACTTTCCAAGATACAGGTTGCTTACGCTTGCTTTTCCCTCTTTATCGGTCGTCAGGGTAGCTACCTGTTCGTCCTTTTTATAAAGGACTCCGCTCCTGCCATCCGGATGGTTAATGTCTTCCCTTGCATAGAGCCCGTAAATGGCTCCTTCAAATACGGCATCTCCCTGTGCGCTGTTTCCTGTCTCGCTGTCTTCTTTTACCAGGTCGATTGTTGCATTTACACGCTTATTTGTAAAGGTATGGCTAAAGTTTACCTTTTCTTCCTTATCATTGGTGAACTTAAAAGTGAAGGTGTAAGTATCCTCACTGTTTCTAAGGTAAAGTTCCGGTGCCTGGATCTCCCGGATGCTGTAGCTGTAATTAATCGGAAGTTCCGCTTTATAAGAAGCTTTTCCATCGGCTCCGGTCGTTGCTTTTTCGATCAGGGTTCCTTTGGGAACAACGGTCTTACCATCAACTTTGATATCTTCTGCTGCATACAGCCCGTAGATGCCTCCGGAGAGCGGATTTTTTGTCTCTTCGTCCTGCTTTTCCACACGGACTGCAGCCTTCTGGCGTTCATTTAAAAATGTTGCACTGACAGTCTGCACTTCTACGGTCTGGCCTGCATACACAAGCTCAACAGTCTTAGACTCTCCTTTGCATACATAATTATCCGGAGCTTTCGTCTCGGTTACTGTGTAGGTGCCAAGATAGAGATCCTTTAACGTAACGCTTCCGTCATCTCCGGTAACCAGATTATCCTTGACAAGTGCACCTTTTTTATAGATGAGGGTGCCATCTGCCGCCTTGATATCTGCACCTGCATAAACACTGTAAACGGCTCCTTTCAATTTCCGTTTTTCGTAGGCAAAGGTCACACCATCTTCCGTGACGGTCGCTCCAGTAAGCACTTCTCCTTCTTTATAAATGGTGAGTGCACCTTTTTGCTCTTTATCCGTTAAGTTCTTGGAAGCGGTCTGCCCCACGACCAGTTTTACCCCATAGGCTTTCGTATCCAGCACATATCCGGATGGGCCTGAGATTTCACGAAGGTAAACGGTATCCTGTGTTTTGGTGATCTTTACTTCGGATTCTCCTTTTGCATTTGTTGCCGGCATTTTTTTGATAAGTTTCGTGCAGGCTTCATCTGCATAGATGCCGTAAACGGCACCTGCAAGGAGCGCGTTGCTTCCCTTATCTTTTTTGATGATCTTGACCGTTGCTTCATCCGGCCAGTCTACCTCCAGATTCAGCTCCAGTGTATCGGTATAATATCCAAAGCCGATATCCTGGCTGTTCGCCAGCTTTAAGAGCATGGCATGGAAATTAAGCGGATAGTTGGATGTGATCGCATATTTTCCTTTCAGGCTTCCAATATTCTGGGTGGTTGCTTCCAGATGGAATTTTTCACCGCCCTTTACGCTCACATTTCCGGTCCCGGTTTTTCCTGTCGTCTCATTTACAAGGGAGACCCCGTTTTCCAGATGGATCGTGATCACAAAAGCTGCGTTTGCCTTCCATGTGAAGGTCGGGCTCTGGTTTCCATTTGCAGAAGCACTGAGCCCAGGTGTCAGCTCCATGGTCGTTGGATCCGGCATCTTTGCAAGGGCTGCCTTGATCTCTTTTAACATGTTTTTGGCAGTTGTCGAAAGGGATCCTCCAAATCCGGATTCCCCGTCATATAAATAATCGACCAGATAATGCTGCATTGCACGGGTCTCGGAGGAACAGCCGTATTTTTCCATGATGGATTTGATATTATAGCCGTTGAATGTGCCGCCCCATCCGGGACCGCCATATCCGTAAAACATGGCCTTCCTTAAATAACGGTCATCGCCGCCCTCATCCAGTTCGACCATATTTTTATAAGTCGTTCCACTTGGCGGGGACTGTTTACTGTGCTGCATGCAGTATGCATAGACGGTATAAGTCTTTCCGCCTGCTTTGTAACGGATATACTTATAGGAATCATTTCCGCCCTGTCCCATAACAGAATCAAAAGGATGCAGTTTTCCATCTGAATAATAGTAATAGGTATTAGCTTCAATGTCTGTTGAATCATCCCACAAGTCTCCATCGGAAGCTGCCATGGTACTAATACCGCCCTCAGCCTGGTCATATACCACACTTAATGCAACATCATCTTCCGGCATCTCAAAGCTGAAGGAATTTGTTCCCTCATCGTAGCTTACTTCTGCATACAGAAGATCTTCGGTATTCTCTGTCTGGTTTGCTTCGACAAGACTTGTTCCCACTGCGATCAGGCTTCCCTGCGGGATATCACCGGAAAAGTTGACCGTCTCCCCCGTCTGGTAACGTCCGTCCTCGTGGTCCAGTTCAATATTGAATTCATTTCCCTGTACGATGTCAACCTGATGGCTTCCATCCTCTGGTTCCTCATCGGAAAATTCTTCTGCTTCCTCTTCTTCTGGCTCCTCCGTTTCTTCCGGCTCTTCCAGGGTTTCCGGGGCATCTTCCGGGCTTATGGTCGGGAGGACGGGGTCTGCCTCCGGTTCGTCATCGCCGCTTTCCTGTTCCTGACCGCCATTGGATCCGTCTGTTTCTGCTTCCCTTGGTGTCACCGTAATGTTTCTGGCAACCAGATAGGCTTCCCCGGATGCGGGTGTAACAAGATATACGCATTTATAGGTTCCCGCATGGTTATAATCAAATACAGTCCCGTCTTCCATTGCTGCTTTTTTCAGTTCCACATGGTCTCCTTCAGAGAGTTTCAGTCCTGTAAAATCATTCTGGATATCAAAGGCTTCCCCTTCGGTAACCATAAGCGCAAGTTCCGGATCAGCAACGGTTTCCTCGATCAGTTCTTCCTCGCTTTTCTCCGTCTGCGTTTCTGTCTGTGTTTCTGTCTGTACCTCGATCTGCGTCTCGCTCTGTGCGGAAACGCCTCCCACCTCAGCGGCGGATACTGCAGAAGCTCCCGTCTGCAAGAGCGTAGTGCAGCACAGAGCAAAAGCCATCGCACCCGCCATCCATCTTTTCTTCCAGTTTTTTTCCAAGTGCACGTTCTCCTTTCATGATCGCTTTTTTCCCTGCAGTTTTCTTTTGGTCCGTCTCTTATCTGCATCGCTTTCTCCTTTCTTCCGGCTTTTTCAGCCAGATAAAAAGGAAACTGAAAAAAATTCCAGTTTCCCTTTTATCTGACCAAACATTTTATGCCGTCTTCCTGTGTTCTTTTTCCTCTTTTTGAAGGATCCAGTCATCCACGCCTTTGTAGTGTTCCATCCAGGTACCGGATGCATCGGTATCCCAGGTAACTCTTTTGCAGGACACATTCAGTTCCTCACAGATCTCATATAGTTTTATACAGCCTTTTCGGATCATGTCCCTCTTTCTGCGCTTTCTGGGGCATTCTCCATGATACAGATGAATTCCATGTTCACATTGCCGGCACGCACTTTTTTCATCGTGCTTACAGGACAATTCCATCATTTTATCCATGTCGTAACATTCGTAAACTCTTTTTAACCCCTGCTCTTTCAGTTTTCGCAAGACAGTTTCCAGTCCTTTATGATTGGAAACTCCAGGGACTCCGATATAAGGATTTCCTGTACACATCCATGCGATCTCTGCCTTTAAGATCCCTTCTGTTACGTAAACCGTGCCATCCTTTATTTTCCCAAACATTCCTGCCGGGCTGCCGCTTGATGTGCCTTTTTCTAAGCCGCTGCTGGTAAACCAGAGGTACTTCCGTTCTTTTAAAGGAACATCCAGCCGGATCTGGAATCCTATGATCCGTTCCTTCCCATCCCGGACCGGGCAAAGATACCCGTTATTCTTCCTATAAAAAGCAGCTTCCCAGTCACCATCCCGGTTGATGAAAAATCCAGGAACCCCATCCAGGCGAAATCCCTTTTTTAAGAGCTTTCTGGCAATGGCCACGGAATTCTCCTCATCCGTACTTAAAAAACCTCGTTCTTCCATCTGTCTGACCTCATTTAACGTCAGCCCACGTAGGAGGAGGTTCCTCCGGTGTGTTTCCTTAAGCTTAAGAAAAGTGAGCATCTCCTTATATACCTGGTCCCGGTAATCCCATTCCTCTTCCGTAAGGGAAATGCGTTTCTTTTTAGGAACGATAGAAGCGAACCCATTTCGCGTCGTGGCCTGCTGCCTTTCATCCGTTCCAGAAAAAGAAAGTGCCTGCCTTATCTCACGGTAGGCTTCTTTATACCGGTTCCTTCCATAAATGCCGGATAGTTCCGCATACAGTGTCAGCATGTTTCCGGATGCTCCGCAATGATAGCAATGGTAAACATTTTTCAGTTCTCCATTTTTGCAGATGCAAAAACTGCATTTTCCTCTTAAATCCCCGCAAAAAGGACATTCCACCGGAAATTCGTCCTGGTAAGAATCACTCAGTCTTCGGATTGACAAAAGATCTGCTACTTCTGCGATCGTAAACGATTCTCTGGCATACATGCCTTCCTCCTTTTCATAAAAGATGGCCCCGTTCCCGGAGCCACCTCGAACTGTTTCTCTGTTTTCAGGCTGCTTTTTGCATTTCCTTTTCATGATCCAAAAGAATCTTCGCAGCTTTCTGTATTTCCTGATTCTGGCCTTTGTAACGCTGTACCAGCCATTTGATCGTCTGGTAACCTCTGGCATCCTGCATCATTTCCCCAAGAGGGGTTCCGGCATAGACACCAAAATTGCAGATAACCTTTTCTGCCCATTTCACTTCGTCTTCTGCATCCTCTACGTTATCTATATCCTCTACCGTTTCCTCTGCCGTCTCTTCTGGTGTTTCTTCCTCTTCTTCTGCATCAAAAGAAATCTCATCATCCTCATCAAATGGAACTTCATCCGTTTCTTCTACTGCACGGAAACCGTCTGCATCCGTCTCGGCAGTAATTTCCTCATCTACGGAGATTTCCTCGGTCTGAACCGGATCTTCCGCTTTGGTTTCTTCATCGGAAAATTCTTCCAGTCCGCTTTCACTTTCTTCCATTCCAAAAGTCATCTGTCCAGGCAGGTTTTCTTCTGTATCCGTTACTGCATATTCCACTTTTACAGGATCTTCGGATATGGCATTTCCATCACGCAGTTTTTTACGGTCCGTTTTCTTTTCCCTGACCGGTTCCGTTTGCTCCTGCTTTGCTGCGGTTTCTTTTCTTTCTGTCTTTTCCTGTTTCTTTTTCGGCTTTTCCGGTTTTACGGAAGCTTCCTGCTTCGGCATTTCTTCTTTTTCCGTCCCACGCATGTCCGGATCGTCCATTCCAGATGCCTGCATGATATTGAATTTATTCAAGAAATAATATTTCAGGCCATACGTCCATGCCGCACCTTTTGCTTTATCCGGTGCTTCATTGGTTCCAATGACATGCAAAAAGCTCCTTACCTTGTCTCCCGGACGGTCTGCATTGGTCCAGCACAGCTCCAGGTCAGCCTCATATCTCCAGAGTGTTCCCATTTCCTTTAAAAACACGGAATTGCCCTGTTCGTCCATCTGTGTCGGTCTTTCACTTAAGATGTCAAAATCGACCCCGTATTTATTAAGGGCCGGTGTCAGGCATTCATAGATATCATCCAGTTTTACAAAATCATAAGTAACGTCCTCACTGTACCGTTTACGGATCAGCTTCGGCACCTTTTTTCTAATCCTGATCATCTTCTGGTTCAGATTCATGTAATTGTATTTACCCATATTATTCGTTTCCTCCTGATTTTTTCATTTTTTATACTAAGCAGAACGCGGAAGGCTTGCCTCCGGCCCTGTCCCAGTCTTTTTTAACATTTCTTCCATTTCCTCCCGGATACATCCGATACAGATCTTCTTTTTTGAGATCTCCGGAAGTTTTTCAAGCAGCCACTTCTGGGCGAAAAGCTCTGCTGCCCGCTGTGGGTTGCTTAAATATTCCAGAAACATCCAGTCAGAAAATTCCCACTTCATATCCGCAAAATGAAACTGCGGCTGATAGATCAGATCCTCCGGCCGCTTTCCTTTTTTAATAAAACGGTCTGCATTTAGCTGGATATAAACCCTGCTGATCTCCGGGATCATCTGTGCAGCTGTATACCCGCCTTTTAACAAAAGTTCATCCCATTGTTCCCGGATAAGTTTCTTTCCAATGCGGCTTATCTGTGTTTCCAGTTTCGGGATCAGATCCTCACGCACAGGAAAACCAAAATCATCCGGTATCCCGATCGGCTTCAGAAAAAGATCTTCTGCTTCATAAAGGGAATACTCCGGCATGTGGATCACGGCACACCAGTTCCGGTCTGTTTTTCTGTTTTCCTTTAAACAGTCAAAGAAAAAGAAACAGTTTCCATATCTTGCCTTTATAAACAGCTGTCCGGAAAATTCTTTTACTTCACAATCCGGCGATTTCAGCCATGCGATCAGTCTTTCTGCCTCCCTGCTCTCTTTTAACCAGTCCGGAAGTTTTCTATCCATCACATACCTCCGTAATTTAGATATATGGCAGGGAATACCTGGAATACACCATCTTTGCCCGTTTTAAAAATGCAGAGCCTTTTTCTGCTTTTGCAAACCATTCCACAAAAAAACGTGTCAGGTTCTGCTGCAGTGTCCGGTGGGTATCAAGAGCATAATCCACAAATTCCCCATATCCGTCCATACTTCCTGCAAGCAGGTAGCAGGTAAACATTTTTGCCATCTGCTCTTCATCTGAAGGATTGATCTCCATTTCCTCTGCACCTTCATACACCAGGCGCACCCTTTCTGGCTGTTCCTTTACATGCAGACACAGATCGTCGGCCATCAGTTTCGATGCTTCGTTTCGAAGGTCGTAATATCTAACCTCTGAAAGACCTTTTAGCCAGGCAAACCCAAGATAAGTGTAATTGTCTTTTATTTCCTGCTGCTCTTTTGCCATGGACTCCATAAATTTTTTGTGTCCGATGGGATGGCAGTTTAAGTATTCATCTACCAGCAGCCTTGCCACATCTTTTCCATTCGTAACCTTCATGTTTTCCTCCCATCAAAAAAAGACAGTCCATGCTGTCTCCATTCTTTTAAATCCTGTTAGTATTTTACAGTGCCAGGAATATCATATTCATGCCAGCGTTTTGACACACAGCCGGCAATTTTTTCTTCCAGAGCTAAAAGTCCTCTCTCATTCGTCTTTTCCTGCCTTGCAATGGTAATGGATTCACAGATCCCGCAGTAGATCTCGTATGCGCTGCATGGCTCATTCCCGGTAGTAGCCTTAAACTGCTCCACGGTTTCTGCAAGCAGTTTTTTTCCAAATCCCGCCTGCTTCATGATCCCTGCCATGGCATTTGCCGGATGCTCGATCCAGATATCACACAGCCGCATGACCCCTTTTAAGACTTCCCGGTAGTAATCAAAGATCGACTCTATGTTTTCCGTGAAATCTTCCATTCCTTTACAGTTTTTGTGCGTAACCTTCAGGGCATTGCCAAGGATCACATTTCTTGTCGGCTCCTGCAGGGAATAAAAAATATTCGCTCCGGACACACCAACGTCTGACGTAGTGATCCGTACAACTGCTTTTATGTCCTTATCGGTCTTTCTTCCATAATTCTGCATCAGTTCCTTATAAACATCTGTAAGTTTCGTATCTTCCAGCTGCCAGGACGCCGTAACAGAATAATGATCTGCATAGCCGTTTAAAAACGTTGCCTTCTCATAATCTCCATGGATATATGCCGAGGTAACCATGTACATATCCGGCATGGATATGATGGCATAATCTTTTTCATCACCAGACAGGACTGCCCTTATTTTTCCTTCACAGAAACGGATCAGTGCTCTTCCTCTTGCAACCTTCAGGCATTTATTCAAGATCTCTGCCAGTGTTTTCTTATCGACATCTGCCAGGGCTTTGCCATCAATCCTGGCCCGTCCTTTCAACGATTTGATTGCTGAATTTCCTATATAACAGATCCTCTCGGGCAGGATAAGAACCAGCCTGGAATGAGATAAGGTATCTTTTTCCAGTGCTTCCAGGGAAATGCCCGGAACCTCTGTACAGGTTTCCTCTCCTGCAGCTGCCACCTTTAATTTCTTACTGGTGACCCGGATCCATTCTGCCCGGCTGTCTATCTCTTCCAGATACTCGCACAGTTCCTTTTCTGTCCGGAACTCCTTATAAAAGTCATCTTTATAATACATAATGTCCGCCTTTCCACGTTAGCTGAAAATCCGGACTTCAACAGCCTTTATCTTTCCATCTTCGATGCAAAATACATAGCCGTCTTCTGCCATCTCCATAAGCATTCCAATTTCCAGTGCATTTGCGTTTTCCCATTTAATTGTCTCCATAATCGACCCTCCTGATTTTACAATGTGTTTTCTTTTTTTGATGTTCTTAAGGTATTTCTTTTTGCAGTTTCTTTAACTGACAGTTTCATTCGTGCTCCTCCTTTCTGCTTTTTATGCAATAAAAAAAGACACAAAAAGAATCTTCTTTCCTTCTTGCATCTTCCTTATATTTTGCATATCCATTTTTTCTCATTAAGGGCAAGACCGCCCCAAAGTGTTTCTTCCGGAATGTCCGGAACTAAAGAATAACCACAGTCTTTTATAGACTGTTAAATTATTTTTCATTTAAAGACTACCACAACATTTTGTGGTTGTCAATTAATTTTAACTATATATTGTGTTATTGTGTGAGCTATCTTTATTATTCTGCTACATGTTGTGACAGGCGGCATGATACCGCCTGTCTTTTCATCCGTCTGCATAAATGCATGTATCTGAGGGGAATAGGTAATCTGTACATGCACTATGAAAACGTCTTACTCAGCGTTTGGATCCGCCGGGGAAATATTTTTGGCAAGGCTTCGCCCGTTGGCATCCGTCCCTGCTTCAAAAAGGACCGGCTGGCCACCGCTTAATTTCCGGTATCCATCCATCTGGATCTCCGAAAAGTGGGCGAAATAATCAATTCCGTCTTCACCGGTGATAAAACCGTATCCTTTCTGTGCGCTGAACCATTTCACGGTTCCCTGTAGTGTTTCTGACATATCCTTCTCTCCTTTGCTGTATTTCCCGCAATAGTCTTTTGCGGAAACAGGGCAGCATGGAATCGAACCATGCCTGGTGCTCCCCTCCCTGCTATAAAAGGGATCTCTTCCTCTTATATTTCTTCGTTTCCCAAAAAAATCCCGTTATTGAGTGCTGCATCCACCCGGCGGATTCCTACCAGCTTCTTTTCATTTATGCCAAAATAAAACCGGTAACGTTTTCCCTCCAAAACTTTTACGTTTTTATCCAGCAAAAGTTCACTCTGCCGTCCGGCCGGATCACTTACCCGGATCTTCCGTAATCTTGCAAAGGGATTTTTCCCGTCTATCCCGGTTACCAGCCCTTCCACGATTTCATAGGTCTTTTTATCCGCGGTGCGGAAAATAAGATATGTTCTTATAAAACCGATAATCCCAAGCAGGAAAGACCAGAAAATAAAAGTTTTGTCTTTCATCCATGTTCCCATAAATGATCCGAAAAGCAGGATAAAAAGAGACAGGATACCATATCGCTGGATCCTGTTCTTAAAAAAATCCGGTATATTCTGATAACGTGTTCCAAAATCTTCCAAGCATCTATACAGCCTGTGCCAATACGGATGTTCCGTTTGCTTCAAGGCAGTCCTCCCTTCTTATGTTGTCGATCACAAGCTGTTTCTTATAGTAAAGCTGCGCTACACGGCTTATAAATTCCCGTTGTATCTGTTCCTGGAGGGAATCTGCTAAATTGGGTTCCCTGCTTTTTGCCTCTTCTTTTAAACATTTCAGGTGGCAGGAAACATCCCCTTCTCTTTGAAGATAGGAAAGTAGCTGGTATTCCTCTTCTGTAAGCAGCGGCTTTTTAAAAGCTCTCAGTGAAAACTTCAGTCCTTTTCCCATGGAAAGGGCTTCCATAAAATGCTTCATGCGTTCTGTCCGTGAAAAGGCCATGGGAGACATGACTGACCGGCTGATAATGCTGTATACAGCTTCCTCTCTGGTACATCCTTCTGTCAGCACAACCAGGCCCCGCTTTACCAGACGGTTCAGGCAAAACTGAAAATCCTCTTTGTCCGCCCATTCCTGTGCCTGTTTTTCTCCAAGGCTAAATACAAGAAGACGATGCATCTGGGAATGGACCTTATCCTCTTCACAGAAAGACCAGGTGAGCGCAGCCCACAAAATAGTTTCCATTTCTGTAAGTACTTTTTCTTCCCCATCTACCCAGACACAAAACCTTCCATCTGCATCATCTTTTTTCATTCCGATTGCTGTATACCATCTCATGACATTTCCTCCTTGTCATTTTCACTCTTTCTAATCTCTGCTTCTGATCTGTTTTCTTTCATATAACTTGTTACCCATACATCATTTCCAGGAGTTTTGGAAGTACATACCCCAAAAGCATGCCTGCTGCCGTACAGATTCCGATATTCGGCCGCCGCAGTTTCCATACTTCCTGTGTTTTGGTCCCGATAATCCTTGTTCTTCCCGGTACGATCCACCTGAGTTTCCGATAAAACTCCATGAATCCCTGATTGTCAAAGCCAAAGGATCGTACACAGAAAACATCCCGTTCCTGTTCTTCTTCATCCAAAAGGAAAAAGCTTTTCTGTTCTTTCTCTTCTTTTCGGATCACGATATAAAATTCCGGAATTCCCCGCCTGGTTCCTTCTACGATCTTATCCATCTCATCGTAAAAGATCCTGCAGGACTCATATTTTCCGTTCTTTTCCGGCTGGCAGACTGCCAGGCTGTCCTCTTCAAGTGCCATATAACAGTTTTCTGCCTCCATGATCCTCCGGCTGATTTTTATGGCCTGACGAAGAAGCAGGATTATCGCAAGCGCCAGTGCAGTACACAAATATACAAGATCCCAGCATCTTTTCTGGTATATGAAAAAGTATGCGCTGATTCCCTCTGCCACACTGCATATTGCTGTCATAATAAAATACTGTTCTTTAAGGTCCATCAGATGATATACATCATCTTCTGTCGCCTGTAGTCTCAAGGGCCTCCATCCTTTCCGTCATGCCACGCTTATTTTATCCGGGGATTTCTTTTTTTCCTCTCGGCTTTTTATATAGTCTGTACATTCCCGGATGGTCTGTTCACACAGGTAATAAGAAAATTTCCCGATATGTGTGTCCTTTTCCCGGAGATTCAAACGGTTCTGAAGCCAGATATATGTGCTGTGTTTGGTCATATAACCATTTTTCCAGATTGCATCCAAAGCTCTGTGTGCTTCGATCCGCTTATTACGCAGATTGCTGTCAGCCATGGTTCCCATGGGACGCATACTTTTTTTGTGTGCCCCAATGTATGAATCACAGGAAGGATAGCCGCTGCATACATACAGGTATTTCTCCGGATCCAGGTTGTTATCCCCATAGACATAGGCTGCAGGCCTAAGTACCCCTGGTCTTTTGCAATATGGACAGTACAAGGTTTCCCGCATCTGTTTTTTCTTCTTTTTTGCCATCTGACGTCACTCCTTTCCATCTTTTTTCTCCGATATTAAAGAAATCCCTTTTTCTGTGTCAACAGAATTCTTTGAAAATCATAAAAACATTTTCAGGAAGCTCTTTTGATAAGCCTTGTGATAATGCCTTCTGCCACTTCATAGTTGTCGTTGATGCGGGTCACCACAAATCCAATCTTATCTTTCTTTCCCGGAAGTGCGGACATATTGCAGGAATGTGCCACGGCATTGACTCCGATATCAAGGCGGATAAAATAGGTTCCCTTATAGACTTCCGTAATGATCCCTGTATATTTTCCCTGTTTATGGCATTTCCGGAGGTTATCTTTATTGATATTGGCTGTCGGACTCTTTGCATCCACTTCTATAATGATCTGGTCAACAGAGCTTGCTTCCACCTTATTGACCATGACCAGCACCAGATCACCTACCTGGAATTTTTCTCCGGCATCTACCATCCACTCCCAGGCCATGTCCCTGGCCCGGACAGATACTTCTACACCAAAGACTTCCAGGCGGACTGCTTTGGGAGCTACCGCGATCACCCTTGCTTCTACGATCCTGCCTTCATAGAGCATTGGTTTTTCTGTATCTTCCCCAAGGTAAAAAGTCTGTCTCTTTTTAAGCATTGCATCTTTTCTGGATGCTACAACACTCCGGCTCTTGTTATCCAGATCTTTGATGATGAAATCAATATCACAGCCGAGCATGTTGTTAGCAATACGGACCTGACGGTTTAAGGTATCCGCGTTTTCACGCCCGTCTCCCTGAAGGTTGATCATCATTTCATTCATTGGGATAATGATCCGGAAACCCTTAAAGTATGTAACAGCAACCATCCATCCACTCTCCAGTTTTTCAATGCCCCCGAGCTGGCCCGTCAGGATCTTTCTGGTACGATGTGCATTCAAAAGCTGATGCCATCTGGCTTCTTCCTGTTCCTCCATGCTTTCAACCTGCGCGTCTACATCGATTGTCAAAACACCATCGTAGACTGCACGCGGAACATCTTTTTCCCCATTTCCCGCCAAAACTGTTTTTTTGGTATCCTCCATATACTTCCTCCTGTTCTTATTTATTTTTCGTCTTCTCTGCTCCATCCAGAAAACGCCTTTTCCTCCGGCACTCAAGAAAGACAAAAGAAGACACAAAAAAAGCAGCCCGTTTAAAGCTGCTTTCTTCATGCCTTCTTTTTACAGATACCATTCTATAATACATGGAATTCTATGTCAATATTACCTCGATTGCAATAGTGTCGCATATTAGTTCCTTTTATGAAGCCTGTACGACAGAAGGATTTGGTAACAGTGAACTACTCGGCAACTGAGTTACCAGAGCATCTGAAATCTGGCGGAATACCGCCTTTTTCAGGGTGCGTCCATAACACCAATACTGCTTGCCTTTCGGCTATGCAGCTACTTTTATTATTTCTGGAGTTTTTAGTCCGGTTACGGACAGTTCCTTCTTTTTTCCGGATACGGAAAGATATTTCCGCAGGATATTAAACGAGCCAACTGCATCGGCGTTATATCTTACTCCATCAGTTATATATATACCCCGTTCTTTTCGATTTGATGCTTCTGCATATCTATTTGATACTTCTGGTGATAACGGACTGCACTGGCTGGTATAGCTTTCTTCTTGTTTTATCAATTGTATCCCATACAGTTTCAGCTTATATTCCAGCATAATATACAGCCTGTTATATGGCAGTCCGTGAAACTTCTGGTTGGTCTTATGTCCCATATCTTTCTCTTTACGGATGTTTCGGATGTCTCCCACAACCACACATCGGATATCTTCTTTTCTGCAGTATTCTGCGATCCATCTGGTTGTTTTATGAAGGTAATCCTTCACTGCATTCTGCTTTTTCCTGTAAAGTCTCCGAATATGTTTCGATGATTTTGGATATTTTATTCCTCTTTCCGACTGCTGTGCATACCATACGGACTGCACTCTGGCGATCTCTTTATGAAAATATCTTTCCAATGAAAGGTATTTTCTTCCCAGGATAAAAGTCCTGCCGTTTCCGGAATCATAACAGGTCATCAGATTATGAAGTCCAAGATCAATAGATAAATAATGTCCAT
>OLRY01000817.1_pt1 | contig 36189 bp, 36 predicted proteins | sample 1672541 | NCBI WGS metagenome assembly OLRY01 (sample SAMEA3136697, study PRJEB25190) | human gut metagenome | biome: human gut; feature: human-associated habitat; material: faeces | place: Austria | collected 2013 | reverse complement strand
GGTGGAATTGCAACCGGTGTAATTGCAGGTTTTGTTGCTGCATTGGTTCAATTTTTGATTTCTCATTTGGATCATTCCTTTATAATTAAAACTAAAAAAGCGGAGCAAACTCATGAGTTTATTGAATGGCAGAGGGATGAAATTGGAAAATTGATAAGAGAAGTTAGTGTGATAAGAGTTCCTGCAATCACAGAAGCAAATGAAGATATTATTGAAAATGCATATCATCTAATAATTGCGGATTTCGAAAGGGCAAAGCCGTTATTGTACAAAAAAATGATCCTATTATAATCAAACATTATTTTAACACCCTTATTAAACGTTACAATCAGATGCAAGATATTAAATTAGGACATGAAAAAGAATTAAAACTCGAGGATTCAAAGAGGGTTCTTATAGGCGAAATCAAAGAATGTAAACAAAGACTATTAAACGTGTTACAGGATAAAGAAAAAGAGATTATGTCAAAAATGATATAGTGTGCAGAGATTCAAATTTGTAGAATTAAGAAAATCGGAATTGATCAAGCGAGGGATGCTTTTTGTCCAGCAGAAAAGAAGATGGGTAAATGAAGAATCAGGATTGGAGGAATCGAGCGCATGAAGAAGATTTTAGGAATTATATTAACAGTGATAGGGATTGTGATGGCAGTAGTATCCCTAATTTTTAAAATAAAAGGGAAAATGTCAGTGTCTATCATTGGTGGATCAGATGGTCCGACTTCAGTATTTGTTGCTGGTATAGTCGGAAGTCCTCTGGTAATTATAGGAATTGTTGCGGGTATTGCAGTGCTTGCAGTCGGCATTTTTATGGTTGCGAGAAAAAAATAAATTCCGGTTTGAAAAGAGCAAGAATATGCGGCTGATTGCGCTTCTTCGGGCTGTTTCATCTGCATTGGATTTTGGGATTATGACAGGGTGAATGTAAAGGTTGATTCGCAGTGGCGTGACCTGTGGAGGAATATTTATTCATCCGTGCTGCAGGGGGATCAACAGAATAAGGAACATTGAAATTCTGTTACTTTGGATGGGACTATTTCGGATGAGAAATCAAAAGGACGATTGCAGAAAGCTATGATGTGATTGTCGGGAAAACAGAATAAAGGCTTAAGTTTTATGGAGGCAGCCAATGAACAGGAATATAAATATCATAACAGATTTGAATGGAAATAAAATTGCCTTGATTAATGATATTATTTTTAAAGGAAAGAAAGCAATCAACTGGGATGATGTAAAGGCTTACCTGGAATCCTATGTAGGAGAGTTTTATGAGATCGCTGATACGAAGGACATTGTTTATATTGGGCAGGACCTGCCGGATGAGTATACAGGTTCCAGATATACTTATTCGTTAAAGGGGGCGAATGCAAAAGCAAAGGTGAATGCTTCACAGGGGATACCGGAAATGCTGGAAATAGCAGTTGGTAAGCACTTTCGGGAAAACTCCGGGGAAAAGCATTTAAGAAATGCAGCAAATGGATGGTACAGGTATGACTCCCGTTTTGCGCTTCCTGTTTATGATGAATCGGGAGAGGTGGAGCGGTATAATATTTTTCATGCGTCTATGCTGATACGCCATGCGAATGATGGAAAAATGTATTTATACGATGTTTTAGATATAAAAAAAGAAACGAGCAACCCGTTCAAATCATAAAATTCTACTTGGCAAAAACCCATTTCTTAAAATCAGTATAGAATATGCCTGGGCATTTGTCAAGAAAATTTTTCTTGCAAAATACGGGCTTTAAACACTTTTAAATCTTAAAAAAATTTTGTAAATAAATATTAAGAAGGAGGCTGGACAATGAAGAAAGAGCATTTTACGTATCATTCTAACGACCATGTGACAGAGATTCACGCCATCCGCTGGATTCCGGAGGGAAAGGTGCGCGCGGTGCTGCAGATCTCGCACGGCATGGTGGAGTTTATTGACCGCTACGATGAGTTCGCGGGATATCTGGCGGAGCGCGGCATTCTGGTGACGGGCAACGACCATCTTGGACACGGAAAATCCGTGCAGTCGGAGGAGCATTACGGATATTTCGCCAAAGAAGACGGCAACAAAACGCTTCTGAAGGATATTCACAGGCTGCGCAGGATCACGCAGCAGAAATACCCGGAGGTTCCGTATTTTCTGCTGGGACACAGTATGGGTTCTTTTCTGGTAAGGCAGTACCTCTGCATTTACGGAGAAGGGCTTGCGGGCGCGGTGATTATGGGTACGGGTTATCAGCCGCGCATTGCCACGCAGTTCGGAATGGTGCTCACCACGGCGATGGCAAAGGTTCTCGGCTGGAATTACCGCAGTTTTCTGGTGGATGCAATGGCGTTCGGCGGCTACAACCGGAAATTTGGAAAGTTAAGCGGCAAGGCATGGCTGAGCCGGAACGAGGAAAACGTGAATACATATATGAAGGAAAAGCTCTGCAACTTCCGCTTCACCTTAAACGGATATTACAATTTGTTTTACAGCATTTATACACTGAGCTTTGAAAATTTCCTCAACGGGATGCCGCGCGATCTTCCGGTGCTGTTTGTCTCCGGCGACGATGATCCGGTCGGTCAGTTCGGCAAGGGCGTGACAAAAGTATACAGGCAGTTCCTGCGCATGGGCATGACAAAGGTGAAGTGCAGGCTTTACCCGCAGGACCGCCATGAAATTTTAAACGAAGTGGACAGAGAGGATGTCTACGGGGACATCTATTACTGGATGACGGAAATCTTTGTATCCGTGGAATAGCAGAGATATGTGATGGCAGCAAAAAAAGAGCAGCAGGACAATTTGCAAACTTGTCCCGCTGCTCTTTTTTGTGCATTATGAACAAAAGAGAAAAAAGAGTAAAAGAAAATAGCATGAATTTGCTAGGAATATCAAAAATTTCCTGTACCAAATAGTATATTTTTTCGATATACTTAAATTATCAAATAGAACGGTTCTATAAAAAATGAAGAGGGAAGGAAAAAAGATGAAAAAGAAATTATTATCTGTAGTTTTAGGAGCAGCTATGGTTCTTTCTATGGGAACGCTTGCAGCAGCAGAGGATGCACCGGTTACACTGGTATACGCAGAGGTTAACCCGCTGGATACGATCGTAGGTCAGACGGCAACTGCATTCAAAGAGAAGGTAGAAGAGCTTTCCGGTGGTTCCATCACCATTGACATTCAGGCAAGCGGCGTGCTTGGTTCTGAGAACGATGTACTTGACACCATGCTTGGCGGCGGCGGAACAATTGATATGTCCCGTATCTCCGCATTTGCTCTGACAAGCTACGGCGGACAGAAATCCATGCTTCTGTCTCTCCAGTATACCTTCGTAAGCCGCGAACATTTCTGGAACTTTGCGACTTCTGATCTTGCACAGGAATTCCTCATGGAGCCGCAGGAGAACGGCAGCGGCGTGAGAGGTCTGTTCTACGGCGAGGAAGGCTTCCGTCATTTCTTCACGACGAAGGAAATCTCCGGCATCGAAGATCTGGCAGGCATGAAGCTGCGTGTGTCCAACGACCCGGTTATGAACGGTCTGGTAGAAGGTCTTGGCGCTTCTCCGACAGTTGTATCCTTCGGCGAGCTGTACTCCGCACTGCAGACAGGCGTTGTTGACGGCGCTGAGCAGCCGATCGCAAACTATAAGTCCAATGCATTCCAGGAGGTTGCTCCGAACCTGATCCTTGACGGACATACGCTGGGCGCTATCCAGGTTATCATTACTGACGCTGCATGGGACAAACTGAGCGAGAATCAGCAGAACATTATCATGGAAGCCGGCGAATATGCCTCCAACTTCAACCGTGAGCTTTCCGCAGGCGAGGAAGAGAAGGTTCTTGAGCAGCTCAAGGCAGACGGCGTAAACGTAATCGAAGTGGAAGATCTGACTCCGTGGCAGGCAGCGGTTGCTGACGTTATTTCCGAAAATACCAAGGGTATGGAAGACCTGTATCAGCAGATCGTAGATATGCAGTAAGCTCTGAACGGCAAGAGATATCACGTAAAATATCCGCCTGGCGTGTTGCCTCGCGGAATGGAGGGCGCGGCGGAAATGTCCGCTGCGCCTTTCTTGATGGAAAGAAAAGAGAGATAAGGATAAGAGGGAGGTTATTATGACCGGCTTTTTTGAAAAAATTGATAAGTTCAAACCGGTATATGACGTCATTTATAAAGTAGACTTATTCATCTGTAAGCTTCTTCTGATCGCCGACATTCTGATTACCAGTATGGCGGTATTGGGACGTTATATACCATTTATCCCGGACCCGGCATGGAGCGAGGAAGTCGTGCTTACGCTGATGTCGTATATGGCGGTTCTTTCGGCGGCGCTGGCGATCCGCAAGGGAAGCCACATCCGCATGACGGCGTTCGACCGTTATCTTCCGAAGAAGCTGCTCGTGCTTCTGGATCTGCTGGCGGATGCGCTGGTATTTGTGCTGGCGATCGTCATGCTCACGGTGGGCTGGCAGTATGCGTCCACGCTTGGCGCCAAGGGTACCTATGTAAGTATGCCGTGGCTGTCGCGTTTCTGGATGTATGCACCGATTCCGCTTGCGGGGTTGTTTATGATTATCTTTGAGATCGAGGCAATTTACAATCACATTAAGCGCCTTGTTCTGGGAGAGGAGGCGCAGGTATGACCGTTAATTCAGCGGCAATCGCAGTATTGCTGATAAGCTTTCTTGTTATGATTTTGTTAAGATTCCCGATTGCGTATGCAGTTGCGTTATCTTCGATGTTCTGTCTGCTTTTCCAGGGGCTTCCGCTCACCACGATCTGTCAGCAGATGGTAAAAGGTATCAGTTCCTTCAGTCTGATGGCGGTGCCGTTCTTTATCACAATGGGCTGCCTGATGGGCAGCGGCGGTATCTCGCAAAAACTGATCGACCTGGCGAACGCCTGCGTTGGCTGGATGACGGGCGGCATGGCGATGGTAAACATCGTTGCTTCCTATTTCTTCGGAGGTATTTCCGGTTCTGCATCCGCAGACACTGCTTCTCTGGGAAGTATCCTGATCCCGATGATGGTTGACCAGGGATACGACGGAGATTTTTCGACGGCTGTTACCATTACCTCATCCTGTGAGGGACTTCTGGTTCCGCCGAGCCACAACATGGTCATTTATGCGATGTCGGCGGGCGGCATCTCCGTAGGAAGTCTCTTCCTTGCCGGATACATACCGGGAGCGCTCCTGGCGCTTTCGCTGATGGTAGGCTCCTACATTATCTCGAAAAAGAGACATTACCCGAAGGGGGAAAAATTCAGCATCAGGAATCTGCTGAAGCAGTTGTCCGTATCCTTCTGGGCGCTGGCAGCTGTTGTCATCGTGGTGGTCGGCGTTGTATTTGGATGGTTTACCGCGACAGAGTCTGCGGCGATCGCAGTTATTTACAGCCTGATCGTCAGCGTGTATGTTTATAAGGGACTGACCTGGAAGGGCGTGTGGCACGTTCTGGAGCAGTGTGTGGATACGCTGTCCATCGTGCTGATCCTGATCGCAACCTCCAGTATTTTCGGATACTGCCTGACCACGCTGCATGTGCCGGATATTGCGGCAACAGCGATCACCGGCATTACGGATAATCCGATCATTCTGGCGCTGCTGCTGAATCTGATCCTGCTGTTCCTCGGATGCATTATGGACATGGCGCCGATCATTCTGATCGCGACACCGATCCTGCTTCCGATCGCAACCTCGATCGGCATCAACCCGATCCAGTTTGGTATCATGATGATCTTAAACTGTGGCATCGGTCTGCTGACGCCGCCGGTAGGAGCTGTGCTGTTCATTGGTTCCGCTGTGGCAAAGCTGAAAATGGAGCAGGTGGTAAAGGCGACGCTTCCGTTCTACCTTTGCATGATCGTTGTACTGCTGCTGATCACCTTTATTCCGCAGATCAGTATGTTCCTTCCGAACCTGCTTATGTAGTAAGGAGAGCTTATGAGATACAAATTCAAATGTGACATTACGGCGATGGACTGCTTCCGGCTTTCCATGTACCGCATTTATCACTCCATGGTCGGAGTGTGCAGCATAATATTTGCAGTCTCTTTTCTGGCGATGACGATTCATTTCTGGGGAGAGAATGTACTGGTAAATGCGGCGATGGCACTTGGATGCCTGCTTGTTCCGGTGATACAGCCTGCAGGTACGTATCTGCGCGCGAGAAAACAGGCGGCGCAGCTTCCAAAGAATATGGAGCTGTGGTTTGGAGATGCGGGCATCTACGTGCAGGCGGATGGAAAGACGGCAAACGTTGACTGGAAAAAAATCAGTCGGGCGGTGAAAGAGCCGAATATGATAATTATTCTGGAGAGCAGCGGCAGAGGATATATGATTTCAGACCGCGTGCTCGGGGCGGAAAAAGAAGAATTTTTTACATATTTGAAATCCCGTATCTCATGATACGAAAAAAGCATGTTGCCGGAAGCCGGGAGGCACGCCGGAGCATGCAATAGATGAGCGATGCGTTTTTTGCGCACCGCTCATTTGTGCAAAAATCCGGTGGCGGCTGCCGCCCTGGAATACGTACTGCAGGAAAACGGGCGTGCAGCTACAAAAATGGAAAGGACGGGAAGCATGTGCGGAAAAAAATAGAGCAGGCATGGAACTCGCAGACGATCCGGCACAAGATTCTCCTTTTTACAGGCGGAGTGCTCCTGATCATTGTGCTTTCCTGTATTCTGGATGCCTGGATCGTGCGCTTTTCCATGGTCGATTTTCACCGGATCCTGGAAATGAACGCGCAGAACGGTGAGCTGGTGAGGGTAATTGAGCGGGAAAATGCTGCTTTTGAGGCTTACGTCAAAAATGCGGATGAGGAAAAGCAGGAAACGCTTAAGCAGGCAATGGAAGCAACAAGGGAAACGGTGGAACAGTATTCCGTCGAGGATCGTATGCTCGGAGTCAGGATCTATGCGCAGATCTGGTCGATCCGAAATATTTATGAGGTGTACCAGGAAAGCAGAGATGCGGTGCTTGCGATGGACAGCGATGATCCCCGGTATATTGAAAGCCTATATGAGGTATATGATATGCAGTCGTATCTGTTTGACTATGCGCAGACGCTGCTGATCGAGAGCGCGGAAGCGGGAAATGCCGTATACCGCGAGACTTATCCGCTGGTACTGTGGGTGACAGCGCTGGTAATTTTGCTGATTCTGTTGTCTTTCTTTGCTGTACTCTGGCTTTCCCAAACCATGTACCGCTCGATCGTTTATCCGGTAATTGCGCTGGCGGAGGCGTCGCGCAAAATTGCCGCAAATGAATTTTTTATCGAGGACGTGCAGGTGGAAAACCAGGATGAACTCGGAGAGCTGGTTGCGGCGTTCAACAAAATGAAGTATGCCACGGCGCGTTATATCCAGACGCAGGAGGAAAACCGCATTGCCCTTGGAAAGCTTCACGAAAAGGAGCTTGAGCAGATGGAACTGGAACGCCGTCTGGAGAATGCCAGGATGGAGGTGCTGATCAACCAGATTAATCCACATTTCCTGTTTAACACATTAAATGTGATCGGCGGGATGGCGAATCTGGAGGAGGCGGAGATTACTGAGAAGATGATCAAGGCACTCAGCGACATTTTCCGTTACAATCTGAAAAATGACGAGCAGAGGGTTTCGCTTGCCAGAGAGATCAAGGTTACGCAGGATTATATGTATCTGCAGCATATGCGGTTTGGCGCGCGGATTTCCTATCGGATCGACTGCCGGGTGGACACGCAGAAATATCAGATTCCGACTTTTACTTTTCAGCCGCTCGTGGAGAATGCGATCATTCACGGCCTGGCCCCGAAAGTGGAGGGCGGAAAGATAAAGATCAGCGTATGGGAGAAGGGCGGCAGTCTGCTGATCATTGTGGCGGATAACGGTGTTGGAATGCCGGAGGAGACGCGGGACCGTCTGCGTGCGGAAATTCTGCAGAACAGCAAAAAAGAGATGGGGATAGGCTTTACCAACGTATCCCGGCGCATTCTGGCGATGTATCCGGAGGCAAGGGTGGGGCTTTTCAGTAGAGAAAAAAGAGGGACGATCGTAAAGATAGAAATTCCAATAGGAGGTGAGTGAGGATGCTTCGGGTACTGGTTGCGGACGACGAACCGATTGAGCGAATGGTAGTGACCAAGAAGATCCAGAAAAATTTTGACGGGCAGCTTGAGGCAGTGCAGGCGGAGAACGGGGAGGAGGCTGTGCGGCGCTTTTTTTCGGAAGGGTGCAGCATCGCGATCCTTGACATTAATATGCCCGGCATGAGCGGTCTGGAAGCGGCGGCGAAGATCAGGGAAAAGGATAACGTGAGCAGCATTATTTTTCTGACAGCTTATGATGAATTCAGCTATGCGAAAAAGGCATTTTCGGTGCGTGCGCTTGATTATCTGTTGAAGCCCGGTTCTGATGAGGAGCTGATCGCTGTTCTGGAGGAGGCGATCCGGCTGGAGGAAAAGGCACAGAAGAAGACGCTTGTGCGGAAGGAAAATCGTCATATGGAGAGCGCGGAGGAGGAGAAAAACACTGACAATGCACGGATGCGCGCGGTGGCGGTAGCGATTGGCGATTATCTGAAGCAGCATTATATGGAGGATATCGCCCTGCAGGATATCGCGGGCGCTATGGGATATTCCGATGCGTATTTTTCCAAAATCTTCAAGCAGTGTTTTGATAAGAATTTTACAGTATACCTCACGGAGCTTCGTGTGGAGCTTGCAAAGAAGATGCTGCCGGACCTTGCGGTAAATATAAAAGAAATCGGCACGCGGGTGGGTTTCCACGATTCTAATTACTTTACCAGAGTCTTTAAGCGAACGACGGGGATGACGCCGAGCGAGTACCGCAATTATGCGATAGAAGAGAGTGAAAAGGTATGAGCAGAAGAAAAGGGTGGCTGATCGGCGGAGCAGTGTTTTTGTGTGTTCTGATGGGGACGGTTCTGTGGCAGATCGGCAGGACGGGCGAAACGGTTCCGGAATATGTGCTGAATTATGCAGAAAACCAGACGGCGGACTATCCGACGACACTGGGAGCTTACCGGTTCGCGGAGCTGGTGGAGAGGCAGACAAACGGCAGGATCAAGGTCATCGTGCAGCCGGAGGCGGAGCTTGGCGCGGAGAAAGAGGTCCTGCGGCAGATGAAGTATGGTGGGATTGATTTTGCCAGGATCTCGCTCTCGCAGCTTGCAGAGCTTATCCCGGAGATGAATGCGCTGCAGATGCCGTACCTCTATCGGGATTCCACACATATGTGGGAGGTGCTCAGCGGTGAGATCGGCGACTATTTCCTGGAGAAGGCGGGTGAGGTCGGTCTGGTAGGGCTTAGCTGGTACGATGCGGGCGTGCGCAATTTCTATACGTCGCAAAAACAGATCACATGCCTGGAGGATCTGCAGGGAATGACGATCCGCGTGCAGGAATCGGATATGATGGCGGATATGGTGGAGGCACTCGGTGCCACCGCTGTTCAGATTGCCTACAGCGAGGTGTATTCGAGCATTCAGCTGGGCGAGGTCGACGGAGCGGAAAACAACTGGCCGTCCTACAAGGCGATGAACCACGACGAGGTGGCAAAGTATTATACTGTGGATGAGCACACGCGCGTGCCGGAGATGCAGCTTGTGTCTGCACACACGTGGGAGAAGCTTTCAGAGGAGGATCAGGAGATTATTCTGGAGTGCGCCAAGGAATCCGCCCGTCTGGAACGCAGGCTGTGGAAGCTGCAGGAAAAGCAGTCGCAGGAAAAGGCAGTGAAAAACGGCACGGTTGTGATCGAGATCTCGGATGAAGAAAAAGAGCGCTTCCGCGCGGCGGTGGAACCGGTTTATCAGAAATACTGCGGGGAGTATATGGATATTATTGAGAGGATACGGGAGCTGTAAACGGACTTTGCGATTAAAGCTCCCGTTAATCTTTGGCAGCAAGAAAGGTTTTCGGGAAATTACTGGTCGTCATCAGAAACACCATCGTTATCGTTATCCGTCGGTGTTTCCGAAAGCTCTTCCGCGGCATTGTCCGCCGCACGGAATTCCGCAATTTTTTCTTCCATAGTCGGCACCGTGAATTCTTCGTCCGGGGCAGGCGTCTCTTCCTCTTCATCCTTCGGAATATACTTATCAAAAATGCGCACCAGGAACCAGGAGTTTGCCAGGGCGATGGTGGCGAATCCCAATAAAATCCAGAACAGAAGTCCATAGGAGATCGTCCAGTTGTTGAAGAATGTAATAAGCACGGCTGCGACCGTGATCACCAGCATGATGACCGTCTGCGGCAGATGGCGGATGGACATCAGAAGTGCATTTTTGGTGGTATTTTTGATAGTATTGTAAAACTTCGACTGCAGCGGGAACAGGTATGTCAATATCATTGCCAGAAACAGCGCCACGACTGTCAGACCGATCAGCATTGCCTGTCTGATGGTTCCGTCCATCACATTTACAATGCGGTAATCAAAGAAAAGCAGGACAAGCAGCACGAGGGCGATCAGCCACATGATAGTGGACTGCTTGAAATTTTCTTTGAACGACTTAAAGTAACTGCGCACAATGTAAGATTCTTCATTGCGGATCATCTTCAGCGTTACGTAATAGAGAGCTGTCCAGGCGGCACCGATCGTAACGATGGGGATGCAGGTTATCAGAAAAATAATATTTAAAATCATCAAATCTGCAATCCGGGATAAAACCTGGAAAAATCCATTGTCCATGTTAAAAAAACGACTCATGTTATCACCTCGGGATATTATTTTAGATATAAATAATAGTATATCGAATTTTGACAAAAAGTGCAATCCCAAAGAAAATTCAATTTACAGATTCACATATAATTTGATGCGTGACAAATAATATAATTGAATAATAAACGGAAATGTGATATGATAAAAAAGACAACCGTGTTGCGGGGTGGGTTGACCTTCATTCTACATAGGATGGAGGTGATGCGGATGAACAATCGTAATTTTGATTTCCAGGATCTCATGGCGTTTGGAATGTTCATTTTGGCGTTGCTGACATTTATTTTTTTAAATTTAAAGTAATGTACCTGGGCAGAAAAAACCACCCCTAAACTTTGACCGAGCGGATGGAGTGGGATTTTCTGCTTTTATTTATTCTGCTAAAGGTCAACCCACCCTGTGGGCGGTTGTTCTTTTCTATTTGACTATAACATATTTTTTTATCAGATACAAGTTTTTGTGACACTTTTCCCACGATTTTACGAATATTATTATAGAAGCACGAAAGGAGGACGGTATGGAGGATATTGAGATTATTGATCTTTTCTTTTGCAGGGATGAAAATGCGATTAAGGAGCTGAGTGCGAAGTATCACGCCTATTGCCACAGGATCGCCCTGAATTTTGTGGGCAGTATCGAGGATGCGGAGGAGTGTGTAAATGACACCTGGCTGGCGGCGTGGTCGTATATGCCGCCGAAGCGCCCGGCGAACCTGCCTGCGTTTGTGGGCAGGATCACGCGGGGCTTTGCGATCGACTGTCTGCGGAAGAAATACGCAGCAAAGAGGGCGGATCTGCATCTGGTACATATTGAGCAGGAAACCGGTGTACTGAACAGCCTGCTCTCGGATCCGCTGGAGGAGGAGATTACCGCAAGAGAGCTGACGCATGTGATCAACAATTTTCTGCGCAGTCTGCCGGAGGCGGACCGGGATATTTTCCTGAGGCGATATTGGTATCTGGATCGGGAAAAGGAGATCGCGGCGCGCCACGGCAGGACAGTGAACGGGATCAAGGCGAGCCTGTATCGGAGCAGAAAGAAGCTGTACAAGCGCCTGCAGGCGGAGAAATGGATTTCAGGGAAGAAAGGAGAACACTATGAGTCAGAAGCATTTTGAATTACTGGAAGCGCTGCAGTGCGCGGACGATGTTTTTGTTGACGCAGCGGGAAAGGATTGGGAACAGAAAAAAAGACCGTATTTCCGGCGGGCAGGGATACGCGCGGCATGTATGCTGCTGATAGCGGCGGCAGGACTTGGCGGTGTTTTTCACAAACAAGTGGCGGAGGCGATCAGCAGCTTTACCACCCGGCTTGCAGAATGGATGGGAAATGACAACGATCTGCGGCAGTACACGGAAGTGGTTGATGAAACGCAGACGAAGGACGGCGTCAGCATGACCCTGAAGGAGGTATTGATCGATGCCAGCAATATCAGGGCGGCCGTGGAGGTTTCGTGGGAGGATGGAATCGTGACGGGACATCCGTGGCTGTACTACGGTGCGATTTACATAAATGGAGAATATGTCGATACACTGATGCTGAAAAATTATGAGACGGAGGAAGAGGGGCAGTATGTATTGCTTGCGCCTTACGAGGAGGGGGCAATCCCCCAGGAAATCAATGATGTCACTCTGATGATCCGTTTTGTGCAGTCTCAGGAGGACGGAACGGTTGACGGGCTTGCTGATTTTACATTTGCATTTGAGACGACAAAGGAAAGCATTATGGAGCAGACTGAGACGCTTTCGATCAACCGGACGCTCAAAACGGAGGATCTTATATTCCATGTGCAGGATATGACCTACACGGATGCCTCGGCGCGTATCCGTGTGCAGATGGAGGGTAATCCGCGGACCTTCTGCGGTGAGGGCGATGATCAGTACACGGAAATCAACTATTTTCTCTGCCTGACAGACGAACAGGAAAACTGGCTGGAATTTGATGCGGTCGATTATGATGAGGAAACCGGGATGCTGGTGCTTGATATGGATTGCGGCACACCGGCAGTGGATACAGCGTCTTATTTTGATATAGAGCTGTGCAGACGTTACCCGATAGAGGTTTCCGAAGTCGGGGAGGAACCATCGGCAGAGGCGCTTCAGGAGCAATATCCGGGCGGGATGCCGAAATACCTGGATAAGGTGCGACTGGAATTGAAATAGACATTTTTTGCCGAACACATAAAAACACTTCCGAAAAAAAGAATTGCATTTTAAAAAAAAATGATTATAATAGCGGAAGAGAGGTGTGTTTATGAAAAGTCTGGTAGTAAGAAAATGGGTGTGCCGTCTGCTTGTGCTGATCCTGACGTTATCCGGCATGTACATGGAAGAAGTAAACGCTGATTTTTCAAATACATGCATGGAGCAGGAGATATGCCGTCAGCATATTCGCCGGGAAGAGCGTATGCTTGTTGACTGGGGAATCTGCACGGAGGAGCAGATGGGAAACGAGATGCCGGATGCCTGTGTACAGCGGGCGGCACGCAGTCGAAAGCTCATAGAGAGCAGGGATATCCTGGATCTGGTACAGGAATATCCGGGCTGTGCACTGGCGCTGTTTGAGCGGCACTGTGCCGAGCATATGCAGAAAAATTCCGGAAGGAGCATTGCTGTCTGCTATGCGCACCGGCAGGACGGAAAAAAGAATAACCTCAGTGTTTTCGGAAAGGAGAACGGGAACGTTTTCATAAAAGAAATCAACTGAGGAGGAAAAATTTATGGTAGCACAGATTGTAGCTGTTGTAATTTTTATTGCAATGTTTGCGCTGATCGTATCCGAAAAGATTGAACGTCATCTGGCGTCCCTGGGATGCGGGCTGCTGATGCTGATCCTGGTATTCGGCTTCTGCATGCACAGCGGTTCGGCGGTGATCGATACGCTGAATGTTGGCAGTATTTTCACGCCGGGCTTCTGGTACTCGGCGGGCGAGGCTTCCGAGAGCTCGGCAGGCATCAACTGGGAGACGATCTTCTTCATCGCCGGTATGATGGTGATGGTGGAGGGAATGGGAAGAGCGGGCTTTTTCCGCTGGCTCTGCCTGTGCATTGCAAGACTTGTAAAATATAAAGCGGTGCGCATCTTCGTCACCTTTATGATGATGTCGTTTGTGCTGGCAATGTTTATCGACAGCATCACGGTAATTCTGTTCCTTGCGGCGGTTACGGTGGAGCTTGCGCGGCTTCTGGAGTTTAATCCGGTTCCGGTGATCTTAGCGGAGGTGTTCTGCGCGAACCTGGGTGGATCGGCAACCATGTGCGGAGATCCGCCTAACATCATTATCGGTACGTCTCTTGGATATACCTTTGGTGATTTTGTGACAAACACCGGTCTGATCGCACTGATCTGCCTGGTATTTGTTATCATTTATTTTTACATATGCTTCCACAAGGAGCTGAGCGGCGGGCAGGCAGCGGTGCAGGCGGCTTCTCTGAATCCGAAGGATGCGATTGAAAACAAAAAGGATTTTACCATTAGCTGCATTATTTTCGCGGTTACAGTGGTTCTGCTGGTAACGCACGCGCAGACGGGGCTGACCGTTTCTACTATCGGCACGGTGATCGGCATCGTCACGCTGATCGCGGCGGGAAGAGATGCGATCGTGCTGATCAAAAAGGTGGATTATAAAACGCTGTTGTTCTTCATCGGACTGTTCGTGGTAGTTGGCGGTCTGGAGCAGACGGGCATTCTGGAAGTAATCGCCGGATTTATTGCCGATATCAGCGAGGGCAACGCGATGCTGATGATCGCGATCGTACTGTGGATCTCCGCGATTGCCAGCGCGTTTGTGGATAATATCCCGTTTGCGGCGACCATGATCCCGATCATCAAGAGTCTGGCGGCGTCGCAGGGCGTGGCTCTTCCGGTGCTGGCGTGGACGCTGGCGATCGGAACCGATATCGGAGGCAGTGCGACACCGATCGGAGCTTCCGCAAATGTAGTCGGCATCTCTGTGGCAGCGAAAAACGGTCACATGATCGGATGGGGCAAATATTGCCGGTATATGGCGCCCGCCACGATCCTTGTGGTGCTGATTTCGATGGCATGCATTTATCTGCGTTATTTTTAGGAGGTGAAGAGCATGGATAAACAATTGATCATTTCCGTTGGACGTGAATTTGGCAGCGGCGGTCATGTGATCGCCGAGGATCTGGCGCGCAGGTTTGCGCTGCCGCTTTATGACTACAATCTTCTGGAGCACATTGCGGAGGAAAAGGACATTGCGCACGAGGAACTGAAGAAATACGACGAAAAGCCGAAATCGCGGCTGTTTTCGCGGACCGTGCGCGGTCATTCCAACTCCATCCAGGAGCACGTGGCGCAGATGCAGTTTGATTATCTGCGGCAGATGGCGCAGGAGGGAAGATCCTTTGTGGTTGTCGGGCGCTGCGCGGAGGAAATTTTAAAAGGAAATCCCGGTCTGGTGACGATCTTCGTTCTGGGCGATAAGCAGTGCAAGGTAAAGCGCGTCATGGAAAAATACGGGCTTTCCGAGAAGGAAGCGCTGCAGATGTGTAAAAAAGAGGACTGGGAGCGGAAGTATTATCACAATTATTTCTGCACGGGACAGTGGGGCGATTCCAGAAATTATGACCTGTCTGTCAACAGCAGCCGTCTTGGTCTGGAAAAAACAGCCGATATGCTGGAAAAATTTATTCGAACAAAGCTGCAATTATAGAAGAAATGTGATATAATACAAAAGAACGAGCCGTAGCGGGAGAGCCGCGACGGACAAGCCAGGAAACGGCGCCTCGCGGCGCCGTTTTTGTTTCCGGAATCCAGAGATTTTCGGGACAAAGACGTCCGCGGGGAGAGTTAAGACAACAGGGGGAAGAAGCTTATGGGTGAACAATTAATTATTTCTGTGGGGCGTGAGTTTGGCAGCGGCGGACATGTGATCGCCGAGGCGCTCGCAGAGCGCTTCGGGCTGCCGCTTTACGACCACAATCTTCTGGATGAGATCGCAGAGGGCAAAAATGTAGACGGGCAAAGCCTGAAAATGTACGATGAGAAGCACAAAATCAAACTGTTTTCCAGAAAGGTGCGCGGACATTCTACCTCTATGGAGGACCATGTGGCGGACATGCAGTTCGAATATTTACAGAAGCTTGCCGGGGAGGGAAAATCTTTTGTGGTTGTCGGGCGCTGCGCGGAGACGAAGCTGAAATCGTTTCCGGGACTGGTCTCCATTTTCGTCCTGGGAGACGAGGAGTGCAAGACGAAGCGCGTCATGGAGCGGTATCATCTGGGAAGAGATGCTGCGCGGCAGAAGATGAAAAAGGCGGACTGGTATCGCAAGCGCTATCATAATTATCACTGTGCGGGCAAGTGGGGCGATTCCAGAAACTACGATTTTTCCATCAACAGCAGCAGGCTTGGCATCGAAAAGACGATCGATTTTCTGGAAGAATACATAAAAGAGCGACAGACCTCTTGACTTTAAAGGATTCTTACGGTATTATAGTTGCGAATATTTTACATGCTACGACGAAGACAGTACATCTGCCGCGAACGCCACAGCGAGCCGGGGAGGGTGTAAGCCCGGCGCAAGTAACACAGATGGAAGATCGCTTCTGAGCAGCGGGGTCGAAAGCGCCGGCGGCGCAAGTAGATTCCGACGGTTTTCCGCCGTTAAAGGGAACACATATAGTAGTATGTTGTAACAGGTGGTATAGCGAGACCCTCGTCCTTTTACGGACGGGGGTTTTATTTTCTCGCGAGCGACCGAAGAAACGTAGACCTGCCGCGCAGATGGATGCGCTCGTTTTGCAGATGTATGACGGGAAAGGAAGGAGAGCAATTATGTACGACAAAGTCTCAACAAACTTAAATTTTGTGGAGCGCGAGAAGGATGTGGAAAAATTCTGGAAAGAGAACCACATCTTCGAAAAAAGTATGGAAAACCGCAAGGAAGGGCCGACGTATACCTTTTACGACGGACCGCCCACGGCGAACGGAAAGCCGCACATTGGTCATGTGCTGACGCGTGTTATCAAGGATATGATCCCGCGTTACCGTACCATGAAGGGTTACATGGTTCCGCGAAAAGCAGGCTGGGATACGCACGGTCTGCCGGTCGAGCTGGAGGTGGAAAGGCAGCTCGGTCTTGACGGAAAGGAGCAGATCGAGGAGTACGGTCTGGTGCCGTTTATCGACAAATGTAAGGAAAGCGTCTGGAAATATAAGGGTATGTGGGAGGATTTCTCCGGCACCGTTGGTTTCTGGGCGGATATGGAGCATCCGTATGTCACATATCACGACGACTACATCGAATCCGAATGGTGGGCGCTGAAGCAGATCTGGGATAAGGGACTTCTGTACAAGGGCTTTAAGATCGTGCCGTACTGCCCGCGCTGCGGCACCCCGCTGTCTGCGCAGGAGGTGGCGCAGGGCTATAAGACCGTTAAGGAACGCTCCGCGGTTGTCCGCTTTAAGGTGAAGGACGAGGACGCCTACATTCTGGCATGGACCACGACGCCGTGGACGCTGCCGTCCAATGTGGCACTCTGTGTAAACCCGAATGAATCCTACGTAAAAGTAAAGGCAGCTGACGACCGCGTATACTATATGGCGGAGGCACTGCTGGATACTGTGCTTGGAAAGCTTGGCAGCGAAGAGACGACGGCTTATGAAGTACTGGAAACTTATACCGGAAAAGATCTGGAATACAAGGAATATGAGCCGCTCTATGAATGCGCGGATATTCTGGCGAAAAAACAGCATAAAAAGGCACATTTTGTAACCTGTGATACGTATGTTACACTGACGGACGGTACCGGCGTGGTTCATATCGCTCCGGCTTTCGGTGAGGACGACTCCAGGGTGGGACGTCTGTACGATCTGCCGTTTGTACAGATGGTAAACGGCAAGGGTGAAATGACCGAGGAAACACCGTTTGCAGGTCTGTTTGTAAAAAAAGCGGACCCGGAGGTATTAAAAGACCTCGACGCAAGAGGACTTCTTTTTGACGCGCCGAAATTTGAGCATGAATATCCGCACTGCTGGCGATGCGACACGCCGCTGATCTACTACGCGCGTGAATCCTGGTTCATCAAAATGACTGCGGTAAAAGACGATCTGATCCGCAACAACAAGACGATCAACTGGATCCCGGAGGGGATCGGCAGCGGACGCTTTGGCGCATGGCTGGAGAACGTGCAGGACTGGGGCATTTCCAGAAACCGTTACTGGGGCACGCCGCTGAATATCTGGGAGTGCGAGTGCGGATGCCAGCATTCTATCGGCAGCCGTCAGGAGCTGTTTGAGATGAGCGGCAATGAGGCGGCAAAGACCGTCGAGCTGCACCGCCCGTATATCGACGAGATCACGATCACCTGCCCGGAGTGCGGCGGGACGATGCACCGCGTGCCGGAGGTAATCGACTGCTGGTTCGATTCCGGTGCGATGCCGTTTGCGCAGCATCACTATCCGTTTGAAAATAAAGAAGTGTTTGAACAGCAGTTCCCGGCGCAGTTTATCTCCGAGGCAGTCGACCAGACACGTGGATGGTTCTACTCCCTGCTGGCGGAGTCGACGCTGCTCTTCAACAAGGCGGCGTATGAGAACGTCATCGTGCTCGGACATGTGCAGGATGAGAACGGACAGAAGATGAGCAAATCCAAGGGAAATGCCGTCGACCCGTTTGAGGCGCTGGAAACCTACGGCGCAGATGCGATCCGCTGGTATTTCTATATTAACAGCGCGCCGTGGCTGCCGAACCGTTTCCATGGAAAAGCCGTGCAGGAGGGACAGCGCAAGTTTATGGGAACCCTCTGGAACACCTATGCGTTCTTCGTGCTGTATGCGAACATTGACAATTTTGACGCGACGCAATATACGCTGGAATACGATAAGCTGCCGGTTATGGATAAATGGCTGCTGTCGAAGATGAACACCATGATCAAAACGGTGGACGATAATCTTGCGAATTACCGCATCCCGGAGACGGCGAGAGCGCTGCAGGAGTTTGTGGACGACATGAGCAACTGGTACGTGCGCCGCAGCCGCGAGCGCTTCTGGGCGAAGGGCATGGAGCAGGACAAGATCAACGCTTACATGACGCTGTACACCGCGCTGGTGAACGTGGCGAAGGCGGCGGCTCCGATGATCCCGTTTATGACCGAGGATATCTACCGTAATCTGGTATGCAGCATCGACAAGAGCGCTACGGAGAGCGTGCATCTGTGCGATTTCCCGACCGTGGACGAGGCGCATATCGACAAAGAGCTGGAAGCAAATATGGACGAGGTCCTGAAGATCGTCGTGATGGGACGCGCGGCAAGAAACGCGGCAAACATCAAGAACCGTCAGCCGATCGCAAATATGATGGTGAAGGCGCCGAAGGAGCTGGATTCCTACTTTACGGAAATCATCCGCGACGAGCTGAATACCAAGAACGTCACTTTTACAGAGGATGCGGGAAGCTATGTTTCTTACAATTTCAAGCCGCAGCTCAAGACCGTTGGACCGAAATACGGCAAGCTGCTCGGCGGCATCCGCCAGGCGCTGGGTGGTCTGGACGGACGTGCGGCGATGGCGGAATTAAAGCAGGAGGGCGCACTTCATCTTGACATTAACGGGCAGTCTGTTGTATTATTAGAGGACGACTTGCTTATCGAGACAGCTCAGACAGAGGGCTATGAGACGGAGCAGGACGGCGATATCACGGTTGTTCTGGATACGACGCTCACGCCGGAGCTGATTGAGGAGGGCTTCGTCAGAGAGCTTGTCAGCAAGATCCAGACCATGCGAAAGGAAGCCGGTTTTGAGGTCACGGACAGAATCGTCATTTACGCGATGGGCAATGAAAAGATCGAGAGTATCCTGAAAGCCCACACAGAAGAGATCCGCTCGGAAGTACTGGCAGACGACATTGTATACAACACCACGAAGGGTTACGAAAAAGAGTGGAGCATCAACGGCGAAAAAGTAACCATGGCAGTTGAAAAACAGTAACGGTTAGCAGACGGAAGGAGAAACAATGAGCAAAAAGTTTAATAAGAAAGAGTTCATTAACGATGTGAAGGCAAATGTAAGAACGCTTTACCGCAAAAATCTGGATGAGGCTACCCAGCAGCAGATTTTCCAGGCAGTGTCCTACACGGTAAAGGATACCATTATCGACAACTGGCTCGCGACACAGGAGCAGTATGAGAAGGACGATCCGAAGTACGTATACTACATGTCCATGGAATTCCTTATGGGACGTGCGCTCGGAAACAACCTCATCAATCTGACAGAGTATGAGGATGTAAAAGAGGCGCTGGCGGAGATCGGCTTCGACCTCAACGTGATCGAGGACCAGGAGCCGGATGCGGCGCTTGGAAACGGCGGTCTTGGACGTCTTGCGGCATGCTTCCTGGATTCCCTGGCAACCCTTGGCTACCCGGCATACGGCTGCGGCATCCGCTACCGTTATGGTATGTTCAAACAGAAAATCGAGGACGGCTATCAGGTAGAGGTGCCGGATAACTGGTTAAAGGACGGCAACCCGTTTGAGCTGCGCCGCCCGGAATATGCAAAGGAAGTAAAATTCGGCGGCTATGTGCGCGTTGTATACGATGAGAAAACCGGACGCAACCACTTCGTGCAGGAGGGCTATCAGTCTGTGCGCGCGGTGCCGTATGATTTCCCGATCGTCGGCTACAATAACCGCGTTGTAAATACCCTGCGCATCTGGGATGCGGAGGCGGTCAGCGAGTTCCAGCTCGATTCCTTCGACAAGGGCGATTACCGCAAGGCGGTAGAGCAGGAAAACCTTGCCCGCAACATCGTAGAGGTTCTTTATCCGAATGATAACCACTATGCAGGAAAAGAGCTGCGTCTGAAACAGCAGTATTTCTTCATTTCCGCGAGTGTGCAGGCGGCAATCAGCAAATATAAGAAGAAACACAGCGACATCCGCAAATTCTACGAGAAGGCGACCTTCCAGCTCAACGATACGCACCCGACGGTGGCAGTCGCAGAGCTGATGCGTATCCTGCTCGATGAAGAGGGACTTACCTGGGAAGAGGCGTGGGACGTTACCACAAAGACCTGCGCTTACACGAACCACACGATTATGGCTGAGGCTCTGGAAAAATGGCCGATCGAGCTGTTCTCCCGTCTGCTTCCGCGTATCTACCAGATCATCGAGGAGATCAACCGCCGCTTCGTAGCGGAGATCGAGGCGAGATATCCGGGCAACTTTGAGAAGGTGCGCAAGATGGCGATCATCTTCGACGGACAGGTGAAGATGGCGCATCTGGCGATCGCGGCGGGCTACTCCGTAAACGGCGTTGCAGAGCTGCACACAGAAATCCTGAAAAAGCAGGAGCTTCGTGATTTCTATGAGATGATGCCGGAGAAATTCAACAACAAGACAAACGGTATCACACAGAGACGTTTTCTGCTCCACGGAAATCCGCTGCTGGCAGCATGGGTGACCGATCACATCGGCGACGAGTGGATCACAGACCTTCCGCAGATCGCGAAGCTGAAGGTATATGCGGACGACAGAAAGGCGCAGCAGGAGTTCATGAACATCAAGTATCAGAACAAGGTGCGTCTGGCAAAATATATTCTGGAGCACAATGGCGTAGAGGTAGATCCGCGCTCCATCTTTGACGTACAGGTTAAGAGACTGCATGAGTACAAGAGACAGCTTTTGAACATTCTGCATGTAATGTATCTGTACAACCAGATCAAGGATCACCCGGAGATGGATTTCTATCCGAGAACCTTTATCTTTGGCGCAAAGGCGGCTGCAGGCTATCGCCGTGCGAAGCTCACGATCAAGCTGATCAATGCAGTGGCAGACGTGGTAAATAACGACGCGTCTATCAAGAATAAACTGAAAGTGGTATTTATTGAGGACTACCGTGTATCCAATGCGGAGCTGATCTTCGCGGCTGCCGATGTTTCCGAGCAGATCTCCACCGCTTCCAAGGAGGCGTCCGGTACCGGAAACATGAAGTTCATGCTGAACGGCGCTCCGACGCTGGGCACCATGGACGGCGCAAATGTGGAGATCGTGAAGGAAGTCGGCGAAGAGAATGCCTTTATCTTCGGTCTTTCTGCTGATGAAGTCATCAACTACGAGAATAATGGCGGCTACTATCCGGAAAACATCTTCAACAGCGATCAGGATATCCGCCGCGTGCTGATGCAGCTCATTAACGGAGAGTTTGCTCCGAACGATCCGGAAATGTTCCGCGATATCTACGATTCTCTGCTTAACACCAAGAGCAGCGACCGCGCAGATACCTATTTCATTCTGGCAGATTTCAAGGCTTACGCAGAAGCGCAGAAACGCGTGGAGGAAGCGTATCGCGATGAATCCCGCTGGGCGAAGATGGCAATGCTTAACACCGCATGCAGCGGTAAGTTTACTTCGGACAGAACCATCCAGCAGTATGTGGATGAGATCTGGCATCTGAAGAAAGAGGTAATTGAGGCGAAATAAAAAGAAATAATATTCAGAAGTGTCCCCGTCGGTCAGGAGAGGAATGCCTGCCCGACAGGGACATTTTTTCGCGTTATGGCAAATTACTGGTAAAGAAAATCTGTTGTGCTTGCCTAAGTGTCAGGAAAATGGTATACTGTTTGCAGAAGAAGTTTGATTGGATGCGAATGAAATATGAATACCATGATTGTGGATATGAGAGCGGGGATTGATGAGGCGGCGATGGCACAGGCGGGAGAGATCCTGCAGGCGGGCGGCCTGGTCGCGTTCCCGACGGAAACGGTGTACGGGCTGGGGGCGAACGCGCTGGACGAGACGGCTTCTGAGAAGATTTACCGCGCGAAGGGGCGTCCTTCGGATAATCCTCTGATCGTACACATAGCGAAGCTGCAGGATCTGTATCGGATCGCGGCGAAGGTGCCGAAAAAAGCGGAAGCCCTGGCGGAAAAATTCTGGCCGGGACCGCTGACGATGATCTTTCAAAAGAAGGATTGTGTGCCGCTGAAGACGACCGGCGGACTTTACACGGTGGCGGTGCGGATGCCGGATCATCCGGTCGCATTGGCGCTGATCAGGGCGGGCGGCGGCTATGTCGCAGCGCCGAGTGCGAACACCTCGGGCAGACCCAGCCCCACGACGGCCGCGCATGTTGCCGAGGACATGACGGGAAAAATTGAGATGATCATTGACGGCGGCAGTGTCGGTATCGGGGTGGAATCAACGATCGTTGATATGAGCGGTGATGTGCCGATGATATTAAGACCGGGTTACATCAATCGTGAGATGCTGGAAGCGGTGATCGGAGAGGTTGGCATCGATCCGGCGATCACCGGAGCGGACACGACGGCACGTCCGAAGGCGCCGGGGATGAAATACCGTCACTATGCGCCGAAGGCGGATATGCTGATCGTCGAGGGCGCGGAAGAGAAGGTAATTTCCAGTATTAATACCATGATAGAAAAAGAACTGCAGGAAGGCAGGGTGCCGGGGATCATCGCCACCGAGGAGACGAAGGATCGCTATGTGGGCGGCATCATTAAGGTGATCGGCAGCAGGGCGGATGAGCTGAGTATTTCCAGACATTTGTTTGCCGTCCTGCGCGAGTTTGACGAGCAGAGGGTCAGCCGGATTTTTTCGGAGGCGTTTGACACGCCGGTCATGGGACAGGCAATCATGAACCGCCTGCTGAAAGCGGCTGGACACCAGGTGCTGGAGGTATAGTTTTAAAGGTCAGGGAGAGAACTATGAAAAAGTATGACAAGCTTACATTTGTCAGCCGCAGCGACACCTGCCGCGCTCCGATGGCGGAGGCGCTGATGCAGGACAAGCTGCTGCTGGAGGATATTCTGGTGGATACGCGCGGCATGATCGTGCTTTTTCCGGAGCCGGTAAATCCAAAGGCTATGGAGATTATCAGCCAGAACAGGCTGCCGCTGGAGGGGCACGAGGCAGTGCAGCTTACAAAGGACGATTTCGATGAACGCACGCTGATGCTTACCATGGAAGAAGCGCAGAAGGCTAAAATTCTGGACGAATACCCGGACGCAGCGAAAAATGTGTACACTCTGTCGGAATACTGCGGCAGGTCGGGGGACGTGGAGAGTCCGCTTGGAAAGGATGTGCCGGCTTATGGCGCGTGTTTCCTGGTTTTAAAGGATCTGATAGAAAGACTTGCGGAAATTCTGAAGGAGGAAGAAAAATAATGATAGCGGTAGCATGTGATCATGGCGGATATACGCTGAAAAAGGAGATTTTAAAGCATTTGGAAAAGCGCGGACTTGCATATAAGGATTTTGGCTGCGACAGCGAGGCGGCGGTGGATTATCCGATCTATGCGCGCAGGGTGACGGATGCGATTACCGGCGGAGAGTGTGAGCGCGGCATTCTGATCTGCGGAACCGGCATTGGCATTTCCATCGCGGCGAATAAGGTGAAGGGCATTCGCGCGGCGCTTTGCACGGATTGCTTCACCGCGGAGGCGACGCGCCTTCATAATGACGCGAATATTCTGGCGCTCGGTGGCAGAGTAGTGGGGCCGGGACTGGCACTGAAAATTGTCGATACATTTCTTGATACTCCGTTTTCGCAGGAGGAGCGTCACAAAAAGAGAATTTCTATGATCGAGGAATAGACAGGAGGAGACAGATATGGCAAAGGTATGTGTGATGGATCATCCGCTGATACAGCATAAGATCGGGGTGATCCGCAGGAAAGAAACAGGATCGAAGGATTTCCGCCAGATCATCGGGGAGATCGCTATGCTGATGTGTTATGAGGCGACCCGCGATTTAAAGCTGCAGGATGTGAAGATCGAGACGCCCATTTGTGAGACGACGGTGAAGGAGCTTGCCGGAAAGAAGCTGGCGGTCATCCCGATCCTGCGCGCCGGTATCGGCATGGTGGAGGGAATGCTGGCGATGATCCCGGCGGCAAAGGTAGGACATATCGGTCTTTACCGCGATCCGGAAACCTTAAAGCCAGTGGAGTATTACTGCAAGCTGCCCGGAGACTGCGCAGAGCGCGAGGTATTTGTGGTAGACCCGATGCTGGCGACCGGCGGCTCGGCGGTTGCCGCTATCCAGATGCTGAAGGACAAGGGCGTGAAAAACATTCATTTTATGTGCATTATTGCCGCGCCGGAGGGAATCGAGGCGATGCAGAAGGCGCATCCGGATGTAGACGTCTACATCGGCGCAAAGGACGATCATCTCAATGACCACGGCTATATCGTGCCGGGACTTGGAGATGCCGGAGACCGTATTTTCGGAACGAAGTAGCTCTGCGGCATACAAAAAGCTGCCGGGCTGACCAGATAAATTGGGGAGGAGATCAAAATGCCGAAGCGCACAGACTATATTTCCTGGGATGAGTATTTTATGGGAGTTGCCCTGCTTTCCGGTATGCGCTCCAAGGATCCCAACACGCAGGTGGGAGCCTGCATTGTCAGCAAGGAAAACAAGATTTTGTCGATGGGGTACAACGGCCTTCCGATCGGCTGCTCGGATGATGATTTCCCGTGGGAGCGCGAGGGAGACGAGCTGAACACAAAGTATCTCTACACGACGCACAGCGAGCTGAACGCGATCTTAAACTACCGCGGAGGCAGTCTGGATGGCGCGACGCTTTATGTGACGTTGTTCCCGTGCAATGAGTGCGCGAAGGCGATCATCCAGGCGGGTATCAAACAGATCGTATATGACTGTGATAAATACGCAGACACGTCTTCCGTGCTGGCATCCAAGCGGATGCTGACGACAGCGGGCGTGAAGCTGCGCAAGTATGAGCGGACCGGGCGCAAGATCTCCCTGGAGTTATAAGAGGAGACGCATCCTGATGCGGACCGGACGCAGGGGCTATGCCGGAAAGTATTCAGGAAAACCGATCGTTCGGGCAAAACTGATCAACATATTGGAGCAGCTTACGAAAACTGCCGCTGTAGATGGTCTGCAGCAGCCAGTCGAGCTGTCTTAACGCGATTAAAAGCTGTTCTTCCGAGATCAGCTTTTTTTCTGCTGCCAGCGCAAGCTCGTCGAGGTCGACGACCTTCACGGTCCCGTCGGGGTACACCAGCACGTCCGCCAGAAGATCTGTCATCACATAAGTGTCTGTATCCCGGTCGTAAGTATAGGTGATGATGTCGCAGTACCAGCAGATCAGCTCGCCTGCGTGGTTGTAAAATTTGCTGATCTTGATACCCCTGTCAAGGAAAAAGGCGGACAGACCGTGGCTTAATTCCTTTTTCGGACGGAGAGTGTTCCATTTGGTGACGATCAGATTTCCCTGGGCGTGGAGGATCTCATCATTTTTCAGCAGAATGCATTCATCGGGAATCAATCTTTTTCGGTACAGAACTGGCTTTTGCATAGGAGTCTCCCTTCTTTGCAGTGTGGGAAGGGGCGCAGTATGACTGGATGCATCACAAAACGCTCCGTCGGATCGATTAAGTGGTTTTATTATAGTGTAAAAATGGGATTCATGCAAGAAGCCTGGCTGTTTTTTCTGCAAAAATATCAATGCAGTGTTGAAAAAGTGAGGGAAATGCACTAAAATAAAGAAAGTGACGCGCCCGGGCGGGTTTTGCGGCGTCTGCGGCGCTGTGAATATTAGATATTGAGGAGAGAAATTATGGCGAAAGACAAGAAATTAGTGGAAGCGATCACCTCGATGGAGGAGGACTTCGCGCAGTGGTACACCGACGTCGTGAAAAAGGCGGAGCTGACCGATTACACCAGCGTGAAAGGCTGCATGGTGATCAAGCCGGCTGGCTACGCGATCTGGGAAAATATACAGCATGAGTTGGACAGGCGTTTCAAGGAAACCGGAGTGGAGAATGTATATCTGCCGATGCTGATCCCGGAAAGTCTGCTCCAGAAGGAAAAGGATCATGTGGAAGGTTTTGCGCCGGAGGTGGCGTGGGTAACGCACGGCGGACTGGAGCCGCTGCAGGAGAGAATGTGCGTGCGTCCGACCTCCGAGACGCTGTTCTGCGATTTCTATGCGAACGACGTACACTCCTACCGCGATCTGCCGAAGGTATACAACCAGTGGTGCTCGGTTATGCGCTGGGAGAAAACGACCCGTCCGTTCCTTCGTTCCCGCGAGTTTCTGTGGCAGGAGGGACACACCGCGCACGCGACTGCTGAGGAAGCGGAGGAGCGCACCATCCAGATGCTGAACGTTTACGCTGATTTCTGTGAGGAGTTTCTTGCGATCCCGGTGATCAAGGGCCGCAAGACCGATAAAGAAAAATTTGCCGGAGCGGAGGCGACCTACACCATCGAATCGTTGATGCACGACGGCAAGGCGCTGCAGTCCGGCACCAGCCACAATTTCGGCGACGGCTTTGCAAAGGCTTTCGGCATCCAGTATGCGGATAAAGACAACACTTTAAAATATGTACATCAGACCTCCTGGGGCATGACCACCCGTATGATCGGCGCGATCATCATGGTTCACGGTGATAACAGCGGTCTGGTGCTGCCGCCGCGCGTAGCGCCCACACAGGTGATGGTGATCCCCATCCAGATGCAGAAGGACGGCGTGCTCAATAAGGCAAACGAAGTAAAAGAGATGCTTGCAAAAGCAGGTCTGCGCGTGAAGCTGGACGATTCTGAGAAGAGCCCGGGCTGGAAATTCTCCGAGCAGGAGATGCGCGGCATTCCGGTGCGTATCGAGCTTGGACCGAAGGATATCGAGGCAGGACAGGCTGTCATCGTGCGCCGCGACACGCGCGAAAAGCTGGTGACGCCGCTTGAAGAGCTTGCACAGAAGACGGCGGAAGTGCTGGAGACTATGCAGAAGGATATGCTGGAGCGCGCACGCGCACACCGCGATGCACACACCTACACAGCGACGAAGCTTGACGAATTCAAGGATATCGCAGAAAACAAGCCGGGCTTTATCAAAGCAATGTGGTGCGGCTGCCAGGAGTGCGAGGACGCTCTCAAAGAGGAGGCGGGCGTTACCTCCCGCTGTATCCCGTTTGAGCAGGAGCAGATTGCGGATACCTGTATTTACTGCGGAAAACCGGCGACAAAGATGGTTTACTGGGGAAAAGCGTACTAGAAATGACAACATTTGCGAAAAAATATAAGAGGGCGCTTATCGGCTCGCTGCTGTTTTCCTTCGTGTGCTTTGGGTTTATGCTGACGCACTTTACCCTCTGCATCGACGACGAAACATGGATTCTGGCCTCGGAGCCGAGCGCACTCTGGATCCTTCAGGGAAGATTTGCAATCTGGCTGTTTGATCTGATCTTCACGAGCAACGGCAATTTTGCGCCGTTTCTCTGGGATTTTCTGGCGATCGTCGGCTGGAATATATCCGGCATGATTTTTGCATATGCGCTTCTGGAAAAGCCAAAGGAGTGGCAGGTGTTTTTCTTCTGCGCGTATTATTCCTCCCTGCCCTTTGTGGTGGGAGAAATTATGGCATTCTCCATGTTTGATCTGCAGGTGAGCGCCGCGATGATAGCGACGGCAGTAAGCTTTGTGCTCAGCCGGCGCTTCCTGAAGCAGCGCAGAAAAAAGGACGCAGTCTGCGCGATGCTCTGCCTGCTTTACGGCGTAGCTACCTTCCAGGCGATGATCTGCGTGTATGTGACAGCAGTGGCGGCGGAATGCCTTTTGCATTATCTTTCTGTGTGCCGCAGCCTGGGGAAGGGCGCTTTGTACGCAGAAAGACAGGCTTTGCAGGACGAAACGAAAATGGGACCAGGCGATCAGGCGAAGCGCGCGGAAAACAGCGCTCAGTGCAGTCTGAAATGTACGATTCTTACCTGTGCGGCGATCTGTGCGATGGCAGTCGCAGTTTATTATATAATAAATGTGATCCTGGGGCGTCTGGTCGGTTCCGCCGGCTATCTCGGCGATAATTACAATGGCTGGGCAAGCGGAGACTGGAAGCTTGCAGCGGCGATGGCGGTCGCTAATATCGGACGGGTTTCTTTTGCGATCCCCTTCCAGGGAGAGTACATCTACGGGGGAAGCGTGATCCGCGTGCTCTCCATTCTTTTTGTGATCTGCGCGGTGTACCTGTTTGTGCGGCAGAAGGGATGGAAGAAAAAAGCCGGTATCCTGTTCTATACGGTCGCGCTCTGCGTGGCTCCGTTTGTGCTGTATCTGGCGCTGGCGACCTACAAAACGCATGGAAGGATGCTGCTTGCGCTTCCGCTTACGGGCGCGGTGCAGATGTATGTTATCACGCAGACCATCACAAAGCCGTTGCTGAAGAAGGCGATGGTGGTCCTTGGAAGCTATCTGTTATTTTTGAACGCCCGTAATATGAATCTGATCTATTATTACAGCAGCATTGCGTACGAAAAGGACTGCACGACGGCAGGTCAGATCATGTACGACATCCAGGCGGCAGGGATGGATTATCACGAAAAGCCGGTCGCGTTTATCGGTATGGTCGCGCAGGATGAACTGCCGGTCCTGGAATCCTGCACGCTCGGCGGCTCCTTCTTTGCCTGGGACGACGGAAATAATTCCAGAATGTGCGATTTTCTGCAGACCAGAGGCTATGCGGTGCAGCAGGCGGACGGGCAGCAGATAGCAGCGGCGCTGGAGCAGACCAAAACCATGAACACCTGGCCGCAGGAGGGCAGCATCGCGGAGCTGAAAGACGTGATCGTAGTGTACCTGTCCGAGCCGACCGAAAAATGGTATGCGGTGAACGTGGGCGCGTAGAGGAACGTATGACTTTCGACGCCCTGGCATCGGAAATCTTGATGCCTGCGGATTTCTCCGTGCTGCGCACTCCCGAAATCCTGGAAACATTCGAAATTCGCACATTTTTCTGCGAAAAATGGCTACTTTCTCATGTTTCGCGGGCGTCAAAGTCATCCTTTCCCATGCAAGCATGGAACGTATGACTTTCGACGCCCTGGCATCAAGAAAATAAATGGTTTTAATGCTTTATATCCATGATAAGGAAGCGAAAAAAACATTGACAAATAAGGCGTTGCGGGGTTATCATTAATTTCAAATTTATAAAGGAGGAAAAGAATTATGAAAAAATTTAACAAAGCAGTCAGCGTTGTTATGGCGGCGGCTATGGTTGCAGGCGTTCTGGCAGTGCCGGCAGCAGCAGAAGAAGGTACCTTCAAGATTGGCGTAATCGGACCGATGACAGGCGACTATGCACAGTACGGCACGAATGTATACAATGCAGCAAAAATTGCGATCGATGAAGTAAACGCAAACGGCGGCTTCAACGGCTATCAGGTTGAGCTTCTGGACGCAGGCGACGACCAGGGCGATGCTGAGAAGGCGATCAACGCATACAACGACCTTCTGGACAAGGGTATGCAGATGCTCTGCGGTACCGTTACCTCCGGTGCCTGCATCGCAGTAGGCGGTGAGGCAGCAGAGAGCACCTTCCTGTTCACACCGTCCGGAAGCGCGGTAGATTGTATCACAGCAGGCTCCAACGAGTTCCGTATGTGCTTCACAGACCCGATGCAGGGTTCCAAATCCGCTCAGTACATCTCTGAGAACGGACTTGCTACCAAGATCGCGATCCTGTACGATTCTTCCACAGACTACAACGTAGGTATCCACGATGCATTCGTAGAGGCAGCTCCGGGATATGGTCTGGAGGTTGTTGCAGATGAAGCATACACCACAGACAGCAACACAGACTTCTCCGTACAGCTTTCCAAGATCAAAGAGAGCGGCGCAGAGCTTCTGTTCCTGCCGAACTACTATTCTGACTGTGCGCTGATCCTGCAGCAGGCGGCAGACGCTCAGCTGGATGTGAAATTCTTTGGCGTAGACGGTATGGACGGTATCCTTTCCGTAGAAAACTTTGATACCTCTCTGGCAGAGGGCGTTATGCTCCTTACTCCGTTCTCCGCAACCGCAGAGGATGAGGCGACTGTAAACTTCGTAACCGCATACGGCGAAGCAAACAACGGCGAGACGCCGAACCAGTTTGCAGCAGACGCTTACGATGTAATTTACGCTATGCAGGCAGCAGCAAACGATGCAGGCATCACACCGGATATGTCCAACGAGGACATCAGCGCGGCAATGTCCGCTTCCATGCTGAACATTGAGATCGACGGTCTTACAGGTGCAGCAAAATGGACCGAAGAGGGCGAATGCGATAAGGAGCCGAAGGCTGTTGTGATCAAAGACGGTGTTTATGAAATGATGCAGTAATATTTTCCGCAGTGTTTTGATGCGAAAGACACTTCCCCGATAACAGGGGGATTGCCGTTTAAGAAACGGGGGACGGTACCTGTGAGGAAGGCGCCGTCTCTCTGTTTTTATATAACAGGAACGGATGTGTAGCTGTCCTTTCCTGTTATGTAAAAACAAAGGACCACTGAGAAAACACACAGAATATTTATGAGGTGTACTATGAGTTTTATTTCCTATTTAAAAGACGGCATTAGCCTTGGCAGTATCTATGCGATCATCGCCCTTGGATATACCATGGTGTACGGCATTGCGAAGATGTTGAACTTCGCTCATGGAGACGTCATTATGGTCGGCGCCTTTGTAATCCTCACGGCGATCACAAAAGCCGGGCTGTCTCCGCTGCTGTCTGTTCTTCTGGCTGTTGTATTGTGTACGGTTCTTGGCGTCGTTATTGAGATGGTCGCCTATCGCCCGCTCAGAAAAGCGTCGTCCAATCTGGCAGTGCTGATCACGGCAATCGGTGTCAGCTATCTGCTGCAGAATCTGGCGCTGCTGATCTTCGGCGCAGATGCAAAGAGCTTCGTGACCGTGATCAACGTGCCGACGCTGGTACTGTTTGACGGACAGCTTACCATCAAGGGTATTACCATTGTGACGATCGCCGCATGTATCATTATCATGTGCGGTCTGACCTTCTTTGTAAACAAGACGAAGCCGGGGCGCGCGATGCAGGCGGTTTCAGAGGACCGCGACGCGGCGCAGCTTATGGGCGTGAATGTAAATTCCACCATTTCCCTCACTTTCGCGATCGGTTCCGGGCTTGCTGCGATCGCCGGACTGCTTCTCTGCTCGGCATACCCCACGCTGACGCCGTACACCGGCGCGATGCCGGGCATCAAGGCATTTGTTGCGGCAGTATTCGGCGGCATCGGCTCGATTCCGGGCGCGATGATCGGCGGCATTCTGCTTGGCGTTATTGAGATTTTCGGAAAAGCCTACATTTCTTCCCAGGTAGCGGACGCGATCGTGTTTGCGGTGCTGATCATCGTGCTTCTGGTAAAGCCCACCGGACTGTTTGGCAAGAATGTACAGGAGAAAGTGTAGGTGGCGGATATGAAAAAAGGTATGAGTAAGACATCAAAAAATAATTATATCACGTACGCGATGGTGATCGTTATTTTCATCGTTGTGCAGACACTTTCCGCGACGGGCAACCTGTCCAGGCTGCTCACGGGACTTCTGGTGCCGCTCTGCGTCTATACGATCGCGGCGCTCTCCTTGAACCTGGTCGTTGGATTTTCGGGAGAGCTGAGTCTGGGACACGCCGGATTCATGTGCGTCGGCGCTTATTCCAGCGCGCTGTATTCCAATGTGTTTGCGGACACGATCCCGTCTGTGCCAAGATTGATCCTCGCAATTCTGATCGGCGCGGCAGTGGCGGCAGTCTTCGGCGTGCTGATCGGCATCCCGGTTCTGAGACTTCGCGGCGATTATCTTGCGATCGTTACGCTGGCATTCGGCGAGATCATTAAGAACCTTATCAACGTGCTGTATGTGGGCGTGGATGAAAACGGACTTCATGTGGCGGCAAGCTCGGCAGGGCTTAAAATGGCTGCAGGCGGCAAACAGATCATGAAGGGCGCGCTCGGTATTTCGGGCACGGCTGCCTTATATAAGGATATCAAGGATTATTTCTTTATCATAGGCGTGATTCTGATTCTGATCACTCTGTTTATTGTGCAGAATCTGGTAAATTCCAGAAGTGGGCGCGCGATCATGTCCACCAGGGACAACCGTATTGCGGCGGAATCCGTGGGTATCAGTGTGACAAAATATAAGCTGATGGCGTTTACGATTTCTGCGGCGCTTGCCGGGGTAGCCGGAGTGCTTTATGCCCACAATCTTTCCATGCTGAAGGTATCCACCTTCGACTATAACCTGTCGATCCTGATCCTGGTATACGTGGTGCTCGGCGGCATCGGAAATCTGCGCGGTTCCATTATTGCGACGATCATCCTGTATGCGCTTCCGGAGCTGCTGCGCGGATTCTCCACCTACCGTATGCTGATCTACGCAATTGTGCTGATCGCGATGATGCTGTTTAACTGGGCGCCTGCGGCGCGCAATTGGAGAAGCCGTATGCTGGAGAAGCTGAAGGGCGGCAGAAAGAAAAAGGAGGCGGCTTAACATGGCAATGCTTGAAGTAAACAATTTGTCCATTCAGTTTGGCGGTCTCCGTGCAGTGGATGGTTTTCATGTTTCGATAGAAAAAGGGCGTCTGTACGGTCTTATCGGACCGAACGGCGCCGGAAAAACGACGATCTTTAATCTGCTGACGGGTGTATATAAGCCGACCGAGGGTATGATCCGCCTGGACGGGGAGGATATTACCGGAAAGAGCACCATTGAGATCAACAAGGCCGGGATTGCAAGAACCTTCCAGAATATCCGTCTGTTCGGCGCGATGTCGGTGCTTGACAATGTAAAGGTTGGTCTGCACAACGATCATAAATATTCGACGCTTGCGGGAATCCTGCGTCTGCCTTCTTATTTTAAGCAGGAAAAGGAAATGAATGAAAAGGCGATGGAGCTTCTGCGGGTGTTCGGGCTGGACGGCGAGGCGGAGTATCTGGCGTCCAACCTTCCCTACGGCAAACAGCGCAAGCTGGAGATCGCGCGCGCGATGGCGACGAACCCGAAGCTTTTGCTGCTCGACGAGCCGGCGGCGGGCATGAACCCCAACGAGACGGCGGAGCTGATGAAGACGATTCACTTTGTACGCGATAATTTTGACATGACGATCCTTCTGATCGAGCACGACATGAAGCTGGTTTCCGGTATCTGTGAGGAACTGACGGTGCTGAATTTCGGACAGGTACTCTGCCAGGGCAAGACAGCGGAGGTGCTGAGCGATCCGCAGGTTATCACGGCATATCTTGGAGAATAGGAGGGAAATGAGACATGGCAATGCTTGAGATCAAGGATCTGGAAGTATTTTACGGCGTGATTCAGGCCATCAAGGGAATTTCCTTCGAGGTAAACGAGGGCGAGGTCGTTGCGCTGATTGGCGCAAACGGCGCCGGCAAGACGACGACCCTGCAGACAATTACCGGTCTTCTGAGTCCGAAAAAGGGAAGCATTTTATTTGAAGGACAGGAGCTCACCAAAGTTCCGGCGCATAAGATCGTCAGCCTGGGAATGGCGCATGTACCGGAGGGACGCCGCGTGTTTGCGCAGTTTACGGTGTATCAGAACCTGCTGATGGGCGCCTATACCAGAAAAGATAAAAATGAGATCGAGGCAAGTCTGGCGGAGGTCTACAAACGCTTCCCGCGTCTTGAGGAGCGCAAAAACCAGATTGCCGGAACGCTCTCCGGCGGCGAGCAGCAGATGCTTGCCATGGGACGTGCGCTGATGTCCAAGCCGCGCATCATTCTGATGGATGAACCCTCGATGGGACTTTCGCCTATCCTGGTAAATGAAATCTTCGACATCATCCAGAGCGTGAGCGCCAGCGGCACGACCGTACTCCTGGTAGAGCAGAATGCGAAAAAAGCGCTCTCTATTGCGGATCGCGCTTACGTGCTCGAAACCGGAAAGATCGTGCAGTCGGGCAAGGCGGAGACGCTGCTCAACGATGATTCCATTAAGAAGGCATACCTTGGAGAATAAAGAAGCAGTTTATAGCTGTAAGTGCCAGAAGGCATTTGCAGCTATTTTGTTTTGCTGCATATAGTCCGGAAGCATCCGGTGTGGGAGACATATCCTGCGCCGGATGCTTTTTTGGTGCCATGCATCCGAAGGGAGCTGCCGGCGGCGGGTCCTGTAGGTTGCCATGCATCCGAAGGGAGCTGCCGGCGGCGAGTCTTGTAGGTTGCCATGCATCCGAAGGGAGCTGCCGGTGGCAGGTCCTGTAGGTGGAGCAGATTGTGTCGTGGTCAGACGGATATGGCTTGCAAAGTTTTTTTCATCTGGGGCATACTATGAGGAACACCGGCGGGCAGTGCGCCGGAAAGCTTCAGAAGAAAAGAGAGGGATAGCATATGGCACATTTACTGGAAAAGACCATGCTGCAGGAATTTCAAAACCAGCTAAAGGGGGAGGAAAAGGCGCAGGCAACGATTGAAAAATACGTGCGGGATGTCAGCGCATTTTTTGCGTATGTAAAGGAAGAAAATGAAATCGACAAATATACCGTAATTGCATACAAGGAATACCTGACGGAGCATTATGCGGCGGCAAGTGTGAATTCCATGCTGGCAGCTGTCAATGCATTCCTGAAAATGATGGGATGGCACGAATGCACGGTAAAGGCGCTGAAAATCCAGAAGGAAGCCTTTCGCGCGCGGGAACGGGATCTGACAAAGGCGGAGTATTTCCGTCTCCTGGATGCAGCGGGGAAAAAGAAAAACCAGCGGCTGTACTGGATGATGCAGGTGCTCTGCGCGACGGGCATCCGGGTGAGCGAGCTGCGGTATATCACGGTAGAAGCCCTGCAGACCGGATGTGCGACGGTAAGCTCCAAGGGAAAACAGCGGACCGTGCTGCTGTCGGCACCGCTGTGCAGAAAGCTGAGAAAATACGTGGCTGGACAGAAAATAACCGGAGGAAGTATTTTTGTCACCAGGAGTGGGAAACCGGTAGACCGCAGCAACATCTGCCACGAAATGAAAGCGCTCTGCGGCGAAGCGGGAATCTGCCGGGAAAAAGTATTCCCGCACAATCTCCGGCACCTGTTTGCAGTCACATATTATAAGATGAAAAAGGATATATCCCATCTGGCAGATTTACTGGGACATGCGAGCATCAATACCACGCGGATCTACACGCTGGTCAGCAGCGAGGAGTAGAAACGCCAGATTGAATATCTGGGACTTGTGGTCTGAATGGGGAAGGATGACGAAGGGATTCGGAAGCAGAGGCGGACGATGAAAGGCTCCGGGAGCGGGGAGGCGCACAGCTTCAGCCGCATCCGCGTCAGTGCCGGAGAACACAAAAAAACCGCATAATGTCTGTTATGCGGTAAAAGAGCAGTCATTACATATGTATCTATCTGTTAACAGTTACTATTCTAGCATCATAGTAGTGAAATTTCAATACTAATTTTCCACAAAAAACAGACCGACAGGGAAAAATTTTCTTCGGCCTTGTTCCAGTCTGCCTTTAAATGGCATCTTATTCAATTCTCATGCGGCGGATTATCGGTTACCGGTATCCGTTACCGCAGAAAATACCCCATAACAGACATTATGCAGTAAATAGGCTGTTGGTTGGCAGTGCATCTGAAAAAAAGAAGAATGGAGAATGTGGAATGCAGAGGAAAGTGAAAAAATCATTGACATTCCTGATGGCGCTGGTCATGGTGGTATCCCTGCTGTGCGGGGGCGGTATTTC